>Ga0228536_1000287_pt1 | contig 113247 bp, 93 predicted proteins | sample SJ1Smetagenome_FD_168611 | JGI IMG/M metagenome (GOLD analysis project Ga0228536, IMG submission 168611) | Enriched culture of PCE-dechlorinating microbial communities from Ithaca, New York, USA - SJ1.S | ecosystem: Engineered > Modeled > Simulated communities (microbial... > Unclassified...
AGCGACTGCGCTGTGGTTGGGACAATAACTACCTATTTAACATCTTGAGCCAGGCTTAAGAGTTCCTAAAGTAGGGATAACCCTGCCAACCAAGGGATTATTGTGTCTGCAGTAGACGCATTTCAAGTTGAATTCATCAGAATTCGATTAGATCGTGATAGAAGTCAGCAATTATGGATACTTACCTAAGATGATTACGCTTTGATTGGTAATGCACGAAATAAGATGCGATTGCCCTGACAAAGTAGTAGTTCGGACAGTAGCTTCTGGCCTTTTTCCATGTTAAAATAAAAGATTGCGAAAGCAGAGAGAAAATGGAAGAATTTAACAAAGATTTACCCGTAATGATCGTCGGACTGGGAAATCCAGGTCCAGCCTACCGCCATACCCGGCACAACTTTGGCTTTCTTGCCGTCGATGAACTTGCAGACGAACTCAACATCCAGGTCAAGCGCCTCAAGTTCAAAGCCATGATTGGCGAGGGCAGATTCAACGACAACAAGGTTGTGCTCGTCAAACCAATGACCTTTATGAACGATTCTGGTCGGGCGGTGGCTCCCTTGCTGCGCTATTTCAAATTGCCGCTTTCTAACCTGCTGGTGATCCATGATGACCTGGACCTTCCTCTCGGCACTCTGCGCTTGCGCCCCAGCGGCGGCACTTCCGGACAGCGAGGTATGGCATCCATCATCACCCACCTCGGAACGCAGGAGTTTCCGCGTATGCGCCTGGGCATCGGCCGCCCACCTGGTCAGATGGATCCGGTGGATTATGTGCTTAAAAATTTTCTGCCTTCTGAAAATGAACTTCTGGCAATCGTTTTGCGTACCGCAGTTGAAGCCAGCCAAAACTTCATCAATGAAGGTCTTACACAGACCATGAACAAATATAATGGGGAAGTCAGCTGAATATCCTCTGCTCGCGCCGCTTGCCAGCCTGACAGCCTATCAGGATCTGCTAAACAGGATCCGGGAAGGCGATTTCATTGGCGGTAATCTGCGCGGTCTTGGACTGCCGCGTGCAGTTCGTTTGGCGCTGCTGGCTGCCTTGCACCACGATCTCGAAAAACCCATCCTTCTGCTCACAAACCGGGCCGATCGCGCGCTCTCGCTCTTCGACGAACTTGGTTTTTGGCTGCCCGAAGGTACCAATCTTTACTTCGCGGAGCCTAACCCTTCCTTTTACGAAGATCTGCCGTGGTCCGAGGGCACCCGCCATGACCGTCTGCGCGTTCTGACAGAGTTTGGCAGCTACTGGCTGCCGGGCAGTGTCGCCCCCCTGAGCCCCTCGGTTGTGATAGCCCCCATTCGCGCAGCCATGACCCGCACCATCCCCCGCCGCGATTTCCTGCGCAACACCCTGCGCATTCGCCTGTCAGATCAGCGCGACCTGGTCGAAACCAGTGCCAGCCTGGTGAAGCTGGGCTATGAATACAGCAACATCGTCGTAGGGCCTGGTCAATTCTCCCGCCGTGGAGGCATTCTCGATGCCTGGTCGCACTCCAGCCCCTGGCCATTTCGGATCGAATTCTTCGGTCAGGAAATCGACACCCTGCGCCTCTTCGACCCCACCACCCAGCGCACAACCGAAAAAATCGATCAGGCTCTGCTCTTCCCGGCATCTGAAGCCCTCGCCCTGAACCCAAGCGAAGATGGAGAGCTTCCTTTCCAACCCACTGAGCTCGAAATCCCTGATCTTTACCGTTTTCCATCCAGTTTGATCGACTTCCTGCCCAAAGAAGCCCTGGTTCTCCTGGACGGACAGGAATTCATTGAATCCGCTGCCAATGACATCGAAGAAGAGTCAAGCGAACGCAGGGAAATCCAGATTGCTAATCACTCGCTTGATCAGAGCGCTCCTGTTCCCTACCTGACCTGGTCTGAATTAGCCGACAGTCTCAGCCAGCATCAGATGCTTGAACTGGGTCACACGAACGCTGAGGGTGGATCAACTCTCTCAGCCAGTTTCGGGTCAGGACCTCGCTTTGCCGGCCGGCTCAAGGAATTCCAGTTCCACATTGAGACACTTAGCAGCGAAAACTTACCATGGATAGTAGTTTCGCGTCAGGCTGCCCGGCTCAAGCAGCTCTGGACTGAAACACATCCTGACGTAAACGTTGAGGAAACCCGGCAGCTTTTCATCGAGGGCTCCATCTCCGGCGGTTGGGTGTTGAAGCATGGCAAAATCGAGCAGCATCTGCTCTCCGATAGTGAGATTTTCGGTTGGAGCCGCCCGCAGCCCCGCCGGCGCCCCATACTCAACACTAAAGCCCCGGAAACCATCTACGCGGACCTCAAGCCCGGCGACTGGGTAGTCCATGTGGACCACGGCATCGGTCAATTCATTGGGCTGCATTCTCCCAGAATCGAAGGTGTCCAACGGGAATATCTTGCCATTGGCTATAAGGACAATGACGTTCTCTACGTCCCCATTCACCAGGCTGATCGGATAACACGCTACATTGGTCCGGAAAGTGGTCCTCATTCGTTAAGCCGCCTGGGAGGCTCTGAATGGAACCTGACCAAGAGCCGTGTTCGGCACGCCGTGGTAGAAGTGGCACAGGACCTGCTTGAACTCTATGCCAAACGCCAAACCGCTGAAGGTTACGCTTTCAGCCCGGATAACGACTGGCAAAAAGAACTGGAAGCCTCCTTTCCATATATCGAAACCCCGGATCAACTGCTTGCGATCCAAAAAGTCAAAGAGGATATGGAATCACAACGCCCGATGGACAGGCTGCTCTGCGGTGATGTGGGCTACGGCAAGACCGAAGTTGCCCTGCGAGCTGCTTTCAAAGCGGTCACAAATGGCAAGCAAGTGGCAGTATTGGTACCCACAACCGTGCTGGCACAGCAGCACTACGAGACCTTCCGCCAACGCCTTTCGGTTTTCCCCGTGACCGTTGAAATGCTTTCGCGTTTCCGCTCAAACAAAGCCCAGGATGAGATCATCCGCCTGACGCGTGAAAAACAGGTGGACATCCTGATCGGCACACATCGCCTGCTTTCAGCGGATGTCAATTTTAAAGATCTCGGGCTGGTCATCATCGACGAAGAGCAGCGCTTTGGAGTGACTCACAAAGAGCATCTTAAGAAGTTACGAGCTGAAGTGGATGTGCTCACCCTCACTGCCACCCCGATCCCACGCACACTCTATATGGCGCTGAGCGGCGTTCGGGATATCTCCAACATCAACTCACCCCCCGAAGAACGCCTGCCAATCATCACGCATGTTGGATCCTACGATCAGAAACTGGTGCGGGAAGCGATCATACGCGAATTGGATCGGGGAGGACAGGTGTTTTTTGTCCACAATCGCATTCAATCGATTCCGGCTGTTTACAATCACCTTTCCACCCTTATTCCTGAAGCCCGCATCGGCATCGGGCACGGCAGGCTGCCGGAAGAGCAGCTGGCTGAAGTGATGCAGCAGTTCACCGCTGGGCAAATTGATGTGCTCCTGTGCACTTCGATCATCGAATCCGGGCTCGACATCCCCAACGCCAACACCCTGATCGTCGACCGGGCTGACACTTTTGGGCTTGCGCAGCTTTATCAATTGCGCGGTCGGGTTGGGCGCGGCGCGCAGCGGGCATTTGCATATCTCTTCCGCGACAAACGGCGTTCCCCTACCCCCGAAGGCGAAGAACGCCTGGAAGTCCTGGCAGATAATTCCCAGCTTGGCGCGGGCTATGCCATCGCCATGCGCGACCTGGAAATGCGCGGCGCGGGAGATTTGCTGGGCACGCGCCAATCAGGTTACATCGCCGCCGTCGGTTTCCACCTCTACACCAAACTGCTTGGGCAGGCTGTCAAGGCTATCCGCAGTGATTCCGGTTTACCGGTCGAAACCGGAGTTGAAGCCCCCAGCCTTAACATCAACGTCGAACTGCCTCTTTCGAATGAGATTCCAGCCAGCTACATCCCCGACCAGGAACTGCGGCTCAAGCTCTACCGCCGCATCGCTTCTTTGCGCAGCGAGGCTGAAATCGCTCAAACCGAAATTGAGTTTGCGGATCGCTTTGGTCCTCTCCCACAGGAAGTGCTGGACCTTTTGTTCCAGATGAAGGTCAAATTGCGCGGAGAAGCCGCAGGGATCGAATCAATCAGCATCAACAACAACCAGGTCTTGCTTTCTTACCCTGCTCTGCCCAACGGCATCAAAGACCGCCAACTGCCGGAAATTGACCCCGCAGTCCGGGTTGGAAAGAATGGCTATTGGGTAAACATTACCGATTTAAGCAGTGATGAATGGAAAGCCAGACTGTTAAGTGTGCTGCAGAAGATTCTGCAGCAGGGACTGACTCCAAATTAGATTGATGCGCGTCTTTACGTTTTTCAGGCATGTGATACATTTAAGTTCTGATGACTAAGCAACGAAAAGTGAAAATTTGCTTGAGTTTGGCACTCATCTTGAGTGGGCTCGGCCTGCTTTTTGCCCACTTCTGGCACCCCTACCAGTTGGTAGTCGATGGGCAGACCTTGCACGTGCGAACCACAGCCTTCAGCCTGCGGGGACTACTCCGCCAGCTTAACTACGAACTCCAGCCAGGCGACCGTACCTCAATCGATCCCGACGCCTTCACCCTGAGCCTGCCAGATCGTTTGAGCCTTCAACGCACGCGCCTGGTAGAAATTGATAACAACGATGGACGCCTGGAGCTACAAAGCTCCGAACTTCTGCCAGCCAACCTGCTGCAAGCCGCAGGCATTTCGCTCTTTCCCGACGACTTGCTGATGCGGGAAGGTCGCATTATTGACCCCTACGAGCCACTGCCGGGTGGCGAGGAAGTCAGGCTTCAGTTCTTGCCTGCCAAGCAGATCACACTGGAAATAGACGGGCAGACCCAGATAATCTTCACACAAAAAAACACCCTTGCTGAAGCTCTCCTCGAAGCCAGCATCCAATTACAACCTGAGGACCGCCTCTCTGCCCCACCAGAAACTCAGCTCCAAGCCCAAAACGCATTTACCTTAGCCAAGGCGCAAAGCCTGGCTGTCACCATTGGCAATCAGACCATCAGCGGCTTATCTGCTGCAACCACTGTAGGCGAAGCGCTGGCAGAACTGGGGCTTGGTCTGCAAAACCTGGACCGCTCCATCCCCCCCGAGGACCAGCCTTTGCCGCCCAACGGACAGATCAGCCTCATCCACGGTGCTGAAAGCATCTCACTGGTCAAGGATGAAAGCGCCTTCAGTTATACCTACCAGCTTGACCCTGAAACCGAGTTGGACACCACCTCCGTGATTACCCCAGGGCAGCTTGGTTTGCTTGTCTCGCGTCAGCGCAATCGCCTTGAAAATGGCGTGATTGTCCGCACTTTGGATGAAGGTCCCTGGAAGGCATCCGATCCGTCGGATGCGGTTTTGGGCACAGGCACAAAGGTGGTCGTCAAAACCGAAGTTGTGGACGGGCAAACGCTTGAATATTGGCGTAAATTAAGCGTTTATGCCACCTCCTACCATCCTTCCGAGTTTAGTTACGGTGCACTGACGCGCTCTGGCTTGCCTCTGACCAAGGGAATTATCGCAGTCGCTGCTTCCTGGTACAACGCGCTCGAGATGCAGCCGGTGTATGTGCCCGGTTATGGGCATGGCATCATCGCCGATTCAGGCTACGGAATTCCGGGAAGATACTGGATTGACCTCGGATATGACGACGAAAACTATGTTTCCTGGCACGATTGGACCGTCATTTACTTCCTGACTCCCGTACCGGCATATGTTCAAGCGATATTGCCATGAGTCTTGATTTTCTGAACATCCAACCCCTGCTGAAACGCTACCACATCCATCCAAAAAAATCTCTTGGGCAAAATTTTCTGGTGGAACCAGGCGGTTTGATGAAAGTGATCAATGCCGCAGAGTTTTCCGGCAGCGAAGAAGTGCTTGAGATCGGCGCGGGCTTGGGCAGCCTGACCTATCTGTTGGCACAGACCTCCGCGCGTGTATGCGCGGTTGAAATCGACACCCACATGCTCGAACCACTCGCGGAAGCATTGAAGCCTTTTTCCAACGTTCGAATTGTTCCCGGCGATATCCTGGAACTTGACCCGGCGGAGCTCGTGAGCAGTGAAAATTACGTGGTCGTGGCGAATATCCCCTACTATATCACCTCCGCCATCATCCGCCATTTGCTCGAAGCTAATCTCAAGCCTTCGCGCGTGATCCTGACGATTCAAAAAGAAGTCGCTCAGCGCATCCTGGCGCGCGATGGCAAAATGAGCCTGCTTTCGCTTTCAGTCTTCGTGTTCGGTGAGCCGGAAATTGCTGGCACCATCCCCGCAGGCAGTTTCTTCCCCGCGCCGGATGTGGACTCCGCGGTGCTGCGCATTCGCCTGTATCCAGAGCCGCTCATACCCCCATCACAGCTGGACCAGTTTTTCAAGCTGGCACATGCCGGTTTTGGACAGAAACGTAAAACCTTGAGAAATTCTCTTTCCGCTGGCTTGAACCTGGCTGCCGGTCAAATTGAAGCCCGGCTGCTCGAGGCAAACATTGAGCCTTCCCGCCGTGCCGAAACCCTCAGCATCGCCGAGTGGGCAAGGCTTGTCAAAAGTTTTGAAATACCACTTAATTGAGTTTTTCACCATTCACTCTGATGATAAAGTCGCGTCATTGCAACGCCTTAACACCGTCATTGCAAACGAAGTGAAGCAATCTCCCAACCCCGTCATTGCAATTACTCATCCGCGCCCTTGTGTCATTGCGAGGGACGAAGCAATCTCCCAATTGAAAAGAGATTGCTGCGGTCGCGAAAGCTCCCTACTCTGTACGCAAGCAGTCGCAAGGACGAATCCACTATTACGCGCTGTTTCCGTGCTCACTTATTGCCAGCCTTTTTCGATTTCCCGTGAGATTTGATCATCAGCACGGTGCCAATTACACCAGCCAGACCCACCAGCAGCACCAGCGGTCGTTCAATCGCCCACAACAATCCCCTTAAGCCGCTTCTGCCCGCAGAAACCAGGGCGGTCCTGGGCAATTCGACCTCAGCCTGCCAGTCAAAAGTGACCAGGCGGGGCAAAAACCCCTGCGTCACGCAGCCCTCAAGGCTGAAAATATAAATCGGCTTACCGCTGCGGCGTGCCAGGCGCAGATCGGTCGCAAACTCATCCCAACTCAAATAAGGCACATTCTCAAGCGCGCCTGCCTGGATGCCGCCACCGGTATTGCCAATCCCAATCGCCTGGGCTTTTTGGGCGTAACTCCACAAAACAGAGTGACCGTGCGGTCTGAAAAAGCTCGAATACAACATCAGCACTTCCCTGTCCACCGCAATTTCCACCAGGCCTGCCACTCTCTGCAGCACGGTTGAACCAGCCTCACGATCATCCACGATCAAGGGGAAGTGATAGCACTCGACCAAATATCCATCCGCATGGATCTGCGCCACCAAAGCTTCGTAAGCTTTTTTCGCGTTATGGTAGGCTTTGGTGTCTCTCAGGCGTTTGAGCGCTTTTTGGATCACAGCACCGCGCTCATCAGTGAAACGCTTCAGTTCATTGATGTCCGACTCGATGTCCAGCCCGATTGCCGCCCACTCAAGCTGGTTTTCCTCGCTCCAAACCTTGAATGCCTGATAACGTGCCGTAGCCTCGGCGTAATTCCCCAGGTTGAACCAGTATCCCTGCTCCTCCGGCAGCAGCAGCCAGGCTGTAACCGGAATACCCAGACGATTGAGCTTCTTAACAACATTGGCTCTTTCAGAGGACAAATCCAGGATGCCCAGCGAGATGCCGGCATGGAGTGTCTTCAGGTCATCAAAAACGAAGCGGTCTTCGAAGAGTTTCTTCAATTCTTGAGCAGGCAATTCACAAAAGAAAGTTATTTCTGTTTTCATAAGATGATTAGTTTACTCGTCAAACAGGTTTTTGAATACTTCTCGGTACTTCTCATCATCAGAAGTAAGGATTGGTTTTTTGGCTGGGGTGCCAACTGCCCGGGGGAATTCCTTTGGGGTATGGCGCAGTTTTTCGATAATGATCAAATTGCCTTCCCCTTCGATTCCATCGAAATTTAGCCGCAGCAGCTCAGTTATTTCTCCGCCGCATAAGTCTATAATCTTTCCCGCTTCCAGTATCTCAAGCGGACCACGAGTGCCTTTTTGCATCAAGCATCTCCCACCGACCTTTACCAAAGGCAGGAGGTATTCCGCTAGAGTTGCAGCCGGCGCAACTGCACGCGCAATTGCTATGTCGTAAGCCTCGCGGTGTGCGGGCATGCGAGCAACCTCCTCAGCGCGTTTTGAAAGCACTGTAACGTCCGTCAAACCCAGCTTTTCAACGATGTGACGGCAAAAGTTCGCCTTCTTTTCAACGGACTCCACCAGGGTCAAACGCATTTCAGGTATCACGAATTTAATCGGAAATCCTGGGAATCCTGCCCCACTACCCACATCTATCAAACTCTCAGGCCACTCATCGAAGCCCATAAAACAAGTTAGAGAATCAAAGAAGTGCCTCTCCTGGATTCCCTCGGCATCCCGAATAGCAGTCAGGTTAATTTTCTCATTCCATTCCAGCAATTCATCCTGCAGGACCTGAAACTGGAACCGCTGCAGATCAGACAGGGGTAAGCCGAGATGCTTTTCTGCTAATTCAATCCAATTTTTCATGTTTTAAATGAATCCTCCCCGCAGCAAGCTGCGGGGTATCAACTTTGTTTTTTATCCTTGCTAAAATAATTTAAGCTGTTCGTCATAATGTAACCGTCTGTATTCCTTTTCAATCCCTTGCTCTTGTACGTACTTCCTAATCGTTTCTTCACTTCCTCGTTGCCCTACTGTACTTACATCATACTTCTATCTTACTGTTTTTCGCAGCAAGCTGCGGGGAAATGCCCTCCTTTGATTATACACATGCGTGGACGTGTTGTTGTGCTGTAAGATGATCGCCAAATTTAAAGAGTTCACCGCTCAAAAACGCTGAAGATGCCTGCCCCAAGATAGGCAAAAGCCAGCATTTTGGCGATTTTTCCCATCAGGCAAAAAAATAAAAATTTCCACGCAGGCATGCGGGCTGCGCCAGCAATGAAACCAGCCATGTCAAACAAAGGGTTTGGAACTAAAGCCAGTATAAAGATGGTCCAGGACTGATTGCGCTGCATCCAGGCTGTCATTTTTTTAACCGTCTCGGATTTTTCAAGCATTGGCTGCCCGCTGAACCCCGCCAGGTATCCCGAAAGTTCTCCCAATGCTGCCCCCGCTCCGGAAGCAATCGCCACCCAAAAGGGGTTAAACACCATTGCCATTGCTGAGGTGATCATCACCCCGGGCAGTGGAACCAGGATCGTGGCGTTGGAAAGTAAAGAAACAAGGAAAATCCCCGGATAACCATAAACCTTGAGATGTTGAATTTTCTCGCGGTTTAGAATGAGCAGAAAAGTGCCTGCTATCAATAAAACCAGCAGCGCAATGCGGATTATGAGTTGAGCTTTTGTAAACTTGGGTTTTTCTTCCACGATCATTCTGGCAGTAACGCTTTAAGGCGCGCGATGACCATATCGGAAGCGACCGTGTTCATACCACCCTCGGGGATGATCACATCCGCAAAACGTTTCGTGGGTTCCACAAATTCAATAAAACTCGGACGAACAGTCTTCAAATATTGATCGATTACGGATTCTACTGTACGACCGCGTTCGGTAACGTCCCTTAGCAAACGGCGAATGAAGCAAATGTCCTGATCGGTATCCACATACAGTTTCATCGAGCACTGGTTGCGCAGCTTTGGCTCAACAAAAATAAGGATACCCTCCACCAGGATGATTGGCTTGGGTTGGATGTGAACGGTCGTTGAGGCGCGTGTATGTTGTTTGAAGTCATACACCGGCATGTCAACCGCTTCTCCCCGCTGAAGGGACTGAATGTGCTTGATCAACAGCTCTGTTTCAAGGGAATCCGGATGGTCATAATTGACCGAAAGCCGTTCCTCAAAGGTCTTATAGCTCTGATCCCGATAATAGGCATCGTGAGGTAAGAGGGCGATCCGGTCTTCGCCAATCGCCTCAAGGATGCTGCTCGCCAGGGTCGTTTTTCCTGAGCCTGAGCCGCCGGCAATACCAATAATTAAAGGGGTGGAAGAAGTGGGCATGCGCAAATTATACCTTCCTTTCGGGTATAATGACCCACGGAGGCAAACATGAGTGCAAAAATCATCGATGGAAAACAAATTGGACAGGAAATCCGTGACGAAGTCAAAGTGGCTGTTGATGACCGCCTGAAAAGAGGGCTGTCGGCACCGGGTTTGGCTACCGTGCTGGTAGGTGAAAACCCAGCCTCACAGGTTTATGTGCGCAGCAAACAAAAAGCTTGCGCCGAAGCGGGGATCAACTCCTTTGGTCACAATTTACCCGAAGATGCCACCCAGGAAGAAGTCGAAGCATTGGTTCGTAAACTCAACGCTGACCCTGCGGTCAATGGCATTCTCGTGCAATTGCCCCTTCCCCGCCACCTGGATGAAGAAAAAGTGCTCAGTGCCATCGATCTGAACAAAGACGTGGACGGCTTCCACCCGGTCAACATCGGCCGCTTAGCCCAAAAAGGTCGCGAGCCTGTCTTTGTGCCCTGCACGCCTGCCGGCTGCATGGTACTTTTGGAACGCGCTGGCGCTCAGCTCAGCGGCGCCAATGCCGTGGTGCTTGGGCGCTCAAACATCGTTGGCATGCCTGTAGCGCTGCTGCTGGTAAAAGCCAACGCCACAGTCACCATCTGCCACTCCCGCACGCGCGACCTGCCTTCTGTAGTCAGGGAAGCAGACATCCTGGTAGCAGCCATCGGTCAACCCGAATTTGTCAAAAAAGATTGGGTGAAACCTGGAGCTTTCGTAATCGACGTGGGCATCAATCGAAAGGACGACCCCACTGCCAAACGCGGCTACCGCCTCGTGGGCGACGTGGCTTTTGATGAAGTCTCGGAAGTTGCCGGCGCTATCACGCCCGTGCCTGGCGGCGTCGGACCAATGACCATCGCCATGCTGCTCCAAAACACGCTTCGCGCAGCCGAATTGGCTGACCAGTCTTAATCTTAGGAGGTTCCCATGCCGACTCTTCTCGTTAAAAACGCTGACCTGATCGTCACCATGGATGGTCAAGACCGCGAGTTGAAAGATGCCGCGATCTTCTGCCGGGATGGTTTTATCGAACAAATCGGCAGCCAGACTGATCTGCCGCAAAGTGCGGACGAAGTGCTGGATCTGAGCCATCATATCGTTCTGCCTGGTCTGATCAACACGCATCACCACTTTTATCAAACTCTGACGCGCGCCTTGCCTGCCGCCCAGGATGCCAACCTTTTTAACTGGCTGACCACGCTCTACCCAATCTGGGCGCTCATGACCCCGGAAGATATTTTCACCAGCACCCAAACCGCCCTGGCGGAGCTGGCACTTTCCGGCTGCACAACCGCATCAGATCACCTTTATCTCTTCCCCAACGGCAGCAAACTGGACGACGAAATCGCTGCTGCCGCAGAAATAGGTTTGCGTTTGCACGCATCGCGCGGCTCGATGAGCCTGGGGCAGTCTCAGGGTGGGCTTCCACCAGATTCCGTGGTGGACACAGAAGAAAACATCCTCAAGGACAGCGAGCGTCTGATTCAGCGCTACCACGACCCCAAACCCGGTTCCAAGCTGCAAATTGTGCTGGCTCCGTGTTCCCCCTTCAGTGTGACCGGCGAACTGATGCGCCAGTCGGCTGTTATGGCTCGCAAATACGGCGTTCACCTCCACACCCACCTCGCCGAAACCGAAGACGAAGACGACTTCTGCCTGGCAAAATTCGGACATAAACCGGTAGCCTACATGCAGACAGTCGATTGGATTGGTGATGACGTCTGGTTTGCCCACTCAGTCTGGGTAAACGAAGACGAAATGGACCTTTTTGCCCATCATGGCTGCGGTGTGGCGCACTGCCCCTCCTCCAATATGCGCCTGGCATCCGGCATCGCGCCGGTGATGAACATGCTGACACGCGGAGTCAAACTAGGAATTGGCGTGGATGGCTCTGCCAGCAACGACGGCTCCCACATGTTGAACGAAGTGCGTCAGGCCTTGCTCCTCGCGCGTCTCAACAGCGGCATCAAAGGCGCGTCACGCTCGGCGCCAGACGCTCCGCCACTCATGACCGCCCGCCAGGCGCTCTCGATTGCCACGCGCGGTGGTGCCTCGGTGCTTGGGCGCAAAGACATCGGCTCACTGGAGGTCGGCAAATGCGCGGATTTCTTCGCCATGGATTTGCGGGAGCTGGACTATGCCGGCGCAATCGCTGACCCCCTTGCCACGATCCTCTTCTGCCAGCCCGTCAAGGCAAACTGGACAGTCGTTGGCGGCGAGATTATCGTACGTGAAGGTCAATTAACCCGGCTGAATATTCAAAAACAAGTTGAGAAACACAACCAGGCGGCAAAACGCTTGTTGCAGATTTAAATACAAACTCACCCACCAGGAGATCCAAAGGAGACTCTTTCTATGCAAAGTAAAGGTTTGGCAGTAGTAGCAGTTGGCGGCAACGCATTAATCAAAGACAAGAACCATCAAACCGTTCCCGATCAGTATCAAGCCGCAGCGGAGACGATGAAACACATTGCCAACATGATCGTTGACGGTTGGGATGTTGTGGTCACGCACGGTAACGGTCCGCAGGTTGGCTTTATCCTGCGCCGCTCCGAACTCGCATCCCACGAGCTGCATGAAGTTCCGCTGGACTATTGCGGCGCTGACACCCAGGGTGCCATTGGCTACATGTTCCAGCAAGCCCTGCACAACGAATTCCGCCTGCGTGGAATCAACAAACAGGCTGCCACGGTGGTCACCCAGACCATCGTTGATCGCAATGACCCCGCCTTTGAGAACCCAACCAAGCCGATTGGTTCCTTCATGGATGAAGCCGCTGCCAAGGAAAAAATAGCTAAAGAAGGCTGGACCATGGTGGAAGATGCCGGACGCGGCTGGCGGCGCGTGGTGCCCTCCCCTATTCCTCAAACCATCGTGGAAGCTGATGCCATCCGCAGTTTGATTGACCATGGATTTGTGGTCGTGGCTGTTGGCGGCGGCGGCATTCCGGTGATTCAACTGGAAAATGGCAGCCTCACCGGTGTGGAAGCGGTGATCGATAAGGACTTCGGCTCAGCCATTCTTGCCAGCATGATTAATGCCGACCTTTTCCTGATCAGCACCGCGGTCGAAAAAGTAGCTATCAATTTCAACAAACCTGACCAAAAATGGCTGGACACCATGACCGTCGCGGAAGCCCGAAAGTACCTGGCTGAAGGGCAGTTTGCCAAAGGTTCCATGCAGCCAAAGATCGAAGCCATCCTGAAATTCATGGACAAAGGCGGCAAAAAAGCCCTCATCACCGATCCTGAACACATCAAAGACGCGCTTGAAGGCAAAACCGGCACCTGGATCCTTCCTTAGGTGGATTGCGGTAGAATAAACGATAATTTGAGAAACACGAGACAAGTGGGTGGGGTAAGCATAAGAACTGAAAGACTCACCCTCTATCTCTTCACAACTTAATGGGAAATATCATGCCGCTTAGTTACTTTCAATGTTCTGAATGTGGGCAGTGTTTTGAGCCCGAGCTGGTCAGCTACAACTGTCTGACCTGTGGTGGCAACTTGGATACCCACTTCAGCTTTGAAGCAAACCCGGCTGAGATAGACCAGACCGCAATATTAGAGAGCCCTGAGCCCTCCATCTGGCGCTACGCGCCCTTGCTTGCCGCCCCCGACCCCGGCTTCACCAATACCCCCCTCCACCAGGTGGGCTGGACCCCAGTTTATCAACCCGAATCCCTGCGCAAAAGCCTTGGCTTGCAGGAACTCTGGATCAAAGACGAAAGCCGCAATCCAAGCGCGTCCTTCAAGGATCGTGCCAGTGCGCTGGTGATTGCCCGTGCGATCGAGGCAGACATCCAAACAATAATCGCTGCTTCCACTGGCAACGCCGGCGCGGCGATGGCTTGCATGGCTGCCAGCGTGGGCGCTCAGGCGGTTATCATTGCTCCGCGCACTGCCCCACCCGCCAAGGTGGCGCAATTGCTGACCTTTGGCGCACGGGTGGTGCTGGTGGATGGCAGCTACGATCAGGCCTTTGACCTGAGCATCGAAGCCTCGCGTGAACTCGGCTGGTACAATCGCAACACAGGTTACAACCCCTACACTGTGGAAGGCAAAAAGACGGCCGGGCTGGAAATCTGGGAGCAGGTGCTGCACAAACGTGCCAAATCCGCGCAAAATTTGACGATTTTTATTCCGGTTGGCGACGGCAACATCCTCAGCGGAGTGGCAAAAGGTTTTGTAGACCTGCTTGCTCTTGGCTGGATCGAAAGATTACCAAGGCTGGTGGGAGTTCAGGCTGAAGGTTCTGCCGCCATCACCAGTGCCTTCAAAGTGGGCAGTAATGAAATTACACCGGTAAGTGCAAAAACCCTCGCCGACAGCATCAGTGTGGATCTGCCCCGCGATGGACTACGGGCACTCAAGCGGGTCCGGCAGAGCGGTGGTTACTTCCTGACTGTATCCGATCAGGAGATCCTGCAGGCAATTCCTACCCTTGGCAAAGCAGGGCTTTTTGTTGAGCCTGCCGCCGCAGCGGCATTCGCCGGGCTCCAGGCAGCCCTCAGGCAGGGTCTGCATCAGCCGGATGAACCCGCCCTGGTGCTCTGTACGGGCAGTGGATTGAAGGATATCAATACCGCCATGCGAGCCGTAGAGCCCGCCCCAATCATTGAGCCAACACTCAACAAACTCAAAGAGGCGCTTCATGTCTGAACCAGTCTTTAGCATTATTGCCCCGATCTACAATGAGCTCGAGAACCTGCCCCTACTTTACGCCCGGGTCAGCGAGGTCATGAACCAGACTGGCGAGGAATGGGAACTCATCCTGGTGGATGACGGCAGCTCAGACGGTTCAACAGACATTATGCGTAAACTTGCCTTACAGGATGAGCGCGTGCGTCCGGTCATTTTTGCCCGCAACTTCGGGCACCAAATTGCGGTGACTGCTGGCATGGATTACAGCCGCGGTCAGGCGGTAATCATTATTGACTCCGATTTGCAGGACCCACCCGAGGTGATCCCCGACTTAATCAAAAAATGGCGCGAAGGTTACCAGATTGTTTACGCGGTGCGCACTGAGCGCGAAGGCGAAAGCTGGTTCAAACTGACCACCGCCTCGCTATTCTACAAGCTTATCTACAAGATCACCGACGTAAAAATGCCGCTCAACACCGGTGATTTTCGCCTGATAGACCGCCAGGCGCTCGATATCATTAACCAGATGCGCGAACGCAATCGCATTCTGCGCGGAATGGGTGCCTGGGTGGGCTTCAGGCAAATCGGTGTGGAGTACAAACGCGCCGCGCGCCATGCCGGGCAGACACACTACCCCCTTAAAAAGATGATTCGCTTGGCAATGAACGCCGTGACCGGCTTCTCCACCTTTCCGCTGCAAATGCTGACCACCGGCGGCATGGCCCTGGTAGCGCTCAGCCTTTTGCTGCTCCTTATCTACCTTGGTCTGGCAATTTTTAATGGCTTCGACCTCACCTACGTGCTCGCAGCCTGGTTGACCATGATCTTCCTGGCTGGCGTCCTGCTGATCGGCATGGGCGTGCTCGGTGAGTATCTTGGACGCATATACGACGAAGCCAAAGGTCGTCCACTTTACATTGTTGCCGAAGGACCCGATAAGTCCCTCGACCCCACCCGGCTCGATCGGGAAAAAGAAAAAAACTAAAAAAGAACCACAGGAACCCAAACATGACAAGAATTGATCTGACCGTAATGCATGACCGCCTCGAACGCACTCTGCAGCGTGTGCGTGACCGCAAAATCATTATTCCCACATTCGCGCAGCAGCGTGACCCTTCATTGGTGCCTGCTGATATTCAAAACCGCCTGAAAGAAATCGGGCTTTGGGATCTGCACGCCCTTAATCTTTTCCGCATCACCTGGCATAACGAGCCCAAGCCGTTTGGCGGTCTTTTTGGGGGCCTCAACTACCTGGAATTCCCCTCAAGTTTCACGGGAACCGAAGCAAGAATTGTTGCCCTGGTAGGAAAGTGGTTCCCCACCGGCGTCCACAAAGTCGGTGCCGCGTTCGGCTGCCTGGTTCCACGCCTTGTGACCGGTCAATTTGACCCAACCACGCAGAAAGCCGTCTGGCCTTCAACGGGCAACTACTGCCGCGGTGGCGCTTATGATTCGTATTTGTTGGCATGCAAATCCGTCGCAATTCTCCCTGAAGGCATGAGCAAGGAACGATTTGACTGGCTGCGTAATGTTGCTGATGAGGTTATCGCCACACCTGGTACTGAATCAAATGTTAAGGAAATTTTCGACAAATGCTGGGAACTCCGCCGCAGTGGTGAGGATCTGATGATCTTCAACCAGTTCGATGAATTTGGCAATTACCTCTGGCATTATCTGATTTCCGGTGACGCCCTGGAGGAGCTGGCTCACAAACTTTTAGGTGAAAAGGGGCAATTAGCAGGTTTCGCATCGGCTACCGGCTCCGCCGGCACAATTGCCGCTGGCGACTACCTGAAACAGCGCTTTCCTAACATGAAAATCATCGCCAGTGAAGCCCTGCAGTGCCCCACCCTGCTCAACAATGGCTTTGGTGCCCACCGCATTGAAGGCATCGGCGACAAACACGTTCCCTGGATCCACAATTCAAAAAACACCGACTTTATTACCGCCATTGATGACAATGCTGTTGTCAATCTTGCCCGGCTTTTCAATGAGCCTGAAGGTAAACAACATCTGATCGACTCTGGTTTTGAAGAAGACTTCGTCAACCAGCTCGACTTACTGGGTTTCTCAAGCATTTCAAACCTGCTCTCCGCCATCAAATTTGCCAAATACAACGAGTTGACCGAAAATGATATTGTTCTCACTGTTCTCACCGACTCGATGGAGCTTTACCAGAGCCGCCTGACCGAGATGCACGAAGAATTCGGTCAGTACAGCAAAGAAAACGCCATCGCCGACGAAGCCCGCTACCTGCAAAGCGTAACCACGGATTACATGGAGGAACTTGGCTATTGGGACCGCAAGCGCATCCACAATCTGAAGTATTACACCTGGGTTGAACAGCAGGGGCGCACCTATGAGGAAATCATGGCGCAGTGGTACGATCCGGAATACTGGCTCGAGATCCAGGCTCAACAGCCTGAAATCGATGCCCTGATCGAGGAATTTAATCACAAAGCGAAAGTTCAGCTCTAAAGGAGCCGTTTGAGCACGTTTGATGCTATTGACGATACCTGCCTTGTTTTGGTAGCAATTATCCCAAACCAAATGGATCTTGAGATTGCCCGCCTCTTGGGCTGGTACCGCATACCGCTCAAAAATGCCCCCAAGGTGATTGCAGTCGACTACCTGGCGCTCTACCAGACCGGCAGTTTTGGCACAAAAGATCGCTGGCAAATCAAATGGCTGGCGCCGATCGTCGGGCACGAGCTGACCACCCGCCAGCAACTGTTTCGCGATCAACCAGACCACCCCAGGGCAAATGAGGAGTACTTCAAGCTTCAGTTGGGCAGCCTGATTGAGCTGCCCGAACCCATTCCCGCTGGTAGCTGGAAACGGGTAACTTTTTTCTACACGACCATGCGGCATGTCAGGGATGCCAAAGAACTGGGCGACCTGCCCGTACACGACCAGGAGCGGCCTGTTCTCTGGGCAGCCCTGCGCGAGCGTGCTTCGCGCAGTGAAACCTACCAGGCGGCTCCCCTACCAGAATTTCCCTTGGACCCAGCATTACTGGCACTGCTCAGCGGCATTACTACGGTAGCAAAGTGAGGTTTTTATGAAAACGCTCATCAAAAATGGAACTCTGATCACTGCGGACAAGACCATTAAGGCAGATATCCTGGTTGAGGATGAGATCATCCGCCGAATCGACGAAAACATTGAGGATCCGGAAGCGGAAGTTGTCGATGCCAGCGGTCTGTTGGTTCTTCCCGGCGGTGTGGACCCTCATGTCCACCTTGAATTACCAATGTTTGGCACAATTTCTGCTGACGACCATTACACTGGCGGAAAAGCGGCTGCCTTCGGCGGCACGACCACCATGATCGATTTTGTTTCCCAGGAGCCTGGCAGCCTGGCAGAAAATATCGCCAGGCATCGCGCCATGGCGGATCCTAAAGCCAGCATTGATTACAGTTTTCATATGAATATCTCCCGCTTCGACGAGCAGGTGGCGGAAGAACTTCCTGACCTTCCCCGAATGGGAGTCACGAGTATGAAGGTTTTTACCGCCTACAATGGTCGGCTGCGGCTGGATGACGGCAACATCTTCAAAGTAATGCGTATCGGCGGCAGGAACAATCTGCTCACAATGGTACACGCTGAAAATGGGGATGTGATTGATATCCTGGTCGCTGAAGCGCTCGCGGCTGGCAAAACCGCTCCCATCCACCATGCCCACACCCGCCCAGCCTGGGGCGAAGTGGAAGCCAGCCTGCGCGTGGCAGCTCTGGCTGCCCAGGCAGACTCGCCGCTCTACCTCGTCCACATGAACGTGGCTGGTGAGGTGGATCAACTGGCTTACGCCCGCAAGCACGGCATCCCTGCCATGGGAGAAACCTGCCCACAATATCTATTCTTCACTGAAGAAGACCTCAAGCGTCCTGATGGCGCAAAATGGATCTGCTCCCCGCCTATGCGCAAGTTAGCAGACCAGCAGGGTCTCTGGCAGGGTCTGGAGAATGGCACCATCCAGGCACTTGCCACCGACCACTGCCCCTTCTTCTACAACGGCAGGCAGCCAATTGTTTACGAAGGTCAAGAGATCGCGATCCCTGGCAAGGAACTGGGAGAAGAGAATTTCACCCTGATTCCCAATGGTCTCCCTGGCGTTGCAGACCGCCTGCCTGTTTTCTGGACCCATGCCGTCAACACCGGACGCATCAGTCCGAATCGTTTCGTGGAACTGACCGCCACCAATCCTGCCAAAATCTTTGGGCTCTACCCCAAAAAGGGCACGCTTTCTGTCGGATCAGATGCCGACATTGCCTTGTGGGATCCTGAAAAAGAGTTAAATTATGGTCTTGCCTGGGCGCACCACCGCACCGACTACAACCTTTATGAAGGTTGGAAGCTGCGCGGTTACCCCGTTAAAGTATTCTTGCGTGGTACCTTGATTGTTGATGATCAAAACTGGCTTGGCAAAGCCGGTGGAGGGCGTTTTGTCCATCGCCAGGCGGGCGAAATCCTCTGATCCTTGAAATGAATTGACTTCATGATCCTCTTAGGCATCCTTGGCTTACTTTGGCTCCCATCTCTCGCCCTGACCATTAGCCAGGCGATTAAACCCAACTTTGCCCGCTCCTGGTTTATTGCCATAGCTGGGGCTTTCTTAGCCTTGCTGGGTGCATTTTTCCTGCGGCTTTACTTGCCATTGGATGTGGAATTTATCCGCTGGCTGCCAGAATCACTCTACCACACCACCATTTCGTTTCGCATTGATTACATCAACTGGCATTACATGCTTGCCATCCTGGCTTTGTGTATTGCAGTGATCTTGACCGATTCCAGCCGGGCATCCACCCAGGCCAACCCCACCACCTGGGCTGCCGCACTGGCGTTGACAGGTCTGAACCTGATCTCGGTCATGTCGAAAGACCCGCTGACCATGGCAATTGCCTGGGCTGTAACTGATGTGGTTGAATTGGTTTATGTTCTCACCTTTAGTCGGAATTCCGGATCAACCAATAAAGTCACCACCATTTATGGGGTCAGGCTTATCAGTACTTTCGTTCTGGTGGCTGCAACCGCTGTTGGTTGGCAGGTCACAGCCGGACTGGATTTTACCCAAATCCCTCCGACAGCCAGCTTGCTTTTCCTTATTGCGGCTGGGCTGCGCCTGGGTGTGCTGCCGCTTAATTTCCCTGTCCAAAACACCCTGGGAATGAGGCGTGGAACCGATTTATTGCTTCGCTTTTCGCCTGTGGCTTCAGCCCTTGTCTTGATCGCGCATTTACCCTCCGAAATCCTGGTCCTGAATCAAAGTCTGGTATCGATCATTAGTATTCTGACGGTCCTGGCTGCCCTGTATGCCTCAGCCATGTGGCTCACTCGTGCCGATGCCAACGAGGGCAGACCTTACTGGGTCGTGGCACTCTCGGCGTTCGCTCTGCAGTCTGCCCTGAATGGGCAGCCGCAAAACAGCCGCGTTTGGGGACTGGCACTGCTTCTGACTGGTGGAGTCCTGTTTCTGTTTGACCCTCCAATCCGAAGAATTCGCTTTATACCGCTATTGGGACTTATCGGTCTTTTAGGGTTCCCGTATACCCTGGCAGCTTCAGGCTGGAGCGCTATCCTGGGCGATCCGGTCAGCTTTGCGAGCATCATGATGATTCTCTGCCATGCCATGCTGGTTGGTGGTTATCTGCGTTACATACTCGAAGCAAACAGCACCGTCACTGGCCTTGAAAAGTACGCCCGCATGACCTACCCACTGGGTCTGATCCTTCTGGTTCAGACCATGCTTGTGCTCAACCTGGTTGGCTGGTCAGGCGTGCTGACTGTGGGAATCTGGTGGGGCAGCCTTGCCAGCCTGGGACTGGTGTTGCTGGGAGGTTTTCTGACCAAACAGCTCGGTCTTCGCCTCACCAGCACCGATTTCAAAGAAAAAGTCCCCTTCTACCGCCTTGGGCATCGCATCCTCAACGTCCTGCGAGTCGTTTTTAGCCTGGATTGGCTCTACGTTACGGCTCGCTGGTTCTTTGCGCGTCTCAGCAATACTGCGGACTTTTTCAGGCAAATTCTTGAGGGCGAAGCTGGTGTGCTCTGGTCTCTATTCTTTTTGTTAGTGATTGCAACTCTGATCTACACGCAGGTAGGTCAGCCATGAGCGAAACTTTACGCACCGTCTTGGCAGCCATTTTGTTATTGTCTGCAGCCATTAACCTGGTAAGACGCCAGTGGACCTTAAATATCTTTGCTTTGGGGCTCCAATACATCTGCATCTTCCTCCTCATCCTTGAAGTGCGCTCTGCCTTTCTGGCTGGCATCAAATTAATCGTCGGACTGATGGTCAGCCTGATGCTTTACTTAACCCTGAAGTCTTCAGGTTTAATCGAGTCAACCCTCTTACGCCGGCATGTTACCTCCGGAGAAATCTTTCGCGGCACAATTGCCCTGCTCCTGGCGCTGATCAGCTTTCTTGCGGCACCTGCCCTTCAGCAATCCGTTTTTCCTCAGAGCAGTCAGCTTCTGTTGACAGCAAGTTTGGGATTAATCCTGTTTGGCTTGTTTCAAATGGGCACCATCACTGAACCCCTCTACCTGGCAATTGGCTTGCTAACATTCCTCTCTGGTTTTGAGCTTCTCTATGCCAGCCTGGAATTCTCCCGGCTTCTGGAAGCTCTCCTAACCGCAGTCAATCTCAGCCTGGCACTCGTTGGCAGCTTTTTCATCGTTAAAGACGTCGAAAGCGGGTCAGAATGAACCTCCTGACCACACCTTCAATTTGGATTCTCCTGCCAATCTTGTTGAGTCTGCTGCTTAGCCTGGTCCACCGATTCCATAAACTTTCCGTTTGGATAGCCTGCCTCGGGAGCTTGCTGCTGGCTGTAGCTGCCTTCATTTTCCCGCAAAGTTTGGAATTCAACCTGTTTGGTCGGAAATTTCTTTTCGATGATACTTTCCTGATCTTTAATCGTGAGCTGATTCTCACTGGCAGCCAGCTCAAGACTATCGCAATGCTCTATCTATTCAGCTTCTTGTGGAACATCGCAGGGATGCGTTTTTCGGTCAGTCGTTGGTTTCCAACGATCTCGCTGGCTATTACAGCCTTGTGGATCACCACACTGGCGGTGAAACCATTCCTATACGCAGCCGTGATCGTGGAACTGATCGTTCTGATAAGCACTCTCCTGCTGACACCGCGCGGTAAACAGGCGGGCAGTGGTGTGATGCGCTACCTGGTTTCGCAGACTGTCGCTATGCCGTTAATTCTTTTGAGCGGCTGGATGGTCACAGGCATCGAAACAGCTCCCAGTGCCAGTCCATTAATCCTGCGCGGCACCGTATTGATTCTTCTTGGTTTCTCGCTCTGGCTGGCGATCTTTCCTCTTCATACCTGGCTGCCTATGCTGGCGGATGAAACTCACCCGTGGGTTTTCAGTTTTATTTTTTTGATGCAGCAAAGCAGCCTTTGGCTTTTATTGCTCGAATTCCTCGACCAATTTGCCTGGTTAAGGAATCTGAATGGGATTTTCAGTGTGATGCAATGGGCAGGTGTTTTGACCTTACTGGCTGGAGGGGTACTTTTGTCGCTGCAGACCAGGATAAACCGGGTATTGGCGTATCTGATCCTGATCGAGACCGGCTATTCGGTCCTGGCAATTGGCTTAATCAACCAGGGTGGAGGCAACGCCCTGGCTCTCAGCTTTATTCCCCGGGTTCTTGCCTGTTGGCAGTGGTCCTACACACTCAGCTCCGTTCAACAGATTGCGCCAGAAATCGACGGAAGTTTTTCATCGCTCAGCGGTCTTTTCTCCAGGCTGCCATTCCACAGCACGTCCTTGATCATCAGTTTGCTTAGTCTGCTCGGTCTGCCTGCCCTTGGGCTCTTCCCTGCCAAACGCATGCTCTGGAATAGTATCGCTAATCTCACCTTCCAATATACCTCTCTGATCGCGCTTGCAGTGGCAGGCATGGCGCTTTTCATCCTCCGCATGATGCATACCCTGCTCACTCCCGACCCTGAGACACCACCCCCTGCTCTCCTTATCGCCAACGAAGAATCTCTTTTGCAAATTTTGATCCTTTGCGTTTTTACCTTACTTTCCTTGCTCATGGGAATTTTCCCCCACATATTCCTGAACCCGTTTTTAGGCCTGCTTGAGCCCTTCAACCACCTCTTGCCGCTTGGTTAGGATGACAGAACCAGTAAACATTGTATAATCACAGCAGCATTAGCTACGAGGTGATATATGGACGACTATTCTGGATTTGAACAACTTGAGAAGCGTGTCGAATGGCTCGATAACGAGAGGCGCAACGATAAGACCAATTTGGCCTCCTTGCAGAACCGCCTGACCATGCTGGAAGGCGAAAACCTCAACCTGCGCAAACAGATCAAAGAGCTTGAGTTGCTGATTACAAAAAATGCAAACCTGATTGCAAACGTAGAGAAATACGACAATCGGATTGACCGACTAAATATCGACCTGACCAAGCAAATCCGTGATGTTAACGAACGGGCAGAGCTCAATCTGAACGAAGCCACCAAACGCACAAAACTCGAGATTGAGGCGACGCGTAAATCTGTCGCCGAAATCTTCCAATTCACCGAAGAGTTGGAGCCAATCCGAACTGAACTGCGCACCAACAAAGCTGAAGATGCCCGCCTGGCTCGCTTAATAGAAGAACTGAAAGTAAAAATCCAGGAAGTAGCACGCTTCGACGAGGACTACCGCCGCTCATTAAACTTATTGGAGGAAAACCGCCGCCAGGAAGCCAAGCGTCTGACGGATCTGCAAGGGGAAGTGGCTTCAGTACGCAAACGCCTGGAAGAAACCCGCAGCCGTTTCGACAGCTTCAGTGACAGTTTCCGCACTCTGGATACCCGCATCACAGAATTACAAACTTTTGAAAAAGATCGCAAGCAAGCCCAATCCGTTTTCATCGAGAAAATCAACAATTCTCTGGTCGAAAAGGACAAAACCTTTGCCGCCTGGGAAAAACGCTTTGCTGAAATCGATAAAGTAAACCTTAATTTGAATCAACAAATGCAAGATGTGGAGGCCGCCCGCCAGGCAGTCAGCAAGGCACTTGGCAATGTGGACGAAGTAACCCAACGTTTCGAGCGCCGCATCAATGAAGTGAGCGAATTCCAGAGATTGAACGATGAACGTTTCCGCCAGGAATGGACGAGCTTCAAGTCCGACGACGTTAAACGTTGGGCAAATTACATGCTCTCGCAGGAAGAACAAACTCGCGAGAATGTGCAGCAGTTCAAAGATCTTACAGCTCGATTACAGGAACTTGAAGATTTGAGCTCCTCTTTGCGCGACCAGCTTGAAGCCCTTAGCAGGAGCGCGACCAGCCACCTGCGATCTATCCTGGCTGCTTACCAGGATTCAATCCAGGAAATTTCACCCTTACTGGATAAGAAGATTAGCTGATTATGCACATTGTCGGTACTGCCGGGCATGTTGACCACGGGAAATCAACCCTGATCTCTGCCTTAACCGGCACTAATCCGGACCGTCTCAAAGAAGAAATCGAACGCGAGATGACCATCGATCTTGGTTTCGCGTCCATGGCACTGCCGGGAGGCGAAACGATCGGCATCATCGACGTGCCCGGGCATCGCGATTTCGTCGGCAATATGCTCTCTGGCATCGGCGGAATTGATGCAGTTCTGCTGGTGATAGCAGCGAACGAAGGCGTCAGTGCCCAGACGCGTGAACACCTCGCAATTCTGGATTTATTAGAAATATCACGCGGGTTGATCGTCCTCACCAAGTGCGACCTGGTCACGGACCGTGAATGGCTGGAATTAGTGGAGCTTGAAGCCCAGGAAGTGGTGGAAAGCACCAGCCTGGAGAATGCCCAGGTTGTGCGCGTCTCAGCCCAGACAGGGGAGGGTCTGGACGAACTTAAGCTCAAACTTGCAGAATTATTAGCTGAAATTCCCCAAAAACGCGATCTCAACCGTCCGCGCCTGCCTGTGGATCGCGTCTTTACCCTTTCAGGATTTGGCACAGTTGTAACAGGCACACTGCTGGATGGCAGCTTCTCGCTGGGAGATGAAGTAATTTGCCTGCCTGGCGGTAAGACCGGCCGCATCCGCGGCTTGCAGAACCACAATCGCAAACTGCAAAAGGTCATCCCCGGTTACAGGACTGCCATCAACCTCAACAACCTCTCAAAAGAGGATATCAATCGCGGGGACGTGATTGCCCTGCCTGCCACCTACAAACCCACAACGCGTATGGACGCTTCCATCCGGCTGATCCGTGAAGCGATTACAGAGTTAAAACACAACATGAGCCTAAAGGTCTTCGCTGGTGCAAGCGAAACCCTGGCACGCGTGCGCCTGCTGGGTGTGGAAGCCCTGAAGCCTGGCGAGGAAGGTTTCGTGCAGCTTGAACTGGAGGAACCACTGGTCGCCATCCGCGGTGATCATTACGTGCTGCGGCTGCCCTCCCCTGCCGCCACCATTGGCGGTGGAGTCATCCTTGATACCCAGCCAACCCGACGTTATCGCCGCTTTGACGAGGTAACCCTCACCCGCCTGGAGCAGTTGCGCGTCGGCAAACGCGCGGACCTGGTCATGCAAGCACTCGATCGTCTGAACGTCTCCAATCTCGCCTCGCTCACCTCCCTCACATCGCTTTCCGAAGCCGAACTCGAAAACCAGTTAACTGAACTCGAAGATGCTGGTGAGGTCATTTTCCTCAGCAAGCACCCCAACCCCGCCAAAACACAATTAATTTCCACTCAAAGCTTGCAGTCGATCACCAAACAGATTCTGACCACTCTCGATGAATTCCACCAGAAATTTCCCCTCAAGGCAGGCATCAGCCGGGAACTGCTCAAGTCAGGTCTAAAGCTGACTCAGGAACAATTCGACCTGATCTTGGGCTTACTAAGCCATCAAGGCAAACTGGTGGAGCGGGGCACACTGGTTTGGGCAGCCAGCCATTCCATCCTTCTCACACCCCAGCAGGAAGCCCAGGCTGCAAGCCTGCTTGTAAAATTTACACAGTCTCCCTACTCACCACCGGATGTTACTGAAGCTGAAGCAGAGCTTGGGCTTGACGTTTTGGAAGGCTTGATCGCGACCAACAGGCTGGTTCGCGTCTCAGATGTGGTGCTCTTTTTGCCAGGCACGATCGACGTCATGAAATCCTGGGTCCAGGAGGCAATCCAAGCTAACGGAAGCGTGTCGCTGGCACAATTCCGGGATCATTTTCAAACAAGTCGCAAATATGCCGCTGCTTTTCTGGAATATCTCGACTCGATTGGTTATACTTTAAGGAAAGGGGACGTGCGCGTCCTGAGAACAATAAAAACCTAAAAAAGGAGAGAATATGGGTTTCAAAGTTTTGATCACAGACGGTTTGGAAAAGGAAGGCAAAGATCTTATCAATGCCGTTGGCGAAGCAGTGGATAAGAAGGGCATCGAGCCCGCCGAATTATTGCAAATCATCGGGGAATACGACGGTTTGATCGTTCGTGGACGAACCAAAGTTACCAACGAAGTTTTTGAAGCTGCAAAGAATCTTAAGGTAGTTGGTCGCGCGGGTGTGGGTGTGGACAACATCGACCTCGAAGCGGCAAAAGCCCACGGTGTGACCGTTGTAAATGCTCCCACTGCCACAACCATCGCAGTTGCTGAGCTGGGTTTTGGCATGATGCTGGCACTGGTGCGCGATATCCCTCGTACCGATAATGCTATGAAGCATGACCAATGGACCAAAAAAGACTACAAGGGACATGAATTAAATGGCAAAACCCTCGGCATTGTCGGTTACGGCAACATCGGCAGCAGGATCAGCAAATATGCACAGGCGCTGGGCATGAAGGTCCTCTGCTACGATCCCATTCGCAACATAGACGAAATGCGCGCTACCGGTGCGGACCCGGTCCAGCTGGAAGAAATCTACGCAAAGGCTGACATCATCACTTTCCATGTGCCTCTGATCCCCGAGACGAAACACATGGTTAATGACGAGACCTTCACCAAAATGAAAGATGGCGTTCTGCTCGTCAACGTTGCCCGCGGCGGCATCATCGAGGAATCAGCACTCTTACGCGCCTTGGAAAGCGGAAAAGTGGCTGGAGCTGCCCTGGACGTTTATGAGATGGAACCTCCAGTGGATTGGACCCTTGCGGAACATCCAAAAATCATTGCGGTACCGCATGTTGGCGGTCAGACCGCAGAAGCCCAGATCCGCGTTGCTGGTGATATCGCCAGCGAAGTCATTAATGCCTTGCAGGGCAATCCACTGCGCTGGAAAATCTGCTAATTCACTGCGGATCCACCAGGATTTCAACGAATCTCAGAATAATCAAAACAGGTCCCCTCAGGGACCTGTTTCCTATCATCTTGGGTTGAGCCAACTTTAGCTCGCCCTTGGGGAAGGCTCCGCAAGAGCAGCCTATTTCATTCAACGGGGAAGATTCTTACAACCCCCTCCAGCCGAGGAACGAGGCGAAGGGAGGGGGAATCAAAGGGGGTGGGTTCTTGAGCTTGGATATGGGTGTGGGTTGGTATGAACTGAGAGATCGCCACGCTTCGCTCGCGATGACAGATGCGTTACTGCAAGTGTTGAATCAGCGATTCTTTTGGCAGATCAAAACCCGGCCTCAAGCAGAAATCGGCTACATTATGCTCGCCCCCTCCAGCCGAGGAACGAGGTGAAGGGAGGTGGATTGAGGGGCGAAGTCCCAGGAGCTTGCGGAGGGGTGTGGGTTGGTTATGTTGTGGTTTTTCCAGAAATTCATCCAGTGGCAGCCTGATAACCGCAAGCCGACCTACAGCCAACTCTCACCCCCTCCGGGGAGGGGGAACTAAAGGGGGTGGGTCATTCACTGTGCTACTTTGTTAACAGCAGTGGTAAAAACAAGTCTCTCACATGACTTGTATTACTTAATTTTGTATCGTCGGCGTCGGATAGATGATCTCTTGCGCAGGTGTGCCAACGGGCGTTGGCGTGGGGATGGGAGTCTCACCGGATGGGTCGTGCACGTACACCCAGTCGCCCAGTTTTGCCCAGTTGAAGAGCCAATGCGCGTCGCCAGGGAACATGTTCACGCAACCGTGCGACTGCGTAAACCCCAATGAGGCAGGCCAATAAATGCCGTGAATTGCCTGGGCATGGTTGTAATACATAGTCCAGGGAACACCTTCAAGCGAGTAGAAGTCAGAGCGGTCGCTGGTGTAGGAACCTTGCATCAGTTCAAGCTCCCGTTTTTCGTAAATGTAATACAGCCCGGGGTCAGAGTAGAGTTCGCCTGACCCAGTTGCCACCAAAGCCGCAAACACCAGCCGCCCATCCTCGTAGGCTGCCAGAGTCTGGTTATAAAGGTCGATGCTGATCCAGCGCTTATTGTCAACTCCCTCAGGCGGAGTCGGATCCACCACCAGGCGGCGCGACTTCAGCGAGGGGATCCACTCCCCCGGTCCTGCCTCGTACCATTCATACCCTTCTGCTTCCACCACCTGGTAGACCTGGAACTCGACATATTTCTCATACTGTTTGCCGGTTGTTGGGGCGGCAAAGCTCGGCTGGGTATAGCTTGGGGTCGGGTTGATTGTCCAGCCGAAATCGTTTTGAGGTGTGGCGTAAAACTCAAGCCCCTGCCACTTAGGCCAGGAATAGAAAGGCGTCGCCTCCACCCACCCACCGGACATTGTCCGCACGAAGGTGCGTCCTCCCGAAACAGCCGAATCAATCATCGTCACGTAGCGGCTTGCGCCATCCGGAATAGTTTGCAAGACCGCGCCACCGTTTATGGCATCGTTCAAACTTGCATACACAGGCGTTTCCGCGCCAGTAATTCTGGCTACACGAACCGGCAATTCAGAAAGCGATGAGTCTGGCTTTGCGGCAGCCAGTGGTTTAATGGGATAAGGAAATCCTAAGTCATGCAATTGGGAAATCGTCTGCGAAGCCCCAAGAGCTAAGCAATCGCCCGGGTCAGTTGGATAGTAACCTGGCAGGCAGAGCGGCAGGTCGTAATATGGCGCGGGCGGCACAGCAGGATCAGCGGCTTGCGTTGCTGCCGGTGAAGCCGCAAGAAGTAACGCAATACCAGCCAACAAGAGCAGGAAATTTCTGGTTTTCATAAGCTGCATTATACCCGCCGGGAGCGCCCGTGCCAATTTGCCCGGAGGCAGAGCTTGTGCAAAAACTTCCAACGATCAAGACTGATGGCTGGATTGTTAAAATTGTTTCGAGCTTCTCTTAATCGGTTCTTGCAAAGCGGAATAGGCCAAACAAGTTATGAACCACTAAACCTCCTGCAGGCAAACATTTTAGATTGCTTCGTTCCTCGCAATGACAGAATAATGGAGACTGTGAACCTTCTTTACTCTTTCATTGTGAGCCTTTGTTGATCTGTCACATCGTGCCCTCTGGGTATTGCGAACCTCTTTGGTGACACGTAGTGTACTATTTCTTAAGCAATCTAAACTCCTGGCAGACCAAGAATGTAGCAGGTGGCAGACACTGGTCTATCCTTCGCAAAGCGGAATAAAATAAGTGACTCTGCTGCAATTACTCGTTTTTCTACATTTGCAATTAATTTTCTCCCACTTTGATGGCTTTTTCAGCCTTTTTATGGGCTATGAGCAGGTATTTGGGGCATATTTTGACAACTTTCTCCCACTTTCGCCAAGAAAAAGTGTCGTCCATACCTTTTTGCAGAAGAGTCATAAGTGTTTATGAATCACTAAACCTCCTACAGGCAAACATTTTAGATTGCTTCGTTCCTCGCAATGACAGGAAAGTGTAGTCGTAGGTCGGAATGAGCCTCATTTGCTCACTCCGACAAAATGTTACTATAAGTCGGGTTCCGTTTTTAAACCCAACAAAATGCTCTTCGTCATCGGGTTCCACCTTGCGACATCCCGGGTTTGAATTGGAACGGGACAAGCCGCGTTCCCTACAAAAATTGTTTAGTGGGTGTGAATTGAAACGGCACACTCTATCCACTTCGCTACCAAGGCAGTTCCGCGTTTCATGCGAAAATTCGGCACAATGGTTCCATATATAACTCTTGGGTTGAATAATCGGCAGGGGATGGTTAGAATTTCATCTTGCAGCGCTTACCAAACCGGGTAGAATTAACCCAAGTTAGAGGAGGTTTGCATGAATATCCCTATATTTCAGGTTGACGCGTTCACCGTGAAGCCTTTCAAAGGTAACCCAGCCGGCGTCTGTTTGCTGGAACAACCCCGCGATGCCGCCTGGATGCAAGCAATTGCCACGGAGATGAGGCTTTCCGAAACGGCATTCCTCAGCCCAAAAGGCAATGATTACAACCTGCGCTGGTTTACTCCCAGCACGGAGGTCGACCTGTGCGGTCATGCCACGCTTGCCTCCGCCCATATTCTTTTTGAATTGGGCTTTTACGATCCGGATGAGACCATTTTTTTTCATACCCGGAGTGGGGTGATTTCAGCGACTTTCAACCACGGTACCATAGAGCTTGATATGCCCCTGATCCGGCCTGTTCCTGCTGAGTCCAGTCCACTGCTCGAGGAAATCCTCGGACAGGTTCCCCTGGCAGTTGCCCGCTCAGAAGACAAATCAATCCTGCTGGCCGAGATCGCGGATCCTGCCGCTCTTGAAACTTTTGATCCTGACTTTAAGAAAATCTCCACTCTTGAAGAAATCAATCTGGTCATCACCGCCCAAACTTCTGAAGGGAAGTTCGATTTCATTTCGCGCTTCTTCTCCCCCAAGACCGGCATCCCCGAAGATCCGGTGACAGGCCTCGGTCATTGTATCCTGACCCCCTATTGGGCAGAAAAGCTTAACAAAGACCAATTAGTTGCCTACCAGGCATCCGCCCGCGGCGGCACAGTCTGGTGCCGGCTGGGAAAAGAGCGCGTCTACCTGGGCGGCAAAGCAGTAACCTTGTTTTCTGGTGAGGTTTTACGCCAGTAATTATCCTTTCAATTGACTCTGACAGCCGGTTTCGCCCTAAAGCAAGAGCCGGCTGTTATAATTACCAGCAACAAGCACAAAAGGATCTGATCTTTTTCTCTTGTGCTTGATTTCTGTTAATTGGCTTGGCTTGAGATAGGAGTGAAATTATGGACCTCTTGAAGCAGCGCATCATGACCGAGGGCAAGAATCTCGGAAAGGGCATCCTCAAAGTCGACCGTTTCATCAATCACCAGGTGGATCCCATCCTGATGGACGCCTGCGGTGTGGAGTTTGCCCGTCTTTTCGCGGGCACAAGTGCTGTTAAAATCCTGACTGCCGAGATTTCCGGCATCGCTCCCGCGCTCATGGCGGGGAAATATCTCAATCTGCCGGTAGTTTATGCCCGCAAAACCAAACCCGTCACCATGCCGAGCGATGTCTACATAACCGTCGCCCCCTCCCACACCAAAGGTCACAATACCGAGCTTATTGTCTCGCCCGAATATCTTCTGAGAGATGAGGATATTTTGATCATTGATGACTTCCTGGCATCCGGTGCTACCATCATTGGGCTGGTTCGCCTTGCCCAGACTGCCGGTTCGAATGTGGTTGGCATCGGCACGCTTATCGAAAAAACTTTCGAGGGCGGACGCAATAAGCTGGCTTACCTGGGCGTACCGGTGCACTCCCTGGTTTCGATCAGCTCAATGGATGACGGAAAAATCATCTTTACCGACGAATTTGCAGCTTAAGGGTCCCACATGAGCGACAGAATCGTCATCCTGGACTTTGGCTCTCAATACACCCAACTGATCGGCCGCCGAATTCGTGATATGCATGTCTACTGCGAGCTGCTCCCCTGGAACGCAAAAAAAGAAGCGGCGCTTGACGCTCAAACCAAAGGCATCATTCTCTCAGGCGGACCACAATCCATTTACGCTGATAATGCGCCATATATCCCGGATTATTTGATCGAAAGTGGTTTGCCCATTTTGGGGATCTGCTACGGCATGCAAGCCCTTACTCAAAAACTCGGCGGTAAGGTGATCCAAGGCAACCAACATGAATATGGCCTGACCGAACTGGACGTGCCTGCGGCTAACCCGCTGCTGGTTCAGGGCAGGCAGACTGTCTGGATGTCTCACGGAGATCACGTCGCGGAACTGCCCCCGGGATTTTCCTGCCTGGCAACTTCCCCCAATAGCCCTTTTGCGGCCATGATGGATGAATCTAATCAGCGTTACGGGTTGCAATTTCATCCCGAGGTTCACCACACCCAGCATGGCAAAGAAATTCTGCAAAATTTTGTTCTCAAGATCTGCGCTTGTCAACCAGGCTGGACTTCGAGATCGATCATCGAAGAGAGCGTCGCTGCCATTCGCGCCCGGGTCGGCAGCGGACGCGTTTTATCAGCGCTGAGCGGCGGCGTGGATTCTGCTGTCACCACAGCCCTGGTACAAAAAGCGATTGGCGATCGCGTCACTGCAGTGTTCATCAACACCGGTCTGATGCGACTGGGCGAGCCGGAGCAAATAGAGCAGGCTTTTCGACCTGTTCTCGGCGAACACCTGATCATGGTGGACGCCTCCAAACGCTATTTTGCCAAACTTGCCGGCGTTACAGATCCCGAAGAAAAGCGCAAGGTGATCGGCGAAAGCTTTATTCGCGAGTTCGAAACGGTGGTGGCGGGGCTGGAGGAACACGAGTTTCTCGCTCAGGGAACGATCTATCCAGACGTAATCGAATCAAAAGGGATCGGTGTCTCAGAAGCCCACCGCATCAAGTCGCATCATAACGTCGGCGGTCTGCCGGAAGACCTGAAGTTTAAGCTGGTAGAGCCGCTGAGCAACCTTTTTAAGGATGAGGTCCGCGCGGTCGGTGAGGTTCTTGGGCTACCGCCCGAACTGGTCTGGCGCCAGCCTTTTCCGGGACCCGGTCTGGCAGTCAGGGTGCTTGGGGAGGTAACCCCTGAACGGATAGAAATCGTCCGCCATGCTAACGCCATCTTCACCGAAGAGCTCGAAAAATCGAATCTGACCCGCCTGCACACGGACGAAGAGGGCAATATCAGCGGCAGCTCGCAGGCTTTCGCGGTTTTGCTGCCGGTAAAATCAGTTGGCGTGATGGGTGACCAACGCACATATTCCGAGACGATTGCCCTACGCGCGATCACTTCCACCGATTTCATGACAGCCGATTGGGCGCGTCTGCCCTATGAGCTGCTCGCAAAAGTTTCCAACCGCATTGTAAACGAGGTCATTGGAGTTAACCGCGTGGTTTACGACATCAGCTCCAAACCTCCTGCAACGATCGAGTGGGAGTAGGCACAATTTTTATGGAATTTCTCATTCTTGCGTGTTTTATTGCCTTAATTCTTTTTGGTATCAGGTTCCTTATAAAAGCAATAAAAAGAGAAAAACATCGATTTTCATTAAGAGATCAGATGAGCGATCTTGTGATGAATGATAAGAGTCAAATCATTTGTCTGGATTCAGAAACTACAGGTTTAAATCCAAAAAATGACGAGTTACTGCAGCTTTCGATCATTGATGGAAATGGTAATGTACTGTTTAACGAATATATAAAGCCTTCACATCGGAAATCATGGCGTAAAGCAGAAGAAATACATGGTATAAGTCCAGAGATAGTTAAAGATAAACTCTCAATAACGAATTATAAAGCCGAGATTAATAGAATTATTGAAGGCTCCAGTTTGATTGTTGGATACAATCATTACAAGTTTGATTTAATGTTTCTAAGGAAAGCAGGGATAATCCCATATTCCAAGCGGGTTGTAGATGTTATGGAAAACTTCAGTCCAATATACGGAGATAGGAACCCAAAGTATAAAGACTACACACACAAATCTCTTGGAGTGTGTGCAAAATATTATAAATACCCATACTATAAGGCACATGACAGTCTTGAGGACGCAAAAGCCACTCTTTATTGTTTCTATAAAATGGAAAAGCGGAAACAGATCAAGATTATTCATGTAGCTTAGTGTTGGGTCTATGATTACAGAGAAAAGCAAAGACACTTTTTTGGTTTGATCATAAATTGGCACATTGTGAACATGAACGTGACTCTATGGAAAGAGAGAGTTGTAGAAATTTAATGTCTTAGACATCTTCACTCCATCTCTTCGTCTCTCTAATAACATTGAGATTCACAGGCGTAATATTTATAGATAAACAAGGAAGATAAGTGTGAAATTATCAATAAACCGTCGATACATGGCAATGCAGGGTCTGTTCTGGATGCTGTTTTGCGTAAGCTCCGGCTTTATCTCGCTATATCTCCAGGGGCGAGGGCTGGGAAACGCGGAAATCGGCACTGTGACAGCAATTTTTGGCATCCTTGCAGCCTTGCTGCAGCCGGTACTGGGTGGGATCACTGATCGCAGCAACCGCCTGACCTGGCGAAGCATGATCCTGATGCTGGCGATCCCCTACTTACTGATTTGCATTGCCATGCCTCTGATCCCGGGAGCCTGGGCAGGCGCTTTGTTTATGGGTCTGCTGATCCTGCTCGGGAATACCATCATCCCTTTCATCAACAGCGCCCATTTCTATTACAGCCATACGGGAGAGTACATCAACTTTGGCGTTGCCAGGGGGATCGGCTCGGGTCTGTATGCGCTGCTTGCGCTGGTAATAGGTGGGCTGGCTGAAAAATTTGGCATCGAAATGGTCCCGATCACCGGGATATTGATTGCGTTTCTGTTCATTGTCGTAGTCTATCGCATGCCGCCGACAAAAGAATCTGTTAAGAAAGTACGGAGAGAAAAAACGCTGCAAAAAGGTTTTCTCCTGCGCTACCCGGCTTTTGCCTGGATGCTTCTGGCCTGCCTGCTGATGTTTACCACCCACAATATTATAAATACTTATCTCCTGCAAATTATCCAATCCCTCGGCGGAAACAGCAGCCAGCTTGGAATCGCGCTGGCAATCCAGGCGGTTGTGGAAGTGCCGGTGTTGTTCGGTTTTTCGAAACTGCTAAAACGTTTTACCCCCAAAAGTTTGATGCTGACAGCCGCGTTTGGTTTTGCGCTGAAAGCCCTGATGTATGCGCTTTCAAGCAGTGTGTCGATGATCTATCTGATTCAAGTCACGCAAATGATCAGCTTCGCTCTTTTTGCCTCTTCATCCGTATTCTACACGTCAGAGGCTATCGCAATTGAGGATCAGGGAACTGGTCAGGCTTACATGACCAGTATGATGGCGGCAGGCACCGTCTTGGGAAGTCTTTCGGGCGGATGGATGCTGGAATTAAGCGGCATGACCGCGATGCTCTCAGTCAATGTCATCATTGCCCTGCTGGGCGTTGGTTTTGCCCTGATTTCTGTAAAGAACAAAAGGCTGCTCAGTAAGGCCTGATTCCACAAAAGGTTTATACTGAGATTGTTGGAGTCTCATGTCAAGAATAAATTGACTATTATCGGGAGTACTGACATGCCTGGAATTATTGAATCGGTTCGTGAACAACTCATCGAAAACGCAGATGAAAAAACCAAAGAGAGCGGGAAAAGATTCTTCAAGGAAGAAGTCCGACTTTACGGCGTGAAGACAGCAACCGTGACAAAAATCGGCAATCAAGCTTTCAAACTCATCACGGATATGCCAAAGGGTGAGATCTTCGAATTATGCACGGAACTGTGGAAATCATCCCTATTGGAGGAGTCCTTCGTTGCATGCAATTGGGCTTACTCAATCCGCAAGCGATATACGCCTGAGGATTTCAAAATATTTGAAGAGTGGGCAAACAAATACCTCAGCAACTGGGCTTCCTGCGATTCCTTGTGCAACCACTCGATAGGATCCTTTCTTGAGCAGTATCCGGGTTTTGTGGAAAACGTGAAAACGTGGAGTCAATCGGAAAACAGGTGGGTAAAGCGCGCTTCCGCCGTTTCTTTCATCATTCCAGCCAGAAAGGGTCATTTCAAAGAAGAAATCTTCGAGATCGCCAGCAGGCTGCTGCTGGATCCCGATGACATGGTACAAAAGGGGTACGGATGGATGCTCAAATCGCTTGCGGATGCCTGCGAAGATGAAGTTTTCCACTATGTGCTCGATCACAGGTCGAGCATGCCGAGAACAGCACTGCGATATGCGATTGAAAAGATGCCTGCGGAGAAAAAACGCGAGGCAATGAAAAGGGTCTGAACCGTACCAGCAGATGTCCACCAATAACAAAGCTTACAAGGACAAGACAGGAAGGACACACATCACATGACAATAGAAATAAAACCTTTATCTCCTGATCTGATACTAAGTTATCTCGATTTTTTTGACAATCGGGCTTTTTCGGACGACAGTCCTTGTGGACCGTGCTACTGCACCTCACCCAGTATGGACGCCGCCAGCGAAGCGCAAATGGTCAGTGAATTTGGGGACGACGTCAAAGGCACGCTGCGCAATTATGCGATCAACCTTTTAATTGCGGGAAAAATTCGCGGCTATCTGGCATTTGAGAACGATATCCCGGTCGGTTGGTGTAACTCGGGAGATAGAGATGGCTACCTTGCTTGGATCCCTGAGATCGCCCGGGAAGTGTCCTTAGGGAAAACTATCACGGTTTTGTGTTTCGCAATCGCTCCGGGCTACCGGGGACAGGGGCTCTCCCTTGCCCTCCTCGAACGCATCATTAAGGACGCTAAAGATAAGGGTTACTCAGCCGTTGAGGGCTACCCCAGGGTCCAAAAGGACCGTGAGCCATACGATTTCAATGGACCCCTGCGCCTTTTCGAAAAAGCTGGTTTCGTGGAAACAGCACGGCAGGGGGATATTGTCGTCATGTCAAAAGACCTGCGAGAAGATCCCACCGTATTCGACCAGTAAAATTTCCACCAGAGGGGCGATTATTCAGCCGTGAACCGCTACCTCTTAAGTGACGTTGGGCGAGATTGGAAGCACTGGAAATATCCTGGCCACAAGGTTAGTCTGTGTTTCCAATCCGCCATGGAATGTGGTGTGGATTCCTCTACGAACGCCCAATACCATTGCGCATGCGTGCCGTTGGGCGTGACAAAGTGCCGGTAGGGCGTGTTTGAGGGCACCGTAAACGATGGGATAAACAAACCTCTTGTACCCTCAATCCGCCGGAAAAAGGCCTTGGATTTCCTTACGAACCACCTGGAGGAGTGTGCACCTTCCCCTGGTGGTGAGAAAAGGAGGTAATTACACCTTCATAAAACGATAGCCCCTCAGCCTCAGGGCATTCGTCACCACGGAAACAGAGCTCAAACTCATTGCCGCGCCGGCGATCATCGGGTTGAGCAGCGGACCGCCAAACAGGTGCAAAACGCCCATCGCGATCGGGATACCAATCACGTTATAGGCAAACGCCCAGAACAGGTTCTGCTTGATGTTGCGCAGAGTCTTCTTGCTCAGGTCGATTGCCACCGGCACGTCCATCAGCGTCGAACGCATCAGTACGATATCCGCCGAAGCAATGGCCACATCAGTTCCACTGCCAATCGCGATCCCCACATCCGCCGTTGCCAGCGCCGGCGCGTCGTTGATTCCATCTCCGACCATCGCCACAAACCGTCCTTCTGATTTCAACTGGTTGACAATTCCAGCCTTCTGGTCAGGCAGCACTTCGCTGAAGACCTGGTCCAGCCCCATCACGCGGCCAATTGCTTCTGCCGTGCGTCGGTTATCCCCCGTGACCATCGCAACCTGCACGCCCATCTTGTGCAGCTGATTAATTGCTTCTTTGCTGTCAGGTTTGACGGTATCTGCCACAGCGATGATGCCCAAAAGTGCCTCTTCCAAGGCAACAAACATTGGCGTCTTACCATCATTTGCCAGGTCCTGCCCCAACTTCAAGGCATCCTCCCCCAGCGATAGGTACTCTTCGATCATTTTTTGATTTCCAATCCGCAGCAACTTACCATCGTAATCAACCACAACGCCCATCCCGGGCAAAGCTTTGAAACCGCCAACTTCTGGCAGGCTCATGCCCTTAGCCTCGGCTTCCCGCAAAATCGCCTTGCCCAGAGGGTGTTCGGAGCCTTTTTCGGCGGCGCCAGCCAGCGCGAGCAAATCCTGTTCACTCTGCGCCCCCAGCGGCAATACGTCTGTCACGGCCGGTTTGCCTTCAGTGATAGTTCCGGTTTTGTCCAGCAGGACCATGTCCACCTGTTGGGCGTCTTCAAGCGCGTCGCCATTTTTGATCAACACGCCATGCTCGGCTCCCTTACCCATGCCAACAGTCAGAGCCGTGGGCGTGGCAAGCCCGAGTGCGCACGGGCAGGCAATCACCATCACCGCCACGAAGATCGTCAGTCCAAATTCCACGCTTTCTTTTCCAATCAGCACCCATCCGAGCGCCGCCAACACCCCTAACACGATCACAATCGGGACGAAAATTCCCGAGATCTTATCCGCCAGCTTTGCGATCGGTGCTTTGGACCCCTGGGCGTCTTCAACCAGGCGAATGATCTGCGCCAATGCTGTGTCTTTGCCAACCCTGGTCGCCTTAAAATGCACTGCCCCATTAATGTTCATCGAAGCTCCGGTGACGTTATCTCCAATGGTTTTCTCAACTGGCAGGCTTTCACCGGTCAGCATGGATTCATCCACGCTGGTAGCGCCTTTCAGAAGCACACCATCAACCGGGAAGCTTTCGCCCGGGCGCACCACCACCTCATCCCCCACCAGCACCTGGCTGGCGTCGATCTCGACCTCCTGTCCATTGCGCAAGACGCGCGCCTGTTTGGGCGAGAGCGCCATCAGCTTCTGAATTGCCTCGGAGGTCTTGCCAGTAGCACGCGCCTCCATAAACTTACCCAATGTGATGAGAGTCAAAACAACCGCTGCCGACTCGAAGTACAACGAGTGCGCAAAATGGGAGTGACCGCCGGTGATATTCCACAGAGCATACAAGCTGTAAAGGTAAGCTGAGCCGGTGCCGATGGCAATCAGCGAGTCCATATTGGGGTGCAGCTTCACCAGGTTGCGGAAGCCGTTGACGTAATAGGACCAGCCCATGATCACTACCGGAGTGGTCAGTAATAACTGCGCCAGCGCGTTGTTGAGCGGGTTGATGGATGGGTCGAAAAATGCCGGCAACTTCAGCCCGAGCATCGGTCCCATTGAAATTATCAGCAGTGGAACGGTCAAAATCGCGCTGATTGTAAAGCGCCGCTTCAAGTTTTGCAGCCGTTGTGCCTTGCGCGCATTCTTGCGTTCAAGTTCGTCCTCGATGGTGTTATCAACCGGCAGAACAGCCTGATAGCCAGCTTCTGCCACCGCGCTGACCACCTGCTGCAGGCTGATCTCTGCCGGGTCGTAATCGAGCGTGAGCGTCTCGGCAGCCAGGTTGACGTTGGCGCTCTGCACTCCGGGCAGCTTGCCTACCACCCTTTCCACCGTAGCGGAGCAGGCAGCACAGGTCATCCCCTGCACTTCGAGCTGCGCGTGCTGGGAGGGTATCAGAGCCTTGTAGCCGGCATCATCCACAGCCTGGACGACATTTTCCAGCGAGACCTGTGACTCGTCGTAAATCAGATGCAAGTTTTCCGCAGTCAGGTTGACGTTTGCTTCCGTCACGCCCGGTAGTTTACTCACAGCACGTTCTACCGCGGCTGAACAAGCCGCGCAAGTCATCCCTTCAATGGGTAAGATCTTAGTTTTCATGTGTAATCTCCTCGGGGGAATATTTCGAAAGGATTGTGTCGTTTGCGTGTAAGTGGCAGGTGCACTGCCCGGGGTAACAATTGCAGGGCACTTCAGCGACCACCTGTTTGTTTTGCAGAACCTCTTCGAGCATCGCGCAGTCTTCTGCGGTCATCGGGGTATTCTCAATCAAATAAGCCAGCAGGCTCGGTATCTTCCGGCTGCATATCCGGCTCAACATGCTTTCGACCTCAAGTTTCAAGCTCTCGGGTTCGTCCAGATGCGTGGTATAGATAAAGTGACGTTCTTCTTTTCGGGCATGCAGGTAGCCTTTGCCGGTCAGCCTGCTGATCAAAGTCTTGACGGTCGACTGGCTCCAGCCGCGTTTCCCCTGCAGGATCGTGGCAATTTCTCGGCTGGTGGATTGACCACTCGCCCACACCACCCGCATCACTTCCCATTCTGCGTCGCTAATATTAAGGGTTCCAGACATACTTATTCCTTTCGTTCTACAGCTTTAGTTTACATTTGTAAACGTAAATGCGCAAGCCTTCGTACAACCCCTGTAGCATCTTGCATAAGCAGTAATTTTGTTTTGCTCTACAGCCGGAGTACACTAAAGAAAAAATGGAGTAAAAATGACAGAGATCCAATACAGCCATGAACCCGATGCCAAACGCATCGTTGCCACCAAGGATGATGGTCAGGAAGTCGGCAAGATCGAATATACGATGAGTGAAAATCACTGGAATGCCCGTCACACCTGGGTAAACCCGGATTATCGCGGATACAAAATCGCCCGCAAGCTCGTGGACAAGCTGGCAGATACGGCACGGGCTGAAGGGATCAAAATTCTCCCCACCTGTTCTTATGCCAAGCACGTCATGGAAAAGGATGCTGCTTTTGAGGACGTGCTCTTCAAACATGACATGCCCTGACATTTGCCAATTTCTGTTCCGTTGGTGCTTCCCTCATCAAAAATTGAGGTCATTGGCATTGGAGGACTTGATAAGATAAATTTTCAAAACATGTTCAAAGTTTACCTGCTGGCAATAGTGCTGGCAGGTTTCTTTTTATCCCACAGCTCCACACTGGCTGTCTCAGGAGAATAATTATCTTGAAACTTCCCCCCTTTAAATGCCAATTTCGGCCTGTTTGTGTTATTATCGACGCCTGAAGGAAAAAATGAGCTCAGAAAAGATAATCTTCCTCGACATTGATGGCACTCTCATCAGCTATGCGCAGCAGTTTCCCCCATCTGCCAGGGAGGCGCTCAACCTCGCGCAGGCTCGCGGGCACAAACTCCTGATTTCTTCAGGACGCAGCAAGCCCTCCATTTATCCCTGGCTGCTGAACCTTGGATTTGACGGCATAATTGCGGGCGAAGGAGCCTACGCCGAATTTGGCGGAAAGATCGTTTTCGAAAGCGCCATCCCCGAAGAACACATCAGCCACGTCTATGCTTACCTTGAGGACCGAAAGATTGGTTTCTATGAAGAAAGCAACAGTGGGCTCCATGGCAATCGTTATTTTCTGAGCGAAACCGCCCGCTCTTTTGGCGTCCCCCAGGAAGTAGCAGCGGAAAATTTGCAGACAGCATTCCCCGGATTGACTTTTGACCACCAGAACTATCACCTGGATGTCAACAAGGTCAGTTTCGTCATGATCCCAACCCTCAGCAAAGCCGAATTGGAAAAAGAGTTCGGTGATTATTTCCGGGTTGGTATGTGGAACATCTTCGGAAAAGGTCTGGGTTTTGGCGATTTCACCCAGAAGAACCTGACCAAAGCCTCGGCTGTATCCGTTCTGCTTGAGTCGCTTGGTCTCAACCGCGAAGACACTTTTGCCTTTGGCGATTCCTTCAATGATATCGAAATCCTGCAGTACTGTCAGACCGGGATCGCTATGGGCAACGCGGCGGACGAGCTCAAAGCTGTTGCCGACTATGTCACGAGCGATGTGACAGATGATGGAATTTTCAAGGCTTTCAAGCATTTTGGTCTGATCTAAACCAAATCCTCACAACCGGTTTGTGAGACTCGGGTAAAATTGATTCAATAACAAACGCTTCTGGCGTTTTTGTTCACTAATTGCGATATCAATTGTGGTAATTCGGAAAATTGCGATAGGTATGAAAAGACTTCCTCTCAGGACTATTTTGCTGATGCTATGCCTGGTCACCGGCATGATATTCCAAACGATCTTGCCCGCCAGCGGGCAGGAACTGCCTGCAAAGGTCGTGATTGAGGATCTTGACACACGCGAGTTTCCAAAATTGACACTAAATTTTTCGATCCCGGGCGGTTTGGGTCAAGACACCTCCCTGGCAGCCAGCCAGGTGAGTGTGATCGAAAACGATCAACAAATCGCCGTTGATTTGCTCACCAGTGAATATGTTGGCGTCCATTTTGGGCTGGTGATCAACCCCGAACGCACCCTGGTGCTCAATTATCCCAACAGCTTCAGCAACTACGACCGCATGCTGACTGCCATGCGCCAGCTTGGCTCTGACCTCACCCCCATCACCGGGGACGTCTACAGCCTCTTCATCAACCCGGGCATTCATTACGACCAGCTCGAGAACTACACCGAGTGGAAAAACGCCCTCGAAGGCTACACGGAAAACCAACGCCAGATGACCGGCTCGCTGGAAAGCCTCGAAGAAGCTGTCAGGCTGCTCACCAGTAACCCCACAGGCAAGGAAACCGTGCTGGTCTACATGACCCCCTATATCGAGCCGGCCGAAATCCCTGCGCTATCAGCCCTGATCCAACAGGCTGGCGAGGCTGGCATTCCAGTACATATATGGATGACTGCTGCGGCAGTGGTGATCGGCTCAGCCTATCAAACCGATCTGCAGGCTATCTGTGCGACCTGGGGCGGCAGCCTGACCATCCTCAGCGGCAGCCAGATCCCCCCCAACCCACGCGAATATCTCAAGGGCAAAGGTTATCGCTACACCATCTCCTGGCAATCCGAGATCCGTTCCGGCAGCACCCAGCAGATCAGCCTGCGCCTTTCCCCCCCTGGTGGCGCCGTCCTGACCTCCGCCGTCAGCGATGTCGCTTTGCAGGTCCTGCCCACCAGCCTGAAATTCATCAATCTGCCAGATCAGTTGAGCGTGACCATCCAAAGCGATGAACGAATTGAGCCAGCCGAACTGCCCATTCAGGCCGCCATCGAATTCCCGGACGGTTACCCGCGCGAGGTGCTCAACACCAGCCTTTACGCTAACGGCAGCCTCGTTCAAGCGCGCCAGGAGCCGCCCTTTGGTGACTTTCTGCTCGACCTCAGCCCATATCAAGACCAGGCAAAACTCAGTCTGCAGCTCAGGCTCCAGGATGCCCTCGGTTTTGAAACACGCAGCGCGATCGCGCAGATTGAATTGACATGGCTCGATCCAAAAGCAGATGAACCCAAAGCCCTGACCAGCAACTTGTGGCTCTGGCTGGGTCTCGGCCTGGCAGCCCTTGGCTTGCTGGCTGTGATCATCCTTCCAACCCGGCTGAAGAAGAAAACCGCCAAACCCGCTGCGGCTGAGCCTGCTGCGCCACCCACCCGGGTAGAGCCGGAGAGTCACGTGCCAGTCAAAACTTATGGCAGCCTCATCAAACTCGACCGCGACAACACCCCCTGTGCCGAGAAGCCGCTCTTGCTCATCGGGGAAGTCACGCTTATTGGCAAAGACCCACAACTGGCAAATTTGGTCCTCACCGACGAAGCCCTGGAGCCGCTGCACGCCGAAATTCACGCCTTTCCCGACGGCAGCACACGCCTGACGGACTTTCACACCACCGCGGGAACTTATATTAATTTTAAGCCCGTAGACACCAAGGGCGCCGAAATCCACCATGGAGATATCCTGCACTTCGGGCGGCTGCCTTACCGGTTTAACAGCCCAAGCCGCGTGGTCAGCCCCAGGAGTTGATCCGTCCTATTTCTATCGCGAAATCTTTCCCTGCCAAGTCGCCAAATCCAGCAAGCCACCAAATCCGGCTTGAATTCGCACCTTTTCCATGTTAGAATGTTTCCTCTATGGAGGGATGGCCGAGCGGTTCAAGGCGCCTGTCTTGAAAACAGGTATAGGGCAACCTATCGTGGGTTCGAATCCCACTTCCTCCGCCAGGCTTGACAATTTATATTTTGGGGAGGTGCCGGAGTGGACGATCGGGGCCGCCTGCTAAGTGGTTGTCGGAGTAAAATTCGACCCAGGGTTCGAATCCCTGCCTCCCCGCCTGATAAAAAACCGCCAAAAGGCGGTTTTTTTATTTTTCTTTCCCGTTCTACCAAAGCTTACCAAAGCTCACCAGCGCGAGTGGTGATCTTCCGCCCAACCCACAGCCCGGCTGACCTCGATCACCTCGCCGTCATCCCCCACGATCGTTCCGTCAAAATGCCCGATCATCTGATGGACCTCCGAGCGGATGATCGCCATGTCGGTCTTGGCGATGCGTTCAAAAAACGGGGTAAAGGTCAGATCCACCCGCCCGGTCTCGGCCGTCTGCAGCCTCCAGGGGGCTTTGAAATCCTGAGTCGAATAAGTAAAGCTCATATCTTCGCTGAGCTTGATCAAACGTCCATCGACGCACAGCGCGTTTTCGGTGGAGCCGGTCTTGTCCGTCCAGCCCGCCCCAAAATTCGTGCCGAGCGTGCGCCCATCCGGCAGGCGCGTCGAGAAACTTGCCCAATTCCAAAAGCCTTTGTACGGCCAGACGCCGCGCCCAAAATCCAGCGTGGCGAAGCTGTTCTTCGCCTCAAACGCGACCTCCACCCCATCCATAACGACCCTGCCTTCAGCGGGCAAGGTGTTGTTCTTAGCCGTAAACTGGAATAAACGCTCGCTCCACGGCACCACCACATTCAGGCTCTCGTGGCTTTCAGGTTCGCTGATCAGAAACTCCGCCCGCAGTTCCTTGCCCCCAAAATCCGCCATCTCCACCAGCATTCGCACTCCGCCGTCTGCCCCCCGCATGCCGATCTGACAGCCCTTCCCCGCATAGCTTGCGTCGTCAGCCACCCTGTCCCCCAGCTCCACATCTTTGCCGAAGGGGGTGATGATAGTTTTCTCGATGAATTCCCCTGTGGCAAAATCGAGAAAATAAACAAAAGGCAAACCGGCATAATCCACATCGCTCAAAGTCACCGAGAACAGGTGCGTGGGGCTGGTGATGCACCAGTAGTTCCAGCGCTTTTTGCGCAGCGGGTGTCCGTAAAGCCGGCAATTCTGCAGCGGCTGGCGCGACCAGCCAATTGCCTTCGGGTTCAGCCTCCCATCTGGCAGGCACAGGTCAACAGCTTGAGTGAGTTCTTTTTCCTGGAGCATAATCTTTCCTTTCTCGCAACAAAAGAATTATAGCCCTGGGATGCCAAATTTTGATGGATTTCCATCCATACTCCCCGCAATCAGACAGGTGCACCCAACAATAAGCCACCTTGCGGTGGCATTTTATTAGTCGTCTTCTTTGGATCGGATCAGGATGATGGACTTCCCGGTCGGCTTTTTGATGTCAAAGTAGGCTTTTCTCGCCCGCACCAACGTGGCAAGCTGTCTTGCGCCATAGGTGCGCGGGTCAAAGCCCGGGTCAATCCGCCGCAGGGCTGTGCCCACTTCCGAAAGCTTGCACCAGCCGTCGTCATCCGTGCCGACCAATTCGATCGCCTGGTTGATGTTATCAATCAGCTTGACCTCAGATTCAGAAAGTTTGGCAGACACTTGCTGCCGCGCGGCAGCCTTCTTCTTTTCACGTTCGCGTTCAACCATGTTCTCGGTGTAGATGAACACATCGCACGCCGAAACGAAAGCGCGCGGGGTCATCTGCTTGCCAATGCCAATCACCAGCTTGCCGCTTTCGCGGATGCGGGTGGCGAGGCGAGTGTAGTCGCTATCGCTGGAAACCAGGCAGAATCCATCCACCAGGTTGGTGTGCAGGATATCCATCGCGTCGATGATCATGGCAGAGTCGGTTGAGTTTTTGCCAACGGAATATGCAAATTGCTGGAAGGGCTGGAACGCAAAGGAGTTGAGGGTGTCTTTCCAGGATCTCATGTTGGATGAGGTCCAATCCCCATAAATACGCCGGATGGTCACGTTACCATAACGGCTCGCCTCAACCACGATTTGCTCCATCAGAGCAGATTGGGCGTTGTCGCCATCAATTAATATCGCGATCCGTTTTTCTTTTAGATCGTTTGAATTATCGTTATCATTTGTCATACTAAGATTATAACTGCAATTTCCTCCCCCAAGGCAAGTCTCAGCAACCGCATTCGTCCGTCAATATCACCTGGTGTTTGCCGTAATAATCCTGGTGATACTCCTCAGCCGGATAAAAGACCTCAGCATCACAGATCTCGGTGATGATCTTGCATTCGTACTCACCGGAATTATTCAGCGCGGCTATCATCTTATCCGCGATTTTGCGTTCTTCGTCATTGCTCACAAAGATCGCGGAGCGGTATTGCGAAGCAAAACTTCGGCTGTTGGATTCGCACAAAGTGGGGTCATGAAAGCTGAAAAAAGCTTCGAGCAGTTCCTTGTAGGAGATTATTGCGTCATCGTAGTCGAGTTGTATCGCTTCCGCGTGCCCCGTCAGATCTTTGCAGACCTCCCGGTAGTTTGGGTTTTCGGTATAACCGCCAGTATAGCCGACCATCGTATTAACCACACCATGGACGTGCTTAAATTTGGCTTCCATTCCCCAGAAACAGCCGCCTGCAAGGATTGCTTGTTTGATCATGCTTTTCACTCCAAATATTTACTAAAAAAGCCATTTGAATAAGGCGTTACCTGAATATATCAAGAGCCTGAGAGATTTTCAAACCCTATCCTTACACAGCCAGAGCTTTGTTTGGCGATTGCTCCCTTGCAGTACCCAATGGACACATTGTGACGAATTTACAGAGCTTTTGCGCTTTTGCGCGTTTTTTGTGCATGTCAAAAACGCAAAACCTCGTCACCCCAATCATCACGTACGGATGGGGTCATGATGCTGGGAGCTTGCGAGCAGTACTTGCTCCATCCGTTCATCTGAGAGCTACCACCCATCACCTATCACCTATCACCTATCACCTACCACCCATCACCTACCACCCATCACCTACCACCCATCACCTATCACCTCTTTTATTTGCCAACGCTTTGCCGGGTTCAACACCGGATACTCTTCGAGCACGATGACCCGGCCTACTCTTTCATTCGTAGGGCGGGTGCCTGCGCCCGCCACCATCGCCTCAAACTGGCAACAGCGGATGGAGTAAACCCCATCCATACGGGAGAGCCTTGGCCCTCCCGAGTGAATCGTTTGCTGGCACTTGTCTCGCTTCATCCGTTCATCTGAGAGCTACCACCCATCACCTATCACCCATCACCTATCACCTCTGTCATTTGCCAACGCTTTGCCGGGTTCAACACCGGATCCTCTTCGAGCACGATGACCCGGCCGACGGATGAATTTAAAAAAACAGATCCTTCGCAAGCTCAGGATGACAAGACCCACTCTCCTCCGCAAGCTCCGGGGATTTCGCTCCTTTAATTCCCCCTCCCAAGGATGGCCCAGGACCTGATCGTGCTGGGTTGAACCCTCTCGGCTTGCCGGGTTGAAGTGCGCAACCCGGCCTACGAAAATCAGGGCAGGAGCGCATACTCTTCGATCACGATGAGCCGGCTTATGGATGTCCAAAAAACAAAGCCTGTCATCCTGAGCAAGGCGAAGGATCTGGATTGAATAGTTAGATTCTTTGTAAAGAAGGTTCAGTTGTAGGGCGGAATGCGCTTCCTTTGCGCACTCCGCCAGAGAAATTAAGGTTTGTGTCGGAGTGAGCCCGCAAAAAGTGATCGAATAAAAAAGGTTGTTGGGCGGGCTCATTCCGACCTACGAAGAAGAGCCGGTTTTTGGATGGCCGAAGAACAAAGCCTGTCATCCTGAGCAACGCGAAGGATCTGGATTGAATTTTTAGATTCTTCGCAAAAAAGGCTCATAATGACAGGAAATGGCAGGTTAGAGTGTGCAACCTCTTCGAGCACGACGCCCCGGAATGCGTTGGTACCCCCTGTGATTAACCGATAAATGAGCCGGATTGAAATGCGCAATCCGGCCTACGACTGAATTGAAAAAAAAGATCCTTCGCAAGCTCAGGATGACAAGACCCACTCCCCTCTGCAAGCTCCGGGGATTTCGCCCCTTTAATTCCCCCTCCCAAGAAATGGGCAGGAACTGATCGTGCCGGGTTTTTTCCCCAATAAATCTTCAACCAAAATGTCTCACTAAATAGAATATGGGCCCGGAAGGATTCGAACCTTCAACCAAGCGGTTATGAGCCGCCTGCTCCGCCATTGAGCTACAGGCCCTAAGGGCGTCCAGAAATTGCTAATAGATTCATACCATGCAGGATGGTATAATTCATTTAGGTTTTTTAAATCAGCTTATTGAGTGGTTTTTGACGCTTCATCCACCAAAGCTGGTGCAATGATCGCGTTTGATTGAAGGGTTTTCAAAATGGGAGAAATCACATGAAAAAAACGAAAAGTCGGTCTTGGATGCAATTATTGATCAGCGGAGTGTTGATATTCATGTTTACGCTCAGTCCGTTAGGTTCAACCCCCGTTCACGCACTGGATGCTCCGGAGCTTATAAGTCCGGATGTTGGAGATACAACCCCTGAGGATTATCCACCATTAGGCATCCCGGAATTTAAATGGACAGCAGTGGATGGGGCAACCAGCTACCGCTTACAAGTCAGTGGTAATATTGGTTTCACGACGACTGTGGTGAATATCACAACGCCTAACACAAGCTACACCCCAACCAATGCAGCTGTTTTCCCAGATGGAATCTGGTATTGGCGTGTGAGAGTGGAAGCTCCTGCCCCGATTGGTGAATACAGCAGCGTCTGGAGTTTTAATAAGCTATGGGCTACCGAAACAAATAATCCCATTTTAAATGAGCCAATAGATAACGCCACGGTTGATTTCTACGACAGCCCTTTGTTTTCGTGGGAGCCGGTGATGGGGGCCGCGGAATATAAACTGCAGATTTATTCCAGTCCAGGTGGCTGGGCTACCCTTGACTACAGCGCCACAACTTTGGCAACTACCCATCAACCGAATGAAAAACTGGCCAATGGTACCTATTATTGGCGGGTGGTACCAGTCGATGGCGGCAGCCATGAAGGTACTCCCAGCGAGGAGCGGTCGTTTGTCAGCGCGTACAATCCTGTTGAATTGGCATTAATAGAACCAGAGAATAATAAAGAACCCAAATATACTCCAACGCTCAGCTGGACTGCTGTGCGCGGGGCACAATACTATCGGCTGCAGTATTCCACCGATCCAAGTTTTAGCGCAAACGTGACCCAAATTGATACCCGCAATACCGCATATACCCCAATCACCACCTTACCCAATGATGTCAATTACTATTGGCGTGTGAGAGTTCATTCTGGCAATTCAATTTCAGACTGGACCCCTTCCTGGACTTTTATCAAGAGATGGGATATCAAACCAAGACTACTGACGCCGACAAATAATTATCAGCATCAACGCTTCCCAGTATTCAGCTGGACACCGGTACCTGGTGCCAGCTATTATAAGGTTGAAATCAGCGTAAACACTGGTTTCAATCCAATTTGCGAAAGCGATAATACAGCGAACCTGTTTTATACTCCGAAAAGTAACACGTTTTATTCTCAGCCAATTTGCCTTAGCAGCGACACCTTTTACTGGCGTGTAACACCCTATGACGGCAGTGGAAAGGCTGGCGTTCCCAGCGACACTTCATCTTACGCAAGCTCAAATGATTCAGTCGCTCCAAGCCAGGTTTATCCTTTGTACTACTACTCACCAAATGCGGATATAAACCCACCAAAACCAGATATGAACCCGCAGGAAGATCGGACGGTGGCAATGCCAGTTTTCATTTGGAATCGAGTCTCCGTCCCCAACGGCTCGGCTGACCAGGGCAATATTTATGCTAAAGCTTACCGACTGCAAGTTTCCACAGACCCGACTTTTGCCTCGATTTCATGGAAGGTTGATACTGAAAACACAACGGCAACGCCCACAAATGACAATCCGTTTACGCCAAACTCTGATGATGTTTATTTCTGGCGTGTACAACCCCTGATTGGCGGAAGCGAAGTTGGTGAATGGAGCCAGGTTTGGAAAGCCAGGTTCGACCTCTCGTTGGGTTTGACCCCCGAATCAGACCCTCTGCTGATCCGACCCAGTAATGGGTTTGAATTTGCCGAGTCAACGCCATTATTAGAATGGTTCCCAATCAGCGGCGCCGCGGGTTACGAAGTACAAATCAGCCAGGATGAAAAATTCAACACGGTCATTAACAGTGCTACTACTCAATATTCCGCTTATGCCCCGACAATGAGCCTGGCGCAGCGTAGTTTGGGTGATGTGGACTTTGGGATCTACTATTGGCGGGTGCGCGCCCTGCCTGCTGGCGATTGGAGTGAGACACGACGCTTCCAGATCGCAGCCCAAAGCCAGTGGCAGTTCACACGAACGATAGGTGACTTGGCTAACCGATTGCAGATTGGATCTGACCCTGTCAACGATATTATCGATTCGGATTATGATGTAAGCACACTACAGGCTTCCCAGGACAGCAACCACTGGTATTTCGGATTCGCTACACCTGTTTCTCCTTCCAAGGATATAACCTACGCGCTCTATCTTGATACTGACCATGTAGCAGGTTCTGGTGGAATCATAAACAATTGTAAGGAATTTGACCCATACATCTTTCACCCATGCTGGTATCAAATCAACACTATTTCAGGATTCAGACCTGAATACATCATCTATGTGTTCCAGGAAGCAGGTGGTTTTGATGCTGGAAGAGTTTACATTTCTCGTTGGACTGGTGTAACGTGGGACACCGTAATTCTAAGTGCCATAGGCGGAGAGCTTTTCCAGGAAAGCGGTTACCTAGAACTCATGATTCCAAATACAGCGATCGGCTACCAGGATACAACAGGCAGCTATGCCATTTCCTTAATCAGCGTGGATGCAGTCAGCATGGATCCATATGAAATGAAGTTTCCAAAAGACAGTGTTCCATCCGATCCAACTGAAAAAAACAAATATTTCTTAATTACTCGATTTGCGAACGTGACTGAGAGAATGAACCTGGTGATGCCACCGAATGATGCGGGCGTAGACCCGAGCACGTTCCCTTCTGTACAACCATTCTTTTGGGATTGGCCGGTGCTTTCACCCTGGTCTGGTGCCATCATAACCGCTTACCTTGATCCACTCTTCACCACAGTGGTTGAGTCGTTCAACTTATCTTGCAAATCATATCCCACTCCGATCACAAATTATGCCCAGACAGCCCATGCATGGCAAGATGATTTTTTGGGAGATAATACCTACTACTGGAGAGTTCAACCTTGCTATTGGAATGGAAGTGAAAGAAATAACTATTATGGAGCCTGGAGTCAGGGTTGGCGCTTCGAACGGGAAGGGTTTGTTCCAAAAGGGTTAGCCATCTCAGTGACATTTGTCACACCCACCTTCTCATGGGATATGGTCGAAGGAGCAGAGTCTTATGACCTGCAAGTGGATGATGACCCCAGTTTTGGTTCTACGGCGATCAATATCAATACACGGCAAAATTCTTATACTCCTCAGAGCACGCTGGCAAATGGACAGTATTATTGGCGTGTACGTGTGCGCCGAAATGGCAGTGTGATTAACGACTGGTCGCCTATTGACTGCCCACCTACTGATGATGACTGTTCACCTAACCCACCGTTTACTCTCACACTGCCAACCCCTGACGGGCTGACTCCTGAATCAGTGAGTATTGTTGGCCCAGCCCCTACACTATGTTGGAATCCATTAGTGAAAGCCCCGGATTCAGCCCCAGATATCCCAGTACTGGCAGCATGGAAATACCGCGTCCAGGTCAGCAAAGACCCCAATTTCTCTGCGATCTTCGATACAATCGACATGGAACAAAGTTGCTGGACACCCAAAAAGGGTTATGATGATGGTGATTATTACTGGCGGGTAGCCATGATCGATGGAAATGCAAAGTTGGGAAATTACAGTTCACCACCACAAACCTTCACGAAGCAGTATCCGATCACCACGCTGGACAGCCCTATCAGTGGCTCAGTTATCACTGAAACCCCCACATTTATATGGAAACCCGTGGATGGCGCTGCAAAATATAAGCTTGAGGTCTCGCAATATCCAACATTTTCTCCGACCTACGAGTCAGTAACAACATCCAACACGCGTTACACCCCGACTAAAACCTACACAATCGAAAAGACGTATTACTGGCGTGTAGCTATTATCGATATTGATGGAAAAATTGGCCCCTTTGTTGGTGCAATAATCATCGTGGACCCAAATCCATACCGAATCTTCCTGCCGTCAATCCTAAGGTAAAAGGGTTAGGTTTGATCAGGGCAAATTTCCAATCTACTAAAAACAAAATCCCAAGCCCCACCTTTGCGATGGGGCTTGGGATTGTTTATTTACATGACAGAATCGCTTAAATCAGGATTTCGTTCTTTTACTTGGAAGAGCTGCGACGATAATCATTATTATCGCCAAAGGGCCAAATAACTGTCCAAATGCATTAAATACCTGACGCATCATATCAGGGGCAACAAAAAATAAAACAATGCCTATTACTACGAGAAAACCAAGATTCTTTAGAAAATTTTTTAGAAATTGCACACCCCACCTCATTATTCATTTTTTATATCGTAAACGATAGATTTAAGTATTCAGAATACTAATGAGAATACTATTAAAATTATTATACCAAAAAAATTCGAGAAATACAGAACAGAAAAATATTGGTTAGCTAGCTACGATGAACCTATCCGATCAAGACCTACAACATCCTTACCTAAAACTAAGTTCGTTGAATTTGTTGAAACAAATGGGAGTACTCCACGACAGCTCGGATAATCCGGACAACCCCAAAATTGCGCACCTTGGTTTGGTCCTTTTTTCGCTGTTCTGAGCACCATCTCAAGCCCGCATATCGGGCAACGGGGAGCGGCACCTTCCTTTTCAGGGACAAATGGCTGGCTTGGAGTCTCCACTGGATTCAAGCTGATATGCGGACTCAAAAGTGATGCCAATTCCGAAGTAAAATACGCTCGCTTTGCCGGAAATCTCAGCAACGGAAGTTTAGCTGCCGCAAAAACCATCTCGATGAATTCGTCTCTGATCTTTCGATCGCTCCTTTGATGGCTCTTATCATCCAATTCTATACCTACCAAAGGTCGTACAGTTTTGGGGTCGCACAACAGAAAATCAACATGCTTGCGGTCAATCTTATTAGTGAAGGTTCGAAATTTGCTTCGGTCATTGGATCTCACATAGAACAAATCACCAAGGGCGACTTTAGTGGAAATTATGACTCGATCAGAGACTACGTGTTTTAGGACCAGGTAAAAACTTTGTTCAGCTGGAGAGAGAAAATCGTCCCGTAGAGAGTAAGGGAATTCATGCAGGTTGATTTCTCTCCCACCTTTACCAGACAGAAGGTTAACAATCCGAGATACGATCTTGTCAACGTCTTCCGGCGGTAAGCCAAAAGCATGCAAGACAGACCGAAGAAGAGAAAACTTTTGTTGGGATTGCATGATATTGATTTCTCCTAATCTGGGCGATAAATTTCCACCCCTCTTTGATCTATTAGTCTGATAATGAGCCCGGAAGGATTCGAACCTTCAATCGGGAAGCAAATAATAAAATTCCATCCAGGTAACTTTCATGCATCTAAATTGTGTAGTGGTCTACCTGGTCGATCATATCTAATTTGGCCACTTGGCTTGTTTCTTCCGTAAGTGTTTTCTTGGACCACTTTCTGTTAAATACTTCCACATCGTTCATTTCATTAATGAGAGAGACAAGCGTTTTGCTTCTGATAAAATTCCTTAATGTCAATTGGAAATGACCTTCAATAGATATGTCAATAGGGGGAAGAATGCGCGACCAAACTTCTTCAGGTTGAATAAAAATTAAACCATTATGGAACAGAAGAGGCTTCTGCTCCCCAGGTATCTCAGCCGCTATGCCATCTATATCCAATAATAATTTTGCATGACCGTGATTTGACATCATTCTGATATTTGTATACTGCATACAAACCTCTATTATATTGAGCAGAATTCTCTATTCGAAGCAACTGAATAGTTTAGTTGTATCGCTCAGTCAAGTATTTTATGTACTCAGAATGTTCAGCACGATGGTCTCTATCAAGATTGGTGATAAGTTCTTGATAAGTCATTGCAAGGAAGTTGATTCCATCCGATTTAGCGATCTTGGTAAAATCTTCGACCTCAGCCCTGTGACTTGCTCCATCTATTCCCAAAACATCGTACCAAAGATAAAGTAACTTGAATTCTTTACTTCCGTCATGAGCTTTAAGTCCTAATATATGCTTAATGAGTTGTGCAGCATCAAGATAGGAATATCTCTTTGCATCATGGTTTGTTTCCCAACCTAATTTTTTAAGGGCAGCTAAGTCAGTCCACAGTTTTGTCTCGTCAAGATACTTTGATTTAAGACCACCATGGGCTCTCCCCCCATAGGCCTCCGAAAATTTACACTCAACCGCGAACAGTTTGAAATGTGAAGATTCGTTATTGTGAAAGACAATATCAATATTTGGGGGAATGACAAATTTAGTATCGATTCGATATTTGTCCTCAAAAACGATGCTTTCCGAATAATTGCTGTTACGGTTACAGAAACCACAAGCCGAGGCAATTTCTTTGAACAATCCTCTTTTCTGCCAATATTGAAATAAATTTACTCCCAGGGCTGATGATGAATGCAAAGCTTGCATCTTTGCTGAGCTTTCCGGAGAACTAAGAACTTCCTGACCATTGCCAGACATAAACCGTTTTCGATTTTCCTCGAGAATCGGTTCAAACAGATTTTGATTTAGATCATGAGTGTAAGTAGCACGACCCCTCTCACCTTTACTACCAGTTAATGGAATATTATTATTCTTAGCCCACTGAATTTGTTTTGAGACGATATATTCCCATCCAGATAACATCAAAACTCCTCTAGTTCGCTAATTTTGAATCAATTATACCCCCAAATTTTCTGAAGAAAATTTGTCACAATGCCTTGACCTCATGGTCAAAATATGGGCCCGGAAGGATTCGAACCTTCAACCAAGCGGTTATGAGCCGCCTGCTCCGCCATTGAGCTACAGGCCCTGACAGGAATAAGATTTTACCACAGGCTAAGGTCTCTTTGACCACAAAAACCAGGCTTTCTGCCACCTTAAATGCTGAGTTTGCCTGGCTTTGATTGCGTGGTTTGCTGGCTAAAGGCTTAAGCGCCTGGCAGCAATCACTACTTCGAGATTGCTTCCAGGGCGGAAGCGATTTGCGCCCCGACCAGGGCATTGTTGTAGACCAGTTCAAGGTTGGCTGCCAGGCTTTTGCCTTCCGTTCTTTTTGTGATTTCGTTGAGCAAAAACGGGGTGATGTGCTTGCCTGAAACGCCCTGCTCCTGCGCAGCCCGGACGGCTTGTTCGATGACCTGATCGATAAATTCATGGTCGAGGGAGTATTCTGCGGGGATCGGGTTGACGACCAGCAAACCGCCGCCCATTTCGAGTTGAGCCTTTGCAAGGATAATTTTGGCGATTTCTTCCGGCGAGTCGGCACGGTCAACCAATTGGATGTCGCTTTTGGCGCTGAAGAAAGCGGGCAGCACATCGGTTTTGTAGCCAATGACGGGCACGCCCTTAGTCTCCAGGTATTCCATCGTGCGGGGAAGATCGAGAATGGCTTTGGCTCCGGCGCAGATCACCACGACGTCCGTCTGAGCGAGCTCTTCCAGGTCGGCAGAAACATCCATCGTCTCTTCGTAGCCGCGATGAACCCCGCCGATCCCACCGGTGACAAAAACCTTGATGCCGGAAAGATGCGCGGCAAACATAGTGGAGGCTACAGTGGTGGCGCCCAGCTGCTTGCGGGCAATGATACCGGGGAAATCGCGCCTGGAGACTTTAGCCACACCCTTGGAACTGGCAAAAGTCTCTAATTCCTGGTCTGTGAGCCCAATTTTTATCTTGCCGTTCATGATGGCGACAGTGGCTGGCACAGCCCCGGCGCCGCGGATGATTGACTCCACTTTCCTCGCCATCTGGACATTTTGCGGGTAGGGCATGCCGTGCGAAATAATGGTCGATTCAAGCGCGACTACCGCTTTGCCTGCGTCAAGCGCAGCTTTTACCTCGGGTTGGATATCTAAAAGCGAATTATTTGTCATGCTGATCTCCTATAATTTTTCATATTTTAAGCGGCTGGGGTTTGAGGGGGCGAACAAAACATGGATACCGCTCCGCGATGTTGAACCACCTCACCAGCCAGACTATTACCTGATTTGAGCCAATTTTCCGGGGCTTCGTTGCGCAGGAATGACGCCAGAAAACCAGCGTTGAAAGAATCCCCCGCCCCAGTCGTATCCACCGCCTAGACCTGGGTCGCGGGAGCCTTATAAATTTGGTCATCGAAGAATTGTTGACCATCTGCGCATTGAAAACCTTTGCGGATCGACATCCAGGCGCCCTTGTGTCCAAGCTTGACGGCGATACATTTTGATAGATGGGGGGCTTTTTCCAAGGCTGCTGATGGGTCTTCTTCCCCCGTCAGGATGGCTAATTCCCGCAGATTAGGCAGCAAGATATCTGTGAGCGCGAGCATCCTGGCGCGGACATTTTCCGGCACATCCCCGATCAGCGGGGATGGATCAAGCGCCACAAGATTACCCTCCGCTCGAACGCGTTCCGCAACAGAAAGAACAACGGATGCCTGGTCCGGATAGAGCAATTGGTAACCGGAAGTGAGAAGCAGCCTGGATGTTATTACACTGTCGAGAAGCGCCGCATCCATCGAAAGCGCATTGGAGGACGCGCCGCGAAAAGAAAACATGGTACGCTCCGAACTTTGATCGATCATGGTGATGGTGAAGCCGGTGACCTCGCCAAATTGGATGCCGGATACGTCCACACCTACTGCCTGCATTTGCTCGAGGATGAGATCACCATCGAGATCACGCCCGATCGTACCGTAAAATTTAGTAGGCGCGCCCAAATAGGCTAATCCGATTGCTGTATTAGCGGCCGAACCGCCAACATTCTTCGAGGTGGAGAGAATGATGGTGTCTTCGCCAGATGCTGGCATGCGGTCGATCCAGTATTGATGGTCGATCAGCGCATCGCCGATGACCAGGATTTTATTATTTCCCGGGAACTGTTTTTTGGAATTTTGGGAAATAACTTCCATTTACCCAACCTTCAGATTTCGTGATTCAGCGATGGTATCAGCAAAAAATGACTTTATTCTGACGCCGGAGGAAATTATACTATGATGGCAATTCCAAATTTCCGCAAGAGCATTAGCCACGCTGTTGGGTGGACGGAATGGCACATCCTGCTCGCTACGCGCTCAGGACAGGGAACATTCGACACGGTGTTGGGTGGACGGAATGGCACAAGACCATTCCCTACAGAGTTGGTCGGATGAAATGCGCAAAACCTTTTGCCACAGTGTTGGCTATTTATGCAATTTAGCCCAGCTATCAACCAGCCCAATCGTGCGGTTGAAGACTAATTTTCCGGGCTGGCTGTGGACGCTATCGAGCGTGAAGTACCCATCGCGCACAAACTGGTAAGCTTCGCCGATTCTCGCATTCGCCAGGTCAGGCTCAAGGTAAGCCCTCAGGACCTGCAGCGAGTCATGGTTGAAATGATCCAGGAATGTTTCGCCCTCAGGCAGATCTTCGGGGTGCTGATCAAGGAACATCTGATCGTAGATCCGCACCTCCGCCTCAATGGAATGCGCCGCTGAGACCCAATGGATCGTGCCTTTGACCTTGCGCCCATCCGGTGCGCTGCCGCCCTGGGTGTCGGGGTCATAGGTGCAGTGGATTTCGACCACATTGCCTTCATGATCTTTTACCACATTGGTGCAGGTGATGAAGTAGGCGTTCATCAGGCGAACTTCCTTGCCCGGAGAGAGGCGATGATACTTGGGCGGTGGAACTTCCGCAAAATCCTCGCGCTCGATCCAAAGCTCGCGCCCAAAAAGAACCTGGCGGGTCCCGCCAGCTTCAGGATTGTGGGGGAAATCCGGAATCTCAAAAAACTCCACCTGCTCTTCAGGGTAGTTCGTCAGCACGACTTTGAGCGGCTCGAGCACCGCCATGCGGCGTTTGGCGGTCTGGTTCAGCTGGTCGCGCACGATGTGCTCCAGCAGCTCCACTTCAACGAAGCTGTCGGATTTTGCCACACCGATGGTATCGATGAATTCACGGACTGCCGCTGCAGGGTAGCCCCGACGGCGCATGGCTGAGAGCGTGGGCATGCGGGGATCCGTCCAGCCATCCACGTAACCCTCTTCCACCAGCTTGCGCAGTTTGCGCTTGCTCATAACGGTGTGGGTCAGGTTCAAGCGGGCAAACTCGATCTGCTGTGGATGGAAAATACCAAGCTGGTCCAGGAACCAGTCATACAGCGGGCGATGGTTTTCGTATTCCAGCGAACACATCGAGTGGGTAATGCCTTCCAGCGAGTCAGACTGGCCGTGCGCGAAGTCATACATGGGGTAGATGCACCAGGCATCGCCGGTGCGGTGGTGCGTGGCGTGCAGAATGCGATACATTACCGGGTCGCGCATGTTGATGTTGGGCGATGCCATGTCGATCTTTGCCCGCAAAGTTTTACTGCCATCCGGGAATTCGCCGTCGCGCATGCGATTGAACAGATCGAGGTTCTCTTCGATGGGTCGGTCGCGCCAGGGGCTGTTCTTGCCGGGCTCGGTCAGGGTGCCGCGATATTCGCGCATTTCGTCGGGGCTGAGCTCATCCACGTAAGCCAAGCCTTTTTCAATAAGCTGCAGAGCCATTTCGTAGAGGGGCTCAAAGTAATCCGAGGCATAGTATTCGCGATCGCCCCAGTCGAAACCCAGCCAGTGGATGTCTTCTTTGATGGCATCCACGTATTCGACGTCTTCCTTGACCGGATTGGTGTCGTCGTAACGCAGGTTGGTCAGCCCGCCGTAGTCTTCAGCGATGCCAAAGTCGATGCACAAAGCTTTGGCGTGCCCAATGTGCAAGTAGCCGTTGGGTTCGGGTGGAAAGCGGGTGTGCACCCGCCCGCCAAATCTGCCAGTGCGGTTGTGTTCATCAATAATTTCACGAATGAAATTGGTTTTAGTCGGATTTTCTTCAGTCATGGTGACGCTCCTTGATTGCGATAAAAGATTATACCTTAGGGGTGCAGGAATAGAGGACATTGGTCCGCAGAGGCATAAAATCTGCTGCTGAAAGAAGGAATCAATAAGCCCACCACTTTTGTCCCCCTCTCCATTCCGCTGCGCTACAGGGATCTACGACCATCGCTTCGCTGGAGGGGGTTGAGAGATTACACTACGCCTCATCGCTGATAGTTGACTAAGATGTACATGCTATTTTTAACTAGAAATTGAGCAGATTCCAACTACTATGCACGTACAGATACAATTCACCCCCTCGAGGGAGGGGGACGAAGGGGGTGGGTCAGTTCCGAGAGCTCTGGCTGGTCAAATCATCCGAAAATATCAGCTCTGTTTTTGGTAAATGTCGGTGCCTAACTTGGTGTTTACTGTCTGGACGATCTCTTCGCAAACCCCGTCAAAATTAGTATCAATGTTGTTGAATCTGATCGCGCTGAGACCGATTGATTTAAACAACCCACCCCCTCAGTCCCCCTCCCATCGCTTCGCTGGAGGGGGTGAACGACACGAGTAACCCACCCCCTCAGTCCCCCGCCTCAGATGGGATAAAAATGTTGGACGGAATTTGCTTTTTTTGCGCATTCCTCAGGAATTAGGCAAAAAAAGCAATGTGATCTAACGTCCAGGCTGCGGCTGGAGCAAGCCCTAGACGTACGGAGAGGCTTTAGTCCCTCCGCCACTGACAACAGAAAAGCCAACCTGGGGATGGAGCGAGCCCCAGCCGTACGAACTCACAGACCTGCACGATCTAGCATTAACTGACCCACCCCCTCAGTCCCCCTCCCATCGCTTCGCTGGAGGGGGTGAATGACCCAGGGCAACCAATCTCATGATGGCGGAGTGAGGTGGAAAAAATGAGCACGTCTCCAGCTTTTTGCCCCCACCTCATTCCGCCCTATGTCATACTTCCCTCCAGGGGGTAAAAAATTTCAGGCGGAAAGCGGTTCTGCCTGCCCTCGTTACGAAGCAGCAAGTATTGCGCATTCTGCCGTAATCATAGCAATGCCCAACTAATCTCATGATGGCGGAGTGAGGTGGATTTAATAAATTCGCGACAACCAGCGCTTCGCCCACCTCATTCCGCCCTACGAACTGCCCAAAAAAAAGAGCCTTGCTTTCCAGCAAAGCTCTTTTTGAAACTAAAGTTTAAGCTTTCAAAAATTCGCGTACGCCGGGGAGTTGACCAGCGCTGTTCAAATATTCGTTCTTGGCTGCGATGAATTTGGCATACTCAGCCATGAAAACCTTGCCCGGATCACGCAGATCAAACTTTTCGGGATGCTGCAGGAAGTACTCGCGATGCACGCGCGTCCAAACCAAGCGACCATCGGTGTCGATGTTGATTTTGGTTACGCCGAGTTCGGCTGCACGCCGGAACTGTGTGGCGTCCACACCCTTCGCGCCAGCGATCTTGCCGCCAGCGGCGTTGATGCGTTCCACTTCTTCCTGGGGCACAGAGCTTGAGCCGTGCATGACCAAGGGGAAGCCAGGCAGACGCTCCTGGATTTGAGCCAGCACATCAAAATGCAGTGACTGGGAACCAGAGAACTTGAAGGCGCCATGGCTGGTGCCGATGGCAACTGCCAGGGAATCACATCCACTGCGCTCCACGAATTCGCGAGCCTGCTCCGGATCGGTCAGTTTGGCATCGGATTCGCTGACGGAGACATGTTCTTCAACGCCACCCAGCATTCCCAATTCTGCTTCGACAACAATGCCCCTGGCGTGGGCAGCGTCAACAACACGCCGGGTGATGGCGATGTTTTCTTCGAAGGGGTGGCTGCTGGCGTCAATCATGACCGAGCTGTAGAAACCGGAGTTGATGCAGTCATAGCAGGTCGCCTCATCGCCGTGGTCCAGGTGAACCGCGAATATGGCTTCAGGATAGACTTCGTCAGCGGCGCGGATCAAACCCTCAAGGAAAACCTTATCGGTGTAGCTGCGAGCTCCCTTGCTGATCTGAATAATGAAGGGTGCCAGCGAGTCGAGGTTGCCGCGGAATAAGCCGACAATTTGCTCGAGGTTGTTGATATTATAGGCACCAATGGCATACTTTCCATAGGCATGCTCAAATAGTTTCTTAGTTGTGACGATCATGATGGCTCCTTTTTGATTTTTGACTTAACCAATTATACACTCCCGCAGAGAGAGTCTCAAACATTTTTTTGCTCAATGTAAGGTTTACGCTAAAGCAACCGAAAGACAAAACTGCTTATGCCAAGGCAGCCCGGTAAATCTGGCGCAATCTTTCCGCGTAGTCCTCTGGACTGTGCTCAACCCGGATGCGCTCCAGGGCTGCCTGACCTTTTATGGCTATCACGGACGGATCGGCAACGATGGAGCGGATGGTATTCTCAAGACCTGCCTGAATTTGCTGACTGAGCTTCTGGCGATCTTCGGTCGTCGTGTAGATCGCTTCACCAAGCTCATCTTTCGGCACTCTGATCAACCATCCAACCCGATTATTGTTGATCTCTGGCAGGGCACGCACGTCGGTGGTGATGACAGGACAGCCAGAAGCCTGAGCTTCCAACACAGATAGCCCGTAAGTGTCCGCCCAGGTTGGCAGCAAACCCACATCAGCGGTTTTTAAGATTTCCAGTACTTCAGAGTTTGTGAGCTCCTGATAGTATTCCAACCATTGCGGCTTGCCAGCGATGATCTGGCGCGCCCAGGCGACATCCTCTTCGGTTTCCTGGGCAGCATAAGGTTCAATTCGCAGCGAGCTAACCACCACCAGGCGGATTGGCAAGCCCTCCTCGCCAGCCAATTTTTGAAAAGTCCGGAAAAGTTCACGTCCTCCCTTGCGGAAAAAACCGGCTCCCACAAAACCAAAGCGGATCGGATGCTGCTGGTCGTACTCTCTGGGTGTGACACTGTCCACCAGCACGTCCTGCGCCGGATGAAGAACGCGCAGTTTTTCCAGGATCGGTTCGCTGAATTCACTCGAAATTTCACTCAAGAACTTTCGTTGAAAGTCAGCAGCGTTCTCAGACCAGGCAATAATTTGTTTGCAAGCAGAGCCGCGCAGGGCATCAAGCCCTTTCAGGGTCAGGCGACCCGGTTCGAAGTTTTGCCAGTGGGCGTTCTTCGCCTGGTTCAACAGCTCAGTGAAACGCGGCAAAATCGTTTCAAAATGCGAAACCCAGGGGGTTTTACCATAGCTAATTCCATTGGAAAAGTGCAATAGATCGACTTTGTTAAGGTCGAAATCTTCGAATTGATTGTTTAAATCAAAGGTCTGAAAAAGTGGTTTACCGATTACGCGGTTCAGCTTGAGCGCTAATGCCCGCCGATAGGAGAAGATGTCCTTTACAGGGATGTAATCCGCCTCCGGAAGCTGATTCACGATAACCCGAAGGTTGGTATAGAAGTCCATGCGGTAGGCAAGCACGCCTATTCTCAATTTTTCCATCCAAATCTCCTTAATTTGCTTGTGTTGCGGCCTCGAAAGATTCAGCATTCGGTGTTGAGGGCTTCCAGAGCAGCATCATTACGATAGCAATCGTCGCCAGCCCAGCACCAAAAAAGAAGGGCGCGGAAGGCCCAAACCCCTGCCAACTTCCAGCACCACTCCAGAGCAAGCCCGCGATCAGCGAGGCGGGAAAATCAAGAATCCCAAGCACGGCATTATATGTGCCAAAGGCAGTCCCGCGCAAATCTGCTGGAACCAGATCCGAGAGCATCGCTTTGGCAGTGCCGTAAGCCATGCCGTAGTACAGACCGTAAGCCACGTAGAGCATCCAGATTTGGGTCACATTCTGCGCCAGGGCAAAGCCGAGGTAGATCAGGGCGTACATCGTCCAGCCACCGATGATCAGCTTCTTACGCCCGATTTTGTCTGAGATCATACCGGCAGGGGTGGAGACGAGGGTATAGACAAGGTTGAAGACCGCCAGCATGAGCAAAATGTGCAGGGTGGTCATGCCGCGTTCCTGGGCGCGCAGCACCAGGAAGGCATCCGACGAATTACCAAGGTCGAAAATGCCCACGATGAGCATGAAGAACATGAAGTTTTTTCCGAGTCCTTTAAAACTAATTTTTGGCGCCTGAGCTTCACCTTCCGGCTTCTTTTCGCGGGTCATCACTGCCAGAGAAATGACAGCCAAAATCGCGGGGATGATGCTAATTAGCACAATCGTGCGGAAGGTATTTTCCTGCAAGGAAGAACCAGCAGCCTGGACCTTCCAGACTACAAAGGCGGCAATCAAAATGCCAAGCATGGCGCCAGCCGTGTCGGCAGCACGGTGAAGACCAAAAGCCAGCCCACGCTGCTCAGGTTTGACAGTATCAGCCACCAGGGCATCGCGAGGAGCAGTGCGCACACCTTTGCCAACCCGATCCGCCCAGCGGATTGCTCCAATCGCTTCCCAGCTGGATGCCAGGTAGAAGAAAGGCTTCGCAAGGGCGGAGATTCCGTAACCAGCAACTGCCAGCCACTTGCGGCTGCGAAGTTTATCGGAAAGCCAGCCAGAAAACACTTTCAAAACGCTCGAGGTGGCTTCCGCAACGCCTTCAATAATGCCGATAATGTTGGTCTTTACTCCCAGTACTGAGGAAAGAAACAAAGGCAGGATATTCAGGACCATCTCACTGGAGATGTCCATGAAGAAACTGGTCAGGCTGACTGCCCAGATGTTTGGGTGCAGCTCGCGAATGGGGTTCTTTTTCGGTTTGTCCATGTGGGTATTCCTTCCAAGGCAAAATTATAGTCTCGTTGGCTTTTTTTTGCCCAAAAAGTGTAAAAAAAACACCCTCAAACAATCTGATTTTCTCATTTTGGCAAAAAAACGCGATTTCAACGAGGAAAACTCTCTGATTCAAGGCACTATGAGGCAATTCATTGACAGGACAGAATTTTTATTTCGTTTGCAAAAAAAAAGCAGATTACAAGGCTCAGGTTCTACTCCTCAATCCAGCACTTACCATAAAATTGCTTTCACAATGGCAAGTAATCTGGTGCCAGAACGAAGATCTGTCATTGCGAACTTCATTTGTGAAGCAATCTAAAATGATGGAATGCAATAAAAGCTGGAGGTAATAGGACTAATTCTCGTCCTCGCGAAGCGGAGGGGATTAGGTGTTTGGAAACCTCTTACGTTACTGATATGCAAACAGTTTAGATTGCTTCGTTCCTCGCAATGACAGATGAAAAAGATTCATGTGACCCTCTCACGCTGCTGATGTGCAAACTGTTTAGATTGCTTCGTTCCTCGCAATCACAGATGAAAAAGATTCATGTGAACCCCTCACTCTGCTGATGTGCAAACAGTTTAGATTTCTTCGTGCCTCGCAATGACAGATAACGAATGATCCTGAGGCAGGGCTTTTCCTGATCCTCTCCCCTGACGGGCACTTCGTCGAGGGAGGAGGATAAAGGGGGTGGGTCTTGGCATCATATTCTGATCACTAATAATCAGATTCTTCGCAAAGGAGTCTCAGAATGCCAATTATTACATTCGGCGTGTTGGCTATCGCGAGGCATAGGTTGGTATGGATTCCATGACTCCATACTCTTCGAGCACGATGACCCACCCTGCGATTGCATTTTCCGATATTTTTTGAATATTCTCTCGTTGGGAAGCTGTTTTCAGGGCACTAAAATGAGAAACTCCGGTTTTATTGGCGCCGGGTGGCATACTGCCGCTCCAAACTCGATATTATCCCCTGGACTCGAGAGCTAGCTGAACAACTTGAGGAATACAATATAACCGTTAACAGTATCCACCCCGGCATCATCCGCACCAAGGTGATTCGCTTCCTGCCTGTGTCCTGGGGGGGCTCTGTCCGCTCAGGAGCGGCTTCGGTATATCGCCTGATCACAGACCCTGATCTGGCAGATGTGAGCGGGGAATACTTTGAACGCTACAGGATAAGCAAACCCTCCCTGGTGGCACAATCCAAACGCTACCAGGCTGCTCTGTGGAGGCACAGTCTGCGCAAGTTAGGGTTGAAGCAAACAGATGATGGGTCGATAATTCAGCGTTCAACTACCCAAAACGACCTGTGATGTAATCCTCAGTGCGTCGATCGTGCGGGTTTGTGAAGATGGTCTTTGTCTCGTCAAATTCCACCAGTTGACCAGTGCGCGTTTCATCGGTATAGAAAAAGGCGGTATAGTCCGAGACGCGTCCTGCCTGCTGCATGTTGTGGGTGACGATGACGATGGTGTAATTGACTGATAACTCGTGGATAAGGTCTTCAATTTTAAGGGTCGCGATTGGGTCCAGCGAGGCTGCCGGCTCGTCCATCAGGATGACCGTCGGCTCCACAGCCAATGCCCGCGCGATGCAGAGACGCTGTTGCTGCCCACCTGAAAGATCCAGCCCCGATTTGCCAAGGTTGTCCTTGACTTCATCCCAGAGAGCCGCGGAGCGCAAACTTTGCTCGACAATCTCTTCCAATTTTTGACGGTCTTTTAAGCCGGTTACACGAGGTCCGTAAGCCACGTTGTCGAAAATCGATTTGGGGAAAGGGTTTGGTTTCTGGAAAACCATTCCAACATTCTGGCGAAGCGCAACCGGATCAGTTTTTAGAATATCTTCTCCATCAATCAAGACCTTCCCTTCTGTGCGAACGCCGGCAATCAGGTCGTTCATGCGGTTGAAACTGCGCAGGAAGGTGCTTTTTCCGCAGCCAGAAGGGCCAATCAGCGCCGTGACTTTGTTTTCTGGAATCTTGATGTTGATTTCTTTTAACGCACGATAATTGCCATAGTACAGGCTGTAGTTGATCGTTTCAAGTTTCGAGTTGTTCATTGTACTTTCCGGACCCCCGTTGTAAGTTTTCGTGAAACAAGGTCAATAAGCAAATTGATCAGAATAATCATCACTACCAGGACTGCGCCTGTGCCCATGGCCTTATTGAACGCGCGTGTGTCCATAGCCAGATAATAAAGGTGCAGCGCCAATGTGCGCCCTCCATCAAGGACAGAAGTTGGCATTCGATAACTGCCGCCAAGGGTCACGTAAAAAATGGCGGTTTCACTGATGACACGCCCAACGCTAAGAATGATACCAGTGATGATTCCCGGTGTGCTTGCGGGCAGCACTACTTTGTAAAGTGTCTGCCATTTGGTGGCGCCGAGAGCCAGACTGCCCCTGCGGTAGTCATCAGGCACCGTTAGAAGGGCTTCTTCGGTGGTCCGGATTATGGTTGGCAGCACAAGGCAAGCCCCAGCTAACGCCGCAGAGAGCAGTGAAAAGCCAAGTTTCAGCGTAGAAACAAACAAGGCATAGCCAAACAAGCCATAAATTATGGACGGAATGCCAGCCAGGGTTTCCACCGCGAAATTGGCTACACCGATCAACGAACGAAGGAATTTTGAGCTAAGACTCTGCTCTCCAGCGTACTCTATCAAGAATATTGCCGCGCCGACGCCGAGAGGCGTCGCGACGAGCAGGGTTAGGCTTACCAGGTAGAAGGTGGTTCCGATGGTGGTCGAGATGCCGCCTTCGCCTGAAAGACCGCCTTTAGGAGATGTGGTCAGAAATTCCCAGTTGATGGCCTTAACGCCTTCCAACAGGACATAGCCTACCACTAAAACGAGGATTGAAACGGTGATCAGACCAAAAAGCCACATTACCGCGACCCAAAAGTCCTGTCTGGTCTTTTCCTTTTTAAGGTTTTGCGCTTGAGCCTTATGGATCAGGGCGATTTCGGACGTTCTATTTTCCATCACGCCGCCTCCTAATTGGCTTTCTCAATAAATTTTTGACCGCGGATGATCGAACGCGCGCTGGCATTCACGATCATGATCAAGCCAAAAAGCACCACACCAGTGGCAAACAGGGCGCTTTCATGAACGCCTGTAGCGTAATTTATTTCAACAGCAATGTTGCCTGTGAGCGTGCGGGCTTGCGAGAGGAAGAAGGTCAATGGGTTGCCCGAGAGCGGTTTAGGCACGATGACTGAGTTACCGATGACCATGATCATTGCCATGGTCTCGCCCAAAGCTCGCCCCACACCCAGGATCACCCCGGCAATAATGCCAGATTTTCCTGCGGGCAGAACAACCTTGGTGATGGTTTGCCACTTGGTGGCACCTAAAGCCAGGGAACCGTGGCGATAGTTCTCCGGCACAGCACGGATCGCGTCTTCAGCAACACTGGCAATGGTAGGTAAGATCATGACAGCCAGCACAATTGAAGCCGCCAGCAAACCATAACCCGAGTTGCCCGGAACACTTATTCTCCGAACCAGGGGTACCAAAATTACCATGCCAAACAAGCCATACACAACCGAAGGGATGCCTGCCAGGAGCTGAACGGCAGGGCGAACTACGGACTGTACTGCTGACGGCGCAATTTCAGCCAGAAAAATCGCGCAGCCCAGCGCCAGCGGCACTCCCAGGAGAATTGCGCCAAACGTCACCGAAACCGAACCAACTATCATCGCCAGGATGCCATACTGATCCTGACCAGGTCGCCAGACAGTCCGAAAGAGGATTTCACCAACCCCGAGTTCCGTCCAAGCTTCGATGCTTTCCCGGAAAATAAAAAAACCAATCGCCAGCACAATGATGATGGAAATGATAGCACTCGCAAACAAGATGTACTTAACGGTTTTATCAGCGATCATTCGAGCCGGCATCAGGTTCTTTTCCGCTCCCAATTCTTTCTCTCATTCAGGCGCCTCTGCTGAATTGCAGAGGCGCCTGATTATTATAAATGGTCTTGATCTCAGTTATCCGTTTACTTTACCGGGATATATCCATCTTCAACAACCAGCTTCTGCCCAGCTTCACTCAGGATGAAATCCAGGAACGCCTTGACCATGCCGGCAGGTTCACCATTGGTGAGCATATTGAGAGGGCGCACGATTGGATAGGAGCCATCCGCGGCGTTTGGCTCAGTGGGCGCGACGCCGTCTATGCTGATCGATTTGACAGTATCATCCAGGTAGCCAAAAGACAGATAAGCAATGGAGTAAGGTGTGGTGGAAACAGTGGTGCGGATTGCACCGTTGGAAGCCTGCAAAATGGCGCTTGCTGCGATCAAGGCATCTTCGCCCATAACCATTTCTTCAAAAGCGGCGCGCGTGCCAGAACCTTCTTCACGGGAAACCACGATAATGTTTTGATCGTCTCCGCCAAAATCTTTCCAGTTTGTGATCTTGCCGCTGAAGATATCGCGCACCTGTTCGACTGTCAGATCGCTGACAGGCACATCCGGGTGGGCAACGATTGCAATGCCATCGCGGGCAATGACAAAGATTTTGAGGTTGGGGAATTCAGCCAGCTCAGATTCCTTGATTTCCCGGGATGCCATTCCGATATCGGAGGTGCCCTGCCCCGCCGCTTTGACGCCCACGCTTGAACCACCGCCCTGCACGTCAATCCGTAGACCAGTGTTTTCGGTCATGAAAGCCTCAGCGAGTTTTTCAGCCAGGGGCTGAACAGTTGTAGATCCGGAAAGGGTTACCGTCGCATTGTCTGCCGAGGGATCGGAAGCTGGTGCGCCAGGTGTGCTGGTGGCGCTACAAGCAGCAACCAAAGCGGCAACCAAAAGAAGGGAAACAACCAACAATATGCTTTTCTTAGTGCTTTTCATTCAAAATTCTCCTCTAAAAATTGTAATAGTTTTTGAACACCCAGTAATGCTAACGGGTTAAGGTTAATTGCAGCTTAAATCTAAATTAAGGTATATTTAGGGTCTTGCTATTAATCAGTTTTTTGCCCGCCGCGTGGCGTGTTAGAATCATGTTTGATGGGTATCACAAGCGCTTTCAGACGTCTTATTTGGGGGGGAGTGGTCTTGCTGCTGACTGGCTGCAACTTAATCGCGCCTGCCCCCAAGATCACTCCGCTTGTGACAGATTTGCCCCCTACGCCGACATTAAATCCTGAGCAAGCACTCACCAAAGCTGCCCGCCAAGCCACCCCCACACCCATTCCAACCCCCACCCCCTGGCAGGTCGTTACCCCAACATCCACCCTTAGATCTAATCCAGCACAATCCGAAACGATCAATCCTTTAACCGGGCTGCAAGTTGAGAACTCCGCCTTGCTGTGGGAACGCCCGATCATGGTCAAACTGGCTAACTGGCCACAGTCACTGCGCCCCTTCAACCAGATCATCGATGCGGATATGGTCTTTGAATATTTCATTGGTTATCAAACCAATCATCTCCTGGCACTTTATTACGGTGGAGATGCAACTGCAGTCGGACCGCTTGCTCCCGGGCGGGTGGTTGACGCTCGCCTGGCAAGACGCTATCAGGCATCGCTGGTCGTAGCCAGCGCACCACCGACTGTGGAAGGCGTGTTTGAGCAAACATTGCCGGACCGAGTTTTTTACCGCGGATATGCTCCCTGCCCTGGAATCTGCACTGAAACAGAGGCACAGGGTGGGAATAGCGTCGTGAATACCAGTGCTATCCGGAATTTCATCAAATCGGAGGGCATCGAAGATGAAATTTCGCGCCTGCCAGATCTCTATTTCGATCAGAAAATCGATGCCTGGGATGAAAGTGCCCTGCGTGTTAGTTACTTGTATGCTGATTTTTCGGTGATGGATTGGCGATATGACAAAATTTATGGCGGCTATGAGCTCTGGCAGGATTTTCAGCAGGCAGACGGCAGCTATACGCTTCAACAGACTTTCGACCGCGACAGCCAGCAGCCGGTCATCTTTGAGAACGTTCTGATCCTCCTGGCAGATTATATTGAATATAACCCATCCTTTTATGATATAGACTTTCGCGAAGGTGACAGAGAACAAGCAGCCGTTTTCTTACGCGATGGAAAATTAACCCACGGCACCTGGTATGTGCCCAATGTCGACGAACCTTTGCAGTTTTTTGACTTGCAAGGTAAGCCCTACACCCTCAAACCTGGCCAAACCTGGATCACTTTTGCCAGCACAAGCTCACGCATGACCATGGTCGAAGAGGGCATCTGGGATATTATTTTTACGCCAAATTAGGCTGTTTCAGCTTCAAATCTTAACCCCCGCAACCCGTTAAGGGTCACGATCAGGGAAATCCCAATATCCGCAAACACAGCCACCCACAAGGGCGTCAGGCCAGCCATGGCGGCAATCGCCACTAAAATCTTGACTCCCAGGCTGATAATCACATTTTGTTTGATCAGGCGATTAACAAACCTCGAAAGCCTGACCGCGAAGGGCAAGCGGCTGAGGTCGTCGTTCATCAAAACCACATCCGCGGTTTCAAGCACCTGCGCATTGCCTGCGCCGCCCATTGCCACGCCAATATCTGCCTGTGCCAGGGCAGGAGAGTCATTGATGCCGTCACCAACCATCACTACCTGACCATACTCCTGCTTGAACTCATTCAGCTTCGCCAGTTTATCAGCCGGGAGCAAGCCGGCAAAGATTTCATCAAGACCGACCTCGCCTGCCACACGCTCAGCCACTCCGGAATTGTCTCCGGTCAGCATGACCGTGCGGATTCCTTGAGCTTTCAGCTCTGCCAGAACCTCTTTTGTACCCGGACGCGGCTCATCCTGAACCGCAAGATATCCGATCACACGCTCCCCGTCGCAAATGAGCATGGTTGTCTGCCCCTGGCGTTCCGCGGCTTGGGACGCGAGAATGATTTCCTCAGGGGTTTGGTGTTCAGCCAAAAAAAGCGGCAGGCTGCCAACTGTTGCCAGTTTGCCATTCAGCATTCCCTGCTGACCGCGACCTTCAATCACCTGCAGCCCTTCTGCGGCAGGGTAGCGGTTGAGTACGCCACGCGTGAGGGCTTCCTGCGTGACTGCAAGTCCGAGCGGATGGGTGCTGTGGGCTTCGAGAGAACTGGCTACGGCAACCAGATCATTGCAGGGCTCACAGTATTTTTCACCTTTGCAATCAGTTGCCTGAACTTTGGTCACAGAAGGCTTGCCAAGTGTCAGCGTGCCGGTTTTATCAAATGCCATCACCTTGCTGCTGGACAGACTCTCCAGGAAAATGCCGCCTTTGAAGATCACGCCAGCCCTCGCGGCGCGGGTCAGACCGCTGATCATCGTGATGGGGGTGCTGATGATCAGGGCGCAAGGGCAGCCAACCATTAGAACTGAAAGTGCGCGGTGAAACCAGCCATAGCTTTCTGTGGTATTCCAAAAGCTCTGTTTGAAAACCAAGGTGGGAATGAGCGCCACCAGGATGGATATTCCGATCACAATGGGGGTGTAAACCGCCGCAAACCGGTCAATGAATTTCTCCTGGCGGGCTTTGTTTTCCTGGGCTTCCGTGACCATGGCAATAATGCGCTGAATGGTGGTATCTGCTGCCAGGTGGCTGACGCGCACCTCCAGTACGCCCTGCCCGTTGACCGTACCCGAGAGGACTTCATCACCAACGGTTTTTGGCACAAGACGGCTCTCACCGGTGATAGGCGCCTGGTTGACCTCGCTGGAACCCCTGACGACGATGCCGTCCATCGGAAAGCGCTCGCCTGCCCGCACCAGGATGCGGTCATCGACTTTCAGAGCTTCAATCGGCACCAACTGGTCGCCGTCGGATATCGTCAACAGAGCTTGATGCGGCGCGAGATCAGCGAACTCGGTCAGAATGGTGCGGGCATGATCGTTGGTGTATCCCTCCAAAGCTTCTGAAAGCGTGAACAAAATGACCATGATCAGGGCTTCGTGAGCCTCACCAATGGCAACAGCACCAATGGATGCCACAGACATGAGCACATTCATGTTCAGGTTGTGTTCCTTGAAGAGACTGATGGCTCCATTGCGGAAAACCATCCAGCCGGCAATGGGCAGTATCATAAATTGCAGGATGAGCACGGCGGTGTTTGAAAGTCCAAGGCGATCAAGAAAGAAGGTTGCCAGCAGAAGGATCCAACCCGGTACGATGATCTTCAGGTCTGGCATGCGCAGAAAGTATCGCCAGAAGCCTTTGAAGTCCAGAATACTGGATTTTTCAGCAGGGTGATCGAATGATGCATAAGGACGAATCGGCGAGGAGCAGTTCCCACCTGCGCAGACACTGCCCGTTATTTTTTCAACAGAAATTTTGGGATTCTTATCGTTTTGATTTAAGGTCATGATTGATCAGGTCCCTTTAAGATTGCAGATGCAGACTGTGTTCGTAAGCCTGCTCCAACAAGTCGTGGATATGTTCATCGTTGATGCGGTAATTTACCTGCTGACCTTCGCGCCTGGCGGCTACGAAACGCAGGTTGCGCAGGACCCGTAGCTGATGCGAGGTGGCGCTTGGGCTAAGACCACATTGTGCTGCCAGGTCGCCAACATTTGCCTCGCCGTCCAACAGGATCGCAAGTAACTGCAAGCGGGAAGGATCAGACAGCCCCTTAAAAGTGGCTGCCATGCTGTTGAAGTCTGCCTGGGTTGTAAGGTGTTTTTCCATCACGCCTCTGTTTATATGAATAATTGTTCATATGTTCATAATAACACACAACACAAATAATTGCAACGGAGAAATCTGTTAGATTGGCTATTCGGATTGATAATCAGCGATCGCCCATGTCAAGGCGGCGGTCAGGCGGGCATCATCGATGGCATCATGACTGTTTGGGATTGGGATCTTGAGGAATTTGCCGGCAAATTCAAGCTTTTGGGATTTGAACCCATTGTTGCGCGCATTCCATTCGCCATAAAAGGCGGCAAAGAGCTTCATCACGCAAAACGCCTGGTTAGTTTCAATGCTCATTGGCAATCCATAGGCTTTGTTTGTCTGACGCAGCAGCCGCAAGTCAAAGTCGGCATTATAGATCCCGATCACCCTGCCTTTGAGAATAGCCTCCACGTCCGGCCAGATCTGGGTCCACACCGGAGCATTTAAGACCATCTCATTAGTGATGCCATTGACCGCACTGGATTCAGATGGAATCAGCATGCCGGGGTTCACCAGAGACTCGAACAGGGTTTCGCCCTGGGCGTTCACAATCCCGACCTGGATGATCCGATCGATTTGGCCTGTGCCAGTGGTTTCCGTGTCAAGGAAGATTGGCTGTAGTTCGAGCACAGCCCGCGCGCGTTGGATGACCTTGGGATGAGCGATTGGATAGGGCATTCGGACCTCGTAGGGTATTATAACGCATCGCCTTGATCGCTCCCCTATGTTTCATCCAATTTCGTACACGCCGTTGGACAGCTTATATCTCATAGTACAATTATTGAACAATAACCATCGCTTTGGAGGCAATAATGAAATCACGTTCCTTCCTTAATTTTGACAGTATGATCACGCCTGTAATCATCAAAATCTTGTTCTACATAGGCATAGCCGCAGCGATCATTGGCGGTGTTGTGGTTTTCTTCGGCGGCATCATCACCGCCTTCCAACAGGACAGTTTTGGCGCAGCGCTTGGCGGAATCATTGGCGGTCCAGTGTTGGCTTTTATGGGCGTGCTGCTGGCAAGGGTCTACGCTGAGTTGCTGATCGTTGTCTTCCAAATCCACGAAAACCTGGTTGCTATAAAACACAAACTGGTAGATGGGGAGTAGTTCATAAGCATAGAACAGCAAGCGCAATAAGCTTCGCTTCTGCCTTTCCTTATTAAGCTCTCTGCACTAATATGTTAGCGAGTGGTATTTTGGTGTCCCTCTTAACGGAGGGTTGGTCATAGCAAAACGTAAAATAACCGTCTGCTTATGCGAAGTAAGTCGATCTTCAAGCGCGTATCTTATCATACTAGTCGAAATGGTCTTCTTTCCTGGTAAAGGAACTGCAACCCTGTTTGTTAATCGCCCAAGAGCAATCAATATTGACTCACCCAATTGCTCCTTATCCCCTTTTTTTGTTTATGGGTTATCATGGGTACAATAAAAAATTGGGTAAAATACGATGCAAGAAAACACTGTCTGGAAGCGATTTACCTCATTCCTCATCAGCAATTCTCCCGGCATGCGGGTCATCAAGACCTGCCTTGCCATCACCATCTGCCTGATCATCGAATTCTTTCGCGGCACAAGTATGCCCTACCACTCCAGCATTGCCGCGATCGTCTGCATGCAGCCGACCTTGAAATCGACCTTCAGAACTGCTGGTGACCGGACAATTGGCACGCTGATCGCCGGTCTTTATGGCTATTTATTCATCACCTTCTTTAATCAACAAATGCAAGTCAGCCTCAGCTCCCTGAGCTACTTTGCCCTGATCGGGGTAATGACTTTACCACTCATGATGCTGATGATCGGGATCAAAAAACAGGGCGGGCTTTCCATCACGGTGGTCGTTTTTTTGATCGTTGTCATTAACGCCGGCGCGACCAATCCCCTGAATTACACGATCGAACGCGTGATAGGAACATTGATCGGCATCGGAGTAGCACTTTTCATCAACTGGCTGCCAATCCTGAACAAGATTGGAGGGCGCCTTTGGCATGTGGATATTTCCCCGGTCAGTCCTGCCTGCAGCAATTTGGAAAAAGCCAAACCTGAACTGCCAGAGAAATGTCAGGACAATCGCAAGTGAGTTATTCATTCCAAGCCGCAAAGGAACGCCTAAAATCCAGCCAGAAAGTGACATTTCTTGGCGGCGCTGGGGTTTCGACCGCCTCGGGCATTCCGGATTTCCGCAGCGCGACTGGTCTTTACAACCAAATGACCGGTTCGCGTTACGCACCTGAGACGATGCTCAGTCAGTCTTTCTTCCTGCGCCACCCGGAGGAGTTCTACGCTTTTCTGCGCAGTTCACTTTACTATCCCAATGCGAAACCGAACGCAGCGCATTACATGCTGGCTGATATGGAAAAACGAGGGAAACTCAAAGCCGTAATCACCCAAAACATCGACGGCCTGCACCAACGAGCAGGATCGAAAGTGGTTCATGAACTGCACGGCAGCCTGGAACGTTTTTATTGCACGCGCTGCCATGGAATGTGCCCGACGGAGCAGGTTTACTCCCAGGAAACAACGCCCCGCTGCGAGATCTGCGGCGGTCTGGTGCGTCCGGATGTGGTGCTCTACGGTGAGCCGCTAGACCCAGACGTTCTCAGTGCCAGCATGGAGGCAGTTCGCCAGGCTGATTGTTTGATTGTGGGAGGGTCATCTCTGGTGGTCTACCCGGCAGCAGGCTTGCTGGATTACTTTCGCGGAGACTGCCTGATCCTGATCAATCGTGATCCAACCCCCTATGACCAGCAGGCAAATTTCGTTTTTCATGGTGATATTGGGGAAGTGTTGACAGAGATATCCATTAAATGAATAGTAAATAAATCGGCTTCAACGCGAGCTTAAGTTTCGCTTGGACACTTTTATCATGTCATCGCGAGGGAGCTTGCGACCGTGGCGATCTCTCATTTTCCTGAACAAACCAACATCAAAAGCGAGACTGCACACATCATCATAAAGGGACCTCGGCGTCCTTCCAATCCGCCATTACACCATCAATCATTGATAATAAAAAAAGGCCCGCGAAGTAGGGTATGACGATCTGCCTATTATTAAGCAGCATCCGCAAGCCAAACAGAGTCGTCGGGCGAGACGAAGTGCCCGCGAAGCAGGGTATTGGAGGCACTGCAAACCTCATCTTGCAAAAACCTTGGTGTGCTTCCAATCCGCCAGCACACCATCGGTTATCCATCGGCGAATTGAGGGCACGATACGTTTGTCCACGACATTGTTAATGGTGCCCTCAATTTCGCCCTACGAATTAATTCTGCCCGTGAAACAGGGTATGACGTATGTTCGTCATCGCGAGTGAAGCGGGGAGATATCTCCTTTCATCTACCATCATACGACACATCTGTGCTGGGTAGGCTCGATCAACAACTCTGTCATTGCGAACCTCAGTTGTGACACGTAGTGTACTATTTCGTAAGCAATCTAAACTTTTGATACGTCACACGAAAGAATACACATGTAACTCCTCGTTTCTGTTGGAATTCGCACATTTTAGATTGCCGCGATCTTTGCCAATTCATTGCTTGGTACTACAACAATATCTTCCTGGCAAAGGTCTCGCAATGACAGGTGGAAAGTCGTCTCAAGCGAAGTGTGATGGCTCGTTCGAATGGAAGCTATTTGAGGTAGTCCTTAGCCTTCTGCCAGAGTTGATCAAACATCTCGGCGGTCAGGCGTCCGGTTTGGGTGTTTTGCAGGCTGGGGTGATAGGAACAGAGGATCCAGGGCAACCCTTGCAATTGTTGATAGAATCGGTCATGCCCAAAGTGAAATTGCTTTTTGGGCAATTCGGAAAAAGCCGGCAAGCTAAGCAGCCCGTCCATGGCTATCTTTCCCAGCACCACCACCCCCTGCAGGCGCGATAATGCCTGCATTTCGCCTGCCAACCAAGGGAGGCAGTTAAAAATTTCTTCCCGGGTGGGTTTATTCGCAGGCGGCGCGCAGCGGCAAACCGCCGAGATGAAGACGTCTTTCAAAACCATCCCATCCCCAATCGCGCTGGCTTCAGGCTGGCTGGCAAATCCCGCCCGATATAGCGCGGGATAGAGGAAATTTCCGGAACCATCCCCCGTAAACATCCTCCCCGTGCGGTTGGACCCGTGCGCGCCCGGTGCCAACCCCAAAACCAGCAGCCTTGCCTCGGGGTCGCCAAATCCAGGCACTGGCTTGCCCCAATACTCCTGTTCGCGGTAGGCTTTCCTCTTCACGCTTGCAACCTCCTCACGCCACTCCACCAACCGGAGGCACTTCTGGCAGGAAATTACTTCTTGTTCAATATTCTCCAGTGTTTTTTCCATTGCCAAAGTTTACCAGAGAGAACCATAGCCTAAATTATGAGGTTAAAAAAGCATCCCCTCACGAGGAGGGGATGCAAGGTGTCAAAAAGAAAATTTAGAGTTTGATCGCCAGGGCGTCCCAGCCAGCATACTTGGCTGTGAGGTCAAGTTCTTGTTCGATCCGCAGCAGTTGGTTGTATTTTGCCACGCGGTCAGAGCGTGCGGGAGCTCCCGTCTTGATCTGACCCATGTTCATCGCCACTGCCAGGTGAGCGATGGTGCTATCTTCGGTCTCACCGGAGCGATGCGAGCAGACTGCGCGCCAGCCGTTATTCTGAACCATGCTGACAGCCTTCATCGTCTCGGACAGAGATCCGATCTGGTTGACCTTGACCAGCAGCGAGTTGCAGGCTTTCTCTTCGATTGCCCGAGCAACACGCTCGGGGTTGGTCACTAGCAGGTCATCACCCACGATTTGCAGGCGATGCCCGTTGAGGGCGGTGAAATTCTTCCAGCCTTCCCAGTCATCCTGGGCGAAACCGTCTTCGATTGAGACAATTGGGTACTGATTGATCCAGTTTGTCCAGAATTCCACCATTTGGTCCGAAGTTAGCTTGCGACCTTCTTTGCGAAGGTTGTAGAGCTTTGTATCTTCCTCATAGAACTCAGAAGCGGCAGGATCGAGGGCAATTGCCACGTCTGTACCGGCTTTATAGCCTGCTTTTTCAATTGCCTCAAGGATGAGTTCCACAGCTTCATTGTTGGCGCTCAATGCAGGAGCAAACCCACCTTCATCACCAACCAGGGTGGTATAGCCTTTACTCTTGAGCACGGTCTTCAGCGAGGCATAAATCTCTGCGCCCCAGCGCAGACCTTCAGCAAAGTTAGGCGCGCCTAAAGGCATGACCATGAATTCCTGGGCGTCGGTTGACTGCCAGCCAGTATGCGCCCCGCCGTTGAGGATGTTCATCATCGGCACAGGCAGCACGTGGGCATAAACACCACCAAGATAACGGTAGAGGGGAAGACCCAAAGAGGCTGCCGCTGCTTTCGCAACAGCCAAACTGGTGCCCAGGATGGCATTGGCACCTAAATTAGCTTTGTTGGGAGTGCCGTCGAGCTCAAGCAGCAGTTCATCGATCGCCTTTTGCTCAATTGCGTCCAAGCCAAATATCTCATCGGCGATTTCATTATTGACGTTCTCAACAGCTTTCAGCACGCCTTTGCCATTGTAGCGGGCTTTATCGCCATCGCGCAGTTCGAGCGCTTCGTGGATGCCGGTTGAAGCGCCAGAGGGTACAGCCGCACGCCCAAAACTGCCGTCGGCCAGGATAACTTCAACTTCCACCGTGGGATTGCCACGGGAGTCAAGGATTTCGATTGCATTGATATATTCAATTGTTGTGTCCATACATACCTTCCTTTTATTTTTCTAATGATAAATTATAGTCTATCCCAACCTCAATTCGTGAAGTCAAGGTTAACCTTTTTGTCCGATAAGCCAGCTTTTTTACAGGCGGCTTCGATCAATCCAAGAAACAACGGGTGTGCCCGGTTAGGGCGCGATAAAAACTCAGGATGAAATTGAGAAGCCAGCATATATGGATGATCCTTTAACTCTGCCATCTCCACCAAAACGCCATCCGGAGACAAACCCGAAAAGACCATGCCATTTTCTTCAAACTGTTCACGATAGTCGTTATTGACTTCATAGCGATGGCGATGGCGCTCCTGGATCACATCCGCCTGGAACAATTCCTGAGCCTTGGTGTTGGGTTTGATGTGGCAGGGGTAAAGACCCAAACGCATCGTGCCGCCAAACTGACTCAATCCGCGCTGTTCCAACATAAGGTCAATCACCGGGTCGGGGGTGAGCTTGTTAAATTCAGCGGAATCTGCCTCTTTTAAGCCCAGAACGTTGCGGGCAAAATCAATCATCATCACTTGCAGACCCAGGCAGAGTCCCAAGTAGGGGATATTGTTTTCCCGCGCATACTGTGCGGCCAAAACTTTTCCCTCGACACCACGACTGCCAAATCCACCAGGAACGAGGATGGCATCCAGACCGGTAAGTAATTCCTGCCCGTTGCTCTTTTCGATATCTGTTGAGGATATCCACTGCAAGTCCACACCCACCCCATAATAAAGGGCGGCATGGTTCAGGGCTTCTCTGACGCTCAAGTAGGCATCATGCAACTCAACATATTTACCTACCAGCCCAATTTTGATGTTGGGCTTCTGGCGTTTGAGTTCTGCGACCATCGTTTTCCAACCCTGGAGCTTGGGAGGATGTTTGGGTTCCAGTGCCAGCCGTTCCAGGAGGATATCGGCAACATGAGCCTGTTCAAGGACCAGTGGAATTTCATACAACAGATCCGCAGTCACCAGGGGTATCACAGCTTCTTCGCGAACGTCACAAAATTGAGAAATTTTGCGCGAAAGTTCCTCTTCAAATGGAAAATCGCTGCGAGCGATGATCATATCTGGCAAGATACCTACAGATCGCAATTCACGCACTGAATGCTGGGTGGGTTTGGTTTTGGTTTCATTGGTGGCGCGCAAGTAAGGCAGCCAGGTGATGTGCACAAAGGCTGTGTTTTCACGACCCAGATCGTTTCGCAGCTCCCTGATGGCTTCAAGGAAAGGCTGACTTTCGATGTCGCCGACCGTGCCACCGACTTCGATGAGAGCAATATCCGCGTCCGTCGAGCGTGTCAGCAATTCCACCCGTTTTTTGATTTCATTGGTAATGTGAGGAATAACCTGGATAGTGCCGCCGAGGTAATCCCCACAGCGCTCACGATTAATGACCTCTTCATAGACCTGACCTGTGGTAACCGTGCTGGTTTTTTTCAGATGAAGGTCGCAAAAACGTTCGTAATGCCCCAAATCCAGATCGGTTTCTGACCCATCATCCAAAACAAAAACTTCACCATGCTGATAAGGGCTGAGCGTACCCGGATCTACATTGAGGTATGGATCCAGCTTCTGAATCGTGATCTCAAATCCCCGTGCTTTGAGCAGCCTGCCCACCGATGAGGCAGTCACGCCCTTCCCCACAGAAGAGATTACGCCGCCGGTAAAGAATATCAGCTTTGTTGCCATCTGACCTCCTGAATCAATCCTTTTAATTAAAAAGTATCGGGGAGGGCTGTTTATTCCAGCCCTCCCCGGTTTGCTTCTCTTAGACTACGCGCAGCCGCTTGCTATCGCGCATTTTAGTCCTTGTCATTGATCTTGTTTTGCATCGTTCTTTCGAAGATTTCATCCGCCTCACTGCTGAAGAATTTGGATTTCTTTACACGACTTTCAATCTCTGGCAGACGCTGCTCGGCCTGGTCCATGGCTTTGCGCAGTGCAATTTCCATGTATGTAGGATCAGGGATGATTTCCTCAGCAGTTTCTTCAATAATTTCCTTCTTCTGACCTTTGCCCTTGCGACCGGAACGCTTTGGTTCTGAGTATAATTCTTCAGGAGCTTCCAGCAGAGCCTTCAGGCTGAGTTTAATCTGCTTCTTGCGGCGGTCAACTTCCAGAACTTTCACGTCCAACTCATCGCCAACTTTGACGACTTCGTTTGGAGTGCGCACATAACTGTGCGAAAGTTCACTGACATGGATCAAGCCTGGGCGTTCGGCACCAATTTCCACGAATGCACCGAATGACTCCAGCCGCAGCACCTTTCCATGCACAACCATGTCTGGCGCCAATTCGCGCCACTCATAAGCCAGAGGCTCACGCATAGTCAGTTCGAGGTGGTCTTTCAGGACGCGACGCACCCAGACTGTTACGACATCATCCACCTTGAGGACATCTTCAAGTGATTTCAAAACAGCATCAGGATTTTTGGGATCAATAACCTGAGAAATATGCAGGAATGCCGGCACAGGATTGTTGATATCAATCAAAGCACCTTGCAACGAGGTTTTTAAAACCTTCCCTTCGAATTTATCCTTAGGTTTAATTTTTGCTTCTTCATTCTTATTTTCGACGGGGGCATCCATAGTTAATTTCTCCAAAGTTAAATGTTCACAACTTTTTAGTATACTCCTTCGGCATGAAAGAGTCAATTATTTTTGCGTTTTTGCGTTTTTGATTCCAGTTGTATCGTAGATATGCGCTTGCCCGATTTCTACTGATTGTTATCCAATCTGCAATCACTATCCGGGTAATTGTATCACAGCACCAACGATCAAAAACTGGGCAAGGTGATAAGTGACAATGATCCAAAATCTGTATTTAGGCAAGCGTCGGTCGAGCTTATCCAGGGCGATCATTCCATCAGACAAGAAAAACAGAACACCGCCTATGCCAGCCATCACAGCTGCCCGGTCCGACCAGGCAGGTCTGGCAAGGCACAATAATGCGCTCATTACCATCGCCAGCACCAGCGCGCCGTAGCCCTTCATGAATGGCAGGATGGTTTTATTGATGCTCGATGAGCCTGAAAATCTGTTTACCAGCATGTGAATAAGGATTACACCCACAAGCCAGGCGACCAACCCCACAACCAAAACCGGCAGTGTGACCATAGAGAGGTTAAATCCCCAGATATACATTAGCTGGGCAACCGAAAATGCTCCCATGCCAACCAAGAACCAACGCGTGCCTCTCGGGATCAGAAAAATATCGCCAAGCAAAGAAAAGACCAATCCGAACAGGAATGGCAGCCTCTCTGGGGTGAGAGGCACACGCAACACCATCAACAGGATCAAACCCAACAACACGACAGGTTTTGTGACGTAATAGGGGATCATCCGCATTTGCCAGGCAGAGACCCAGTTGATCAGGCTCACCAAAGCAATTCCTACTACCGGGAGCACTTGGATTACTTCTGCCACCTTAGCCACCTGAGAGGCCGATTTGTTTCAAGAATGCCTGGTCGTTCTTCCAATCCTTTTGTACTTTGACCACCAATTCCAGGAAGACATTTTGCCCGGTAACGCGTTCCAGTTCCTCGCGCGCTTTGGTGCCAATTTCCCGGATCATCTGGCCCTTTCGCCCGATTACGATCCCTTTCTGACTCTCGCGTTCCACATAGATTGTCGCCTCGATGTAGAGTGTGCCATTTTCACGCTCTTTGTATGATTGCACCTGGGTGGCGATCGAGTATGGCATTTCCTCAGCCAATATATCCATGCAGACTGCCCGGATCATCTCCGCCGCGATATCCCGCTCGTAATCTTCGGTTATTTGTTCTTCCGGAAAATATTGCGGACCCAGCGGAAGCAAGCCAACAATCTCCTGCAGCATCGTTTTTACCCCTGACCCATCCAACGCGGAGATTTGCAGTGTGCGTGCCTGCGGGAGTTTTTCGCGGTATAAGGCAGAAAGGTGTGCAAAAGTGGATTTGTTAATGCGGTCCGCCTTATTGAAAACGACCAACACAGGCGGTTGCTTTCTCGAAGCCTCGATTGCGTCCAAGAGTTTCTCATCCATCGTTTCGGCTGGATTACTGGCATCAACCAGAAGCACTAAAAGGTCCGAGTCGTTCAGTGCAAATTGCACTTCAGAATTAATCGATTTTGCGAGCTTGTCCTTGGCGTCCGTGAGACCGGGTGTGTCGACGAAAATGATCTGATAATCCTTGGCGGTGAGGATGCCCAACTGGCGCCTGCGGGTAGTCTGCGGTTTGGCAGAGATGCCCGCAATCGGCTGCCCCAGAAGGCGGTTGAGCAAGGTGCTCTTGCCCACGTTTGGTTTGCCGATCAGTGCGACAAAACCTGAGCGAAATTCTGATTCCTGATTATTTTCCATCATAACTCCCTTTGAGGCTCACTTTGCCTCTGATAATTTCGTGTTCTTCGTGGCGGAGAAGCCAGGCTTTAGTGTCCAGCCCTCCAGGCGCAGAATACCCATGCAAACTTCGGTCTGATCCGATCACCCTATGGCAGGGTACCACAATCAGCCAGGGATTGCTGCCAACTGCTGCCCCAACCGCCTGTGCAGCACCAGGCTTGCCGACTATTTTCGCAATTTCACCATAGGTTTTCAAATCACCAAAAGGAATACCTGCTACACCCTGCAAGACATCCCGCCGAAAGCCCGCGATGCTGCTCCAAGCCAAAGGCAGCAAAAAGTCCTGTGTTCTGCCGTCAAAATAAGCCTGCAATTGCTGTGCGGCATCATTTAGCAGAGAAGACTGGTTCGATTCTATTGGTGCAGGAGAATTTGCCAAAGTAATACTGGTTAATTCGCCGGCGCAGGCTTCAATCCGCAGCCAGCCGATGGGGGTTTTCAGATTTATTCCTTCAATTAGGGTCATTTTTGCCTTAATCTCAATATCGTAGGGTAATCGTAGGTTAATCATCAAGCTATTTGCTAATGTTTATTGTAATATAGACTTTGAAAGGGCGACTTCTCTTCTTCTTCTCCTCCTTAAATACTAATGCCGTGGTCGGCGTCCACGGCATTAGTTGCTTTAATCCCCAAAAATAGTTTTTTAAAGCCGGATTGTACTAAAATCTAATGGATAATTTTTGTAAAGGAGACAGGATGGAAGACAGAGAAATTTATTCAATCGATATTGCAGGCATAAAGCGCGACTTGCGGCTTTTTGAGGTCAAGCCGGGCATGCGGATTGCGATCTTAAATATCCTTGGGGATGTGGAATTGGTAAGTGCCTGCGCAAGCGCTCTGGCCGAAAAACTGGCAGACATCCCTTATGATGTGATCTTGACTGCCGAAGCCAAGAGCATTCCGATCGCGCATGAGCTCGCAAAAGTCACGCATAAACCCTATGTGGTGCTGCGCAAAGAATATAAACCTTACATGGGTGAGGCTATAAAAGCAGAGACACTCTCCATTACCACCGGCAAACCCCAACACCTCTTCTTAGACGAAAAAGACATCGCGCTCTTAAGGGGAAAGCAGGTCATACTTCTGGATGATGTCATCAGCACCGGCTCCACCTTGCAGGGAATGCACCTGGTGGCAGAAAAAGCTGGCGGCAAGGTAAGCGCTGAAGCTGCCATCCTGACCGAAGGGGATCGCGCTGAGTGGCGGAAGGTCATCGCTCTTGGGCATCTGCCAATTTTTTACAATTAAGCCATGACACTCATTCAAATCGGGATTGAACGTAATGTGGAAGGCCGCACGCTTGCCTGGGCGCTTGACTATCCAGGCGTATTCACGTATGGCGCAGACGATGCTGAAGCATTAATTCGCATGCCGCGCCAGATACTGACCTTCGAAAGTTGGCTTAATCTTCATACCGACCAGCCTTGGGTGCAAATTGAAGGACTGGACATGCATGTTGAAGAGACCTTTGAGGTCTTTCCGGTTGAGGTTGACGGAAGCACTCATGAGGTAAATGCATTCTTCCGTTCAGACCTGGTTCCATTGAGTGAAGAGGAAATCAGACGAGCTCTTCGTATTTATAACTGGCAGCGTGAGGAGCTGCTGGCGGGAGTAGAAACGCTTCCTGCCGAGATGCTCGAGCGCGCATTTGAAGGGCAGAGGTGGACGATTGAGGGTATCCTGGAGCACATCGCCCGGGTTGAGCCATGGTACTTTTCGCGCTTGGGGTTTGAGATCCCAAAGCATGATCAAAACGGTGATGCCATCCAACTGCTCGATGCCAGCGCTAAAATGACAAACCACTATTTGCCAGAACTTGTTGGTTTCGACACAGTTTTTGAACATCAACAGGAAAAATGGAGCGCCCGCAAGCTCGTGCGGCGCTTGCTGTGGCACCAGCGCGATCACATCGACCATATCCGGGAACTGGCATTGGGTTAGTTGCATAGACACAGGGCGAGTTAGTACGCTCGCGATGACATGCCTCTTGTCATTGCGAGACCCTTGCTGGAAAAAATGTTATTGTTGCACCAAGCAATAATTTGGCAAAGGTCGTGGCAATCTCGCTTTTGTTTTTGGATCAACACAAAAAGGAGAGATCGCCGCGCTACGCTCGCGATGACATGCCCTTTGTCATTGCGAACCCCCGATATCTGATCTCCAAACGTTTTAACTTACGGAAAGGGGGGGTGGCAATCTCGCTTTTGTTTTTTGATCAACACAAAAAGCAGAGATCGCCGCGCTACGCTCGCGATGACATGCCTCTTGTCATTGCGAACCCCCGATATCAGATTTCCAAACGTTTAACTTACGGAAAGGGGGTGTGGCAATCTCGCTTTTGTTTTTTCATCAACGCAAAAAGGGGAGATCGCCGCACAAAGCTCGCGATGACATGCCTCTTGTCATTGCGAGACCTTTGCCGGGAAAATGCTATTGTTGCACCAAGCAATAAGTTGGCAAAGGTCGTGGCAATCTCAAATGTGTGTGTTCAGACAAAAATGAGCGCTTATTAATGTGTTGAATAGTGTGCTCTATTAGCAGTTTAGATTGCTTCACAAAAGAAGTTCTCAATGACAGATTAACAGGCAGATCGCCGCGCTGCGCTCTCAAATGTGTGTATTCAGGCAATACGAGGGGGGTTGTATAACTGTTGAGTCTTGTAAATTACCAACAGTTTAGATTGCTTACGAAATAGTACACTACGTGTCACAACTGAGGTTCGCAATGACAGAAAAACGTCGAACGCGACACCCTATCCGCTTCGCTACCACGGCAGGGCCACGTTCCCTACAAAATAGCCAAACCCCGATTTAAACTAAGACAGCCGCCTCACCTGCGGCTGTCTTAGTTTCGATCAAAAAAGTGTTTTGTCACAATCCGATCCTGTCCGTGCAATTTGAAAGGAGAGAAACAATTGTTGCACAAACAATAATATACTAACCCGCGTTAGTTAACTCCAGATAAAAGAAATGTTAGCAGTTTGTTAAATTTCCTTTTCTTTTCGATTAAGCAAAACCTGCCCCACCCCCCTTCCTCTATTCCCTGTTTTCAAGCCTGAGTTCATCCAATAATCAAGCGCGTCCTGTGGGCTTTTATGCTATTATTAGGGAGGTTTGCATCATGAAATTTTTGAAAAAGACTCTCCCATTTATTCTGCTTAACGTATTTGTTACAGCTGCAACATTGCTGACTGTGCTCTACTTCTGGCAGCAAAAAAAACCGATGCCGAACGCAGAACCCACCCAGCCAATTATCACCCCTATCCAGGGTGTTCAATTTCCCTCCTTAAGCAAGCCAACCATGCAAATCCTGGAAGATCGCCTGCTGCGCATTGAAGGCGTTTTTGGTGCTGGCGACATCCAGGTGGAATACATCCTTTTGCGCAACCCGAGCGAAAGCGCTGTGGACCTTGCCGGCTGGCGCATAGTCTCAGATGGCGGTCGGAATTATCGCTTCCCCAATCTGACGCTCTACCCTAATGGCGCAGTCAGCATCTACACCGGTCCAGGCACTGACACTGTCACTGAACTGCACTGGAATTCTGATGACGCCCTGTGGGCGAGCGGCGACCTTCTGACCCTGTTTGACAGCCAGGGCAATGAACACACCCAATTCACGGTACCTTAAAGGAAACTCACCATGTCTCAGGCACTCTACCGCACCTGGCGACCCGCCCTCTGGGACGAGGTCGTTGGTCAGGACCACATCGTTCAGACACTCAAAAACGCGATCGCGACCGACCGGGTTGGGCATGCCTATCTCTTTGCCGGACCCAAAGGTACGGGCAAAACCACCAGCGCGCGTCTGCTGGCAAAAGGGGTCAACTGCCTGGAGGATTCGCTCGAAAAACGTCCTTGCAACCACTGCGCGAACTGCCTTGCGGTCAATGATGGTCGTTTCCTGGACCTAATCGAGATAGACGCCGCCTCCAATACCAGTGTGGATGATGTTCGGGAATTGCGGGACAAGATCAATTTTGCCCCCTCCCAGGGCCGATTCAAGGTCTACATCATCGATGAAGTTCACATGCTTTCCACCTCGGCTTTCAACGCCCTCTTGAAAACACTGGAAGAACCCCCATCCCATGTGATCTTTATCCTTTGCACAACCGAAATCCACAAAATCCCTGCCACGGTGCTCTCGCGCTGTCAACGCCACGAATTCCGCCGCATCCCGGTGCCAGTCATTGTTCAGAAGCTCAAGGAACTTTGCAAACAGGAAAAAATTAAAATCGATGACGATGCCCTGACCCTCATAGCCCGCCAGGCTACTGGCTCATTGCGCGACGCGATTTCCCTGGTGGACCAGCTTTCATCAATCTCAAAGAAAATCACCCTATCAATTACCCAGGACGTCCTGGGTACTGCCACAAATCAAGCTGTGATTGACCTGGTGGAAGCCAGCCTGGCAGGTTCCAGCGGCAAAGGGCTCGAAATCATTTACCAGGCGCTCGATAGCGGCGCGGACCCACGTCAGTTTGCCCGCCAGGTGGTGGATTACCTGCGAAACTTGCTGGTGATAAAGATGGAGGCTGGCAAACAGCTTGAACTCACTCCTGAGGTACGCGCTACTATGGAAGATCACGCCGCCCGCTTCAGCTTGAACCAGCTGGTCAGCATGATCCAGGCTTTCACCAACGCAGCCATTGAGCTGAAGGCCAATTGGCACCCCGGCCTTGGGCTTGAACTCGCCTATGCAGAAGCTCTGGCACCTGAAGTTTCGCCTCCAACTGCAACGTCCCCTCAACCAGAGCCTGAGAAAGCCCAATCGAAGCAAAATCCCAAGGCAAAGGTGACTTCTGCCACAACGGAGCCTGCCCCAAAACCAGCCGCGGCAGAACAACTCACACCGATTAATGGACCCCTGACCCTGGATCTGGTTCAGGAGCACTGGGATTCGCTCAAACGGGCTGTAAAGACCCGCAACACCGTCACCAGTGCCCTGCTGAATTCTTCCCGCTTGGTTGATGTGGATGGCAGCACGATTGTGATCAATTTCAGCAGCGACCTGCTGCGCGACAAGATGGCTGATGAGCAAAACAGCCGCATGGTTTGCTCAGTAATGTCCAAATACTTCGGGCAGGATGTACGCTTGCTTTGCACCACTGGTGAACACGAAGCTGTGCCCCGTTCAAGTACCAATGGCGGTATGCAGCAAGTGGAAGAAACAATAAAGAAATTAGGCGGAGAACTCCGCGAAATACCAAGTGATTACTCTGTAAAGGATGAATAATGGCAAAAGGATTTAACGCACGCCCCAGCGCATCTGGCGGCAATATGATGTCCCAACTGGCTAAACTGCAGGAGCAAATGGCTCAGGCTCAGGATGAAATCGCAAATGAGACCGTCACCGAAACTTCCGGCGGCGGCGCAGTTGCAGTAACAATGACCGGCGACCAGCAGTGCAAGTCTGTCAAAATCGATCCCGATCTGCTGGCTGACGGAGACGCAGAAATGCTTGAAGACATGCTGCTGGCAGCCGTCAACAAAGCGCTTGAAAGCTCTCGCAAGCTGTCGGAAGAGAAAATGGCGCCTTTCACCAACATGCTCTCCGGTTTCGGCATGGGTCGGTAGCAAGAATGCGCACCATTCCTGGTCCGGTTCAAAACCTGATCGATGCTTTCGCGCGCCTGCCTGGCATTGGGCCCAAAACCGCTTCGCGCCTGACCTTCTTCCTGCTCAAGGCGCCAGCCGAAACATCGCTGGACCTGGCGCAGGCGCTCGAAGCCATGCAAACTGAAACTTCTCACTGCACCGAGTGCTTCAATATCACGCTGGCGGGAGAAGAAAAGTGCGAAATTTGCGCTTCCTCAACGCGCGACCAGGAGCTGATCTGCGTGGTGGAAGAGCCCTTGGACGTGCTGGCAATCGAGCGCACAGGCGCTTTTCAGGGGAAATATCACGTTTTGCAGGGCGTGCTTTCGCCCATTGAAGGCATTGGACCCGACCAGATCAAGATTTTTCCCTTGTTGGAGCGGCTGAAAAACAGTCAGGTCCGCGAGGTGATCATTGCCACCAATCCTTCGATGGAAGGCGACGCGACTGCCCTCTACCTGCAGCAGCGCATTAGCAAGATGGGCATCAAAGTCACCCGCCTGGCGCGCGGGCTGCCTGTGGGGGGAGATATTGAATACGCTGACCAGAGCACCCTTCAGCGCGCCTTGTCCTACCGGCAGGAGATGGAGTAATTCCCTGAATTTAGTCCTGGAACGGGGGGAAATAATCTGCGATTCCGCGAAACATTCCCAGGTTTGGTTAATGAATGAAAGAATAACCTGATCATGGCATCCTTAATAAATGGATCCAACCCATATTCAGCAAGAAAATTATTGTTGCTATTGACGATTATTTTGTGTTATCTTATGTATCAAACAGCAAGAGATGGAGTGATTAAAAGGAGCCTAACATGATCAATCTAAAAGACCTCGCTGAACAATTTGAGATGGTCCCTGAACCGCAGTGCTTTTGGTTCGACCGGCAGACTGAGGAAGTGATTTTTATCAACACGATGGACCCGGGGGAACAAGATGAAGAACTGCTCAATACAGTGGAAGAGGATTCTGAAAGATACATTGCATTGCCCAGTCAGTTTGAGATACACGAGTGGCAGATGATGGCGGACTTTGTGGATGAAATTGACGACGACAGCCTGCAAGACCGTTTCTCGTTTGCTATTCACGGTCGGGGTGCCTTCCGGAATTTCGAGCGGCTGACCTACGAAACTGATATGGAACAAGCCTGGTACGCTTTTAAACGTGAAGCCTACAAGGAAAAAGCCAGGCAGTGGTGCGAGGATAACGACATAGCTTACAGCGAGTAAGGTCACCGCGCGCCTTCTTTGTGACTGCACTTCAGGCAGAGGCTGAATATTCTGCAAAATTGAGCGTTGTCTCTCACCAAAACAGTGTCTGTTTGAAGGGTGGGATTTTGTTCCGTTTGCCTGTGTTTTATCAAGTATAATTTTTCAGTTAATCACTATATTTTTGGAGTTATCTTATGTATCTAAGCGGTAACCAGGTACGTCAATCTTTTCTCGACTTTTTCGCTCAGCGCGGGCATACAGTCGTGCCAAGTGCTTCGCTTGTGCCTGGCGGCGATAGCACCCTGCTCTTTACGAATGCCGGTATGGTGCAGTTTAAAGACGTATTCCTGGGCACCGAAACCCGCCCCTATACCCGCGCGGTTGACTCCCAAAAATGCCTGCGCGTGTCGGGCAAGCACAACGACCTCGACACCGTCGGTCGCGACAACACCCACCACACCTTCTTTGAGATGCTTGGCAATTGGTCCTTCGGGGATTACTACAAACAGGAAGCCATCAGTTGGAGCTGGGAACTGCTGACCAAAGTTTGGGGGCTCGATCCTAAACGGCTATACGCAACTTACTTTGTCGATAATCAGGGCGACCTGCCCTCCGATGAGGAAGCCCGCGATGTCTGGCTGGCGCAGCCCAGTTTCGTAAGCTCACACCTCGTCAGTGGTGGACGCAAAGATAACTTTTGGGAAATGGCTGAGACCGGTCCCTGCGGTCCCTGCACGGAAATCCACTACGATTTCGGTCCAGATTTCTGCAACCTGAAAGACGTGCCAGGGCATGTCTGCGAAGTCAATGGCGACTGCGCGCGCATCGTCGAGATCTGGAATAACGTTTTCATCCAATACAACCGCACCTCCCCTGCGGACTTCCAGCCCCTGCCCAAACGCCATGTGGATACCGGCATGGGCTTTGAACGCATTGTCTCGATCATCCAGGGCGTGCGCGGCAACTACGAAACCGACCTGCTGAAGCCCCTGCTGGATGAAACCCAGCGGCTCGCCGGACAGAGTGACACGGAACGCGCAGCCAACCTGACGCCCTACCGGGTGATTGCTGACCACGTGCGGGCAGCCGCTTTCCTGATTGCAGATGGGGTCATCCCAGGCAACGTCGGGCGCAACTACGTCTGCCGCATGATCATCCGCCGTGCCGCACGTTTTGCCCGCAAGCTCAACCTCACAGAGCCCTTCATGGCTCAGGTCGCCCGGCTTGTGATTGAAAATTACCAATCAGCCTACCCGGAGCTGAAAGCTAACGCGGAGCTGATTTATGAAACGCTTACGGCTGAAGAACAACGCTTTGCCGAGACGCTTGATGCTGGTTTTGCCGAACTGCAAAGCCTGGTGGCACGCCTGAAATCCAGTGGTGAAAGCCAGCTGGACGGCAAGACCGCCTTTAACCTTTACTCCACGCTCGGTTTTCCGTTGGAGATCACCCGCGACATTCTCGAAGAAGATGGGCTTACAGTTGACGAACAAGGCTTTTTTGAGGCGATGGAAGCCCATCGGCTTGCTTCCGGCAAGGGACAGGCTTTCGTGGAATTGGGCAGCAGCAACACCGAATTTTACGCCTCTGTTCTAAGCGACCTGCAAGCCCAGGGAAGGCTGCCAGGGGATGGTGTACATTATGACCCCTACTCGTCGTTCACGACGGCTTCCAGACTTGTTGCAGTCCTGCGGGATGGAGAGATGATTCAGTCAGCCCGGGTCGGGGATGAAGTTGAACTCGTCCTCACCATCAGCCCCCTTTATCTTGAATCTGGCGGGCAGGTTGGGGATAAGGGCAAGGTAATATCTGGCGAGCAGCCTGCCTGGGAAGTTGAAATAACTTCCGTTCACAAGCCAGTTTCTGGTCTGATTGTGCATTCGGGGATCGTAACGCGAGGTGCTCCCCGGGTGGATAGTGCCGCGTTGGTGAGCGTGGATGTACCCTCCCGCCAGGCTACCATGCGCAACCACACCGGCACGCACCTGCTGCACGCCGCCTTGCGCCAGGTTCTTGGCGACAAGGTGCACCAGTCTGGCTCAGCGGTGGACCCCGAGCGCATGCGCTTCGACTTCAACTTTCCCCGCGCCCTCAAGGATAGCGAATTACTCCAGATCGAAGCTCTGGTCAACCACTATATCGCCGACGAATACCCTGTGATCAAGCGCGTAAAGACTCTCGAGCAAGCCAAAGCCGATGGCGCCATTGCGCTGTTTGGCGAAAAATACGGCAGCGAGGTGCGCACAATCGAAATTGCTGACCAGCGCGGACGCGTTTCTTACGAACTTTGCGGCGGCACACATCTGGACAATACCGCCGAAATTGGCTCCTTTTACATCACAAGTGAGTCCAGCGTGGCTGCTGGCGTTCGCCGCATCGAAGCCGTGACCGGAGAAAAGGCTTATGCCTGGGCTCGGGAACGTCTGAATCTGCTCAATGAAGCAGCCGCATTTCTTGAAACCAGCCCCTTTGAGCTGCTTACAAAAGCTGAATTGCTCGAAAACAAGCTCAAGAATCTCGACAAAGAGCTCGAACTTCTGCGCGCGCAAGGAGCCCAAACGGAATTCAGCAAAAAATTGCAGAACATACAGCAGGTTGCAGGCGTGCATGTGCTCAGCGCCATCATTCCCAACGCAGACGCGGATGCCCTGCGCAGCCTGACGGATCAGTTCCGCCAGCAATATCCCTCCGGGGTTGTTGTTTTGGGCACCGTCAGCCGCGACAAACCCATGCTGATTGCAGCAGTCACCCCCGATTTGATCGCCCGCGGCATCAAAGCCGGCGACCTGATCAAACGCGTTGCTGCTGTGGTGGGTGGTGGCGGTGGTGGCCGACCTGATATGGCTCAGGCAGGAGGCAAAGACCCGGATAAGCTTTCTGAAGCGCTCGACCAGGTGGCCGTCTTCATCCGTGAGAATTTGAAGTAAGCTATGCCCCAGGATATTACCCCCCTTCGTCAGCAATATCTGGATATTAAGAGACAGTACCCGGACACGATTGTCTTCTTCCGGTTGGGTGATTTTTATGAAACTTTTGACGATGACGCCAAAATAACTGCCGACGCACTGGATATCGTCCTGACCTCGCGACCGGTAGCAAAAGGCGTGCGCGTGCCCATGGCGGGCATTCCTTTTCACGCGGTGGACAACTACATTGGGAGACTGATCGAGAAGGGTCATCACGTCGCGATCTGCGAACAAGTTGGCAACCAGCCTGAAAAGGGGCTCTTTTCGCGTGAAGTTGTGCGCGTGGTCACCCCCGGCACGGTGGTGGAGTCCAACCTGCTCCCCTCGGGACGCAATAATTACCTTGCTTGCGTTTACACGCTGCAAAACATCGCGGGTTTGGCTTACGTGGACGTGTCCACAGGCGAATTTGCTGCCACCGAACTGATCGATCAGGACGTTTTCGTCCAGCTTCGGGCAGAGCTCAAACGCCTTTCCCCTGCTGAAATACTGGTCTCGGATGGGGTCAACCTCCCCGAGGACATTGACGGCAACCTGACCGTCATTCCCAACTGGTATTTTGAGCCAGGTCGATCCGAAGAACTGATCAAGACTCGCTTCCAGGTCAGCAGCCTAGAAGGATTGGGGCTCAGATCCCTGCCATTAGCAACGCGGGCAGTTGGCGCGCTGCTCAAATACCTGCAGGAAACCCAAAAAAGTCTTGCGGAAGTTCAGTTCAGCTTCAGCACCTACAGCCTGAATGATTTCATGGTGCTGGATGCGGAAACCCGCCGCAACCTGGAGCTGACCGAAACACTGCGCGATAACAGGACCGATGGATCCCTGCTCGGTGCCCTGGACCGCACCAGAACCCCGATGGGCAAGCGCATGCTGCGGTCCTGGGTCAACAAACCGCTGCTTGACCTTGAGCAAATCAATGCGCGATTGGATGCCGTTGAATTCTTTTATAAAAATGGCGTCCTGAGGCAGAAACTGGAGCTTTTGCTTGCGGAACTCCACGACATTGAACGGATTGTTGGGCGTCTCAATAACGGCAGTGCCCGCCCGGGAGACCTGGTGGCACTGCGGGAGGACCTGCGCAACATTCCCCAACTGAAGGCGCTGCTGCCTGACAATGAAGCTGCCCTTAAGCCACTGCTGAGTGCCATTGGGAGTTTTGAATCCCAACTGGAACTCCTGGAGCAAGCCATCACGGAAGACCCGCCAGCCACAACCGCTAATATTGGCATCATCCAGCCTGGTTTTTCAACTGAGCTTGACGGCATCCTTGCCAGCTCAAAACACGCCCGGGATTGGATTAGCGGGCTAGAGAGCGCCGAACGCCAGCGCACGGGCATCAAAACCCTAAAAGTGGGTTTCAACAAGGTCTTTGGATACTACCTCGAGATCTCACGTGGCATGGCAGACCAGGCGCCCGAAAATTACATCCGCAAACAAACCCTGGTCAACAACGAACGCTTCATCACGCCCGAATTGAAGGAGTACGAGTCGCTGGTTTTGAACGCTGAAGCTCAAATCCACGAGGTGGAACTGCGCGTCTACAAGCAGGTTTGCGCCCAATTGGCTTCCTCTTCAAGCGAACTTTTGAATGCTGCCCGCGCGATTGCAAGCTTGGACTGCCTGCTTTCATTCGGCAGCGTTGCGGCACTCAATAAATACACCCGACCCCGACTCAACGCAGAGAAGGGACTGAAGATCACCGCCGGACGTCATCCGGTCGTCGAACGCATGCGCAGCGAAACCCGCTATATCCCAAACGATGTGCTATTCGAAGATGGCGAGATCGTGCGCCTCATTACCGGCCCCAACATGAGCGGTAAGTCCACCTATTTGCGACAGGTGGTGCTGATCGTGCTGATGGCGCAAATTGGCAGCTTCGTACCTGCGGACGAGGCAAAAATTGGGCTGGTAGACCGGGTCTTTACCCGAATTGGAGCGCAGGATGCCATCCACCAGGGGCAATCAACCTTCATGGTGGAGATGCTTGAGACCGCCAACATTCTCAACAATGCCTCCTCCCGCAGCCTGGTAATCCTGGACGAGATTGGACGCGGAACCAGCACTTACGATGGACTATCGATTGCGTGGGCAATTGTTGAACACCTCCACAGCCATCCAAAACTCAAACCCCTGACCCTTTTCGCCACCCACTACCACGAGCTGACAGAACTGGCAGAGCTCTACCCCGGCGTGCGCAACTACAATGTGGCTGTTACGGAGGCAGATGATACGGTCGTTTTCCTGCACAAAATCGTACCCGGTGCGGCTGACCGATCCTATGGCATCCACGTGGCGCAGATGGCGGGCTTGCCTTCATCCATGATCACCCGCGCCAACGAGATCCTCAAACAACTTGAGCAGTCCTCTGGCACCACCCTGCCGGATGCCGCAGCCACACAGGACCAGATGCGCCTCTTCCCGGAAAATAATCCGATGATCGAGGCTTACAAAAAGCTCGACCTTGAAACCCTCTCCCCTATCCAAGCCCTGAACCTGCTCTACGAGTGGAAGAGAAAATATTTCTCGAAAGAAGAGTAAAAGAAGATGAATATTGTTAATCGTAGGGTGGGTTGGTGTCGATGAATCTGAATCCCAACACAATTGGTTATAACCAACCCACCAACACGGAGCTTGCAGGTTCTCGGTGGGTTGGCTATATTGATTGAGTCGAATCAGTTGCTTTTATGAAAGAGGATTGAACAAAACTGATCGTTGCTGACCGTAGGGTGGGTTGGTGTCAGCGAATCTCAATCCCAACACATCTGGTTATAACCAACCCACCAACACGGAGCTGGCAGGTTCTCGGTGGGTTGGCTATAGTGATTGGGTTGAATCAACGGCACATCTCGACGCCAACCCACCCTACAAGTGCTCCAAGATAGGGGGTTTGAATGTCAGCTTGAACCCTTTCTGCTGCGCTTCGAGGGCGGGAGCGCAAGCTAACCTCCGTCTCATTCACGGAACGGCACAAGACCGTTCCCTACGCAATCAAGTTGGAAGTTTAATTTGCCTCAAGCCATCCGGGCTGACCGTTTAGAAATGCCTGGCCGGTCATGGGCTTTTTGCCTTCAGGCTGCAGGCTGTCAAAAACCAGAAAACTTTCACTAGTGCCAATTGCCGGCAGTCCGTTAATCACGTACCTCTCGCCAACTTCACTAACGAAGCTGTCGTGCACATGTGCCTCCAGCACCTTGACGCGTTTGCCATCCAGCATGAAAAACGTGCCCGGCCAGGGATGAAAAGCGCGCACCTTGCGGTCCAGATTGAGGGCTGATTGTGAAAAATCGAGTTCGCCCTCCCCTTTCTTTAGCATCGGCGCATAAGTCTGATTAGTTCCATCTTGCGGCAAGGGTGCCAGCATACCGCTCAGATAGGAGGGCAGCACTTCAATTAAAGCCTGCGCCCCGAGGAAGGCGAGTTGATGAGAAAGCTCTTCCGCGTTCGTCCGGGGACGGATGGGCACGCGGCGTTGTGCCAGGATCGGACCTGTATCTAGTCCTTCATTCATGAGCATGATGGTCACACCGGTTTCGCTATCGCCAGCCGCAATTGCCGCCTGGATCGGGGATGCGCCGCGCCACCTGGGCAAAAGCGAGGCATGCACGTTCACACAGCCTCTTGAAGGCATCTCAAGCACCAACTTCGGCAGGATCTGCCCGAAAGCCGCAACCACGATCAAATCTGGCTCAAACTGCGCCAGCTCCGTCACGGCGCCGAGTTTCCTGAGAGAAACCGGCTGCAAAACGGGTAAGCCAAGCTCGAGCGCGCGCTGCTTGACCGCGCAAGGGGTCAGCGTTCGTCCTCTACCCGCCGGACGGTCCGGCTGGGTGACCACAGCCACCAACCCAAATTTTTCGTGCAGGGCTTCCAGGCTGGGTATGGCGAAATCTGGCGATCCCATGAAAATGATTCGTTCATTCATGGCAGGGATTCTAACACATGCTTGCATTCAGCTTGTGCTTTCATTCACAAAAATTTAACGTCCTGTTTTACACCGAAATTCCGACTTTGTGTTAAGCTTAAGCATATTGAAAAGAGGTGAATATGACTGACTCTCAAGATTATGTGACTGTTGACCCGGTTGATGTCAAGGCTAACAAGGACCTGAATGAGTCTCAACCGCATTTATCAAGCAGCGAGGAAAACACACTGGCGATGTTTGCCCACCTGTCTATCCTGCTGAACCTGGTGACCGGATTTCTGGGCTTGGTACCCGCGCTGATCATCTATTTTGCATACAAAGACCGCTCACGCTATGTGGCATACCAGAGCCTGCAGGCAGTTATCTTCCAGTTGGTTTACTTCTTCGGCGCTGTTATCCTGGCGGGTATTGTTGCGATTGTCTCGACCCCGTTGGTTCTCGTCTGCATCGGTCTTTTTGGGCTGCTGCTGGCACTCCTGCTGGCGTTGGTACCGATTGGCGCGCTCATTTACGGCATCGTTGGAGCTGTGGAAACCCATCACGGTCGTGACTTCCAGTATTGGTTGGTTGGGCAGTGGGTTCGCGACACTTACGAAGGCTGATCAATAAATTCTTCGGAAAAGAAACGCTGATGGATCCAGCAGCAAATCCGACGCCCAAAGACAGGATCACTGTTTATGGTGTAAAGTGGTGCTCAGATTGCCGGCGAACCAAAGCGGTTTTCGAAGAGGAAAGTATTCCTTACTTCTGGATCGATATTGATGAAAACAAGCTGGGAGAAAAGTTCGTGTTGGCAACAAACCGCGGCAATCGCAGCGTGCCGACGATCATTTTCACGGATGGTTCTATGCTGGTGGAGCCAAGCTCAGGTCAGCTCCGCCGGAGCTTAGAAGCTTACAAGACCAAACAAACTGCCTAAGCGCTCAGCCGACGGCGGGCTTTTTGTGCCAGCACAGCAATGCTGACCGAAAGCGCGCCAGCAAATAACACCCCAAAACTCGCGACGAGGATCGCCCCCAGTGACCGGCGTAACTCAAAAATCCGCGAGTTTTTGAGTTGCTCCCTCAAGGCTTGCACGTAGGTGGAACGCGGTTGCTGTTGCCCAAATAATCTGGAAAAACGTTCTTCCAGACGCTGGAGGTCAAAATCTATACTGATAGGGTTTCTTTCGCTCATCTCGCTTAATTTAACGCTTTTGTTGTTCATTAGATACGAGGATTTTCCAATTCCTTAACCCGATCACGCAGCTCAAGCAAGGTACGATGATAGAGGCTTTTTATTGCGCCCTCTGTCTTCCCGAAAATATAGGCAATCTCCTGATTGGTAAGATTTTGAACAAACTTAAGCAACACCAATTCTTTTTTCTGGGGGCTAAGGTCGTTGATTATACGGAGCAAGAAGTCGGTCTCCTGGTTTTGCTGCATTTTTTGTTCTGGCGCCGGATGTTTGCCCGTATCAGGTAAGACCAGGTTCTCTATGGATATTTCCCTGGATCGCAGTTTGTCGCGATGGTAGTTGGCAACCAGATTGTGCGCGATGCGATAAAGCCAGGCAGAAAATGGCAAACCCATGTGCTTGTAACCGCCAATGCTTTTCAGCGCTTTAAAAAAAACTTTGGAGGTTAAATCTTCCGCATCACTGGCATTGCCAACCCGAAAATATATATAGTTGTAGATCCTTTCAACATAGCGCTCATACAAGATGCCGAAGGCATCAGGATCTATACGGGCAAGATTGATCAGAGTTACTTCATCTAATTCTTCAGACAAATTGACCTTCCAGGGTTTGATTATATACCATGGCAATTTTTCTGATTTAACAATATAACGCGGGCTTTGGGGTACAATAAAACAGATGGGAGACTTTAGCAAATCAATGAAAAAAATTTGCGCAAGTTGCATTTCGATTCCTGATTCTCACACTTCAAATCAATCCATACTTAATGTTTTCAGAACAGGCTTACTCCAGACTGTTTCTGCAAAACTTATCCTCCGATCAAAAGGAATTAAACTATGAGTGATTTTCTGTTTAAGAAAGATGTTGACATCTACGATCCAAACGTTAACGGGCTGGTTGAGTTCGAAGCTGAACGCCAGGCCCGCCGTCTGATCATGATTCCCAGTGAAAGCATCGCCCCAAAGGCAGTACGCGACCTGCTGGCATCCCCATTCACCAATATCTATGCCGAAGGTTACCCTCGCCCTGAAACCCGCTATCAGGACGAAGAGACCATCATGGATTACGCGTACCAACTTGGGCGCTATCGCCGGCACAGTGACCGACGCTACTACAAAGGCGTAGAATACGTGGATATGCTGGAAGCCCTGGCTCGCCGGCGGGCGGCTGAGCTCTTCGCTGCCAACGACCTCAACGCTGACGATCTCTGGGTTAACGTCCAACCGCTTTCCGGTGCCCCTGCCAACACGGCTGTTTATACCGCGCTCATCCAACCAGGCGATGCCATTTTGGGTATGGATCTCCTGGTTGGCGGTCACCTGACCCATGGCTCACCGGTTAATCGCTCAGGACTCTTTTACAACGCCTTCCACTATGGTGTGGACCCCAAAACTGAGCGGCTTGATTACGACAATATCCTGGAGCAAGCAAAAGAGTGCAAGCCCAAGGTTATCGTGGCGGGCTACACCTCTTATCCATGGATACCAGACTGGCAGAAGTTCCGAGAAATTGCGGATGAAGTTGGGGCCTGGCTGCTCGCAGATATTTCGCACATTGCCGGTTTGGTCGCTGCCAAAACGGTGCCTTCCCCAATCGGAATCGCTGATGTGGTCAGTTTTACAACCCATAAAACTCTCTGTGGTCCCCGCGGCGCGGTGCTGATTGCCCACGACCGGGAACTCGGTGAACAGATCGACAAAGGTGTCTTCCCGGGTGAGCAAGGCGGTCCGCACGTCAACACCATCGCCGCGATGGCACTCACCTTTAAACTCGCTAAAACAGAACAATTTATAGAGCTGCAGAAACAAACCCTGCGCAATGCCGCAGCTCTGGCTGAGCACTTCAAAAAACTGGGTGTGCGCGTTCCTTACGACGGAACCAACAGCCATATGTGCCTGATTGACTGCAAGTCCTACAAGAGCCCAAGTGGCATTCCACTTAACGGCGACATGGGCGCAAGAATTCTCGACCTGGTCGGCATCGTCGTCAATCGCAACACCATCCCCGGCGATCGGTCAGCGCTATCCTCCACTGGCATCCGCATAGGCGCAACCTGGCTGACGCAGCGCGGATTTGTTGAAAAGGACTTTACCAAGATCGCAGATTTGATCCATGAAGTCTTCAGCGCAACCATCCCTTACCACATGATTGGTCGCTCAGGTAAGCTCACGCGTGCCAAAGTTGATTTCTCGACGATAGGTAAAGTGAGCACAGAGGTTCGCGCCATGGCAGATACAAAGCCTGCCATGGATGACATTCACCAGCGCCATGGTTATCCGCACTATTTCTACCTCCAGGATCACCCACGCCAGGGTATTGGCGCGCTGATGGTCACCGGCGAGAATGTGCGTGCCTTCCTCAACTATACGCTTACCAGCGACGTTGAAGACCTCGAACCGGGTGATTCCCAGCTGACGATGATGCACACCACCGATGGGGATATCGAAGGCATTCTCACATGCAACGAACCTAAATGCTTCACTCTGACCGTACCCGCAGAAAAACTCGGATTGGCAGGCAGCTGGCTGGTGGGTATTTCAAGCGCTTTTATTTATTACGATCCTGATCTCACCCTAAGAATTCCAGGCCCGATTTCAATCCAAAAAGCTGATCCGGTCTGGGTAAAACCCAAAGGTGAGCGGGTCGACCTCCGCAAGCCATATTTCGTGGGCATGCCTTCAGACGTTGATCTGCCCAGTCTGCCTGAATTTGTTTGGGTGGAACCTGAAGAAGATGCATTAAAGCACACACCTTTATTCGAAAACCACATCGCTTTGGGTGCCAAAATGAGTGGTTTCGCTGGTTGGGAGATGCCGCTTTGGTACTCCTCTGTGCTGCAGGAACACCTCGCCACCCGTAATGCGGCTGGTCTATTTGATGTGACACATATGGGTGTTTTCCAGGCTGAAGGACCGGATGCGGCGGTATTCCTGGATGTGGTTTGCGGTAATGACACCATGTCGCTCAACATTGGCAACTCGCTTTACACCCATTTTATGGATCCGCATGCCAATGTCATTGACGATCTTTTGGTCTATCGCCGTGATACTGACAAATACCTTGTAGTGGTAAATGCTGCCAACGAAGCCAAAGACTGGGCTTGGTTAAACGCTGTTAAAAACGGTGAGGTCATGGTAGACCCGGACCGTCCCTGGGTGCGCGCGCCTGGTCGAAAGGTGATTCTGCGCAATCTCAAAGACCCCAAGGAGGGTGAAGACCAACTGGTGGATATTGCCCTCCAAGGTCCACTCAGCCGCGAAATCCTGCTGAAACTGGCTGATCCAGCCGAAGAACGTCGTATCCGCCGCCTGCACCGCACACAGCTCTGTGAATGCGTTTTGGATGGAATCAATGTAGTCATTTCACGCACCGGCTACACCGGCGAACCTATGTGTTTTGAACTTTTTGTCCATCCGGATGATGCGGTTCGTTTTTGGGATGCCCTGCTTGAAGCTGGCAAACCTCTTGGGCTGGAGCCTTGTGGGCTTGGCGCGCGCGACTCACTGCGCACCGAAGCCGGTTTACCTCTCTATGGGCACGAAATGGGCGGCGATTTGAACCTGACCATCAGTGAAGCGGGCTTCCTGCCATTCTTGAAACTGAACTCTGCCTGGTTCATCGGCAGAAAAGCAATCGTAGAACGCGAAGAAAAACGCACAGGCGTAGTGGCGCGCTTCCGCTTCGACGAAAAAGCGGTTCGTATGGCACACCATGGCGATCCCGTCTGCGACCTCAAGGGACGCATGGTGGGTGTCGTCACCAGCTGCGCCATTGACCAGGAAGGCTATCTCACCGGTCAAGCCTTCGTGGATAAAAAGGTGGCTGTGGAAGGCACCAAGGTCTTCATCTTCCAGAATGCCCCTGATTGGAGACAAAAACCCCCTGCCGAACTCTCAAAAGGGGATCGGGTTGCACTACCAGGTGCAGCAACAATTATCAGCCGGTTTTTGAAAATTTAAGCCGGAATCAATAGTTAAAAGGAGAGAAATACATAATGCCAACACCCTGGGAACTAAGATTTGCTCATCGAACTGAAGGTATGAAGAGCTCTTTCATCCGAGAGCTTCTGAAAGTTACCGACCAACCTGACGTCATCTCTTTCGGCGGAGGATTTCCTGCTGCTGAACTCTTCCCGATCGAACAGATGCAGGCAGCCTGCGACAAAGTCCTGACCGAAAAAGGTCGCAAAGCGCTGCAATACACGACCACAGAAGGCTATAACCATCTGCGTCAGTGGATTGCGGACGATGCAAAAGCCAGCGGCATCAACGTCACGCTCGACAATATCATGATCACCACTGGTTCACAGCAAGCCCTTGACTTTGTCGGTCGCATTTTCATCAACCGCGGTGATCGCATTCTAACCGAGTCCCCCACTTACCTTGGCGCGATCCAGGCGTGGAACGCCTACGGTCCGCAGTATGTTACCGCAAATACGGACGCGGACGGAATGGTTACTGATGAGCTCGAGGACTTAATCAGGCAAAACGTAAAATTCATGTACGTTTTACCCAATTTTCACAATCCGTTGGGTGTCACGCTTTCTCTGGAACGACGACATCGGTTAATCAAGCTGGCTAATCGCTATAATGTGCCGATGATCGAGGATGACCCTTACGGTAAGTTGATATTCGAAGGTGAGATGCTGCCGCCAATTGCCGTGCTGGACGCACAATATCACGAATGTGAGCATTCAGCCTTCAACGGAAACGTCATTTACACCAGTACCTTCTCTAAAATTCTTGCCCCTGGGCTACGCATTGGCTGGGTGATTGCTCCGGCTGAAGTCGTCAAAAAGATGGTCCACGCCAAACAAGGTGCTGACTTGCAGTGCTCCACCTTTGACCAGTACGTTGCTTACGAACTGGCTGCCGGGGATTGGTTGCCTGACCACATTGAGACCATTCGCCGTGTTTACAAGGAACGCCGCGACGCCATGATCCAGGCATTTGAAGACTTCATGCCCGAAGGCACCACCTGGACGACCCCCCGCGGCGGTCTGTTCCTCTGGCTGCGTTTGCCAGAAGGCTGCGACAGCCTCGAGCTTTTCCCGAAAGCCGTGGAAGAAAAGGTTGCGTATGTACCGGGCACGCCTTTCTACCCGAATGGCGGCCCAAAGAACACGATGCGGCTGAACTTTTCTGCTGCCAACCCCGAAACCATCCGCGAAGGCGTCCGCCGCCTGTCTGTGATGATCAAGAAAAGCATGGTGTAAGCCTGGATTTTTTCCAAGCATAAAAATGACCGGTCATGTGACCGGTCATTTTTTGTTAAAGGTCAGAAAATCCGTTCATTTCAGTTATTTCGTAGGGCGAAATGGCGCTCATTCGCCACTCCGCCAAAGGGATCGGGTGTGTCGGAGTGAGCCCGCACAAGAGATATGATTAATCAATATCCGCTGGCGGTCTCATTCCGACCTACATTTAACATTTTTGCGTCCATCTCCATCTATATCGCCGTAGGTCGGATTTGCGAGGTCATCCAAGTGCATAGAGCGAGACAGAGTTCCCTTGAGATTATTGACCCGCCTTGGTCAGCCCGCTGAATGCGCGTTTTGACTGTAAGACATAAATTCGAAGACTGTTACGGCCTCAGCGTAGGTGCGAAGCTTCCATTGATTGACGTAATAGGGAGGGCAACGCAATTATTTTTGGGATGCTTCGCCCCTACCGGATATACAACAATTTTCATTCAAACAAAATTAAGAAATCCCGCGTGTGCCAATGCTTGTAATGTCAGGTTCAACTGCGGAACCTGACCTATAGCCAGGTTATTCCGTAGGGCGGAATGGCGTTCATTCGCCACTCCGCCAAAGGGGGCGTGCCTGATCCACACAATAATCATTCAATCCAAAGCGAAAAATCCCGCGTGTGCCAATGCTTGTAATGTCAGGTTCTACGGAACCTGACCTACGGTCCTACAAATGGATTTGCTTGTCGGAGTGAGACCGCTCCAAACAATTATCTCATAATCATCCGCTGGCGGTCCCATTACACAGCTTCGCGGGTACTTCGTCCGACCTACATTTCACTTGCCTTGCAGGCAAGTTTTATTACTCTTCAAAACTTTTACCGAGTCCAAAGCTCAAAATTGGTCAGGATCGACCCGCCGATGAACTCGCGCAGGATTGAATTATCCGGCACGTAATCCGTCCCGGTGGGCAAAAACCATTCCAGGAACTTCAACAAGCGTTTCGCCTCAATATGCTCTGGCGTGCCAAAGGGCACCTGGCGCAGAAGCGGCTCCACCAAAGGTTTGAGTGTGGTCAACTCATAAGCCAGGGCTGAGTTGAACATAACATCCGCATTCTCCTGGTATGGGAAGATGTGAAATTTCTCACCTGCACGCACGGACTCCCAACGCCCGATCGTGTCAGCTGCGGAATAACCACGATCGCGGGCATCACGCAGAATGCGCCGCAGCATGCGCGTGTCAGTAGTAGAAATTCGATTGTGGCGGTCCAGGTTGAGCTGCGTGAGGCAAGAGACATAGATCCTGAAAGTAGTTTTAGGATCGATATCGGTCAGCAATCCTGGGTTTAGGCCGTGGATGCCCTCGAGAATGACGACATCGCCTTTATTGAGCTGCACTTTTGCTCCGTCACCACTCAAACCAGTGATAAAGTCGTAACGCGGCAACTGCACTTCCTGCCCGGCGATTAACGCCTTCAGGTCACGATTCAAACGCACCAAATCGAGTGCCCGCAAGGACTCATAATCGCGGTGACCATCAGGGTTTAAGGGTGTCTTATCCCGGTCGATGAAGAAATTATCCATCTCAAGGGCAAATGGTGTGATGCCCTTGGCCAAAAGCTGAATTCCAAGACGCTTTGAGAAGGTGGTTTTTCCCGATGAAGAAGGTCCCGCAATCAGGATTACGCTAACCCTGTCACGCGCCTCGTAGATCTGGGCAGCTATCTGGGCAATTTCCATCTCATGCAAGGCTTCCGAGACCAGGATAACTTCATCAATATGCCCTTCCTGGATGGCGTCATTCAGGGAGCCCACGGAATGGATGCCCAGGGTCGTTAACCAATCGCCGTACTCCTTAAAGGTCCTCAGAAGGGTGGGATAACTTTCCATCGGCAGCACCTCGGAGGGCGCATGCCGTCTTGGAAAGCGAATGATGAAGGCTTGATCCAGCAAATAGAAATCGAACCACTTTAGGTAGCCGGAAGAAGGCACCATATAGCCGTGATGATAGTCCCGCGTTTCACCTGCACGGTAGAGAACCAGGTCCGGGCGCTTTCGATATTTCAACAGCTTCACCTTGTCGTCCTCACCTGCCTGTGTAAAGTATGCGATAGCTTCTTCAAGCGGCACGGTTTCGCGCACGAAAGGCACGTCCTGATCCACAAGATCCTGCATTGCCACTTTTATGCGATCAAGCTCTTCCTGCCCAAAATGGGGCAGATTACTTACCTCGCAGTAGTATCCACCTGAAGAAACCGAATGGTCGATATTCAATTCTCCTTCAGGGAAGCAACTCTTGAAGGCAACTTCAAGCAAAAAGACCAGCGAGCGGCGATAGATGCGCGCCCCATCTGAATCTTGCATGGTAAGCAGCGTTGCCCTTCCGTCTTGCTCAACCGGATACGTCAATTCGCGCAACTGACCATCCAGAATTGCTCCCACGACCAGAGGCTCTTCAGGCTTCTGCACGGCTCGAACGAAGTCTTCAAGCCTGCCACCTCGTTTACCGGTGATGATCCTGCCATCACACAGCGTTAGTTCCACACTTTCGCGCGGTTTATCTGTCAAATAAAAATCCATGATACTCTCTGTGTCCTTTACTTTGTTACAGCGATCAAAGGAATGATCGCGAAATCATCTGGTCCCTTACCGTCAATTGGCTGCGCGGAAGAGGGATAGGTACTCAGCAAAGTTGCCTGGTCAGGAGTATAAGCTGCAGGCAATGCCAGGTCAATGATGCGGGTGTGATTATTATCAAGCGGCGCGCCGCCAAACCGGTAGCTTTCTGCGTTCTGGCTGACATCCCGCACACGCCAGACGCCTTCTGCCGGATAGCCTTCCTGCCCGAGAACCACGGCGGCATAACTCCAGTCACTGGGACTGCCCGCACCGAAGAATTCCAAAGGCACACTGGCGATGACCGCGTTTTTACCGACATCCACATACACCTTCATGGCTGAGCTGGCTTCAGTGTCCTTCACGGGTTCCGCCATTGGATCCTCACCCGGGAGGACGACCTGCGGCGTCCAGCCTTCGATCCAGACTGCAATATCCCAGCCGTTGCCATCTGCCAACGCGGCATTTCTGCCAGGTAATAACATGCGGTTGCCAGTGCCGGCTCCGGGGTCCTGATCGATATAGACGTCAAAGGTCTGCACGGAGAACCCTGCTGGAGAGTTCCAACCGTTGGTGATCGGAGCTTTCATTGTAAAGCTGAAATAAACATTCGCGCCATCGCTGGAGACCTCAAAAGCTATCAGGTCAAAATCGCCAGCCTTGAATACGCCATCCTTGGGATAGGTATAGCTGCCCGGACCTGTGTCGTCACCATCAGGGTCTTCAACAAGCAACACGCTGGTGACCGGTTCAAAGCTAAAGTACTGAATGGCAAGCGGAGCAGATGGGTTGAACTGGATGGCGTCCGCCTGGCGCAGAATGACCTGCGTTGGAATCACAATTCCGTTGCTGGCATCTCCCAAAACGTTCTTGGGAAGCTGCGCCTCGATCACGCCTCCACTGGCAGCCACCAGACCAAGCTCTTCTTCCTGCTTGGTCCAGGTTGTCCCATCTGTCAGGTACAGCCCCAGGGTAGTTTGACCTGGCTTGACTTCGAGCATGCGCGAAGCCGGAGCCAGTAGCTGCCCTGTACCGTTCAGATCAGCCATCTGTCTGTCCACGTCTCCAGGAGCGTTCAGGTAGATTTCAACCGCCCCACTTCCAGCCAGGACCTTAGCCAGGACGATCTGGAGATAGAGATTCTCCTGGTCCATGCCGTAAGCAAAGCTCTGGATCGGGTCCTGATCTGCCGCCTGATAAAGAGCGGCTTTGCTCCACTCATCTTCTTCTGAAACGCCATCGATTACAGGCGTCATCTCACCACTGACAGCCACATCAGCCTTGAGAGGCTGCGGTTGAATCACAGGAACATCCAGGAAAGCAGGATATTCAAGCCCCAAGGAGGTGTAGACACCTTTAAGGAGCGCGCGGTAGCCTTCATCAAAGTAGCTGTCCTGCCCTGAATCCTGGTCAGTACCGAACCACCAGAACCAATCCGAGCCTTCTGCGAGGTACATAAAGTCCTGCGCCTCAGCCAGCGCTTCCGGGCTGGCACTGAGCGTGCCGTTTTCATACTGTTTCAAATCCGCGCGCACACGGGCAAGCAGATCCCAGCCTTCGGCTTCTTCGCTTTCACCAATCCAGGTGTCGTAATTAGCGCTGAACCACGCCCCAGGGAAAAGTACGTCCAACTCACGCTGTTCGGGGTAAAGCTCGAGGTATTCCGAAGGGGTGATCGTTTCGAGCAGATCACTTTCAGCCAGCTTTTTGTAGAGGGCGTGGAAGAATTCTTTGCCGTCGGTATCGTAGTTCTCCCAGGCATTCTCGCCATCCACAACGATGGTCACAATGTGAGGACCTTCCGTGCCCTGCAGACTCGCGCGGATCGCTTCGAGCGAATCGATTATGTCCTGCGCGGCTGCTTCGCCCGCCATGCCTGAATAATTGAAACCAATTTTGTCCGAAATGACCCAGTCGCGGAAGAAAATACCAACTTTATCGCCGCTTTCGCCCTGAACATAATATGGACGATAGAAGGTGTCGGGGTCTTTCACCACACCCTCGCCATCCCTGCCGAATCGGTCACCCGCAAGCCCCAGGCTTGCCACCAGCACGGGTTCTCCGGTCTGCATCCACTGGTATCCAGCCTCGCTGACCAGCGGAACGATCTCTTCTGCCACAGATCCCTCGCCAGGCCAAAGCCCGCGCACCTCACGCTCGAAGATGGACTCGTACATTTCCACGCTCTTTTGCAGGTGGAAGGCCGCATCCTCAGGGTAGCTGAAGTGCTGCTGCGGCATGATCGCCTTGGGGTTGCCGACCAAAGCCAAGTCCGAGTCATAGATCAGGGGCAGGATCGGATGGGCGTAGGGTGTGGTGGTGATCTCCAGAATGCCCGCATCCTGCAATTCTTTGTGGGTTGGCAATACGCGCTGGATCAGCGCCAGAATGCCATCAAACAGGGTAACTTTATCTTCTTCGGTATAGTCCCGGCCTTTATCGACCAGGGCTTTAAAGGGTTCCTGCGCCAGGTAATCGGGATCGACCCAAGCCAGGTTGAACCAGATCTGCAGATCGCGAAAATCCTGTTCCGTGAAGTTTTCCACAGCCGCAGCGATTGCAGCTTCATCTGTGCCACCTCGCAGATCAAGCAGCTCCTGGTAGCGCGGGTGAACCGCGATAATATGATCCCAGTTGGCGTCATAGAAACGCTGAAGGATGAAGGTTTTCTGCTCCACGGTCAATTCTGCCGCAGGGACTTCCGCCAGCACCCAATAAAGGTCTTTCGCGCCGTTATCGGTGAAATCCTGCAGCTGACGGATCAGCGAGGGAGTCAGGTTGATGGCCGCCTTCACGCCTTCCTCAGCGGCGATCATTTCCGCCATGTCGAGGTAATCCTTGGTGGCATGCACGCGCACCCAGGGTCGGGTATAGACGCCATTCTCATCCTTGTAATACATCGGCTGATGCTGATGCCAGGTGAGGTTGACGTAGAGTGGATACTTGATGGCTTCCGGTGCTTCTGTCGGTGTGGGCTCTTCAGCCACAGGGACTGTCGGTTCAACCGGCACATCCGTCGTAATGGGGGTTGCGCTGGGCGCAGAGCAGCCTGCAACGACTGCCAGGCTTAGGATGATTGCGAGAAAGAATCGTAGCTTTTTCATGTTTCCTCTTTTCATATCCAGATTATGGGCGCGTTAATTTCAATACAAATGTTTCTCCACCGTCGAGGATATCCGCGACAACAAAGTCGGTCAGGGAGCCATCTTCGGCAAAAGTAATTTCAGAGAAGGGTGCCTCGCCCCAAAGCGCTTCAGCCTGCCAGGTGCCCGCCAGGTCACCGCCTTCAAGCGCGATGGTGCAGTTTTCTAGGGTTTGTACACCAAGATTAGCAACTGTCAGCAGCACTTCATCCCCTGCTACGCGCGCCACGGTGTAAAGCCGGCGGCAGGACGATGTGAAAGGAATGTAGTCGCCTTTTTGCAGTGCCGGGAAGCGGTTGCGAAGATTCACCAAGCCTCGATACCAGTTAAGCAGAGAGTCAGGGTCCGAATCCTGGGCAGCCACATTCAACTCTTCCCAGCCTTCATTCAGAGGCTCCCAGGGGACGCTGCTGCTAAAGCCAGCATGCGCTTCCGCAGACCACTGCATCGGTGTGCGCAGGCGTTCATCTGGCTTGTTGCCCGTCATGCCGATTTCTTCGCCATAGTAGATGTAGGGTGTGCCCGGACCGGTAAGGTACACAAAGGCGGCAAGTTTTTGCCGATCAAGCTTGCTGCTGAAGAAAGACGCCACCCGCTGCTGGTCGTGATTGGTCAAAAAAGTGGCAAATTGCTGATCCGGGAAGTACTCAAGCGTCTCCAGATAAGAAGCAATGATGCGCGAGGGGTCCGGAGAATACAAGCCGCCCAGGATGTCCCCTGCCAGGTCGAACATGAAGTATTCTTGCATACCGCGCGTCGGTTCACCATACTTGGCGATGACCTGTGTGTCGGTCCACACCTCCCCTACAGTATAGGCTTCAGGATTGATGCCGGTGTAGTACTCGCGCCAATTCTGGAACCACTCTATCGAACCTTTCGAGTCTTGCAGTGTGACACCATCTTCCACCAGGTAGCGCGCGGCATCCACCCTGAAGCCGTCCACACCCAGATCCAGCCAGAATTTGGTGGCATCATACATCGCTTCGGTTACCTTCGGCTGGTTGTAATTGAGGTCGGGCATGCCGCTCCAGAAGGGAGCGTAATAGTAGCTTCCACCCGATTGATACCAGGCATTCTGCCCCCAGGGGCCTGCCTGAGCTGGCCGGGTATCCGACCAGACGTACCAGTCGCGGTACTCACTGTCTTTTTCCTTCGAACTTAAGAACCAGGGGTGTTCCGAAGAGGTGTGATTAACTACAAAATCGATGATCACACGAATGCCGCGTTCGTGGCAGGCTTCCAGCATCTCCTGAAAATCCTCCAGGGTGCCATAGTCCGGGTTCACCGCCTGGTAATCGGTGACGTCATAGCCGTGATAAGAAGGTGAAGGCATGATTGGCATCAGCCAGATACCGCCAATTCCAAGGTCGGTGTCGGTATCAGGGTCGCCATCGTTAAGATAGTCGAGCATCTCAATGATGCCGCGGAAATCACCAATGCCGTCACCATCGCTGTCCTTGAAGGAACGCACAAAGATTTCATAGAAAACCACGTCGTTCCACCATCTCTGGCTAAGATCAGGTTCTGGCGTTTCTTCTGTCGCGATCTGTGGGGTCGCTGTGGCAGAAGCTTGGGTGGGTGGGGCAGCAGGTTCGGTTGCGGTGGGTTCAGTTTTGCAGGCAGCCAGCACGAGGCTAACTATTAGTATCAGGATTATCGGCAAGGCACGTTTTTTCATTGCATCTCCAAGATGTCAGCAGTGGCAGGAAGCAATGCCCCCGTCAGATCATATGGATAATTTTACACGATTCAAGAACCGATTCGCAGGCAGGAATATAAGGCTCAGCCGCTCAAAAATTGCACTGGCCTAATCGAACAGACCGCTTGCTGCAGGCTGAATGAGGGAGGCATCGTCCTGCGCAGGGCTGTTGACCGCACGGCTGACTTCCCAACTGCGCATCTGCTCAGGATCAAATGGCTGCAGCAGGCTCAGCCTTTTCTTGGGATCGGGTTCCAAAAGCCAAACCCACATTGCCTGCCCTTTGAGCATAACCGGCATGCGCGAATGCACCTCAGCTACCAGGGAATTTGCTTCGGTGGTGATGATGGTGCAAGTGGTCAGTCCAGGCAGGCCGGGCTCCGAATTGACGCCTTTTGGCTCCCAGTCATCCCACAAGCCCGCAAAAGCAAAGGCTTCGCCGCTGCGCAAGCTGAAGTAGAAGGGAACCGACAGTTTTCCAGCCTTCCGCCACTCGTAAAAACCGTCAGCCAGGATCAGGCAGCGTTTGTTTTTGAAGGAATTGCGAAAGGTGGGTTTTTCTGCCACCGACTCGGCGCGCGCGTTGATCATTCCGTTTCCAATCGAGGGATCCTTCGCCCAAAAAGGAACTAATCCCCAGCGAAACCAGTGGACTGAGCGTGTTTCTGCAAAGGGCACACAGGCGATTTCCTGCGAAGGGGCGATGTTATAACGCGGCGCCCAATCAGGCGGCATCTGCCCCAGGGCGAGCTGCGTGCGCAGGTCGTCTGAATCAATCGCCATGGTAAATCTTCCACACATAGTTTCTCCAATCGTAAAAATTATCAGCTGCTGATATTATACAATCTCTGTGCGCACCCTCCATCAAGGGTAAAGGGGTGACATATTCGCTGACTAATAACAATCTAATGCGGAACCCTTGACGTCTGACGGAGGACTGAGTAAACTTGAGAGTCGCCGGTTTACCCGGTAAATTTATGGGCGAGGGTAACCTGAAAAATGGTGAGAGGCGCTCGGAGGAAATATGTCAACACAAGAAGAAACCATCATCAAAGCTGAAAAACGCACCTTGAAAGGGAAACAAGTTTCCCAGTTGCGGCGAGCCGGGATCCTGCCTGGCGTTATTTACGGACACAAAATTGAATCTCAAGCTATCCAGATGGATCGCCACACGGTTTCACTGCAGATGTCCAAAATCACCCCCACCACCCTGGTAACAGTCGATGTCGCTGGGAATAAAATCAAAGCCTTTGTGCGCGATCGCCAGCGCGACGTGCTGCACGGCGTTTTGACACACATGGATTTCCTGGCTGTCTCAATGACCGAGAAAATGCGCGCATCAGTTGCCCTTGAACTCACAGGGGAAGCTCCTGTGCTCGATGATGCAAAATATCTGCTCAACCATAACCTGAACGAACTTGAAATTGAATGTTTGCCTCAGGACATGCCCGAGCGAGTTATGGTGGACGTCAGCGACATCAAAACCCCTGAAGATACCATCACCGTCGCAGATCTGGACCTGGGTGAGGGTGTCTCCATTCTCACAGACAACTCAGAGGTCATTGTTTCGGTTAGCTACGTTGCAGTTGAAGAGGCCGAGGAAGAAGAAGAGCACGAATTCGGTCTCGAAGCACCTGAAGTGCTTGAAAAAGGCAAGAAGATCGAAGGCGAAGAAAAAGTCGAGTAAGTCAATACTCATCAGAATCAAAAACAACCGCTGCAAGGCGGTTGTTTTGGTTTAAGCGGAATTCAGATCGCGCAGGTTTAAATCCGCTCAAGCACTCGGTTGATCATTTTTGGATAATATGCAGGAATTCCTGGGTCATCTGCGCTGTGGCGCCCCAGATCATCTCGCCGTCAAAATCGTTGTAGTACGGGATCTTAAAGGTTTGACCTGCAAACTGGCGCAGTTTAATCTGAAAATTTCCAGGGTCAGCGAGCCAATCAATTGGCACGATGAAAGCGCGCGCCACCTCTTTTGAATTGATCTTCAGGTCATAAGGCCAGGCGACCACTCCAACCACGGGCGTAACCTGGAAATACGAAACCATGTCGAACCGCGCCATCTTCCCCAGCACTGCCACTGAGGCTGGGTCGATCCCAACTTCCTCCCAGGCTTCACGCAGGGCTGTGCGCTCAAGATCGCCATCTTGCTCCTCCCAGGCGCCGCCCGGAAAAGAAACCTGACCGCTGTGATCTTCCAACTCGAGCGCGCGACGGGTAAAGAGCAGATGCCACTGCTCTGCTTGCCAAACCAGCGGAACAAGTACTGCCGCCGGATGCAGTTGATTTGGGTCCATATGCAGCCAACCGTTATCCCTGAGGTCAGACTGTTCAGCGTGCGCCTGAAGGCGGACGCTAATGTCGTGCGGTAAGCTCAAAGTCCCGTTCAAAGCAATTCCTCAGCCTCTTCAACTTTAGTCGGACTGACTTCTTCTGTTTTTTCGAGACCCAGGCGTTCAACGGCTCTTCCAAAAAGCAAAAATCCGGTATGGGCGATCATTCGATCCACCGGGCGCAGATGTTCCCAATCGGTTTTGTAGTAGCGCACGAGTACTTCTATCACTTCCACGAAGGCGAAGTTATGATGCATGAGCGAACGCAAGCAAAGCTGCACCTGGTTCACCGTCGGCACGAGCATGCCTAGATAACCACCCGGTTTAAGGCTTTTGCGCGCCTGCTCCAGGTAGTCGTACGGATTGGGTAGATCCAGGAAAAGCGCGTCAACATTTTCTTCAGAGAATCCTTCCGATGCGTCTCCGATTTTAAAGGTCACACGGTCGAGCAGACCGACGCGGGTCAGGTTTTTGATGGCAAGCGCCTGGACGTCCGGCTTTCTTTCATAGGAATAGACCTGTCCACTCTCGCCGACCATGTAGGCAAAAGCTGTTGTCAGTCCCCCAGAACCGCTGCCGCACTCCAGCACCCGCATGCCCGGACCAATCCCCATGGTGATGAGGATTTGACCGATTTCCTTTGGATACATGATCTGGGTGTTGCGTTTAATGTTTTTGATCAGGTCAGCAATGCCTGGCTGCAACAGGTAAAAGGGGTTGCCCTGGTGAGACTCCAAGCGGCTGCCCCATTTTTGACCGATGATGTCGTCATGACGGATGACTCCGCGGTGGGTTTGCAGCACGCCGCCTGCCTCAAGGCGCAGCAAATGGCTCTTGTGTCCAGCGCCCTGCAACTGCACCAGGTCCCCCTCGCGGGCGAAATTGCTTGACTCGATTTGCGAAGTGATCATCCCTATTTATTCTGCCCGGGAAAGGATTCGATCTGACTGAACCAGTGTCCGGCAAAGAGCGCGATGATGCTGCCGATGATGCCGCCGCCAAGATAGAGTGAGCCAACATTCATCAAGTCGAAACCTGCACTTTTCGCGATGAGATGACCAAGGAAGAAACCAATCCAACTGACAATGATGTAAATTACCAGCTTCCAGAAACCCCCGTCTTTCCAAAGGTGGAATACAGCCCCAAGCATGGTTGCCAATATCCATCCAAAAATGTAGGTAGCAGGGTTCATAAATCGTCCTTGTGATTTCTTATTGGTTTTTTCAATCTACTTTGGTAACTCCCGGCAGACGCAGGGTCTTTCCGGCAGTTCTCTCGTTCTGGCTCAATGATATCACTAAAACACTTGAGCCGAGCTGCCTTGAGCCTGTTTTTTTTTTTTTGCGTCCATGCTGTCAGCGCCGTTCTCTTTGAGGAGGAACTGAAAAGGGTGGGGCTGGTCATCCTGAGCTTGCGAAGGATCTGGATGTCAGTGCTTAGATTCTTCGCAAAAGAG
>Ga0228536_1000288_pt1 | contig 113219 bp, 113 predicted proteins | sample SJ1Smetagenome_FD_168611 | JGI IMG/M metagenome (GOLD analysis project Ga0228536, IMG submission 168611) | Enriched culture of PCE-dechlorinating microbial communities from Ithaca, New York, USA - SJ1.S | ecosystem: Engineered > Modeled > Simulated communities (microbial... > Unclassified...
CTCGGCCCCTGTTCGATGTGCAGTTCGATGTAGTGACCTGCGCGAACGGTTTCGCTGCCTTTGTAGCCTATGCGGTCGAGCTCATCCCCAACTGTCAGGCCGCTTTCGTCCTTTGCTGATAAAAGTCCCTCAAGACCAACTGTACCAGTATAGTAGAGGCTTCCCATCATATCGGGCTGGAAACGCGCCCCCTCCTCATTCGTAAAGGCCGCTAAAGCCAGGGGCCTTCTTGTTCCGATCTTATTCTCATTCAGTGTCCTTATCACTTCCAAGCCTCCGAGGACTCCATAGACACCGTCGAACATCCCGGCATCCCTTACAGTGTCTATGTGGGAACCCACCATCAGAGGAAGTTTCGAAGAGTCGGTCCCCTCCCTGACTCCGAAAATGTTGCCTATCGGATCGATCTTTACATCAAGACCTTCCTCGTGCATCCGCCTGCACAGAAGATCACGGCCTTTCTTGTCCGCATCGGTCAGGGCGAGCCTTGTACGTCCGCCGGTTTCGGGATCGAAGCCCACAGCTCCCATCTCCCTTATAGAACTGATAAGCCTTTCTCCGTTGATCCTCAGATCCGGCATACCTTTATCATTCATTTTTCATCCTCCCTGAACTTCATTTATGTATAATTATGACTGACAGGTACAAAATTGCAAATATCCATATGCTTATATTTGAGGAGGGCTTAGCCTGGATATCATTGACGCTCATGTGCACATTTACCCGCCGGAAATTGAAAGGGACCGGGATAAGATCTCTGATAGGGAACCTTGGTTCAAAGGCATGGCAAATTCAAAAGTGCACAGATGGGGTACTGCGGAATCACTCATAAGCCACATGGACCGGCATGGGATCAGGTCATCCTTTGTAACGGGCTTCGCTTTCCGAGATCAGGGCCTCTGCAGGATAATGAACGACTATGTGTTCGATGCGGCGTCAAGATACAGCGGCAGGATCATACCTCTCACGGTCGTCTCTCCCTGTGCAAAAGGCGCTTCCGAGGAGATACTGCGATGTGCGGAACTTGGGGCGGCAGGAGTCGGGGAACTCTTCCCTGACGGGCAGGAACTGGACATATCTGATGCGGGTCAGACGTGGAAGATGGTCGGGGCCTGTATGGAAGCAAAGATGTTCATAATGTTCCACACGGCGGAACAGGTCGGGCATCAGTATATAGGAAAGGGGCGGACCGGAGCGTCGGAGGCCGCAGCTTTCTGCATGAACCATCCTCAGGTAAGGGTCGTCTTTGCCCATTTCGGCGGGGGGCTGTGGGCTTACGAATCTATGCCGGAGATGAAGCTTGCCCTCTCGAACGCCTATTATGACACCGCGGCATGGCCCTGGCTTTACGATCACCGGGTCATCGAAGGGATATTCGCTTCGGGTGCAGGGGATAAGATAATTTTTGGCACAGACTGGCCGATACTTGAATATCCGAGGTATGAGACGACCCTTGCCCGGACATCCCTTACAGAAGAGCAAAGATCTTTGCTGCTCAGCAAAAACGCGCAGGACCTTCTCTCAAAAACAAAGAGAAGAGCGGGGGACCTGTAGATCAGTCCCCCGCGATATTTTTACGTAAGTTTTACGATCCGCCTAGGCAGAGAGGGAGAGCAGGGAGCGGTAGTTCGGATATGCCATGTTCTCCGCGGACATGTAGACTTCGACCGAGTCGGCGATCCTTCTTATCTCTGCCATAAGCGGTACCGCCTCATCGACCAGGGCATCAGCGTGTTTTCTCAGGTTCAGCTTCGACATTCTCTCCTTCATCTCCACGAGCTCTTTTGTCTTTTCCATCAGGTCTATCTTTGCTTTAGCGAGCCTGGCTATGTGCCTTTTCCATTCATCGGTTCCCTCCAGCCCGCAGTCGCCGACGGAGGAGAGCGATCCGCTCTCAAGGATCATCTGTTTTGATATCGCAGGCAGTATGCCTTCCCAGATCATGTCACGGAGGACGGACATTTCGATCTCAATATTCTTGACGAAGGACTCCATCCTTATTACATAGAAGGACTCCATTTCTTTTTTCCTGAAAATGCCCAGTTCCTCAAGCATCGTTAGGGTCTCAGGTTCCATGAAAAGGTCGATGCCTTCCGGGATGGTCCTGGCTTTCACTATCCCCCTGCGCTTTGCCTCCGCATGCCATTCGGCTGAGTATGCATCCCCTTCGAACCGGATCTTCCTGTTCATAACGGATACCTCTCGGATGGTACAGAGTGCCGCTTCTATGGCATCTTCGCCCTTGTTGATGCGCTCCTCAAATATATTGATGAATTTTTCCAGACCCGCGGCCCATACTGAGAGTACCGCAGTCACCGGAACTGCCATTGCCTGCGAGGCGCCGGGCGCGCGGAACTCAAACTTGTTTCCTGTGAAGGCGACCGGGCTGGTCCTGTTCCTGTCGCTGTCAAAAGCGATTATCTCCGGGAGTTTTGAGAGTCCTATGTCGACAGTGTTTTTTGCCGGCATGTCGCCGCCGCAGCTGCCCTCTTCTATCTCCCTTATTATTCTGTCTATCGCCTCTCCCAGATATACGCTGATGATGCTCGGCGGAGCCTCATGGCCCCCGAGCCTGTACATATTGCCCGGCGTCGATACAGAAGCATGGAGCAGGCCTGAGTATTCTGCCACGCCAAGAACGAAGGAAGAGAGGAAAGAGAGGAATATAACGTTCTTCCTCTGGTTTGAAGAAGGCTTGAGCAGGTTCCTCCCCTCACTGTCCTGAAGTGAGAAGTTTATGTGCTTGCCGCTCCCGTTCATATCCATGAAGGGCTTTTCATGGAAGAGGAGACGAAGTTCATGCTGACGGGCCATCTTCCTCATCGTCTCCATGATAAGCTGGTTCTGGTCACAGGAGAGGTTCGCCTCGGTAAAATTGGGGGCGAATTCAAACTGGCACCTTGCCACCTCGTTGTGTCTGGTCGCTAGGTCTACCCCAAGCCTCGCAAGGTCTCTCTGTACATCTTCCATGTAGGCGAGGACCCTTGTCGGGATCGAGCCGAAGTAATGGTCCTCCATCTTCTGGTCCCTTGGGGGAGGCGATCCCAGAAGGGTCCTGCCGCAGAAGCGTATGTCGGTCCTCTTCTGCGCACGGGGTCTGTCAAGCAGGAAAAATTCCTGTTCTCCTCCCACTGTTGCCCTCACATACCTGACGCCCCTGTTGCCGAATAACTTGAGCATCTTGAGTGCACGGCTTTCGACCGCTTCCATCGAACGAAGGAGGTAGGTCTTGAGGTCGAGCGGTGTTCCGTCGTATGCCAGGAAGACCGAGGGTATGCAGAGGGTGCCTCCCTTGGGGCTTTTGATTATGAATGCAGGGCTCGTGGGATCCCATGCGCTGTAACCCCTGGCTTCAAACGTGCTCCTGGTCCCGCCGGAGGGGAAGGACGACGCGTCAGGCTCGCTCTGCATCAGGTCTTCGCCCCTGAATGACTCAAGCGGGAAACCATTCTCATCTGCCGTCACGAAAGCAGTGTGTTTTTCGGCGGTCAGTTCAGTCAGAGGATGGAACCAGTGCGCCCAGTGGCTTGCCCCCTTGCTCACTGCCCAGTCCTTCATTGCGAGGGCCACAGTATCTGCTATGCCCGAATCGAGCTTCTGGCGGCCTTCGATGGCACCGACCAGGTTTTCGTATACATCCCTGGGAAGGCGCTGCTTCATGGCCTTCTGATCGAAGACAAGCGATCCGTAGATCTCTCTCATTTTGGGAAATTCTTTAGCCTCCTGCATCCGACACACCTCCAAAATATTGAATATATAAAAAATCACTGCCGTTTTATATCACTTTTTAAACAACACTACAAGCGTATTTTTGTGCTTAAATTTAATTGGTAAGCTGCAAAAATAAAAAATTCGTCATCTTATGCAAATTTTTACATATCAGGTGTTGCCTAAAACAAGAAAAGGAGACGAAACTCAGGCTGATTTTTTTGATACCTATATAATATGCAGGTAAGAAAGGGGGAGGATCAAATGAAAGAGATGATCTCAAGGATAACTGTCGTCAAAGGTGACATTACGAAGGAAGAGACGGATGCTATAGTCAACGCGGCCAACAGTTCCCTGCTTGGAGGGGGAGGAGTCGACGGAGCCATACACAGGGCAGCGGGCCCTGATCTTCTGACTGAGTGCGCGGGACTTGGCGGCTGTCCGCCCGGAGAGGCGAAGACAACCAAAGGATACAGACTGCCGACCAAATTCGTCATCCATACTGTAGGTCCTATATGGCGGGGCGGAAACTCCGGCGAGGAGAAAACGCTTGAAAATGCCTACAGGAACAGCCTGAAGGAGGCAGTCAGCATCGGGGCGAAAAGTGTCGCATTCCCCGCCATCTCAACAGGCGTCTACCACTTTCCCCCGGACCTTGCCGCCGATATCGCTGTCAGGACTATAATCTCGTTCCTGAAGGAGGAAGATTCGATAGATGAAGTCAGACTGGTCTGCTTTTCAGACAAATCAGCAGAGTACCACAAAGAGGCTCTCGATAAACATTTATCCTGATAATTTCTTCAGGGATCGATTATTACTATATAATATCCGGTGTTCGCTTATCATCAGGGAGGTAGCAGAAACTGATAGAGATAAAAGAACTGCAGGTAAATTTCAAAGATAATAAAGTCCTGGACAGGATCAGCTGGTTCATAACCCCAAAGAGCAGGGTCGGACTTGTAGGAGACAACGGAGCGGGAAAGACGACGCTGCTCCGGGTCATTGCAGGTGAGGCAGAACATGACGGTGGAAGCATCACCATACCCAGGGACCATAAGATCGGCTACCTGCCGCAGGACCTGGTCGAGATAGACGAAATGCCTCTCCTTGACTACCTCAAAAGGCGAGCAGGACTTGAGGATCTTGCCGCAAGGCTCTCCGAAACAGAGCATATTATGGCCTCCCTTGATGAAAATTCGCAGGAACTGCGGTCTATGCTTGCCGTTCATGAACGTCTGCAGAGAGAGTTCGAGGCAAATGGAGGCTTCGGCTTTGATGTTGAGGCAAAACAAGTCCTGAAGGGGCTGGGATTCCGCCCCGAAGAGGATGCCGGGCGCATGACCTCAGAGTTTTCCGGAGGCTGGAAGATGCGTGTGGCTCTTGCCGCTCTGCTTCTCTCCCGGCCTGATATCCTACTGCTCGACGAGCCCACCAACCACCTTGACACAGAGAGCATGGAGTGGCTGGAAAACTGGCTGAAAGATTTCAGGGGCACGATCATCGCTGTCTCCCACGACCGCAGGTTTCTGGATAAGATGGTCACCTCCGTCGCTGAACTTGCCGGGGGAAGGATCAACCTTTATTCCTGCGGCTACGATAAGTTCCTTAAGGAGCGCGAAGAACGCCGGGAGAGGCTTGAAGCAGAATGGGAACAGCAGAAGGAAAAGATCGAAAACATACAGCGTTTTGTTGAGAGGTTCAGGTATAAGGCGACCAAAGCCACCCAGGTCCAGAGCAGGATAAGGCAGCTCGAAAAGATGGAGATAACAGAACTGGAGGGACCCTCAAAAAGCGTCCAATTCAAGTTTCCGGATTCTCCAAGAAGCGGCTACGAGGTCATGTCATGCAAAAACCTTACTAAAAAATACGGCAGGAAGACTGTTTTTGAGGATCTTGAGCTGACTGTCCACAGAGGAGAAAGATTGGCCCTGGTGGGCATAAACGGAGCAGGGAAATCCACCCTGCTCAGGCTTCTGAACCTTTCTGAAGGGCCTACAACCGGGACAGTCACTTACGGACTGAACGTAAAAAAGGCGTATTTTTCGCAGGAAAGCGCACAGAACCTTGATTACACCAACACCATTTGGCAGGAGATCAATAATACCGGCTCAAAGATGCTGGAGGGTGCAAAGCGCAATCTTCTGGGAGCATTCCTTTTTTCAGGGGAAGATATACACAAGCCCATATCCGTCCTTTCGGGAGGAGAAAAATCCAGGGTCGGACTACTGAAGATGCTCCTTTCGGAATCGAACCTCCTGATCCTTGACGAGCCTACCAACCACCTTGACTATGCCACAAAAGAACTGTTCCAGAGAGCGCTCCTTGAGTACGGCGGAACGATAATCATCGTCTCCCACGACCGCGCATTCCTTGATGACCTCGTGGAAAGAGTTATAGAGATCCGGGACGGCACTCTGTACTACTATCCGGGGAACTACTCCTGGTTTATCGAAAAAAGATCTATGCAGTCAGCCCCGGAGAGTGTCAGCAGAGAAAATGAAAAGACCGATCAATCTCAGGCGGATAGGTCAAAAGAACAAAAAAGGATCGAAGCAGAGGAACGTAACAGGATATACCGTGAGAGGAAAGCTCTGGAAAACAGACTTTCGCCAATTGAGAAAATGATAGAAAAAGATGAGACGCGCAAAGAGGAGATATCCGTGCTTTTGTGCGATCCGGAAGTACTTGGTGATTCGAACAAAATCCAGGAACTGATGATAGAGCTGAAAGATACCGAGAAGCGCCTTGAGGAAAACTATCCCCTCTGGGAGGAACTGGCGGCAAAAATCGAATCAATAAAATAGCTGATACAAGTCAGGAGGCTGCTCCAAATGATTTATGACAGTATAGACAATTTCCTCAGTTATGCCCCGAAAATAATGCCGGGTTCAGAAATACTCCTACCCTTTCTTGAGGCTGTCAGATCCAGGTCGTTCGAGAATATTAAGAATATGGATCCAGGTGTTCTGGACCTTCGGTTGGGTGAGTACGAGACCCGAAACGCAGAGGAAGTCCCCTTTGAATCACACAGAAAATTCTGGGATCTGCAGATAGTAATGGAGGGCGAAGAGCTGGTGGGGTATTCCACGCTTGAAGCTCTCAGGGAGACATCCGAATACGATCCCGTATGTGATATTACCTTCTACTCCGGCAAAGGCCAGATGCTCAGTCTGGGGAAAGGCATGATGATGCTTCTCTCTCCCTTTGACGGACACCAGCCAGGCGTTATATCAGGCAATGGTCCCTCCCGGATACGCAAGATCGTTGTTAAGCTTCCCTGGTAAATAAGTAACGGGAACACTGTTCCGGCTCCCGTTACTTTCTTTTTAATTTATGTTGCTCGTTTAAAAACCTCTCATCAGGTTGATAGGCAGACGGATCTCAGAGCAAGTATTGCCCCGGCTATTTTCCTGCCAGGCCCCGCTGCATTACTGCCAGTGCAGCACCCGGTTCTGCCTCGAGCCCGCATGAAATGGCCGCTCTCTCTATTGCCGCCACTCCCGATATGAGCATGTGTTTGTCAAGATTGCCCATATGCCCCATCCTGAAGCCCTTTCCAGCGTAATCGCCCAGGCACGCCGCGACGAGAGCTCCCTCTGCGGCACAGGCGGCGCGGAAGCCGGCATCGTCAACGGGCATTTTTTCGGGATAGAGGAAGATCGAAAGGGTCGGAGAGCGGTACCCCTCCTTTGCAAGGGTCCTGAAGCCCAGAGCTGACATCGCTTCCCCTATCAGGCAGGCATGCTCCCTGTGGCGGCGGTATCTCTCATCAAGCCCCTCTTCCAGCATTATCCTTACAGATTCTTTGAGCGCGGAGATGTTGTTGACAGCAGGGGTCCCCCAGTACTTCTTTGTATCTGTCATTACCGGGATCCAGCGTGCGTAGTCGACATAAGACTCACGTATCGACCCCATCTCCTCGCGTTTTTTCAGTGCCCTTTTTCCGGTCCAGACGACAGACATCCCCGGGACACAGCAAAGAGCTTTCTGGGAACAGGTGAAATAGACATCTATCCCCCAGGCCATATCCACCTCGACACCTCCCCCTGCAGCGACTCCATCGACGACAAAGAGCACTTCGGGGTGCTTCTCTTTCATCATGCAGGCCATCTCTTTAAGGGGAAGCTCAACACCCGTGGATGTCTCCACATGGGTGACCACCGCAACAGTATAGCCCCCTTCCGAGAGTTTCCTGTCCACTTCCTCCGGAGTAACAGACATGCCCCATTCTGCTTCAATGGTTGATATATCAAGACCCCTGTTTTTGCATATGGAGATGTAACGATCTCCGAAATGTCCGTTTGAACAGACCAGCACTTTGTCCTTCTCATTTGCGATATTTGCAATCGCCATCTCCATGCCCATTGTTCCCGAGCCGGCAACCAGGAAGGCTATTCCTTCACAGTTAGTTATTGATCTCAGCTCTGCCAGAAGCTCCTGGAACTCTGCCACAAAATCCGGGTCAGTGTGTGCCTTGACCTCGCTTCCAAGCTTGCTCAGCACGCTTGCGGAAACAGGCACGGGACCCGGGATCATTACCAGTTTTTTTGTCGGAATCATTGTTTTGACCTCCTGTCGAAATTTCTTGATCCTCTCTGGTTTTCAGAAAATATCAAGGATATTATATGATATCCATGCGATCATTGCATAATGACGGACACTCAATGATAAATATGGCTTTCTTTCTGCTAAAATACTCCTGCCTTTAGAAAGAGGAAAGGACGTATGAGAAAATGAGAACCAACAGTGAAGAGCTAAAGGGAGGCCTCCTTGTCGTTGCCGCGGGAATGTGCTGGGGAATGACGGGGACTGTCCAGGCCCTCGCACCTGAAAAGGCGACTTCTCTTACGATCGGCTCCGCAAGGGTATTCGGAGCCGGGCTGCTGTTGCTGATATGGATCCTCTTCCGCCGCAGAAAGATACTCAGCGAAAAAAAGTGGGACCGGGCCGGGCTACTTCTTGCGGCATTCGGATTGACAGCATATCAGTTTGCCTTCTTTTCCGCGGTAAGGCTTACCGGGGTCGCGATCGGAACGATGGTGGCCATCGGATCGGCTCCTGTGCTTGCAGGAATACTGGGCAGGGTTTTTTTCAAAGAATGCCTCTCCCCCAGATGGTTCATATCCACACTGCTGGCGATAACCGGATGTTTTCTTCTTGTCGCGGCGGGAAACAGCGATTTCAGCTCCGTTAGCATCCCGGGCGCCCTGCTCGCTTTCGGAGCCGCCCTCTCCTACGCGCTCGAGGGAGCTGGACTCAGGCTGATCGGAACAAAGGATCCCGTCGAAACTGTCTCCCTCATCTCGATATTAAGCGCGCTGATGGCGCTGCCCTGGCTGATAACTGGAGACATATCATGGATATTCAGCCTTCGCGGGATGATCTGCATATTCTTCCTCTCAGTCCTTACAACGATACTTCCCTTCTCCCTTTTCGCAAAAGGCATAGGAAAAATTACCCTCGGTAAGGCTTACACTCTCTCCCTTTCGGAACCTATGACCGCGTGGGTCCTCTCCACCTTCCTTCTGGGAGAGAAACTCTCCCTTCTCGGATCTGCCGGGGTCTTCATCCTTTTCAGCGGGATAATCGCTCTTGCCTGTGACAGAAATAAATAAAACGGTCTTCTTTTTTTAATTTTCTAACCCTTTAATTCTGTATATTCGATAAATTATACGTGTGTCAATATCTAATTTATTTAATTTCTTTTGATATGTTAGAAAATCGCTTGACTTCTCTGACCTCTCGGTTATTATATTCGGTGCGCAAAGAGTCCCTGTTTGGGTGAATATTCAGAAATTTTTTACCCTTACAGTCCCCGAAACGCAAGGAGGTCATCATGCGAAAGATATGGAAAATGCGGAAGATTTTTGTTCCGCAGGCCGCAGCGCTGCTAGCAGTCCTCACTATAGTAGCACTTTCTCCCAATAGGGGGGCATGCAGCGTGCAGGCAAACAAAACACTAAGCAACACCTCTGCTGAAGGAACAATCATCACCACGACCTATGAAACAAAGGATGATGAGGGAAAGCTCGTAGTAAAAACTACATCTTCGGTAAAAAAGAAAGAGACCGCTAATCCCCGTGCCGCCTCAGGCAAAGATCCCCAAACCGAGATATCCCATGGAGGACTGGACGTGTCCGTCGTAAGCGCCCTGGACAGGATGGGCCTTACCCGGGAACATATCGACAAATGGGTCGGCAGCCATCCGAACTCAACTTTGAAAGAACTGGCAAAAATGAGTGCCGGCAGACAGCGCAAGGTGGCAAACATAGCCACCTTCATAAGGTCGATCAACAAAAAGATCTCTCCCATGATAGCATGGAGGGAGGCGTCGGCCCTCGTTTACTACAGTTCGAAATACAACGTCCCGACAGACCTGTCGGTAGGCATAGCGAAAACGGAGAGCCTTTTCAACCCGAGTGCTGTGAGCAGCAGGGGAGCCATGGGAGTAATGCAGGTAATGTGGAAAGTACACCACGGAATGCTTAGCGCGAGAGGAATAGCGACTACCAGGGACCATATGTTTGACCCGGAACGCGGAGTGGAGGCCGGAGTCCTTCTGCTCTCCCGCTACATCAACGCATACGGGACGGTCCAGAAGGCACTCAACAGGTACTACGGGGGAATCTCCGTATCTTACCTGAAAAAGGTCAACAACAATATGGCTATGCTCCAGCGCCACTCTGAAAAAACGGGGTTCTGATCCTGACAACATTCAACTTTTATGCGCAGGTCAGAGGCCGTACCCGTCAAGGTACGGCCTCTGACCTGTTTTAGAACAGTTTACTTCGTTCAGATCTCGAAGGAACCCACGACCGCAGTGTGATCTGAGGGCCGCTCCATAGCCCTCAGCGATCTTTCGACCCGGACCTTCCTGCTTGCCCCGGCCATAAACTCCGTTCCGATTATGTGGTCTATCCTCCAGCCTATATTCCGTGAAAGTGAATCCTTTATCCTGTAATCCCAGAAAGAGTATTCTCCATCCCCCGGGAGATGTTTCCTGAAGATGTCGACGAAGCCCCATGACATAACATCCGCAAATGCCTTTTTGACATCGCTGTGGAAACAGACGTGGTTCGTCTTGTTTTTAGGGTTTGCCACATCAAGATCTGTCGGCGCCACGTTCAGGTCGCCGAGCCACAAAAGCCTGTCCTTCGGGGTGAACTTCCTTTCAAAAAGGCCCCTCACCCTCCGGAAAAATTTGAGCTTATAGGCGTAGTCCGGGTTGTCGATCTCTTTTCCCTGGGGGATGTATGTGTTCAGGATATTCAGTTCCCCATACCTTGCAAGTATAACCCTGGACAGCTCCGATTCCTCCCTTTCAGGCTCCGCCAAGCCGTCACCAAGGCCGAATGCCGCCTCATCGGGTTCGATCCTCGAGATCACCGCGACGCCGTTGTACGATTTCATACCCCTGAAAAGGCAATGGTAACCAAGATCTTCAAAAAATTCTTTTGGAAACTCCTCATCACGGCATTTGGTTTCCTGAAGACAGAGGATATCCGGAGCCTCTTCCGAGGCGAGGAAGCTTTCAAGTACGGGGATCCTGCTTTTTACGGAATTCACGTTGAAAGTACCTATTCTGACCAGAGACATTCCATTACCTCCCTGCAAATTCTTATCAGATAATAATGTATAAAGTATACATGCAATTTACAGAGTAGATACCGGGCTGCCGGGACCCGGATCTGTTATTTTTACCCTTTCTTCGAGCCCCGGGCGGAAACTGCCCGAAATGAGCCGTCTCACACCGTTTCCCTAAGGAACACTACAAGAGTCAAACGACCGAAAGATTCCATAAATATTGCTTTTATAACCTATCCCTGCTAGAATATCTGCCATGATGAAAATTACGTCTTCCCACTTTACCTCTGTATGCTGCTGTTGTATGGAAGGTCCCGGAGATTGATCCGCGACGCCTCGATCCGGCTGTTGCGGTCATAGGCTAAACAGCAGGCAGAATAATTTATCAGAAAACAAAAGACCTGCTTCGGCAGGTCTTTCTTATTAGATAAAACATCGGACAAACCGATTTGAAAAGGGTGATTTGGATGTCAGCTTGGGAATATATAAAAAGTGATTTTGAAGCAGCCATGCGCAACGACCCTGCGATACCGAAGGGAATAAGGGGAGTTCTTGAAGTCGTGCTCTGTACTCCGGGATTTCTGGCGATAACATTCCACAGGGCATTCCACTTCATGCATTCGACTCTTCACATACCGGTGCTGCCACGTTTCCTCTCACTGATCGTGAGGTGGTGGACAGGGATCGAGATCCACCCGGGGGCAAAGATCGGCAAGGGCTTCTTTATCGACCACGGAGCAGGGGTAGTCATAGGAGAGACAGCCGAGGTCGGGGACAACGTGACCCTCTACCAGGGAGTGACACTTGGCGGGACCGGAAACGAGAAGGGTGCAAAGAGGCATCCAACCCTCGAATCAAACGTCTTCGTGGGAAGCGGCGCAAAAATTTTAGGACCAATAACGGTCGGAGCAAACTCCAGGATCGGGGCAAACAGCGCAGTACTCAAAGATGTCCCCAAAAACGCAACTGTTACCGGGATGAGAGCAAGGATCATCAAGATCGACGGCAAAAGGGTGAGCGAATGCTCGGCCTGCATGAACCCCGAAGAGCTGTGGGCCAAACTTCTGAGGGTGGAAGAAGAGATGGCTCTGCTGAAGAAGGAGATCAGGCACCTGAAAGGAGAAAAGGAAAACCATGTCTCCCCCTCGCATGTGGAGGTCGAGATCCTGCACAAAGGTAAGGAATGAACGGTCAATAAATAAGGTTTAGCTCAGATGTTCTCGGCCGGCTCAAGATGTTCCGGATCCTTCCCGGGGTCCGGGACTCTTTTTTGTGAAAGGTAGACACCGAGAAGTATGAGCAGACCGCCGCCGGCGGCCAGCAGGGTGATCTTCTCATTCAGTATCACTGCGGCCGATGCCATGGACATCGGAGGCAGCAGATAGATAAGATTATTGGCCCTCACTGCGCCAAGTGCCCATATGACCTTGTTCCAGAACAAAAAACAAAGGGCGGATGCGAAAAGTCCCAGGAAGAAAAGGTGTCCCATTACTTCTCCCCTCATAAGGACCTCCGGTTCCCAATCGAACAGCGGGGTAAAGAGCAGCGGGATAAGTGTGACGAGCGAGTAAAAAAAAGTCTTCCTCGTTATCACTGCCGCTGAGTAAGAAGAATAGTTGAAATCCCTTATAATTATCGAGTAGAAGGCAAATGAAAGCGCTGCGATCATCGCCAGGAGATCTCCGACGGGATTAAGTTCAAGCAAAAAATGACCATTGAAGACTATCAAAAATACTCCCGCAAGTCCGAAGACACAGCCATATATAAAATTAGCCGTTATCTTTTCATTCTTTGTCATAAAGTGGGCGACCAACCCTGTCAGCATAGGAGCTGTCGAGACAAGAAGCGAGACGTTCGATGCCGTACTGTACAAAAGGGCGAAATTCTCACACAGGAAGTAGAGTGTGACGCCCAGAAAACCCGCGAGGGCAAACTTGGCCTCATCACGGAAACTCCGAGGCCACAAGACCTTGGGGCTTGCCGCAAAAAAGAGAAGATAGGCGATGACATACCTGTAAAAGAGTATCTCCGTGGGAGACAAATACTCGAGAAGTATTTTTGTCGAAACGAAAGTAACGCTCCATATAAATACCACGGAGAGAGCCAAAGCATAACTCAGCATCATATTTTTTCGCATGTTCCTACATTTCCTTTTTTAATTATATGGCTGTTAAAGCCAGATATTGCTTATGATCGATCGGCCGGACCGTCCGGGATATTGTATACCGTTTTTTATCCGGCGTCTTGATATTTTGCATTTTTATTCTCAAATTGCTAGAATCAGCAGGTTATGTGACGCATTCAAAACGGGGGCAGAGAGATGGAAGATAAAAAATACCCGCTCGTAAGGATGAATAATATCGATAAGATCTTCTACGGCTCATACGCAAACAGAGATGTTGACTTTGAGCTCTTAAGCGGAGAGGTCCACAGCATCCTCGGGGAAAACGGAGCAGGAAAGACAACTCTGATGAACTGCCTCGCGGGCATCTATCTGCCTGACGCAGGGACCATTGAGATCGAGGGCCGGCCGGTGATGCTTACTAACCCGCGTCTGGCGATAGAGAACGGCATAGGTATGGTCCACCAGCATTTTATGCTTGTACCGGTCTTCACTGTATGGGAAAACATGGTCCTCGGCCTCAAAGACGAACCCCTGAACCTGAACAAGAGCGGGATCATAGAAAAGATCCGCGGACTCTCCGATAAATACGGACTTAAAGTAGATCCGGAATCTAAGATATGGCAGCTTTCCATAGGCGAGCAGCAGCGGGTCGAAATACTGAAGATGCTTTACAGGGGAACAAAGGTCCTGATACTGGACGAACCCACCTCGGTCCTTACGCCCCAGGAGACGAGAGAACTTTTCCGTACCGTCAGAAACATGGTCCGCAACGGCCATGGGATCGTCCTCATCTCGCATAAAATCGAAGAGATAATGGAGGTATCGGACAGGCTCACGATCCTCAGAAAAGGGGTAAAGGTAGCTACAGTTCCCGCAAAGGGCATCTCGAAAGAGGAGATCGCAGAAATGATGGTAGGTCATCAGCTTGAAGGGATCGTCATCCCTGAGGACAGGCCCGAGCCCGGTGATACCATCCTCGAGTGCAGGGGGGTCTGCGTGAAAAATGACCGCAACATCCAGGCCCTGACGGACCTGACTCTTTCACTCAGAGCGGGCGAAGTCCTCGGAGTTGCCGGCGTTGACGGCAACGGTCAGGAAGAACTCTGCGAGGTGCTTGCGGGGCTCAGGATCCCCGAAAACGGTGTGATAGTCATAGGAGGTAAAGATATCACAGGATCCTGCGCAAGGGACTTCATAAATTCAGGTGTAAGCTACATCCCTGCCGACAGAAAGGGAGTGGGGCTCATTCCCAACATGAACCTCGAAGAGAACATGCCCCTCAAACATTACTGGGAGCCTCCCATTGAGACTAAGAAGTATTTTATGGACTGGAAGTACATTTCCAAATTTGCATCAGAAAGGGTCAAAAAATATGACGTGCTGGCCCCGTCAATGCGCGCGCCCGTAAGGATCCTGTCGGGCGGAAATCTCCAGAAACTTATGCTTTCCAGGGAGATCTCGGACGAGACAAAGGTGATAATTGCGATGCAGCCGACCTGGGGACTTGATGTAGGGGCGGCTGAGTTCGTGCATCAGAGACTGATGGAGGCAAGGGATAAAGGGGTCGCAATACTGCTCATCTCCAAGGACCTTCAGGAACTCATGTCCATATCCGACAGGCTGGCCGTCATATACAGCGGTTCGATAGTCGGGATGATAGACGATCCGCGCAGTACCGACGCGGAGACCCTCGGGCTGATGATGGCAGGCGTGAAGCCGGGATCATAAAGGATCAAAAGGCATCCCCCATATAGGTGGAAAATTTCCGACTGAGGCCCGGAAATGAAGCCGTATGAAAAATTAAACGAATATTCTGTTTTTGCGTCACTGCTATTTTGAACCGGGTATTTTTCAGCTGAGCCTTTTATTTTTTCATTTAAATGATAGAATCTAACCTGGCGCCGTGTCATGGCGCTATTAATGTTTTGTATTCAAGTTTTTGCCTTATGTACATAGAGGAGGAAAGCCATATGAAACTTCCGTCATTCTGGGGAGGGATACATCCGCCTCAGAAAAAAGATGCGACATCAGACAAGAAGATCGAACAATACCTGCCCAAAGGCGAGCTAGTATTTCCGATGGCCCAGAATCTGGGCGCCCCGTGCCAGCCGGTGGTGAAAAAGGGCGACCGCGTGCTCATGGGACAGAAACTGGGGGACAGCGAGGCCTTTGTTTCGGCTCCCATACTCTCTAGCGTATCCGGAACAGTCAAAGATATCGGACTTAGGATGACATCCGCGGGGATATATGAGAACTGCGTCATCATCGAAAATGACAACAACTACGAGAAAGACCCCTCATGGGCTCCGATCGAAAATTATCCCGAAGCTGACCCAAATGAGTACCTTAAGCGGATAAGAGAGGCCGGGATAGTAGGTTTCGGAGGAGCGACATTCCCTACCGTAGTCAAGCTTTCCCCGCCGCCTGACAGAGTGATCAAGTGGCTGATAGTCAACGGTGTGGAATGTGAACCCTACATAAACTGCGACAACCGCCTGATGCTTGAAGAACCCGAAAAGATCGCGGAGGGGCTGAACCTCTTGCTGAGGCTCTTCCCGGAAGCGGAGGGCGTGATAGGGATCGAGAACAACAAACCCGATGCGATAAAGACAATGGAGTCTGAGATCTCAAAGCAGGGCAGCAATAAGATCTCTGTCGTCCCCCTTGAGGTAAAGTACCCCCAGGGAGCGGAAAAGATGCTGATCGAGGCCGTCACTAAACAGGAATATGTTATGACAGCCCTTCCCGCAGATGTGGGATGCATCATCCTGAACGTACGGACCATACATCAGATAAGGGAGGCCATAGCAGCGGGAGAACCTGCCCTGACAAGAATAATCACCGTCACGGGCGAAGCCGTGGCAGAACCCAAAAATCTCCTGGTCCCCCTTGGCACTTCGATGCGCGAAATGATTGAATTCTGCGGCGGATTTAAGGAACAGCCTGTCAAGGTGATTTCAGGCGGCCCCATGATGGGAGTCTCCCTCCGTTCGATCGACATCCCTGTAGTCAAAAGCACATCAGGGATCCTTGCCCTTACAGCCTCGGTGGCACATCTCGCCGCTGAATCGGCGTGCATCAGGTGCGGACGCTGCATAGAAGGATGCCCGATGGGACTGATGCCCAGCGTACTGAATCCGCTGGTCCTTATGAGGGACTACAAAGCTTTTGAGGAGACCGGAGGCATGAACTGCATCGAATGCGGATCATGCTCCTATGTCTGTCCGGCAAACAGGCATCTTACCCAGTCCTTCAGGGACGGAAAATCAACTGTCATGGCAATGCGCAGAAAGGCGGCGGTCAAATAATGGAAAGGCTGCTTGCAGTATCAAGCTCACCTCATATACATGCCCCGCAGGACACAAGGACAATAATGGCATGGGTCCTTGCCGCTCTTGCTCCGGCAGGGCTGGCGGGGATATATTTCTTCGGATTCAGGGCCGCGGCCGTCATGGCGGTCTGCGTAGCAAGCTGCAAGATATCCGAGTATGTCTGGCAGAAGCTGGCAAAGCAGGCCATGACCGTCGGAGACCTCTCCGCTGCTGTGACGGGACTGCTCCTTGCATACAACCTTCCGCCCTCCATCCCTTTCTGGATGGCGGCGGCAGGAAGCGTATTCGCGATAATCGTTGTCAAGCAGTTTTTCGGAGGCATCGGATGCAACATCGTCAACCCTGCTCTTGCAGGAAGGGCCTTCATGATATCAAGCTGGCCCGTACCTATGACATTCTGGACTCTTGACGGCGTCTCCGGCGCTACTCCCCTTGCCATGATCAAAGAGGGTTCTATGGAGAACCTCCCGGGGATGTATGATCTGTTTATCGGACATGTAGGAGGCTGCATAGGCGAAACTTCAGCGGCAGCCCTTCTTGTCGGTTTCGCCATACTGCTCTATAAGGGCATAATCGGCTGGCATATCCCTGCAGTCTATATCGGAACAGTAGCCGCCCTGACCGCTGTTATGGGAAGACCTGCAGGACCTCTCTACGAGGTGATGGCCGGAGGGCTTTTCCTCGGCGCGATCTTTATGGCAACGGACTACACTACCTCACCGATGACAAAAAGGGGACAGGTGATATTTGCATTCGGGTGCGGGCTCCTTACCTCTCTGATCAGGGTCTTCGGAGGCTACCCCGAGGGAGTCTCTTATTCGATACTTATCATGAACCTTACAGTACCTCTGATAGACAAATTTACAAAGCCCCGCATATTCGGGGAGGTGAAGAAACATGGCTAAGATACTGAAACTCGGCGCTGTGCTCTTTGTAATAACAGCCATAACAGGCCTTGTCCTGGGCGGAGTATACACAATGACACTGGAGCCTATAAAAACCGCAAAGGAAAAGGAGAAAATGGAGGCACTGGCCCAGACGCTCCCGGAAGCCTCTGACTTTGAGGCAGTTGAATGCCCGCAGGGCCAGAGTGTGATCAAGGAAGTAAACAGGGGTTCGGCAAACGGTGAAACTGTCGGATACAACATAACCGTAACTCCAAAAGGATACGGGGGGCTGATAGAGATGGTTGTCGGGATCAGTGACGAAGGCAGGCTGACCGACATCAAAATCCTTAGCCATACGGAAACTCCCGGATTGGGTGCAAAGGCGGCTGATCCTGCATTTTCAGGTCAGTTCCACGAAAAAATCGTTGAAAAAATAGTAGTGACAACTACGCCTCCGGCTGCAGACAATGAGATCCAGGCCATTTCCGGCGCGACGATAACATCGGAGGCCGTGGCTTCGGGCGTGAATGCAGCTCTGGGATACTGGGCAAAAAATCTTAAAGGGGAGGGGAATTAGTGATGATGAGTCCTCTCAGACTGCTTAAGAACGGCATACTTACCGAGAACCCTACCTTCGTGCTCGTACTTGGTCTCTGCCCGACGCTCGCTGTGACCTCGAGCGCTTCGAACGGTTTCGGGATGGGGCTGGCTGCAACCGCTGTGCTGATGGGTTCGAACGTGATGATATCCATGATAAGAAAGTTCATTCCTGACGAAATACGAATTCCGGCTTTTATCGTAGTCATTGCCGGATTCGTAACAATAATCCAGCTTCTGATATCGGCATATGCGCCTGCTCTCGACAAATCCCTTGGGATATTCATACCGCTGATAGTAGTCAACTGCATAATACTTGCGCGGGCTGAGGCCTTCGCATTCAAAAACGGGGTAATAGAATCGCTCTTCGACGGTATCGGCATGGGACTCGGATTCACATTCGCCCTGACATTTATAGGGAGCATAAGAGAGCTTCTGGGAAACGGCACTGTATTCAATTTCAGTCTCATCCCTGCGTTTTACCAGCCTGCGCTTCTGGTCATACTCGCTCCCGGCGGCTTTATCACGCTGGGCATACTGATAGCACTTTTCAGGAACTTGCAGCTCAGGAAAGAGGAAGAGTCGACAGGCTTTAAAGCCGATTTCGACGGCTGGGAAAAACTTGATGCCTGTGACGGCTGCGCCCTTAAGAAATATTGCGGGGGCGGCGGCCTGAGCGTCCCCTGTGCTAAAAAAGATAAGGAGGGTGACGCATAATGTCCCTGCTGGCGCTCTTCTTCGGAGCCATCTTTGTAAACAACATCCTTCTTGCCAGATTCCTTGGCTGCTGCCCCTTCCTGGGGGTCTCAAGCAAACTCGAGACAGCGAAAGGCATGGGGATCGCCGTCATTTTCGTGACCGTACTGGCGGCGACAATGACATGGCTTGCCTACACATTCATCCTTGTGCCGCTGAACCTGCAGTACCTCTACACTCTCTCGTTCATCCTGATCATCGCAGCATTGGTCCAGTTTGTTGAGATAGTGCTCAAAAAAGTACAGCCCGGGCTATATAAGTCACTCGGCATATTCCTGCCCCTGATAACTACCAACTGCGCAGTCCTCGGAGTAGCGGTCATCAACATGAACGAAAAATATACCTTCCTTGAATCCGTCGTCCATGCCTTGGGGGCTTCTGCCGGATTTCTTCTGGCGATAGTTCTTATGGCCGGAATAAGGGAAAGGATAGAGATAAGCCAGAACATGCCCAGGTGCCTGAGGGGGCTTCCAATCGCGCTTGTGACTGCGGGACTGATGTCGATAGCCTTCATGGGCTTCAGCGGGCTTATCAAATAGGGGGAAAATGATATGACTGGAATGATATATCCGGCAATAATAATGGGAGGCCTGGGACTTATATTCGGAGCCCTTCTTGCTTTCGCCTCAAAAAAATTCCATGTTGAAACAGACCCCCGCCAGGCTGATATCCGTACGATACTCCCCGGAGCGAACTGCGGCGGATGCGGTTATCCCGGCTGCGACGGATTTGCTGAGGCACTGGCAAACGGCACAGGAAAGATCACAGGCTGCGCTGCGGGAGGTTCCGCACTTGCAGAGAGCATTGCGGCGATACTCGGAGTCGAGGCCGTGACTGAGGAACCTAAGATAGCCTTCCTGAAGTGCGGGGGATCTAATGACAAAACAGTGAAGAACTGCGTCTATTACGGAGAGTATGACTGCAGGGCAGCATCCGTCATACCCGGCAAAGGACCTTCATCGTGCGCCTATGGGTGTATGGGACTTGGGACATGTGTCAGCGTATGCGCGTTTAACGCGATGACGATCAAAAACGGCCTTGCCGTGGTCGATCCCGAAAAATGCGTCGGATGCGGAGCATGTGTGGAGAACTGTCCCAGAAATGTCCTGGTCCTGGCACCCAGAAAATCAAAGGTAAACGTATCGTGCAACTCCCCGCTTAAGGGGCCCGACGTCAAGAAAGTCTGCTCTGTTGGATGCATAGGATGCACACTGTGCGTCAAGAGCTGTCCCGTCCAGGCAATAGAGATGAAGGGCGCCCTAGCGGAGATCGATCCCGCCAAGTGCATCAACTGCGGCGTCTGCGCTACAAAATGTCCCACGAAAATTATCACCGACAGAAGGACTGCCCAGGAGAGAGCCTCAGCAGAAACAGCCTCTGTCTAGAAATTTCAGAAAGAAATATTGAGAGGGCCCGGCCAATTTCGGACCCCCTCTTTTTTTACTAAGGTCACCTTAGAATTATTTTTTGTACTCTTCAGCAAGCTTTTCAAATGCGGGCAGGGATGCCTCTATCTGATCCGTCCTGACACAGTATGAGATGCGGACATACCCCGGACATCCGAAACCGTCCCCGGGAACAAGCAGGAGCTCATGTTTCTTTGCCCTGTCGCAAAACGCTTCGGCATCAGGTTCAAGCGCTTTTACAAACAGATAGAATGCCCCGTCCGGTTTGGCGCATTCGTAACCCATGCCTGTAAGACCGCTGTAAAGTATATCCCTGTTCTTTTTATATATTGAAATATCCGCAGTTCGGCCAATGCATCTTGCTATGAGATGCTGAAAGAGGCTCGGCGCGCACACATATCCCAGTGCCCTTCCCGCTCCGCAGACAGCTGCGTAAACATCTTCCCCGTCTTTCATCCTGTTGGAGACGAGTACATAGCCTATCCTCTCCCCCGGCAGGGAGAGCGACTTGCTGTATGAATAGCAGACAAAGGTGTTGTCGTAATGGCTGAGGAGGAAGGGAACCTCAACATCCCCGTACACCAGCTCCCTGTATGGTTCGTCCGATATCAGGTATATGGGATGTCCGTACAGTTTTGATCTCTCTTCCATTATCAGGCACATTTTTCTGATCGTCTCGAGCGAATAGACGACCCCGGAGGGATTATTAGGGGAATTGATGATGACTGCCTTGGTCTTCTCGTTTATCGCTTGCGCGAACTTTTCCATGTCGATCTGAAAGTTGGCAGTATCGGCCGGTATTACCGAAAGCGCTCCTCCTGCAGACTCGACATATATTTTGTATTCCGGAAAATATGGGGCAAAGGTCAAAAATTCGTCGCCCGGCAGTGCCAGTGCCTTGCAGCATATCGAAAGTGACGCTGCAGCTCCCGCGGTCAGATAAAAATGATCAGCCGTGATCTCTGTCCCGTATTTGCTGTTTATGTGGTCTGCCAGGATCTTTCTTACACCGAAGTCTCCCTGTGCGGATGTGTATCCGTGGATCTTCACAGGGTCTTCGTTGTTTACAAGATCAGTTATCGTCTCTCTGATGAAGGCGGGAGCGGGAACATTGGGATTCCCTATGCTGAAGTCGAATACTTTGTCCGCTCCGATCTCACTTGCCCTTTTCCTCCCGTATTCAAATATTTCACGGATCTGCGAACGTTTCTTGCCCAGTTCAAGCATCTTTTCTGAAATCATTTAAAAATCACTTTCCTCTCGTCTCAAAAGACAAATATTTTTTAAATATATTAAGCATCTCGGAAGCATTTTCCGGCAAGGATCTTTGTCGGCAGGTCTGATAAAATTATATTCTATACTGCCGTAAAAACAAAATATTTATGTCTCACCAATATTTTTCATCTTTCGGCATCATCGACCAATTCAAACATATCTGCAAAATAGTTGATTTATGTAAAGGAATTCCATGGCAAAAAAATAATTGTTATGATATTCTTACAATGCAGTTGAGAGGTAAAGAGACTGGGCATAAACCATCAAATCTCTGATGTCGGAGATCAAATCAAGGGGAGGATCTTTCAATATGAAAAAACGCGGTATTATTGCATTTTTACTTGTTCTTTGCTTTGCTGCGGCAGCATTCGCAGCTTTGGGACCCATCAAGATAAGCGACCAGAAACCGACCTTTGTCTATGTAGGACCTGTGGGCGACGGCGGATACAACTTCATGCACGACCAAGGCCGCAAAATGATGGAAAAGCTTAACCCCGGTATCAAAAGCTCGATAGTGGAATCCGTGCCCGAAGGCCCCGATGCAGAAAGAGTCATGGAGACGGCTGTACGCAACGGATCTAAGGTCATTTTTGCAAACTCCTTCGGTTACATGGATCACGTCATCAACGTAGCCAAGAAATATCCCGACGTCTATTTCATGCACTGCTCGGGCTACAAAGTGGCCCCGAACGTGAGCACATACTTCGGCCGCATGTATCAGCCCCGTTACCTTTCAGGACTGGTTGCCGGCAAAGCAACGAAATCCAACCTTATCGGTTATGTCGCAGCCTATCCGATCCCCGAAGTAATCCGCGGCATAAATGCATTCACCCTTGGAGTCCGCAAGGCCAACCCCAATGCAAAGGTAAAAGTCGTCTGGATATTCTCATGGCATGATCCGGCAAAGGAAAAAGAGGCAACAAAGGCTCTCTTCGATGCAAAATGCGACACAATAGCGATGCACGCCGACACCGGCGGTGCGCCTCAGGCTGCTGAAGAGCTCGGCATGTGGGTCATCGGATACAACAACCCGATGGATAAGTATGCTCCCACACGCCACCTCGTGACGCCTATCTGGAACTGGGGCAAGTACTACGACTACGCAGTCAAGAACATTGAGAAGGGCACCTGGAAATCCGAGCAGATCTGGTGGAGCATGAAGGACGGAATGGTCGACCTTTCTGCGTACGGAAAGGCTGTTTCCGAAGATACAAAGAAACTTGTCGCTGCCGAAAAGAAGAAGATCCTTGACGGCAAGTGGGATGTCTTCCACGGACCGATCAAAGGCCAGGACGGCAAGATAGTTGTCCAGCAGGGCAAAAAGCTCACCGATGGCGAGATGCTCAGCATGAGCTGGTTCGTTGAGGGCGTCGAGGGAACCATTCCCAAATAAAGAGAGCGTAAAATAATAGGGCTGGCTTGTCTTTTAGGCACGCCAGCCCTTTGTTTTTTCTCGGCATTATTTTTCCCAGATAAACTGGGATCATCGTCTCCCTTTCTTAGCTGCTCAGAATGAGACATACAGAATTATTTTTCTGTGAAAAGTTTCAATCCTCGGAGAAGATGGCGTTTCTGTAAAGTAATATACAATACTACGAAATAATTTCAGTTTTTGCGGGGGTCATGGTTTTGCGAAAAAAAATTACATTGCTTATTTCAATATTTTTTATTTTAATTTCCAAATATACCGGCAGCGCGTACGCAGAAGAGCGGCTCTACGATGTAGCGGTGATAGGCGCGGGCTCAGGCGGATGCTCGGCAGCCATTCAGGCAGCAAGAATGGGGATGTCAGTCGCCCTTATAGAGGAATCTGACTGGATAGGCGGACAGATGACGGGAGCCGCCGTTTCGACGATGGATGACAAGACAAAGACCCGTACCGGAATATACCTTGAGTTCATAACAAAGGTCCGTGAATATTACTCCGCAAGAAATACAAATTACAATATCTGCTACTGGGGAAGCGACACCATTGCATTTGAGCCATGGGTCGGCCAGATGATTTTAAAGGAGATGCTCGGACAGGCCGGACTGATCGACATAATACTGAAAGCCAGACCTCTCTCCGCAAAAGTGACGGATAACAGGATCCGTTCCGTCGATGTACAGGTCGACGGGAAAAATATTAACATCTCAGCTAAGGTCTTTATTGACGCTACGGAATGCGGAGATCTTATCGCCCTTTCCGGTGCCAGGTACCGGGCCGGAAACTCTCTGTCGCCCAAGATAGACAAAAATGCGATCATCCAGGACATCACTTATCCCGCAGTAATTAAACAGTACAAAGAGGGACTGCCTCCCGAGCTTAGGGTACAGGGCCCGCCTCCCGGATACACGGACCACCTTTTCAAATTCAGGATGACCATCAGGAAAAACGGAAGCACATGGCCGGGAGAGTACCCTTTCAGCCCGGTCGTACACAATGCTTACCGGGCAATACCCGACCCTTCGAACAGCACTTTCATTGACGGAGGAAAGCCCGAAACATGGCCAAAGATCTCAAAGACTGCCATTAACTGGGCGAATGACTATCCGGGGCAGAACGGAAGCACTCCGGGCCTTTCAGTGGAATTCCTTGAGAGTCCCAGCTTCAGGGTCCTTGCCACCAGAGAGGCGATGCTCAAGACCCTCGCGTTCCTATACTATATCCAGACGGAGCTGGGCATGTCTGACTGGTCTGTTGACAACAGGCAGGGGTACGGAGGCTGGTTCAGCACAGATTGGGCAAACTGGGCAGAACTCCCGGAAAAATACCGCCCTATCCTCTCCCATTTTCCCCCCTTTCCCTATGTCAGGGAGAGCCGAAGGATCGTGGGGATAAAAACCATGACAGTGGACGACATCTTAAGGGATGAAACGCTGGGCAGGGCCCTTTTTTCAAAACCGCACAGCCTTGCCCTTGGCGAATATCCGATAGACATACACGGAAAAAACGACAGCATTTACCTGGAGGCAGACCTGGGCGAGACTAAGGAAAAGATCCCAAATGACTGGAACGGCGACGGGGGGCTCTTCCAGATACCGTTTGAGGTCTTTGTCCCGGAAAAACTGGACGGCCTTGTGGCTGCAGAGAAAAATATATCCGTTTCAAGGGTCGTTAACGGTTCGACAAGGCTTCAGCCCGTAACGATGCTGACAGGACAGGCCGCCGGTGCTATCGCCGCTCTTGCTGTAATGGAAAAAGTCCAGCCCAGAAAGCTCCGGCCTATCGCTATCCAGACTGAGCTTTGGAGAGCGAAGAGCCGGCTTTCCCTCTTTGATTTTGAGGATGTCCCGAACTACTCTCCGTCATGGGCCGGAGTCGAGGCAGCAATGCTCTACGGTTATATGGATCCACTCTCGGAAAGGTTCTTTGGTGTCTACGATGAAATGCACTGGGTGGAAGTGAGGGACGTCTTCAGAAAGGCTCTCGGCATTGATAAGTTCCCAAAGAGAGAGCTTCAGGGACTCGTTACTCAGGATAATTTATCCGGATGGATCGGAGAACTTTTCAAAAAGGATCTTACAAGATACCGCGGAGTTATTGACGGCCTGGCAGGCGACAAGCCACTTACGAAGGGAAAACTTGCAACTACGGTACTTGCTTTGATGAAAGCGGCTCCTGAACGAAATGACAAAAAGAAATAAGCTGACGATAGCTCTTTGGTACGCGGGCGGCCTTCCCTATGACAAATATGAGAGGGGCCGCCTTTTTTGATCTTTGCGCCCAATGTACGGATGATCCGTATTGAACTTAGTTTTCTACTTGATGTATGATTGGCGGGAACGCAGGATCGATATGAAGGGTCTTGCTGCTAAAAGAGGGAGGCCGATCGGTGTATGAAAAGTTCCATAAAGATCGCTTTGATCTCTGCAGCCCTCCTGATATGCACTCTGACATCCTCTTCGGAGGCTCTTTCCATATCTATTCTGTCTCCCTCTCCGGAAGAGCAGGTCCTTGAATCAGGGAGGGACTTTTACGTTATAGGCAGGATCGACCGGGACGGCATCACCCCCGAAGAGCTGCCCTTTGACATAAAAGTAGATGTTGCAGAGACGGGCCTTGTAAGGGACGGGAAGATCATCCCGGTAAGGACCGTCAGCAGCTGCGTTGACCCTCTTACAGGGCTGACACCTGAAAAAGACATTTACTACAGATATGAAGGAAAGGCACCCTGGGTGGACATTAGCCGTGATACATTATACAAATTTCCTCCACCTGACCTCGTTTACAGGCACGGTGACCCTGAAAGTTTCTATGACCCCTCACTGAAAGCCATAGTGACGGAAGACCGCTTTGCAGTCCTGATCCAGGGCGGCGCGACCAAAGATTTTGATACAGGGTATGCATACCCAGAAGAACTCGGATGGAAGCTCTACAGAGTTCTTGTCACAGCTGAAGCAGATGGGCAGGTCCTCGCCCGAACGGAGGCAGATGTCATGTTCGGAACAGTCCAGGAGAAGGTCCTCGCAAGGTTTTCACCTGATGAACACATGAAGGCTGTCCTCTCTTTCGCCGAAGAAAATGGGTTTCGCATATACAGGGACCTTTTTCCCGGATACTGGCGATGCGCAGACGGCTCAGTATACGAGATCCCGCGCAGATGGAGGGCAAACGATGCCCTTGAGTACGTCGGAGGTAAAGTGCATGCGGTCATTTACAACATAAAGGAAAAAAGGTGCGCGGCCCAGGAGGTCGAGTTAGGGCGTATGGCTTTCGAGGGATGGCTCGACTCGGAAGATGTGACCTACTATCACTACAGTATAGGCGAACCCTCCCTGAGATTCTGCACATGGTACGGGACAGAGACGAAGAAAGGAAAACTTGTCGCGTTTAAAAACGGGGACCGGCTTGAAATTGTACGTGCCGAGACAGGCAGCCTAAGGGACCGCTATTACCCCGAAGATACCGTCGAAAAGGTCGACTGGAACGTACACGATTCTGTCTCCGCCGATCCTGGAGCAGCCCTCGCGATTTGCGGGGCGGTAACTCCCATCCAGCCGATGCTCTCCGAGGTCATTCCGAACGATGACGGGACTTTTGTGGTAGGAAACCGGATAAGCAGGATAAGGTACAGGTTCGTCGACATGATCGACGGCGTTATTCACGAGGAATCAAAAGCTGTCTTCCTCCAAAGGAATTACAGGAGCTCCGATGAAGAATGGTCCCTTGATTCTATATATGAATTCCGCCACCTATTTCTTCTCCCCGAGCCCCTTAACGGAAGGATCCTGACTGTATTCGTCGAGGCCTACGATAATAAGGGCGAGGAGATAGACGGGACTTCTGAAGCCTTTTACCTCCATATCAGGTAATCCAAAGCAAGATCCTAAAGAAAGCATCATCGTTGTATAATGTCCCGGTCTGCTTCTCATGAATGAAAGGATTGATAGTAAATCACCCAGCCTGCTGATCCGGCAAAAAGACAAATGCTGATAGATCAGGAGAAGATACCAAAGCTCCTGATCCATTTTGCGTTCCCTGCCATGATCGGAATGATAGCCGGAGCTATCTACAACATCGTTGACCGCATCTTCGTGGGAAGATACGTGGGAACCGATGGACTTGCAGCCATCACCCTCTCTTTTCCGGTAATGCTGCTCATGTTCTCTTTCTCTCTCCTCATAGGAGTAGGCGGATCGTCAAGGGTGGCCATCTTGAGAGGAGCAAGGAAACAGCGGCCCGCTGAACAGGCCCTCGCACACACACTGACGCTTCTTGCTGCAGTGGGCTTTGCGGGGATGGGACTCAGCATATTCGGTGTCGACTTTCTCCTGAGGCTTTCGGGTGCCGGTGAAGAAATATTGCCCCTCGCAAGGAATTATCTTCGTATCATCCTCATTGGAGGCCCTATGGCCCTTATGGGGCATGGTATAAATTCCCTCATCAGGGCATGCGGGGATCCACGATATGCAATGGGGACACAGATACTCGGTGCTTTCTCGAATATTCTGCTTGATGCGCTTTTCATAGTGAAAATGGGGATGGGCGTAGAAGGTGCGGCTTTGGGTACAGTGCTTGCACAGGGCGCGGCCGCCGTCTGCGGCATCTGGTTTTTCTATTCCGGCTCAAGCCCGGTCAGGATAAGGCTCAGTTTCCTGTTCAGGCTGAGGACGAAGGTAATCAAAAAGATCTGTGCCGTAGGGAGCTCTCCCTTCATTACGGAACTCTCCTTCGTGTTCTACATGACGCTGATGAACAATATGGTGAGGAAATACGGCGGAGATATCGGGCTTTCAGCAATGGGCGTCTTTCTGAGCCTTGACTCTATTCTTTTCCTCCCGGCTCTTGCTATCGGAGAAGCTGTACAGCCGGTCATAGGGTACAATTACGGGGCAGGAAAGCCGGACAGGGTCATCGGCGCCATAAAATATGCAGTCTACATGGTCACATCCTTATATCTTCTGAGTTTTGTCGTTGCTGAGACCTTTGCCCGGGAGATGATCCTGCTCTTCAATAATGATCCGGAGCTGCTGGCTATTGGAGTCCCGGGAATGAGGATAGGCTATATAGGCATTGTATTCATGGGTGTGACCATAGTGACCAATTCGGCTCTTCTCGGCCTGGGCAGGGCGAAGGAGGCAATAACCCTGTCCGTATTTCGGCATGCCGTCTTCCTCTTCCTTCCCCTTATCATCCTGCCCAGGTACTTTGGCCTTTGGGGGGTGTGGATGTCTTTTCCTGTAGGCGACATCTTTGGCTGCTTCATCGCAGCGTTCTTTCTGAAAAGGCTGTTCAAATGGCTTGGGGGAGATTCAGCCCTCTTTATCGAATAAAGTTTTCGGCTGACTTTTTTCCTGCGCCCTTTTAAGCGTCAGGGGGGATATCCCCGTCGCAATGAACGATACCCTCTCTGCAAGGTTCAGCACGTGATCGGAGATACGAGAGAGATGTCTCAATGTCAGTATCACGGTGCAGAAAAGTCTCATCCTGTCGTTTTCGCAGGCCTTTTCAGAGGCAATGATCTTGTCAAGCATCGAAACAGCGTTGCTCCTCGTCTCCTTTATCAACTTTCTTCTCTCTCTTGCGGTACATATGACTGTTTCGTCCTCTCCGGCGAAGGCTTGCATAACTTCCCCGATCATTTTTATATTTTCTTCTGCCATTTTTTCAACAAAAGGTATCATCTCTTCGGGAAAAGTTATGCCTTCAGGGAGATCCCTTACGTTCATCGCGATATTGACCGACTGGTCTCCTATCCTTTCAAGGTCTACTATGATCTTCATGACAGAATAGACGAAACGAAGATCCTCGCGCATCGGCTGCCTCATCGCAATCGAATAGAGGCATTCCTGATCGATCTGCTCTTCTTTTTCATCTATCAGGTCGTCTCCCTCAATAACTTTTTCAGCCAGTACGGCATCTCCCGACCTAAGCGCGCCGACCGCCGTTTCAATTGAGGCTGCAGCGATCTGTGACATCTCTTCAAGAAGAGTCCGAAGTCTCTCTTTATCCGCGGCGTATAGATATCTTTGGAGACTGCTCTGCTTTTTATCTTCTCCGTTGTTTTCCGACATCCATCTCATCCCCTTCATAAGTGTACTCTCAGCAGGGACCTTGAGTTTCGGGCATTTTGTATAACTCTTCGTCTTCCGCCAGGATCTTTGACATTCCAAGGAAACCCTGCATCAAAGATATCACCCTTATTGCTTTGGAAATGTTTCTCCCGTAAGAATAATTGCCGGTAAGTCCGTCTCTTATCTTCCTGCATAGTTCTCCGTATTCTTTTTCCAGTTCTCCGGTCTTCTCTATCAGTCCCTTTTCTCCTATCACAAAGGCTCTCAGGCTTGTACGCATTATCTTTCCTGAGAGAGCGGTCCATTCGTTCCAAAGCTTTGCTCCCGCCCTTTCCCTTAGCGTCAAGCATGCGGCTTCATCCGAAAGTATTTCGCTGATCTCCCCGCAAAGAGTCTTCGACATTGAACGAAGTATGGACATCGTTCTGCTCACCGATGCAAATTTTTCCTGAAGTTTCGGCCCTTCTCCGCCGGCCTGTATCCTGTAGGAGTAGTCCTGACATGATCTGCTGAGTTCCTCTATCGCGTTAGGCAGTTTATAAAAAAGTTCCCTGTCCCTCTCTGAGGGTATCATCAGCATCTGCATATATGCTTCAATACAGTTTGAAAGCCTGGCCATCTCTCTAGACAGGAGCAACACCGCGACAGTCGGGACCGAAAGCAGCTCTTCCTCGATATACATAGGCTGCTCCAATTCTCCGGAGGCCGTGACAAGTCGTGTTGACAGAGTGCTGAGCAATGGAGAAAAAGGCAGTATGATCGCTATGTTGAACAGGGCGATCAATATCTGGCCATAAACAAGTTCCTGGACTACATCAAGGCCTGTCCCGCTTAACAGCCTGTGAGCGGAAGGGACCAAAAAAGCAAACGCGGCCGTGCCGGTCAGATAGTAGACGGAAGAACAAAAACCAAGCCTTCTTGCGCTCAGTCTTCCCCCAAATCCTGAGGCAACTGCGATGAGGGACGACCCAAGATGGGCTCCGAGTGCGACCGGCAGGGCTGATGCTGCGGGAAGGGCGTCAGAAAGGGCCATTGCTATCCCAAGTCCGATTATCGCAGATCTGCTTTGAAAGACTGCCGCAAACGTGAAGGCAGCGGTTCCGATGGTTAAAGGAGAAGATGACCACGACAGCACGGTATCCCTGAACATTGCGTCCTCGAAAAGTGATACTGCCCCCATCTTCAGAAACATCATACCGAGGAAAATGATTGTTATGCTCTTCATAACTCCTCCAAAGAGGCGGGCCTTCCTGTTCCTCATTTTGCTGAGGAAAAAGGCCCCTGCAAACAGGATCGGGGCATAGTCAAATATATTGAGGCTGAGAAAGATCGAGACCAGTGTCCCTCCAAGACTTGCCCCCATGACCATCAAAAGCGAACCGGCAAGAGAAAGTATTCCGGCATCGACAAAACCCACCCCGAAAGATATCGCGATGGCGCTGCTTTGCGCCACAGCAGCCAGGAGGACTCCGAGCAAGAAGGAACCGGTCCCGCTCCCGCTCAGCTTCTCTATGCCCTCCCTCAGGCTTCCGCTTATATCATGCTTGAAGAAACGGGCACTTTCCTGTGCTCCATAGAGGAAGAGCGCGAGGCCGCCTATTATGTTCACGATACTGTCGCTAATTTCCGTCTCACTCACCTCCGGCCATAAGACCTGCCTCTTCTGCCCGGCCTTTTTTTACATGCTCAACAAAACACCGTGCCTGAGGCCCCTGTCGCTTACAACTATCTCGCTGCATCCGCAAAACTGGATAGCATATCTGATGACGCATGCTCCGGCCAGTATAATGTCGGCTCTTTCCGGATCTAAGCCTTTTATCTTCCTTCTTTCATCACCGGTCTTGGTCGAGTATTCCCCTATCTGCCTGTTTATCTCTTCCTCTGACAGTATCGTTCCGTGCACTTCTGTCGGATCATACCTCTCCATTCTCCTGAATACGGAGGCCATGGCGGTCACATTTCCTCCGATGCCTACGGCCATCTCCGCCCTGAATGGGGGTTTCGTTAAGGCGAACAGCTCTTTTAATTCATCCTCCGCATTCATCAGGTCTTCCTGTGACACGATATCTTTTGAGAAATACTTTTCCGTGAGCGTAAGTGCTCCCGTTTTCAGGCTCGACCGGGAGACGATCTGCCCTTCACGCGCAAAGACCAGTTCGGTGCTTCCCCCGCCTGTGTCGATCATACAACAGTTTTTGACATTGCCGGGATCGAAGCCTGAGAGGGCACCCCAAAACGAGAGGGTCGCCTCATCCTCCCCCGAAAGCACCTCTGTCTCAACCCCGGCATGTTCCCAGATCCTGCGCATAAAATCCGCTGCGTTCAAAGCTGTCCGGAGTGCCATCGTTCCGACGATCCGTATTTCTCCGGCTCCGCTCTTTTTTGCGTCCAGGACAAATTCCTCTGCGGTCTCTGCGCTTCTTAGAAGTGCCTGCGGACTGATCCGCCCCGTTTTACTGAGCCCCTCCCCCAGCCTCGTTATCTTTACCATGTCTTTAAGGATTATGGGCTTATCATTGCTACAAACCTCTGCGAGCAGGTACTTGACCGAATTTGTGCCGATATCAATGACCGCTTTGATCATTATATTTCCCCTTCTTGAATTTCACTCTGGCAACACACTAAATTGATTATAACCTCATGCAAATCAAGCCGCAATAAAGCTATTTTATGCCATTTTGTCATCAATGCTGTAGAATTATGTGCGTATCTGCCTCAACGGGGAGGAACTACACATGCAGACAGAAAAGGTTCTACGGATAATAAGCCATACAGACCTGGACGGAGTCGTATCTGCAGCTCTCGCCTGGCATGCCGGAAGGTCGTCGGGGCTGCCTATAAAGGTCTCGCTTATGGGTTACGGTGAGGTGGACAATGCCATTCTTGAATCGCTTGATTCCGGACAAAGGCTGGTCGTTCTGGATCTTTTCTGTCAAAGGGACCGCACAGTCGATGATATTGACAGGCTTTTCCCCGGGGGTGGCTCTCCCTTTATATTCGACCATCACAAAAGCACTTTTGACAGGTACAGCAACAGAAAATGGGCTGTAGTGGACACCGGATGCTGCGCGGCAATGGTCTACCGGAACTGGCTCATCAAGCAGGATCTCGATGCAGGGACCAGAAAGATCGTTGACGACATGGGACCTCTGGTGAATATTACCAACGACCGGGATCTCTGGCTTGGTGAGATACCCGAAAGCCGTCTCTGGCAGGGACTCGTTACGATTTGCGGACCATGGGGCGTACTGATGAGACTTGTTTCGGATCCTTCTGCCAAACTGACGGAAGGAGAGCGGAACGCCGCTCAGGATTTTGTGGACCGCCAGGAAGCAAGATTTGAACTGGCAAAGACAAAAATATCAAGGATAGGGGATGACCTTTCCTTTGTCGGTGACGGGCTTCTCGAATTCGGCGACGTTTCCGACTTCTGCGGATTGATACTGGACAGAGAACCTAACCCCACAAAAATTGCTGCAGTTTCAGCAAAGAGGATGGGGGGCGACTGGGCTCTTTCTCTTCGAAGCCGTGACGGACTTGCCGGTAAGATCGTTGCCTTGCTTAAGGACGGCAGCAAGATACGGGGAGGCGGCCACGAAGACGCAGCCGCGCTCTATTTCCCCTCCAACTACAGTGAGGATCAGATACGGGAGACGGTACTGGCTGCCATCAGGCAGGAGAGAGAAGGGTCCGAGACCCCAAATGTCACACTGGGGGACCTGTTCAAAGGGCTGGATAAAATTTGAGATCTATAGCATTCCTCTACGCTTCTGAAGGGACCGGACACAAGGCCGCCGCCGAAAATCTGAGAGAGTGGCACCTTGGGCGGTCACGCGAAAATACGGCGATCTGCATGGATGTGCTTGAAGTGCTGCCTTTTTGGCTGCGAGGTACTGTATCTATGGGATATCTTCTTATAGCGCGGCACGCTCCATCGATCTGGGGCAGATTTTACTGGGGATCGGACAAGCCCTCCTTCCAGGCATCGATTTTCGACCATATACATTCGATTTTATGCAAAATATACCTCCCGGGCATCGAAGAGATTGTATCTTCCTCCGGAGCTGAGGCTGTTGTCTTCACTCATTACTTCGGAGCCTCGGTTTTTGCGGCAAGGAACCGCCTAAAGATACCGGTGTACTACGTAAATACTGACTTTATCACCCACAGGTTCCAGAGAAGCGACCTTTTTTCCGCCTCATTTGCAGCGAGTGAGGCCGCGCTTGAACAGTATCGGGCAGACGGCATAAACAATGTTTTCAACACTGGAATACCGGTCTCAAGAAAATATAGCTCTCCTATATCAAAAATTACTGCGAGGGACCGGCTCGGACTCGATCAATCGAAAAAGACCGTCCTGGTCACTGGAGGGGGGATCGGTGCGGGACCTGTTATCGATGTAACAAGATCACTTGCCGCAGAAAAGGAGCTCCAGACCCTCGTGATATGCGGAAATAATCTTCGTCTGTATAAAAAACTTACTTCAGTGTACAGCGGATGTCAGAACGTCAGGATCGTCCCCTTCGTGGACAACATGCCCGAATACTACCGGGCTTCCGACCTTGCCGTGATGAAACCGGGAGGGCTGTCGCTATCCGAGGCTCTTTCCGCGGAGCTCCCGCTGCTTTTGATGGAGCCTATTCCCGGTCAGGAGCAGCTCAACATGGATCTGCTCTGCGCAGGCAGCGCGGCAAGATGCCTGAAAGACTGCAGCAAGGCGGCAGAAGAGGCACTGGAGATGCTGGAAAACAAGAGTGTTATGGATGGCCTGACCAAAGGTACGAAAAAGTTTTCCAGGCCCCGTGCCGCTGAGGAGATACTTGAGATAATAACGGGGCACTGATGGCGCATCATAAAGGTTTGCTTTAATAATACAGATGGGAGACGGAGCAATAGACATACGCCGCCTCCCATTTTTCATTTATTTTGGAGCTTGTCGTTATTTGCTCTTGGGTGCGAACTGCTTACGGAACTCATCCATAAGATCTTTGCCCATGTTGGCTTCGAGCTTCACCCAGCTTTTTGAAATGGCCGCCTGGATCGGTGCAAGTTCTTTGTCTGTGTATGTGTAGACCTTTATGCCCTTTTTCCTCATCAGATCCATGTAACGTGCGTCGTCTTTCTTCGCCTGATCGATGGACTTTGCCGCTACCTTGGTAACAGCGTCAAAGATGATCTTCTGATCGGCCGGCTTCAGTTTGCCCCATGTCTTCTGGCTCATGAGGTATGATTCGTTTTCAAGCGAGTAGTTCGTCTGGTACCAGTATTTCATGGCATCCTTGAGCACCGTGTATGCAAGTGCCGGCGGTATGGAGGAGACTGCGTCGCAGACTCCGGTCTGCATTGCCTGGAAGATGTCAGCATAGGGAAGCGATATCGTCTTGTATCCCATTGCCTCTACACCGGTCTTGTAAACATCCATGAAAGGCACCCTGGTGAGAACGCCCTTATTGACTGTGGGGTCAAGGGGATCCCTGACAGGTTTCGTGCTTCCTATCCCGATCATGCCTTCAACGTTGAAGCCAAGGAACTTGACTCCGAGTCTTGTATGGAATTCGTCCATTTTCTTTGCCATCCATCCGTTGGGCTTGAAAGCCTTCTTTATGCCGTCGTAGCCTGTTACAAAACCGTTGATGTAGACAAGTTCCATCCTCGGGTCAAACTGGCTGGGTACAGAAATGAGGGCCATGTCGATGGTGCCGCGGATGAGCTCTTCATATACAAGGGTATAGTCTCCGAGCTGGTTTGCGGGGAAAATTTTGATGTCGATGCGTCCGTTGCTCTTCGCGGCAACTTCCTTCGCAACTTCTTTCATGAATCCCGTCGCAGTATGATCGGGCGGGAACTGACCGGCAAAACGCAGGTTCACTTCTGCTGCCGATGCTGCCGATGCCATTGCGACCAGTACCATCATCACTGCTAGTACAAGTGCAAACTTTTTGGTGCTTTTCATGGTATATGCTCTCCTCTCAAGTTTTGGTTCTTTTTTCACAGCCTAGCATGGCTGATATTTTTTATCGTTTGTAAATTAATTCACTTAATTTCAATAATTTGGAGAAATAAAATTATTACTATGTCTTCTTCTGTAAATCAGAAATTTTCTTTTTGACTTTAGTTTTATTGAAACAAAAGATATATCAGTTTGAATGTCTTGTCAAGGTAAGACTATTTATCATAAGGTTTAACACTATGGTTTATTCGATTAATATTTTTGAATACCTGATCCAACATCAGTCCGCAAAACACATTTCTTCGCTCTGTAACAGGATGTAAAGCTGTTCTTGCTTTTGTTTGCAAATTATCCTCAGGTAAAAATAAGCAATTGTTGCAATAAAAATATCACGTCCCAGTATGAGGGGCGTGATATTTCAATTTTAATTATTCTCGTACGCTGCTCTCCGTTTTACTATTCGAGAGGGGGAAGCGGTCCTACCTCATCCTCTTTGGTAAATTCGCTACTGGGATCGAAACGCCTTCTGAAAGACTCGAATTTACTCTTAATATCTTCCATCATAAGCGTCGCCCAGAGGGGATCAGGCCATTTTTTCCTGTGAGCGGTGGTAGAAAGGCATGCGCACATCATCGCGCCAAAATAAAGATAGGCGTCGTTGAAGGCCAGTGCCGCACCGAAAAATATGAAACAGAGAGAGGCAAAAAGATCTTTGTAAAAATACACATTATCGCTTCCAATCAAAAAAACTCCGTTTGCTCAACTGTATATTATATCAGATAGACAGGCCTCATATACAAGAATGGATCGATTTCAGTATAAATGCTTAAGTGCTATCAGTATAAAAATCGAAGCTCCCAGCCTCAGGCGGGAGCTTCGATGATTTCTTGCCGATAAACGATTCTTCTTTCTTACCAGGGAAGCCCCAGGATCAGATGGGGCAGTAAGAGCGAGACTTTCGGTATGTACGCCGTTACAGCAAGCACCGGGATCCAGCAGAGAACCATGAAGGTCAGTGCCGGCTTCATGATCTCGTTGATCGATGCCCCACCGACCCTTCCGCTCAGATAGAGCACCGGAGCACAGGGCGGCGTTATGCACCCGAGTGCCGTGTTGACTCCCACTATTGCCGCATAGTGTACAGGATCTACTCCGAGTTTCGCTATTATCGGAAGCAGTATCGGCGTGGTAAGAACAACAACGCTGATGTCGTCCATGAGCATTCCCATGAGGACCAGGAACACGTTTATCATAAACATAATGATATATGGGTTCGATGATATCGTGTAAAAGAGGTCGAGCACCTTACCGGGCAGGTCTTCGAGTATGTACAGCCTCGAGAGCATCGAGACGGAATAGAGCATTACCATGATAACGCCCGTCGTTATCGATCCCTCGACCACTATGTTGAAAAGGGTCTTCCAGTTAAGTCCCTTGTAGATATAAAGACCGATCGGGATGCAGTAGACGACAGCAAGAGCCGAGGCTTCCGTTGTGGTCATTACTCCGCCGTAGATGCCTCCGAGGACCATGACCGGCATGAAGAGTGCCGGAATGGCAAGACGCCCTCTTTTCATGAACATATCGTAACGTTCTTTTGGTGTGCGTTTCTGGCTGACGAGGATCGCCTTATTGTCACGGAGCATCCAGAGGTTGACCAGGCTCAGGAGGATTATCGTAACTATTCCGGGGCCAATAGTCGAAAGGAAGCATGCCAGAACGGAGATTCCGCTTATCCAGGCAAAGATGATCAGGGTCGCGTTGGGCGGGATAAGCAGACCAAGCAGTGAGGCGTTAGCCATAAGCGCGCAGGCGTGTCCCATAGGATAGCCGCCGGCCTTGAAACGCGGGAACATGATTGCGCCTATGCACGAAAGGGTAGCGCAGGCCGCGCCGCATATGGATCCGAAGACAGCGCAGGATATTATGCCGACTACGCCAAGTCCGCCCCTGATATGTCCCACAAAGACGTCTACCATGTCAATAAGCTTCTCGGCGATGCGACCTCTCTCCATGATCCCGCCAGCAAGTATGAACATCGCTATGGCTATCAGGGAGACGGAGTTCATCTGGGTGAAACCGTAGGGCAGAAGCTGTGTTGCCTGGTAACCGACCTGATCCACCCCGCCGAAGAATATCAGCCAGGCGCATGACGCCATGAAGCTTACCGGGACCGGGACTCCTATCGTCAGACATGCCATCAGTATAATAAGTGCTATATAGATCATTCTGTCTTACCTCCAGCGAAAAGAGCTTTTCCGGCCCTGATCATGTCCCACATGAAATAGTAGGACATGAAGAAGAGACCTATGAAGATCGGGAGGTATCCTGTCCACAGAGGTATCCTCCATGCGACTGTCTTGGGTATTGCGACACCTGTGCCAAGCGGGCCGGCAAAACCGAAGTAGAAGAAGTCCCATCCCCACCATGTGAAGAGAAGCGTGACGCCAAGTGTCACGGCTGTCTTGGCAAATATCAGCAGCCGTTTTAAAGTCCCTTCTTTAACATAAGACTGAACAAGGTCGGCTGAGACATGCGATCCGGCGAAGGCACCGTATCCCGCTCCCATGAAATAGAGCCAGAAAGCGAATATCTTTATCCATTCCTCGTAGCCGTAGAGGTCCATCTCAAGAACATAGCGCATAACGGTCGCAGCGCTTATTATTATTGCGAGGGTGATTGCCATGACAAAACAGATGATCGCAAATGTCCTGGTCACTATCTTGTCAAAGGGGTTCGTTGCGGGTCTGACCGTTGAGATCGGTTCTTCGTAAACATTTTCTTCCACGTACTTACACTGCGCCTGTGTCATAAATAAGGCTCCTTTCAAAAAAAGGAAACCCGGGGAGGAAGAACCTCCCCGCGGATTTCCCTGATGTTGCTTGATCTTATATTATAAACATTAAAAAATTTTACAGGTTGCCGAGATGCTTTTTAAATTCCTTCATGAGCTCTTCTGTCATACCGCGCTTGCCAAGTTCTGTCCATGTGGTGATGCATGCTTCCTTGATCGGTTTGAGTTCAGCTTCGGTGTACTTGAAGACCTTTATGCCCTTCTTCTCCATCAGGCCCATGTACTTGTTGTCTTCAGCCTTCGCGTTGTCTATTGAGAGAAGTGTGTATTTTTTCGCTACTTCCTGGAAAACCTTCTGGTCTTCCGGGGTAAGCTTTTTCCATGATTTGTCGCTGACCATGATCGCAAGGTATTCCATTGAGTAGTTGGTGTGATACCAGTACTTAAGGACATCGCCGAGGATCGTGTAAGCTGCTGCTACCGGGTAGCCGTCAACCGCGTCGCAGACGCCGGTCTGCATTGACTGGTAGACATCTGAATAGGGGATGGTGATGGGGCGGAAGCCCATTGCCTTCGCTCCGAGCGTGTAGACGTCCATGTTCGGGACCCTTGCGAGAACACCCTTATCGACCTTCGGGTTGAGGGGTTCTTTGAGGGGCTTCGTTGATCCGATACCGATCATTCCTTCGATGTAGGATCCGATCAGCCTTACTCCGAGGGCTGAGGAAAGTTCATTCAGTTTGTTGGGCAGCCATGCTCCGGGAACGAAGACCTTCTTCGCATCCTCGTAACCGCTTATAAACCCGTTGACGTAAACGAGCTCAAGGCGGGGGTCAAATTCGCTGGCTATCGACATAAGGGACATGTCGATCGTTCCGCGGATCATCTCTTCCATAACTAGTGAATAGTTGCCGAGCTGGTTCGCGGGATATACCTTGATCTCGACGCGGCCGTTGGTCTTCTGGGCGATCTCTTTGGCCATGTCGTTCATCGTCTTTGTGGCCATGTGGTCGGGGGGCGACTGTCCTGCGAAGCGGAAAACGATGGGAGCTGCTGTTGCCGGGCCTACTGCTGCTACGAACAGAAACATTACTGCGAGGATAATTGCAAATTTCTTCATCAAAAATACTCTCCCTTCAAGTTTCTATTTCTTGTTGTCCGATGATGACTTTTGATGCCATTGAGTGATCAAAGCCCTGAATAAAAACTTTACTTAAGTTGACCTTTTTACAGCCCTCCTTTCCTGTACACCAGAGTAAAACTGTAATTGTCCGATTATTTTCAAAATTTCAAAACCTAATATTTCAAATTCGTCCGGCTGTACCATTTGCACGGTTAACTGAAAAACCGGAGAATCACGATAACAAGTTACATCAAACAGGCTTTTTAGTCAATCTCACCTGTCATGATATGAGCAAGACTGATATTTCTGTTTATGTGCCAATCCCGTGTTTTTTTAATGAAAAGGAGCCTTAACAGATAAAATATCACAGTATTTGTGAATTATTATTCATGTAACAGTTTTTGATGCCTGTTTCGCAGCATTTTAATATTTCAGGAAAATAGGAACGCACCAATTACACCAAAAATAACAAGCAGTGCGGGAGGATATTTTTTAAAAAATTCGCAAAAACGGAAGAGGACTATTCCTAAAATGAGCATCGATATCGCCGCAAAACCGTTTTGGGCCGTAGCTGTAAGCGGAGAAACAAGAGAAAGTGCCAGAAGGCCCGCAACTATGGGACGGATAAGGTCTTTAAATATCCTGCCTTTGTCGGCATCGGCTTTATTAAGAAGAAACAGAAGAGCACACAAGATCAGGATGGGTACTGTCACTACGGACAGGGTAGAGACGGCGGACCCTGGGATCCCTGCCTGCTGGTATCCTACGAATGTTGCCGCATTGATCGCGATGGGGCCTGGAGTGACCTGGGAAAGGGCAAGTACCTGGTTGAACTGGGATTCAGTGAGCCATCCTGTAGCCTTTACAAGCTGGTATTCGATCAGGGGGAGCGTCGAAAGCCCACCGCCGAAAGCACCGGCAGCGATCTGCGAAAACGATAAAGCCAGGTCGAGAAGAACTTTCATCTCACTGTCAGCCTCTCCTTCAACAGCTGAAGAGAAAAGGCCGCCAGCATGGAAATAAGGGGATGGGCTCCAAAAAGTCCGATGAGGACAACTACGACGGCAAAAGGAACGAGGTTCCACCAGCCGGATATAAGAGTGGATCTGACATTGTCAGATACTACCATTGTGATGATAGCTCCGGTCCCGGCCAGTACGCCTTTGAAAAAACCCTGGACCCGCGGGTCGTCAGAATACTTCATTATCACCGGAGACAGGGCAAGGACGATAAGAAAGGGCGGAAGGACGGCTCCTGCCACTGCTGCCAAGCTTCCTTTAAGTCCCCTGTAATGCCTGCCCAGCAGCCATGCTATGGATACAGCCAAAGGGCCCGGTACCGAAGCGGCAAGGCTAAGCATGTCAGAGAACTCGCTTTCAGTTATGTCATCCCTGTCTGCCAGGCCCAGCTTGACCATACCCAGAATTACTATTCCGCCACCGAATGTGACCGTGCTGATCTTAAAAAAGAAAAAAAAGAGCTGGAGTGTTGTCATTTTAATTCCTTCCGCCATTGCTTGATCCACGTTATGGCCTTTTAAATAAATCACAGTATATTCAATGATAATTCAAAGAAAAGAAAAAGAAAACATCTTGGATATTGCGTAGACTATTTTGAACTAAAGGCTAGAATCTATAATATCAAATCAATTCTTGTGGGGTGCATCTTATATGAAAAAAACTGTCCTTCCCATTTCGCTCCTCTGTTTTGTCTTTTTGTTCTTCGTCTGTCCAAGCGAGGCATCCGACGAAGCAGCTCTTGCAGCGACAATGGGGAATTCGCTTATCTCCGTCTTCAAGCCTGAAAGAGCCGCAGTCCGCATAAGAAAAGAGGCTCCTGAAGCATGGATAGAAATTGACGGAGGAGAGATAGACGGCATAAAGATCGAAAAGATGAGGCTCCTGGCCGAACTAAAATCCGGCTCTGCCGGGATATCCTCCGACAGCGAAGCGGCCCGGCTGGCGGCAATGATCAAGAATTCGACGGGAGAGGCAATTCTCGCTGAAAAAGATGTAAATGAGTACTTCCGGAAGAATGAGAATCCTGAAGGTTTTTCAGATCTGGAGTTTGATTTCGGAAGGAACGGCTTCACGGCAGCAGGCAGATTCAGGACCAAAATCATAGTTGACGTTGAGCTTCCCATATCTGCCAAGGGGATCCTTGCTCTGCGAAATGAAGCGGTTTATCTCGAAAATACCGTTATTAAAGTTGAAGGGATGAACCAGCCCGAGTTCCTCACGAATATGATCCTTTCGAGGATAAATCCTTTGATTGAATTTAAAGACATTCCCTTCCCCGTCACATTTGAAAAGATCATCATGACTGAAAAGTCAGCAATAATGACCGGAAAACCAAAGGAATTTAAAGGCGGAAAGACATGGCACTGGGAAAAACAAAAATAAATAAAATGCTCCTGAATACGCATAAACAAATAAAATGCTCTGCCGGCGATCTGGCGGAGCATTTTGATTTTATGAAATAGTCAAATAAAGTCTAAGCCTATATACTCTGTTGTGGTTTTTTGACTGAATAAAAACCGGATGTGACCTCTAAATACTTGTTGCCGCTACTATCTGTTGGATACCCACAGACAAAAATCAGATATCGTCCAATAATACTTATGGTGTTCGGTGTCAGGATCTGCAATATTGTTTTCGTTCCGTCTATGAATTGTGTTTTTCTTGATCCAAATTATTATTTTCTGAATTATTGCCAACATACACACATTTTCTATCCACATCATGTGGATAAAGTGAGGCCTGGTTTGTCTTTCGGCTTCCTCCGCGGTTGTTCACAGAAATCACAAACCGGACTCTCTGATATGGTTGTTCCCAAAATCAGCGTTTGTTTACATATTAGTATCATCATATCCACAAAACAGCCTTGAGTGGGCAGAGATTATCCACGCTTTGAAAATCTTAATGGTCATTTATGGTCAGTTTATATTGACTTTGTTATATTTTACGCTTGTGCTATAGTTCTGCAGTTTTGCTTATTCCACAAAACATCAGCCATTGTTTGTGGATATGTGTATATGTAATGTGGATTTAAATAGTTTTTTGATTTTCTCAGAGAGAGATCTTCATGATACAATTGTTCGGACAGACTTCCTTCGTAATTATCTGTCCCTCGGGGTGAATATTGATGACCAAAGATCTGGATATTTTGTGGAACGAATTCAAGACTCACTGTGTAGAAGCTATTTCCGGCACTGACAGCGCCATTAAAACATATCTTGACACATGCCTTCCCGTTTCAATAAAGGAGGGGATACTTGTCTTAGATGTTCCCACCCCGTTTGCCAAAGAACAGATCAAATCCCGCTTTCTTGATGACATGAAAGGTCTTCTGTCTGAGACCGGATTTGGTTCAGGCATCGAGATAGAGGTCAGCCAGGAGATAAAGGAGGACATCGGCGCTGCCGGAAGGGCTGTTGCTGCGGCTGCGCCCGCTAAGCTTTCGCTCAGCAGGAACGGACTTAATCCAAATTACGTCTTTTCATCCTTTGTAGTCGGAAAATCGAACAGGCTGCCTCACGCGGCATGCCTTGCGGTGGCGGAATCACCCGGAATAGCCTATAATCCCCTCTTTATTTGGGGAAAGGTTGGTCTGGGCAAGACGCATTTGATGCATGCGATAGGACACCACACTGAAAAGACCCAGCCGAATACAAAGGTCCTTTATGTGAGTGCTGAAAAATTTACAAACGACCTTATCACATCCATAAGAAATAACACAAACAATGAATTCAGGTCACGCTACAGGGAACTTGATGTCCTGATGATCGACGACATACAGTTCATAGCGGGCAAGGAACAGACCCAGGAGGAAGTATTCCACACATTCAATGCCCTCCACAATTCAAAAAAACAGGTAATTATAAGTTCAGACAGGCCTCCCAGAGATATACAGGGAGTGGAGGACAGACTTGTTTCCCGTTTTGAGTGGGGTCTTGTCACCGACATACAGCCGCCGGATCTTGAGACAAGAGTTGCGATACTCCAGAAGAAGGCAGAAATTAAAAATTATAAGATACCGGATGACATCATTCTTTTTATTGCCCAGAACATCCCCAGCAACATAAGGGAACTTGAAGGCGCACTCAACAGGATAGTCGCTTGTTCTGAGTTCAACTCGGACCCGATGACTATGGAGAACGTATCTGTGTGGCTGAAAGACCTCCTGCATGATACGCGTTCCGGTCCTGTCAATATCGGGCTTATCCAGCAGCTGGTGGCGGAGACCTTCGGCATCTCCACAGACGATCTTCTGTCTCCGAAAAGGACCGCAGATCTTGCCCTGGCTAGGCAGGTGGCAATGTATCTGGCAAGAAACAGGACCGGAGAAAGCCTTCAACAGATAGGCTACGCATTCAACAAGAAGGATCACACGACCGTTATCCACGCATGTAAAAAAGTTGAAGAACTTCTGAAAAATGATCTGCGTGTACGTTCTTTTGTGGATAATGTTGTAAGCAAGCTGTAGATTCAAGTTTTTTTTCGTGTATATTTTTGCGATTAAAATATAATTTTGCTCTTGCTGTCGCTTTTTTGTGTATAGTGTGGATGGATCAAGTTTCTGCCTCAATTTTTGTCCACAGAATTAAATCAATGACTGCAAGCGTTTTACGGCATTTTCAACAAATCCACAGCCTCTACTACGCCTATTACTTTTTTTGATATTATATAGATAAGAGCAGGAGGTCATCCTAATGAAACTTTTGATAAACAAAAAATTATTCCTCCAGAGCTGGGGACTTGCTGAAAGAAGTACTTCTAGTTCCAGCTCAATGAGTATCCTTTCATCTGTTCTTGTAAAAGCGGATAGGGATAAGGTAACGCTTCAGGCAACAGATATAAGAACTTCTATAATTTGCTCTGCATCCGGTGTTAACGTCCTTGAACCGGGAGAAGCGGTATTTCCTGTAAAAATAGTCAGTGAGCTCTTTAAGAAATCGCCCGGAGAGGAATTTAACCTTACTGTATCCGACGGTAAGGTAATACTTAAGGCCGGCAGGAGCAAATATAACTTCAGCACATATCCGGTAAGGGAATTTCCTTCGTTGCCTACATCTGCAGGTGCGGAACTTTTTTGTAAGCTTTCTGTCGGAGAACTCGCGGAGGTAATTGAAGAGGGTACACTGGCAGCTTCGTCAGGAGAGGAATTTCCTCTTTATCTTTCTTCGGCTAATTTCCAGATATCCAGCGGACGTCTGAATATAGTTTCTACCGATACAAGGAGGCTTGCCCTCTCCGGTTCGGCTGTAAGCGAAAGTGTGGACTCCGACAGCGCCCTTCTGCCTATGAAGGGTATCAAGGAGATACAGAGGATCCTTGCTTCCCTGAACCCGGAGTATATGGTGGAGATACTTTATGATGACGCTCAGTTTTATTTCAGGGCTGACAATGTTGAATTTACAGTGAGAAGGGTCGAATCGCACTTCCCTGCTTACGAAAAGATCCTCCCCAAAAACCATCTGACGACTGCAGTCCTTGACAGGGGAGATCTAATCTCTGCACTGGAAAGGGTCGATGTGATAGTAAAAGATTACAACAGAATGGTCATTCTCGACGTAGCAAAGGAAAACAGGTTCGTCATGCGGGGAAGGGCCCCTGATTTCGGAAATGCCAAAGAAGAGATTTATGCTGATATTTCGGGAGAAGACCTCAGGATAGCAGTAAATTCAAAGTTTTTTATGGAAGCACTTAAAGTTCTGAGGGATCCCCAGGTAAGGCTTTCTTTCAACGGCTCGTCTGGACATATGGTAGTCAGAAGGGCCGACAGTGAAAAATTCATCTGTTTGATAGCTCCTATCAACCTCACTGAAGATGAGCTTAATATGGGTGATATTGAACCGGATTCCGGAGATGGGATATAGCAGGGTAAGGTTCAACAATTTCAGAAATATTGAACCCCGGGAGATTAAGTGGTCCCCGGGGTTGAATTTACTTACGGGTCCGAACGGCTCAGGCAAGACCAACATACTTGAGGGCATAAACATTGTTTCAGGGTGGGGTCCGCTTGAACGGGGCACAAGATCATCCTCTCTTCCGACATGGAACAGCGGGTCCTCGGAGGTACAGCTTACAGGTCAGCTTGATGACGAAAACGGAGAGATAATAAAGGTCAAGATCTCATCAAGATATACGGTCAGGATCGATGAAAGGTCCATCACAGCAACAGAACTCAGGTGGAAGATCCCTGTACTCTCCTTCCTGCCTAATGATATGTCGATAATAGAAGGGCCGGCTTCCTTCAGGAGAAGGTTGATGGATATGGTCCTTGCACTCATAGTCCCGGTTTATGCATCAAGGCTAAATGATTATAGGAGAGGGATCAGGCAGAAGACGGCGATCCTCAGGAACGGAGGGCGGACAGAACTTATAGACAGAGCGCTCCTTCCTCTCGCGTCATGGGTGTGGAAGATGCGGGAAGAGGCTCTCACAATGATCTCAGAGTCAATGAATGATATGTGCGGACTCCTGCCCTGTCCTACCGATATAAGCCTTTTGAGGGGGGGAGCGGGTACTTTGCCAGTTCCCGAAGAGGATTTCAGATCTTCTCTGAGACTAAACAAATCAAGGGAAGAGGCCATGAAAGTTCCTATGGTCGGACCTCACAGGGACGATATCTTGATAAGGGCCAACGGCGCGCCTGCTGCGCTTTCCTTGAGCAGAGGCTTCAGAAGGCGCACAGCGATAGCACTGATACTGGCAGCAGCCGAAGGGGTCAGGAGGAAGCTTGGCAAAAACCCGGTGCTCCTTCTTGACGAGATAACAGCGGAACTTGATTCAGACGGCAGGAACATCCTGTTTTGTGCTCTGACAGAGAAAAATACGCAGGTTTTTGCCTCCACTGCGGAGCCCTTTGCTGAAAGTTTTCCGGGCAGGATTTACGGTATAGACTCAGGGAGAGTTGAAACTATCAATGAAAATTGAAGATGTGTATGACGTAATAGTTGTCGGAGGAGGTCACGCAGGCTGCGAGGCAGCGCTTTCAGCCGCACGTATGGGATCCAGGGTGCTCATGCTTAACCTCTATCTGGACAACACAGCCATGATGCCGTGCAACCCTTCGATAGGCGGCCCCGCAAAAGGCCATCTGGTCAGAGAGATAGACGCGCTGGGCGGTGAGATGGCCAAAGCAGCCGACAGCTCCACTCACCATCTCAGATGGCTTAATACCTCCAAAGGACCGGCGGTAAGGACCTTAAGGGCACAATGTGACCCGGTAAAATATGGTAACCATTACAGGAAGGCTATTCTGACCTGCCCAAACCTTGAAGTCCATCAGGCAATGGCCACTGACCTTCTGGCCGAAAATGGAAAAATCACCGGTGTCAGGATAAGAACAGGGCAGACGTTTCTTTCAAAGACAGTCATTATAGCGACAGGAACATATCTTGCCGCCAGGATACATATAGGGCTCACCTCTTATAAATCGGGGCCCCTGGGTATGGTCTCTGCCTCCGGTCTCTCAAAGAGCATAAGAATGAACGGCCTGAAGACAGGCAGGCTCAGGACGGATACTACCCCGAGACTGCTTGCGGATTCCGTAGACTGGGATATGCTTGACCGACAGGAGAGCATTCGGGAGCCGGAATCATTTTCTCATTTCGGACCGAAAAGGATCTACCGGGGCATTATTTGCGCTCTTACGAGGACCAATGCGGATACGCATGAGGTAATGAGAAAGTACTTTGATCTCTCTCCCCTTGTACAAGGCACCCTAGACTCAGAAGGGCCGAGATATTGCCCTTCTATAGACGACAAGGTCATCAGGTTCCCGGAAAAGGATACTCATCCCGTTTTTCTTGAACCCATAAATCCTGAAGGCCGTGAGGTCTATATGCAGAATTTTTCTACATCGATGTGCCTTGAGGCCCAGTTTGAATCAGTCAGGACCCTGAGGGGGTGCGGATCTGCCCACATATTGAGGCCCGGATATGCCATAGAGTATGATTTCGTTGATCCCACCCAGCTCTATCCCTGGCTTGAAACCAAAAAGATCTCCGGCCTTTTCCTGGCGGGACAGATAAACGGCACTTCAGGATACGAAGAAGCCGGAGCCCAGGGGCTTATGGCCGGGATCAACGCGGCACTGAAGGTAAAAGGCCTTGGGCCCCTGGTGCTGAGGAGAGATCAGGCCTACATTGGGGTCCTCATTGATGACCTTGTGACCAAGGGAACTAAGGAGCCTTACAGGATGCTGACAAGCAGGTGCGAGTACAGGCTCCTGCTTCGTCACGACAACGCCGACGCCAGGCTCTCTCAGACAGGCAGGGAAATAGGCCTTCTGAAAGATGAAGAGTGGAACATACTTCAGGACAGATGGAAACGTATTGAAGAAGAGACTGAAAGGATACTGAAGACCAGGATCCATGCAACGGAAGAGGTCAACCGGATCCTGCGGGGTGCAGGGTCTTCGCCAATTGACGAAACCATGCCCGCAATAGAACTTCTCAGGAGGCCTGAAATAGGTTGGGAAGTTTTTTCGAATATTGCCTCATCATCGTTTGAAAAGGAACTGGGAGAGAGGATATCCGTCTCCGTCAAGTATGAGGGTTATATCGACAGGCAGATGCGCCAGGTGGAAAAATTCCGACGGATGGAAATTCTCAAATTTCCTGAGAATTTTGATTTTGCACAGGTACACGGCCTCTCTGCCGAAGGGAGGCAGAAGCTGATAAAGTTCATGCCCGGCACCCTGGGACAGGCATCCAGAATATCAGGTATCCCTCCGACGGACATACAGCTTTTGTGGGTAGCTGTCGAGAGCAGGAGAAGGTCCGGGGAGAGTATTTCGAATGGCTGATATAAAAAATACCGAAGAGGCCCTCAAAAACAACGTCCCTTACAGCCTGAAGCTCTGTATGAAACTAGCTGAGCTTGAAAGCCACTGGCATGAAGTCGTTGGGGCGGCTGCTGCGGAAAGAAGCGCTCCGGTATCCTGCGAGTTCTCTGATGAGGGTCCAGTCATCTCTGTACACGTGGATTCCCCCGGCGTCCTGCCGGCCCTGATGTCCAGGAAACCCATTATTTCAAGGTCTGTCAGCAGATATTTGGAGGTAAAGGAGGTCAGGCTGGAGATAAAGGTTGGAAAGGTGAAAAGACTGTCTTCCGCCAAAGACCCACTACCCGACCACCTCAGGCGCCCGCCTGTTCTGATCTCAGAAGCCAGCCTCCAAAAAAACATTCAGGAGATAAGCCCTGAAGTCAAAGACGAAGAACTTGCAGAAAGCCTGGCGAAATTAAAAACGGTGATTGAAAGACGGAATTTGAGGAAGAAATGACCACATCTGTTTTTTGTTGTTTCGGCAGCGATTTGAACAGTCATGCAGAATGCAGTAAAAATGCGGATTGTAGCTGACAATCAACTAAGATATAAAAATATGAAAATATCATCAAAGTAAGTAAAAAAAAGAGAAATGGGGGCGTTTTTAATGAAACTCGGTGATTTGATCCAGAGCGGAGACTTCAAAGGAGAAAAACATGTACCGGTAATAGAGGCTCCGGCAAAAGTTAAAGCGGGCGAGCCATTCAAAGTTTGCGTTTCAGTCGGAAAAGAGATTCCTCATCCGAATAAGCCAGAGCACTTCATAAGCTGGATACAGCTCTTTTACAAACCGGCTGACGGTAAATTTGTGATCGAGCTTGCAAAGTTTGACTATACGGCACACGCAGCAGCAATGGATCCGGCAGCGCCCGGTCCTGCAATGACGGAACCAAGCAGCTGTGCGGTGATCAAGCTTGCGAAGTCGGGGACGCTGATCGTCCAGAGCTACTGCAACATACACGGGCTTTGGGAATCTTCGGCGGATATAGAGGTAGGATAAAAACATTCCCGGCCTGAAGGATAACAGTTACAAAATAGGGAGGGCACACGCCTTCCCTATTTTTATATATTTGGAATAAAATATGTCCGGGAATTGTTCCTGATCCCATAAATACTTACATTTAATGATAATTTACATAAATGTAGATAAATTTTCTTGGGTTGTCCACGTTTTCTATCAAACAAAAAATGAAAATAGGGGCATTATAGGCTGAGAAAACAGAGTTGGTCACAAAAATATCCACAAAAAGTGGATAACATTGTTGTTAAGGAGGTGAAAATGTGGTTCAAAGTCAAATTTCACAGACCACCAAGAACAAATCAGGTATATTTTTCTTTGCTTTGACCTTTATCTTTATTTTGATCAGCTGTGAAATATCCTGGGCCTCAAAACCGCTTGCAGTCATAGATGATCTTCAGAGGAATGTTGAGCTTCCCCGTCCTGCGGTCAGGATAGTGTCATTAAGCGATGCTCATACAGAAAACCTTGTCGCGATCAGGGCGGTTCGCCAGCTTGTCGGAGTTAATTTTTCAGCTGACAGCAGATGGGTCCTCAAAAACATACCAAGACTCTCAAGGATCCCCTCAGCAGAGCAGATCGCGGGTCTGAAACCCGATATAGTGATAGCAGATGCGGATTGGGCAAGGAAAAACATGGACCTTATGAAAGACCTGGATAAGGCCGGAATTGAGTATGCTGCGCTGAACAGGCCCAAATGGGCCGTACTGGCGCAGTACCTTGAAAAGATCGGCGCTCTTTCCGGAAGATCAAAAGAGGCAGCACAGACACTTTTACTGTCGGAAAAGTCCCTGTATAAAAGTGAGATAAGATCCGCTAAGACTAAAAGCATGAAGGTCTTTGTCGTTGCCGGCGCCGACTTTTCAACATGCGCAGCCGATTCATGGGGAGCCAGGCTTATCGGTTCGACCGGAGCCAGGGTCATGACTGACGCAGGAGGAACCAAAATCAAGGATTTTCCGTGGTATATATTTTACGGCCCGCAAAAACTTGCTTCAGAGGGAAAGGACGCAGAAGTCATAATAACCCTCAGGAATATAAGGAGGGGCGTGGTCTCCGTCTCTAAGGAGGAGATCATAAAAGACTTAAGGTTCAAAGATATCCCGGCAGTGAAAAACGGCATGGTATGGGAGATGGACGAATTCGACCTGATGCTGCCTTCAATTGTCAGACTCGATTCCTCTCTCCTGAAATGCTGGCAGCTTATTGGCAATAAAGCCAAATAAAAACGGCCGGGACAAGAGCGTTATTTCGCCCGACAAAGATCCCGGCAGTTCCTTTATTTTATTTGCCGCATTTTGCTATTGCGGCACACAGGACAAGCTTTTCACTGCCCGTGTTCAGTATCCCGTGAGATAGCCCCTCTCTGCATAGAAAGACATCCCCCGGAAAGGCCTGACACGCTTCTCCCTCTTCAGTGTAAAGTCCCTTCCCGGACATGATGAAATATACTTCCTCAGTCCCTTCGTGCCTGTGATAGCCTACAGAAGCTCCGGGGTCGAGCTCCAGTCTCGTTGACATAATAAAAGCACCTTCCTGGTCCGGGATCGCAACGGGGAAAGTATCGGCGGCTCCTGCGCCGCATCCGCCGAGTCTCTCGCGTCTCAGAGGTTCTGCAGTATTTTTCAAGACCATGGATCTCTGCCTCCTTTATTATCTCTTTGATCTATTCTATATCAATTTTCTCCCTTTTTCTCTGTTAAGATGTCAGAATGGGGGTTTTTAAAATCGGTCGGCTCGTGTTTCCATCATAATGTTGTTAAGGAAGAATTGATGAAAAAAGGACCAGGGGGCTTAAAAATGAGTATATAAGAATAGACTAATTTTGACCAAATAATTCCAATATCTGTCTGATCCATGATCGGGAGCACGGTCGGGTAATCGCGCAAAAAAAGGACCTATGTCTATATATAAATTGGTATACTATGCAATGTCAGACAGACATATGGTATATCCGTCTCTGTCTTCAGCGAGCCGGCAAAATGAAAGACAGAAAGAATCGGAATGGAAAGGAACACTGATAAACATGGAAAGATCGAGGGTCTATTTTACAAATCTCAGAACTACACCAGACAGGAATATCCTTCAAAAACTGGACAGACTTGTCAGATGTGCGGGAATCGGGGATATCGACTTCATAAAGCAGTACGCCGCGATCAAGCTCCACCTTGGTGAACCCGGAAACCTGGCTTATCTGAGGCCCAATTTTTCGAAAGTAGTGGCAGATATGATCAAAGAGTTGGGGGGAAAGCCCTTTCTTACGGACTGCAATACACTATATGCAGGGCGGAGGAAGGATGCTCTTGAACACCTCGATTCTGCTTATGAGAATGGCTACAATCCTTTCTGCACAGGGTGTCAGGTGATAATAGCCGACGGGCTTAAGGGGTCTGACGAATCTATTGTGCCTGTACCGGGCGGGGAATTCGTAAAAGAGGCCAGGATCGGCAGAGCCGTCATGGATGCTGATATCATCATATCAATGACGCACTTCAAGGGACATGAACAGAGCGGCTTCGGAGGGTCTATCAAAAATATCGGCATGGGTTCGGGCTCAAGAGCCGGGAAGATGGAGATGCACAGTACAGGCAAATTGAAAGTCAAGCCATCCAGATGCAGATCATGCAGGAAGTGTATAAGCGGTTGCGCCCACGATGCTATAACCTTTGACGGCAACGGTAAGGCCGTGATAGAAAAGCTGAAATGTGTAGGGTGTGGACGCTGCCTGTCACTTTGCCCTTTTGATGCCATAAGTCCGACAGATTATGAATCAAACGAGACCATGTGCAGAAAGATGGCTGAATATGCAAAGGCCGTGCTTAACGGCAGACCGCAGTTCCATATAAGCTTTGTCATAGATGTCTCTCCTTTCTGCGACTGCCATGTTGAAAACGATCTTCCAGTGGTCTCCGATGTCGGGATATTCGCTTCGAAGGACCCTGTAGCTCTGGACCAGGCCTGTGCTGAAGCTGTTATGAAAGCGCCTGTTGTTTCGGGGAGTATTTTGGAAGAAAAGATCAAAGGGTGCAAAAAAGAGGATCATTTCCATACTATCCATCCCGACACCCACTGGCAGACTACGCTTGAGCACTGTGAGAAGCTTGGGATAGGCACAAGGATCTACGAGCTTATAGAAGTATAAGCCGTTCTCCGTTCTTAGCCTTTGAAAAGGATGTTTATGGCTACGAGGATAAGCACGGCACCGCCGGAATATTCGGCGTAGGAGCCGATTTTTTCACCGAGTTTTTTCCCTCCGAGCGCTCCGTAGAAGGAGAGCAGGAAAGTTATGGCTCCGGCAGCGACGGCAAGAAGCAGCGCCGACCCGCCGGAGCTTTTTATCGAGAATCCAACTATCAGTGCATCGATGGAGGTGGCGAACGCCAGGATAAGGACGTTGGCCGGTGTTATGTTCATGCAGGATTTTGTCCTGTCCTTACCGAGGTATGCCTCCCTTATCATGTTCAATGCGACCCATACTATAAGTGCCGCTCCTATCCACGGTGCCCAGCTGTTGAGAAGTCCCGTAATGTTGGCTGCGATCAGGGCGCCAAGCAGCGGCATCCCAAACTGCGAGATCCCGAAAGCTCCCCCGAGGGTAAGTGCGTCACGCCTGTCCAGTTTTCCGTGGCATATGCCCATGCATACTGAGACGGAGAAGGCATCCATGGCAATCGAAGCGGCGGTTGCCAAAGTGCTGATATCTGTGGTCATGACAGGGTATCCTCACTTTTTTTCAGGCAGCAGCGAGATCGGTATAGATCGAAGATCAGGATAAAGAGCACTAATATAAGCGGTCCGAGAAAGATCCCCAGAAACCCCCACTTGATGACTCCTCCGAAGAGCCCAAGTATGACCAGCAGTGTCGGGATCTCCTCGCCTTTTCCCTTGCCTCCGCTTATCAGGAAAGGACGGAGCAGGTTGTCTACCGTTCCGACCACTGCGGCTCCCCATGCCAGAAGGGCGATGCCTCCCTTAACGTCGCCTGAAAGGATCAGGTATATCCCTCCGGGTATCCAGACCACTGAGGTCCCGGCAGGAAACATACCGAAAAAGAACATCAGCATGCCGAAGAAGGCCGGGCTGCCCAGCCCTACGAACCACCATCCGATGCCCCCAAGCACCGCCTGGATGGCTACTGTCAGCAATATGCCGAAGATGACCGAATTGAGAAGCTTTTTCGTCCGGGAGAAGAACATGGTCCTCTCATCTTCAGAAAGGGGCGTTACACTTTTTATGTATTCAACGATGCCGGCCCCGTCCCTGATGAAGAAGAAGGAGACCATCATGACCAGCAGCATTTCTATAAGGATCGAAGAGGCGCCGTGGATCAGCTTTTTTGAAATGTTGGTAAGATATCCGCCCACCCACTGTGCCGTTTTCTGAACAAAATCCCTTACAGAGCCTGAATCAAGAAGAAAATCTTTGAGGTAGTCCTTTAACCAGTCGGGGAACCACTCGGGGATAAGTTCAACAAGATCCCTTGTCTGGCTGATCTCGTTTCTGGACATGAAGTCCGTCATTGTCCCTATGATTTTTGAGATCTCGGCTCCAAGGGAGGCAATTATATATATCAGCGGTATTATGAAGAGGACTGCTATCAGGCAGAGTGCCGCAGCGGCAGAAATGTTCCTGAATTGCCCGTCTGAAAGGTCTGTTAAATAGCGGTAGACCGGTTGAACGATGAAGGAGAGCATTCCCGCCCATATAAGTGCCATCATCAGCGGATGGGTGACCTGCCATGCAAGGAAAGCAAAAACCGCCATGAAAAAAATAAAAGCTGCACGGTCGCCCTGAATGATATCCTTTCTTTTAGATTTTCCTTCGTTTAATTCCAACCGTCCCTCCCTCCTCTGTTGTATAATGGTGTTGGAAATGTTCTGATTATACATCAACAATAAACGGGAGTGGTGGACAATTGAGTATACCTGCAAAAGAGCTTTGCTATCCGTATCCCGATGAATCCGAAGGGACATCGAAGACTAATGCTCCTTCTGCACAAAATAGATCTGAACCTGCCCGCAGAGAATCCATAAAGGTCATAGCTGTAGGAGGAGGGGGAGGAAACGCCCTCAACCACATTATAAGCAAGGGAATAGAAGGTGTGGATATCCTTGCTGTCAACACGGACATCAGAAGTCTTGACATGTCCCTCAGCCAAAACAAGATAGTTCTCGGCGAGAGGGTCACAAAGGGACTGGGAGCGGGCGCCCTGCCCCAAATAGGCGAACAGGCGGCAAAGGAGTCACTCGCTGAGATCAGGGAGTATCTCAGAGGCTCTGACATGGTATACCTGACTGCCGGCATGGGAGGAGGCACTGGTACAGGAGCCATTCCGATAATTGCCCAGACAGCGAAGGAAATGGGCATTCTTACCGTAGCAGTGGTCACCAAGCCCTTTATGTTTGAGGGAGCCAGGAGGATGCGATACGCAGAAGAGGGTATAGCCAAACTCCGCAAGTGTGTCGACGCACTCATAGTAGTGCCCAACGACAGGCTTCTCCAGATCTGCCGTAAAGAGACTCCGCTGAGCGAATCCTTCTCCATGGTAGACGAAGTTCTGAGACAGGCGGTGCAGGGTGTCACAGACCTTGTTACAAGGCCAGGGATGGTCAATGTGGATTTTGCAGACCTAAAGGCCGTAATGAAGCACGCCGGCATAGCCGTTATGGGTGTGGGGTGTGCGAAGGGCGAAAACAGGATCGAAAACGCCCTCAGGGAAGCCCTGGAGAGCCCGTTGATGGAATGCTCGATGCATGGAGCCAAGGGGGTACTTATGAACATCACATGCGGCGAGGATCTTGGGATATTCGAAATCCAGCAGGCTGCCGCATATATCGAAGAGATCATCTCCGAAGATGCTACCTTTGTCTGGGGATGCGCTGAGGACAGCGACATGGAGGGCAGCGTGGAGATAGTCATCGTTGCAACAGGCTTTGAAGAAGACCACTTTGAAAACAGCAGCTCCCGCGGCGGATCACACTCAACATCCCAGAGACCCATCTTCAAAAATGAACAGCAAAGGCCTGTCCGGCAAGGATCCGTTACAAATGCTGCAGAAGAAAAAAAAGAAACTGAAACAGCTCCAGCGGCTGAGATAAGAAGAGGCCCCTCATGGCTGGAACAGAAGGAAGATGTGGTGCAGGAAACAGAAGCTTTTTCCAGGGCAGCCGCGGATGAGCTCGACGAACCTACCTTCCTGAGGAAGGGTAAGGCTCAAAGCAGGCCTGACACAGACTGAACCTTATTGTCTGCTGCATAAGGAAAGATGCGCGGGACGCTTACCCCTTACGGAGGTAAGCGTCCCGTTCTTTTTGCGGGCTGATTTTTCAGAAGTTATAAATGGGAGACGACAGGATCCTTAAGCCTTGCAAAAGATCCCGAAAATATTATAGGTCAAATTTAGTCAATTACTTAAAACACATTTTTAATACAAATCAATTCCCAAATCGGCTTTTTTAGGATGATCTTAAATTATCAGGTGATATAATTTGACGGGTTTTATTTTTTCAGCCGGACTATGGTCCGATACAGGAGGAGTTTAAATGACGGAAAAAGCCGGTCCAGAGTTTGATTACGAAATATGCAACAACAGGATCAGACCTATAGCAGAAGCTCTCATAGCAAAATATGAGGAATTGCGCCATATAGATCCGGATAAGATACTTTTCTTAGTGAACCACAAAAGCTCGGGGAGCAAAAAGCAAATGGTCCTTGCCAGGACCGGCAGGATATCGCCAAAGTGGACGGAGATACTTTACCAGCTTGGAGCATGCTCGTACTTCTATACGATCGAGTTCTACGCCAAGACGACTGCCGCGATGGATGAAAGCCAAATAGTGGCGCTTGTCTACCGTGAACTGAGAAGGATAGGGCCTGAAGGAGAGATCCTGATACCCGATGTGCACGACTGGTGGCAGATCCTTATGGGACTGGGCAGGAAATGGTTTTACCCGGACAGCACATGTCCGAACCTGCTCGACGAAGACGTTGACTGGAAAAAGCTGATGGGGCAGTACTATGAAAAAGCCGGATCCGCAGAGTAAGGACCCGGTATGTGTCTTTCTGATCTGCAAATGAAGAAAGATGAAGCCCCGCGCCGCGGGGCTTTTTTGCTATCAGGCACCGAGTTTTATTCGCTCGTAAGCCGGTTCTCCATTATTCTTGTGAGTTATCTCAAATATCTCAAGTATCGGGAGTTTTTTCCATATCCTCTCTTTGCCCGAGGAGTATATTATCTTAATGTCCGTTAGTCCGAGGATATTCTCTCTTCTGATGTAAAGGCTCGTATCTTCTCCGTTTTTGAGAGGAGTATCCTTCAGGAGATTTTGGGACCAGGCATTTCTTGCGGTTTCAGATATGAAGATCTCTTTTATCTCAGCCCCTGAGTTGTTTCTGAATTCAAGGGGAATGCCATTTTCCTCCTTCTGCTCTTCTGCCGGAGGTGTGGCGGCGCAGACCTCCGCAAAAGCCGGCAGGGCAAGAAAAAGCGATATGATCACCGCAATGGCCGGTATCTTTTTCATGTGATCACTCCTTTCATCATTATCAGTTATTCTGTTATCCGGAACGCTCGGTTTCAATGGTAAAATTGCCTGTTTAAGTAGAAAGTTTTTTGATCCAGACTATTTTGGATTTGTTTAATAAATATACGGCAGAGGCTTAAAATGCTGCGAGGTAGAGGTCGGAAAGGACATATTCTTCTTTTTGGGATCGCACTGCTTCAATTGTTCAGTTTCTGATCTTATCAGCAGGTTAGATATCTCGTCATACTCTGGGCCGTGGAAAGGGCGCTTTTCCCCACTCAAGCTTCTGAAGCAGGCCCCTTGAAAGCATCTCTTCAAGAGAGGGTGCGATATCTGCTTTCGATGAGCATGGAACATAGAGGCTCATTTCAACATTTTCCCCGTACAGGGCAGAGACCCGGTCTTCCCCAAAACCCCATTTCTTCAGTGATGAGATGAGAGTTTTTGAGTGTTCATAGGTGCAGGAAAGGTCAAGCGAAAGACTGAATTCCATCTCAACGGTTCCGGCCTCTTTTATCGCAAGTTCGGCAGTCTCTCCGTAAGCGTCGATCAGTCCCCTCACCCCGAGTTTGACCCCCCCGAAGTATCGGGTCACAACAAGCAAGGTATTCCGGAGAGAATGTCTCTTTAACATGCCTAAAATCGGGCGCCCCGCAGTGCCGGCAGGTTCTCCTGCATCCGAGCAGTGTTCCAGGATGTTTTCTGTCCCGATCCTGTAAGCCCAGCAATGGTGGTTTGCCCTGGGAAATATTTCCGGAAATCTCTTTATCATTTCTGAAGCCCCGTCCGGGTCTAAAGCGATACGCACAGATCCGATAAAACGGGATCTTTTGACCGTCATCTCAACGTCGACCTCCTTTGCGGGAGCTACGAAGATGAGGTTCTGATCTACTTCGGCCACTTTTCCTTCAGCCTTTTCCATGTTGAGTTGAGAGCCTCGGATACGACCCTGACTTCTCCAAGTACGGGCATGAAGTTGGTGTCGCCGTTCCAGCGGGGCACGACATGCATGTGAAGGTGCTGATCTATCCCGGCACCAGCAACTTTTCCGAGGTTCATACCAAGGTTGAACCCATGAGGATTCATCACCTCTGTCAGTACTCTGTGCGATGTCTGGCAAAGCGACATCATCTCTGCCAGTTCGATTGCTGTCAGGCCCGGCATGTCTGCGGTGTGGCGGTAGGGTACGACCATCAAGTGTCCCGGGTTGTAGGGGAAGGCATTCAATATGACAAAACATTCTTTTCCACGGTGGATGATAAGGTTCTTTTCGTCGTCGTTCATTCTTGGAAATTCACAGAAGATGCATCCGGGTTCCTTTTGTTCGTTGTCGTCCGAGTTTGAGAGGATATATGCCATCCTCCAGGGAGCGAATATCTTGTTCTCCATAATTGAGCCACCGCCTTGTCTCCGCTGATCTTCTCATATTATAGTGCTTTTTACATAGCAAATGCCATTACTTGTGGTATAAAAGTAAGTGTCTCTATGGAAAACTATGAACAGGGGGAATATATATGGTGAAAATTCCAAGATCTCAAATGGTTATACTTATCCTGGCAGCAGCAGTCATCTTTTCTTCAGGCATATCCGCCTTTGCGGAAGAGAAAGCCCATGAGAGAAGGATCAGGCTCTCTGCCGAACTTGTGCGGGAGATGACGGCGCAGGATGACTCATCCAGCATGGCAGATGTGATCAAATCAGGAAAGGGTGTCGCCATTTTCCCTGCCGTCACAAAGGCTGGCCTCATGATAGGCGGTCAGGTGGGGGAGGGCCTGGTCCTTCTCAGGAACCCAAACGGCACCTGGAACGGACCCTCCTTCATGAGTCTGTCGGGCGCATCGATAGGTATACAGATCGGTGCACAGTCTGTAGGCCTTGTTCTTGTCATAACCAATGAGGATGGCCTCAGGGCTTTCACAGGGGGAAACAGCTTCAAACTTGGAGCTGACGTCGCGATAGCCGCAGGCCCTGTCGGGAGGGATGCATCCGCTGCTACAGACACGCGTGCCAAAGCCTCGATCTACAGCTACTCGATGTCCAAGGGGCTCTTTGCCGGAATGTCGTTTGAGGGATCCGTTCTCAACCAGAACAGGGATGCCAACAGGGCATACTGGGGCAGGGATATGTCTGCGGCATCGGCACTTAAGAAACCGGCTAATGATAAGAGGATAAAAAACCTTATTGACAGCCTTAATGCTTTGGTCAAGAAGGCTCCCAAATAACGGCAATTGGGGCATCTCGCGGCGCTAGCTTAGCAACATTTGCGGCCCGTCGCTTCAACGTATGCTAAATACGTTTTAGCTAGGGCCACTGCATGTTGCGTCGCTATCATCCGCGATCTGCCCCAATTGCGATATTGCCGTTGGCTATCGTTTAACCTAAAACCACGGCGCTAACTTAGCAAGGCTTGCGGACGCTCGCTTCGACGTATCTTTAAATACTTTGGCGAAGTGCGGCATGGTGATGCCGCGCGAAGTTGCGACAAGAACGGTCGCGGGAAGCAATTGGGAAGCAGTTGCAAGGGCAGGAGAAAACTTCCTCCGCCGGAGAATTCGCGACAATACGTTGCTGAGCAGTAGCTGAGCGATCGTAAGGTCCAAAATCATCGTCGTTCCCGAATGCCTTATCTTTTTACCGTCGCCCCGGCCTGAGGGAATACCGGTATGAAGGAGTACGGGGTCTTAAGGTCCTGACGATCGATTTGCCATAGACTCCCAATTGATTCGCGATCGATTCCCGCGGATGCATTCTCCGCCAGAACCAATTGCAAAAAGAGGAGGACTCTCTTACGAGAGCCCCCTTTTCTGTCTTATAACGCCCCGCTCCGGTCCCTGCAGATGATCCGGACTTACGCCGCCTTGTAACTGAAACTGCGATACGGGAATCTGGAACTTGTTGCCTTGTACCTTGATTTCTGTAGATCGTATAATCAATTGCTATAGCGGACGGGGCGTTTTCTGATTATCAGAATACACAGAAAATTAAAATCTGTCATCAGTAACGAGACCCGGGCTACTGAATGCAATGCTGTCCGGGTGTAATATTTATGTTTACATCATTATGTTACTTAGATATCAAGATAAATTGAAAAACCGCAAATTTTAAATTGATCCTTGACGTATCCCAAATAGAAGAATATATTTTTCAAGTGTGCATATGCACACAAAGGGAGGATCAAATTGCCCAGAGAGACAAAAAGCAGGAGAGTGTGCTCGATACCCGAAAACCTGCGCTTCATCCCCGAAGGCAGCGCAGAGGATGTGATCGTCCTGACGGTCGAGGAAGTGGAATCATTGCGTCTCTGTGACCTGGAGTCTATGGAACAGGACATGGCGGCGGAGCTGATGAACATATCAAGGGGAACGTTCCAGAGGATACTCTACTCTGCACACAAAAAGGCAGCGGAAGCTCTCTGCCTGGGCAGGGAGATCCATATAGACGGGGGACATTTCGAATTGTCTGAGGCGCGCTGCAAGGGTAAAAAGGGATGCAGCCGCTGCCGCTTCAGGCATGGAGAGACCGATCCGAAATAAGGAGATGCAGAATATGACCGGACATGAGAATTGCACGCATGAATGCGGAAGCTGTGGAGAAGACTGTGCGTCAAGGACAGAGTCGATGGACTTCAGGGCTAAACCCAACCCTCTCAGCAGTGTTGACAAAGTTATCGGGATCGTGAGCGGGAAGGGAGGGGTCGGCAAGTCTCTTGTAACTTCCCTTTTGGCTGTTCAGATGCAAAGAAGGGGCCATCAGGCTGCCATACTTGATGCCGACATAACCGGTCCCTCAATACCAAAGATGTTCGGACTCTCTGAAATGGCAAGGGCGAATGAGTCAGGCATCCTCCCGGTTACGACAAAAACAGGAATAGACATTATGTCGATAAACCTTCTCGTGGAAGACAAGACCACTCCTGTAATTTGGAGAGGACCTGCGGTCGCGGAAGTAGTGAAGCAGTTCTGGAGTGATGTTATCTGGACGGGAGTCGACTTCATGTTTGTGGACATGCCTCCGGGTACCGGGGATGTACCCCTGACAGTCTTCCAGTCCCTTCCGGTAGACGGCATAATCATTGTTTCTTCACCGCAGGAGCTAGTCTCAATGATAGTTGAGAAGGCGGTGCGTATGGCGCAGCAGATGAATGTCCCGATACTCGGGATAGTGGAGAACATGAGCTCTGTGATATGTCCCGACTGCGGAAAAGAGATAAAGATCTTTGGCGACAGCAGTGTAAAAGAGACTGCAGAGAGACACGGCATAGACTTCCTGGCAAGCATACCCATTGATCCTGTGATAGCTTCCCTTTGCGATGCGGGAGAGATAGAGAACGAAAGATCGGGATGGCTTAAAGAGGCCGCCGAAAAAATAGAGAAGCTTTAAACCGGATGGGGCCGCTTAAGGGCAGCCCCATCATCTTTATCTTAAGGTTAAGGCGGATTATCGGCTTACTCGCAGAGTTTGCAGCTGCCGCAGCTGCCGGAAGACTTCCCGCTGCAGTCCGAGTCATGTTCATGGTCGTGTGAGTGCCCCTCTTTCATGAACTCATATATCGGCGCATAAATAGAAAGGAGGACCGCAGCATTCTCGGAACATCCGCTCCCGGAAGGGTTTTTTGCAGAGCAGGAATTATCCCTGCAGAGAGGAACGGCCTTCCTGAGTGCATCAAGGTCCGTTGCGCCGTCTATTATCGCGTTAAGCACCATATTTTTTGTTGCGCCCGTCTCTGAGCAGACGGTGTATCCGGCCGGAGCGTCCCTCCAAAATTTTTCGAGCTTATCCATCATTTATCCCCTTTCAATTTTCAGTCTCATTAATGGATCAGAATTCGTCTGAAGCTGAAAAGACCGGTACTTCCAAAAGTTCCCTGAAGCCATATTTTTTATACATTTTGGCTCCCATTTCAGTCGCAAGAAGGACCATCGCCTCAGAATGACCTGAAGCGTACTCTCTCAATGAACCCATAAGCCTTGCCGCCAGGCCCTCTCTCCTTGCCTCGGGCCTTGTAGCAAAATAGTAAAGGCCGCAGCTCTTTTCCGTCGAATGGAGCAGGGCGGAGCAAAGCGGAATGCCCTCCTTTTCAAGGACGAAGAGGCTGTTGTCGGGACAGCGAAGCAAATATTGCGAAAATTCCACATAGGCCCGTGGCACCGGAAGCTCTCCTTCGAATCCCGTCCATGCCGCTTCAGCCCACTTTTCCGCCTCATTGTTGACGTAAATTTTCTTTACCAGGGGATCCCCGTCCATTTTTGCTGGAAGATTTCCGATCGACATCGCAAGATATGTCGCCCTATGAAAGATCCTTCTTCTTTCCAGTTCCAATGCCAGCTTCCCTTGGAGTTTCGGCAGCTGAAGCGCGATGAAGGGCAAGTTTCTCTCTTCATAGAAATCCAGTACCCCGCATAGTTCTTCAGCAGAAGAGGAAGGATCGAAGAGGGCGTAATTCTCACCTGCGAAGGGCAGTCCCGTTGAAAAAACACCGGCACCTGAACGCAGCTCAAGCGCACCTCCCCCGGGATTTCTCCCGAGCATCCTCAGTGCCGAATTAAAATTATCCAAAAAAACCGCGGTCTCCGACTTTGACATTCAGCGGACCTCCAAAGTATATAATCATAACAGGTGAAGCAGGATATCTTTTCCTATTTTAAGCCAAAAAAGAAGGAGCAGAAAATGTCGTCAGGAAAAAAGAATAAAAAACTTAACTCCGGAGAAGGCTTTACCCTTGGCGGCGACGAAAGCCTGAGCCTCTCGCTGGGATCCATACTCGGAAAAGAAGGAGCCGAGCGGAAAGAACATATACCCCAACCTGAAGAAGAAAAATGCCCTCAGCAAAAAATTTTGGTCAAAAACAACGGAGAGAGCGGTATTTCAGGCCTTTCAAGGGTCTCGCTCCAAAGGCAGACTGCAGGCAGGAAGGGAAAGACCGTCACTGCTGTGATCATACCAGGAAAATCCACAGTCGACAGGGAAAAACTTGCCAAAGAGATGAGAAAAGGGCTGGGCTGCGGGTCTTTTGTTGAAGAGGGCAATGTGATCCTTCAGGGAGATATATGCGACAGGGCAGCCGAATGGCTTCTAAAAAAAGGTGTGAAAGATGTAGTGTCCGGCAACTGAGAGTCAGAGGCCCGTCTGCTCTTATCAGCGGGCGGGTGATATTATAATGTGGGCGCTATGGAACAGTCGGAAAGAGATAGAAAACGATGACTTTAGCTGACCTTGAGATGAAATTACTGTGGGCTTATCATTAATACCTGAAAAGGATCAGTTATTTTCTGTTAACGAGCCAGACTCCGCTGAGTATCATTGCCCCTCCTGCAAAAAGCCATGGAGTGAACCTTTCCCCGACAAGAAAATATGCTATAACGACTCCTGCCATCGGCTGAAGGAACTGGAACACGGCTACCTTGGCCACTGTAAATATCGCGAGGGCCCTGAACCAGAAGATGTATGCAAGAGCGGAGGAAAATGCCCCCAGAAAGATCAGTGCGCCCCAGGTACCGGATGTGAAAGAGGGGATCACCGAAAAATCGCTCCCTATGATGTATGTGAAGGGGATCGCTGACAGAAGGGCGAAGAGCATCTCCCAGAATATGACAAATGCCGGAGGGAGATCTTTTTTGAGGATTCGCCTCGAGAGAACGAGGAAGATTGCCCAGTTGAGAACTGACAGAAGCATTATCACATCGCCTAGGCTTCCGAAACTGCCGGAATTCGACGTGACGACCGTACCGCGTCCTATGACCAGACCCACACCGACCGCTGCAAGTATCATCCCGCATACCCCCTTTGAGGATATCCTCTCTTTCAGGAATACCCTGCCAAGTATGGCAACAAGTGCGGGCGTCGCTATCATCATCCAGTTCGCATTCGCCGCCCCCGCCGTTTTCATTGCATAGCTCTGGATGGTCTGATGGAAGAATATTCCCTGGAACCCCATCAGGAATAGTGCTGGGGCCTCTCCTTTTGTGGGGAGCCTCAGAGACCCCTCCATGAGAGAGCCTGCAAGGAGCACCGGCATGCCGATAAGGAGCCTGAGGCACATTATGACCAGGGGTTCGGCCTGTGCAAGGGCGTATTTTGTCGAGGCGAAGCTGCCGCCCCATATCGTAACTGTCGCAAGTATCATTGCGTAATGGTAAAATGATGCTTCTTTCGTCTGTATATCTTCCATTACTGTATCAGGCATTGCTACGGTTTGCTCCTCCTGTTGTTGCCGGTCGTCCTGTCATTTTCTGTTAACCAGGTATACGCCGTACATTATCGTTATCCCTCCGGCGAAAAGCCATAGAGTGAACCGTTCTCCGAGCAGAAGAAATGCGATCATCGCCCCGGCGAACGGCTGCAGGAACTGGAAAGCCACGATCCTTGAAACAGGCAGAACGGAGAGGCCGTGGAACCAGCAGAAGTAAGCAGCCGCCGAAGCGCCTGCTCCCAGGAAAGCTACAGCAGTCCAGGTCCTGTGGGTGAATGACCGGATCACGGAAATATCGCATCCGAGAAGAGGCAGCGCTAAGGTCGCATAAATGAAGGAGAAAAACATCTCCCAGAAGAGGACGAAGCTGTAGTGAAGGTCCTCCCTCAGTACTTTCCTTGAAAATACAAGAAATATGGACCAGTTTAGAGAAGAAAACAGGATCAACAGGTCACCGACGGTGCCGAAAGATCCCGATCCCTTTGGCCCCGAAGCCGTTCCAAGGCGTAAAACTACCATTACCCCTATCGCTGAGATGACCAGACCTGCAAAACCCATGAGAGATATCTTTTCCTTCAGGAACAGCCATCCCAAAAGGGCCACAAAAGCGGGAGAACAAATTATTATCCAGTTCGCGGTCGATGCACTTGCTGTCTTCATAGCGAAGTTTTGCAGGCCGAGGACCAGGAAGATGCCCTGGAAGCTCATTATCAGGAGCGGCAGGAGCTCCTGCCGTGAAGGGAGACGGAACGTATTCTGTATATACGAACCCGCGAAGAGGAAGGGGATAGAAATGCCAAGCCTCATCCAAAGCACGATCAATGGATGGGCCTGTTCCACAGCTACCTTCATTCCAGCGAAACTTGCGCTCCATATCGTAATTGCGGCGAGGATAACGATGTAATCCCGGGGCCTCGCTGTATTGACGGGGAGTTCGCTCTTTTCGGACATCAGAATATCTCTTCTTTCTCCAGATCCTTGTTTGGGACGGACGGATCGTTGACAGATAAGTTTGAAACAAGAAGTAGTATAGTCTAAAACATAGACCATGTGTGGGGAAATTTACAGCTCAGGTGTAGTAAAATGTAAGCGGCAGTATTTATCCGTACAAAGATTGAAAGAGGTGGGTCAGCGATGGACCATCGAACAGAGAAAAGAGAGATTCTAAGGATGTTCAGTGACGGGACCATAAAAGCGGTCAATGATGACATGATAGTCGAAAAACGGATGATCCTGGAGGTAGATGGTTCACGTGAAGCAGTGGTGATCTTCACGCCTGGCGAGGAAGAGCTTTGGGCGCTTGGCAACCTTTACTGCCGACGTATGATAGAAAGCATGGAGGATATCGCATCTGTCAGAACAGAGAACGGCAGAATAGTTGTTGAAAGAGCAAGGAGGCGTGAAGGCTGGAAACTTGAAGCAAGATTTCTCCATACAGCTTCCGGAGCCTTTCTCGAAGAAAAAAGGGACGCCGGCATTCAGCCTGATCCACTTCCCGTAGAATGGCAGATATCCTTCGAAACGATCATGTCGGGGATAGACTGGATAGGAGAAGCCCCGCTCTTCAAAACAGCGGGAAGCGTGCACGTCGCTGCTCTTGTATCACCCGACGGGAAACTGCTTTTCAGAACGGAGGACGTTGGCAGGCATAACGCGGTGGACAAGGCCGTAGGATGGATCCTGAAAAAAAATATGAAAACAAGCGAGGTCGGACTCATCACATCAGGCCGCCTTCCGGAAGACATGGTCCTCAAGGGAGCGGGGGCCAAAATTCCCCTGATGGCAAGTATTTCAGCTGCGACAGCAGGCGGTGCGGATGCTGCGAGGCGCTGCAACATGACGCTTATAGGCTTTGCAAGGAACGGAAGGTTCAACGTATACAGCGCTCCGGAACGGATAAAATTCAACGGTCGGGAAAGAACAGATATCGGAGGTTGAGTAGATTTGCTTGAAGATCTTTCGGCACATGTGCTTGATATAGCAGAAAACAGCGTAATGGCAGAGGGCACGGAAGTCAGGGTCGAGGTCCTTGAGGAGAAGGCGGCAGACAGGCTGTCTTTTTCGGTAGAAGATAACGGAAGGGGCATGAGCAAAGAATTTATATCAAAAGTGACCGATCCCTTCACAACAACGAGGACTACAAGAAGGGTGGGCATGGGACTGCCCTTTCTCAAACAATCCGCTGAACTGTGCGGAGGAAGACTTGATATCGTTTCGGAACCCGGGAAGGGAACAAAAACTACCGCTTCCTTCATGATGAGCAGTATAGACAGGCCCCCTCTCGGAGACATCCCCGCCACGCTGATGGCCCTTATAATGGGTTCTCCCGAGATCCACTGGGTATACCGCCACAAAACTGACCATGGGGAATTCCTTCTGGACACTGATGAGATAATCGAAGCCCTGGACGGTGACAGGGAGATGCTCCGTTCCCCTGAGGTGGGACTCTGGCTGAGAAAACATATCAAAGAAAACCTTGATGAGATAAAATGGGAAGGAGCCCCCGGAATCTCGTCTGATAAGTAGATAAATACCAATAAAAATATATTCTTAGATAAGAATAGGCCATCATACTTAAAATTCATAGTAAAAAAACATCACAAAAGAGGCTAAACAGTCTTATTTTGTAAAGCTTGTTATTTTTTGCGCAAAACTGTAAAATTAATATGGTCATATCAAAACAAAAAATACAAAGAGAGTATCTATAGGAGGATGTCAAAAAAATGAATTTAAAAGAATTGGCTGGGATCATCAACGCGGAGGTAATTTCTGACGTAGACCTGGGCGAGATAAACGTACCCTATGCATATGCCTGTGACCTCATGAGCGATGTGCTCGCCTTCTGCTCGCCAGGATCGCTCCTTCTAACGGGACTCACAAACATTCAGATAGTAAGGACAGCGCAGATGCTTGACCTGCCTGCGGTAGTCTTCGTAAGGGGCAAGATACCCCTTGAAGAGACCGTGAGCCTTGCCAGGGAGAGCGGCATACCTGTGCTTCTGACCAAATACAGCCTCTATGAGGTCTGCGGAAGACTTTACGCAGCAGGTGTAAAACCCAGTTACGTGCCACAGCCGCGGGAGGCATAGCAATATGGCTGCTCCTGTATGTATGGAATACAGGATCGAGGGTAACAATTTTATGACGGCGGGAACTGCCTCAAACAATATAAAAAATACCCTCAAGATGCTCGGCATACAGTCCGATGTATGCCGAAAAGCTGCTGTGATCGCATACGAAGCAGAGATAAACTTGGTCATCCACGCAGATGGCGGTACACTTAAAGCCGTAATTTCAGAGGACAGGCTCGAAATAACAGCCAAGGACGAGGGGCCCGGCATCCCCGACATAGAACAGGCCATGACAGAGGGATATACGACTGCCTCCAACCAGGCTCGGGAGATGGGTTTCGGTGCAGGCATGGGCCTTCCGAACATTAAGCGGAACTCCGATCTGTTTGAGATAGAGTCGGTCCCCGGAGCAGGGACCGTACTCAGATCAACGGTATTTTTCAACAAATAGAAAATTTAAGGGTCCCCTGCCCAAAGACCTGGCCTGACGCATACAAGATGCCCATCGCATCAGATCCGCAAAATGGCCATCGGCCGGACCCGGGGATCTGTGAAATGCAGCTATTGAATCCAGCCGTTACCAGATATCCAGCTAAACGCCGGCTGTTACGGAGGAGCGAACCGCATGGAACATAGTATAAAAGTATCAAAAGACGCATGTCAGGGATGCGTAAACTGCATAAGAGTCTGTCCTACGGAAGCGATACGTGTCGTAGACGGAGAGATAGATATTATCGAGGAGCTCTGCATCGACTGCGGAGAATGTCTGCGCTCATGCTGCCGTTCGGCTTTGGGCATTTACGAAGACGACTGGAACAGGATCAAGGAATCGTCAAGAGCAATGATAGTCCCTGACCCGGTCTTCTTTTCACAGTTCAGCCATTACGGAAAACCGGACGACCTTGAAGAAGTTCTTATTTCACTTGATTTTAAAACCCTGATAGATGAGGCTGAGGATGCTTTTGACCTCTCAGCCTATGCCGTCGCCCAGCTTATAAACAGATCATCAAAGACGGCACTGCCGATAATATCGGTCTACTGCCCGTCGGTCCTCAGGCTTATCCAGACAAAATTTCCGGAGCTGCTTTCAAGGGTCGTTCCCGTACTCTCTCCGCTTGAGATCGCTGCAACACTGTGGAGAATGAGGACGAACAGCGATGCGCCCCTTACTCTTCTTGCACCCTGCCCTGCCAAGATAACGATGGTAAGGGAGCCGTTCGGCAAGGGGGCTTCCCCTCTTACCAGCGCAGTAACTGTCAGGAAAGTGGCAAGAAGCATAATGGCAGAGGGAGACATAAACGTCGAGAAGGGATCTGCGCCCAGAAAAAGGAACAACAGGTGGATACAGTGGGCAAGGCGGGGAGGAGAGTCAAGGCATGTCCAGGCATTCTCTGACAGGAAACTTACGATCCTTGCGGTCTCGGGGATGAGGAACACCCTTGACACCCTTCAGGAACTTGAGCTTGGAAGACTGCGGGGTGTTGACTTTATCGAGTGCCGTGTTTGTGATACGGGATGTGTCGGGGGCGTAGGCACTGCCGATTCCCGTTTTCTGGCAAATCTTCGCATGGGAAGCATTGAGACGGACTGGAACATTTCGCCCAGGGAACTATCAAGGGCCGAGGAACTTTTCACTATGGGAATCTGGCCTGTCAAGAATGAATATCAGCCGCGTCCGAGGCTGCCGCTCTCAGACAACCTTGCAGATGCGATGGTCAAGCTTCAGCAGATGAAGGAGATCTACAACGGACTTCCCCATATCGACTGCGGTTCATGCGGAAGACCCTCATGCCAGGCCATGGCGGAAGAGATCGTAAGAGGACACGGATCCGTAACGGACTGCATATTTAAACTCAGAGAGGGTATCTCCGCACTTGCAAATCAGATAGTAAAGCTCTCGGAATCTCAGCCGCACACGCTGAAAAGAAAGGGAGGAAAGTGTTGAAGATAAAGGAAATTTGTGAAAAGCTCAATGCTGAAGTACAGGTGACGGGCGACCCGGAAAGAGAAGTAACTCAGGCTGCCGCAGGGGACCTGCTCAGTTTCATAATGGGGACCACCGCAGAGGGATCTGCCTGGGTAACGATACAGGCGCATCTCAACGTTGCCGCTGTGGCCGTACTGAAGGAAATACCGCTGATCATTCTTGCCTCGGGCAGAAAAGCGCCCCGGGACCTTGAAGAAAGGTGTGCCGCGGAAAATATCTGCGTAGCCTGCGTTGCCGAGTCGATCTTCGGGACCTGCAGGAAACTCTCTGAGCTGGGTATAGAGGGTTAACATAAAATGCTTAAGCCTTTCTGGGTCGATCTCCATATACATACGGCCCTCTCTCCATGCGGAAGCCTGGAAATGGGCGCCCCTGAGATAGTCTCGGCCGCCAGGAAGGCCGGAATTGATGTGATCGGCATTGCCGACCACAACACCTGCGACAATTGCCAGGCAGTCTATGAAGCCGCGGAGGGAGATCCTGTCGTCCTTGCCTGCATCGAGACCCAAAGCGCGGAGGATATCCACATACTCTCTGTTTTTCCGGACCTCAAAACAGCAATGGATTACAAGGAATGGCTGTGGCAGAAAATCATGCCGATAAAAAACGACGTTGATTATTTTGGTTATCAGGTAGTACTGGACCATTGCAACAACATCCTGAGAGAGGAAGAGACCCTTCTGATTCAGGGTTCGGGGTATGAAGTCGACCAAATAGTATCCAAGGTCCACGAGCTGGGTGGACTCGCAATACTTGCTCACGTCGACAGACCCTCTTTTTCCTATCCCGTCGCTCTGGGTCCTATGCCGACCGACTACCCTGCCGATGCCTTTGAGCTCTCGCGAAAGACAGATTCGGAGCAGGCTGCGAAGTGGAGGGAAGATTATCCGGGAAGGACCTTTATTAGGTCTTCAGATTCCCACACACTTGATACGATTTCAAGGGCGAATTGCACTAAGATGATGCTCGAAGCTCCGACCTTTGATGAAATCAAAAAAGCGGTCAAAGGAGAGGACGGAAGAAGGATATCCTGGCCCTGGGGATGATCATTAAGGCAGCCAGGAATGATTTTTTGAAGAAAAGAGCTCTGCCCGGACATCAGGCAGAGCTCTTTTCATTGAGCAAAGGTTTTGTTTAAAGGGGTATCTTACCAGACTTCGGTAAACGCTATGTCGGTGTAGATACCTTCGAGGCGTACCTTGTGTCCCTTTTCCATCTTCGCGAGTTCAAGGAAGGTCTCCTTCTGTTTGGCTCCTTCGCTGGCATCTGCGAATTGCTGGTACATCTCCATAGCTTCCTGTTCCTTTTTCATTGCAAGGGCGACAGCATCCTTAAATGCCATATCGGTGGAAAGTGCCTGGGGGGCTTCGACAGTCTCAGCGACCTTGTAATCCTTCTCATCGTTGAACTTCATCTCTTTCATGCCGTTGCTGAGGTAACCTTCAAGAAGGACCTTGTGTCCTGACTCCTCGTCCGCAAGTTCCTGAAAGATCTTTTTCATTGCTGGGTCCTTCATCTTTGCTGCGGCATCCCTGTAGAACTCATATGCCTCGACTTCGTTTCCGACTGCCATTTGCAGGATTTCCATGTAATTTTTCATTTTTCGTTCTCCTCTCTTTTTACCCTGTCGGTATAGGGAGGACAGGGGAAGTTTACAGACGCTTAAATCTATAGTTGTGAAGCTGTCGAAGGGGTCGGCTAAAAGAGATCAAAGAGAGCGCCACTCTCCGTCTTCGTAGGTTTCCATTGAAATGGGATCGAGATGGAAGTAAAGCGCGCATAACTCAAGTTTACCTGATGCGACTGCATCTTTGACTGTTTCATATTCACTTAACTTGGCGAGCTGGCGTACTGCCTGGGCCTTTTCGGCATGCTCAAGGTCCGATCCCGTATATTCTTCCTGTTCAAGCCACTTTTTGAGTCCCTCTGTATCCAGATGTTCCTTGTCTTCTGTCGCCTTTACTGCTCCGCACTGGTTATGCGCCAGAACGGCGATCCTTTTTACCTTCAGATGTTTTACCGCGTAATCGATACACGCCCGTACAGAAGACTCCTCTGTTCTGGCGAGATTCCCGACGTTCCTGAGCATGAACAGCTCACCGGGAGCGGCATCGAAGATATGCTCCGGAATGATCCTGCTGTCGCTGCAGGAGATCATCATGGTATGCGGATGCTGTCCTGCAATGAGGCTGCTGTAAAATTTTGAGTCTGCTTTTGCCGCGAAACGCCTGAAACCGTCTGCAAGTTCTTTCATTGTTATCTCACTTCCTGGCTGAGTATCATTTTTTCCACATCGTGCGGTGTGTTGAGGTTGAAAAATGAGCTTCCGTCATCTCCAAACTCTTTCAGTTTATTTTCGTTTATCACGGTAAGCCTTATGTCTCTGTAAAAGTGCTTGATCTTTCTGTCTCCTCGGCTTATTGCATCAGAGACCGGTCCGATACAGCTTTTGCGGTAGAATGCGTGCAGGGGTTCCAGGAATCCGAGCCTCTCCGCTACCACAGCATCGTTGTTTACGCTGCAGAAGCAGTTCATTCCAAGTATTACCTCCGGGTCCGGCGAAGGCATATCACATCCCAGAAGGAATCCCCACTCCTCTTTCATCCGGTAAAGACCGTTGTAAAGACCTTCCAGCGGCCCTCTTGAGGACACCCTGTCCTCGACTACGGTAATGTCCCATCTTCTGATCAGGGGAGAGAGCACATCCTTAACCACCGGGGATTCTCCCGGAGCAACAAGCATGATGACCTCCTTGAAGAGGGGTGCAACTATCTCGAGGGTGCCTTCTATCAGAAGTGAGCCCTCGAGCTCTAGGTAAAGCTTATTTCTGCCACCCATTCTGGAACCCCGTCCGCCGGCCAGCAGAAGCAGCGAAGCGTGGAGGCGCTCCTTGTGTGCTGTGCTGCCGACCGGGGTAAATTCCAGGGTCTTGTTATGAAGGAGTGGTTTCATGATGTCTTTTTTATGCTTTGGGTTCGTCAAGAGCTCCTGAGAAGACCATGTAGTAAAGAACTGCGACGAACAGGATGCCGCCGACCATGTTGCCGATCGTTACGGGGATTATATTTCCCCAGTAGCCGCCCATTGTGAGGGCAGCAAGCTTGTCCGGCGCCACGGCTGCAAGTTCGACTGTCGCGGCGTCTCCGCCCTTAATGAACATCCCAAGTGCGATGAAGTACATATTTGCGACGCTGTGTTCAAAACCCATCGTAACGAATCCTGAGATCGGGATCAGGCAGCATATGTATTTGCTTATTACATCCATTGCTGAGAAGGACATCCAGACAGCCATAACGACCAGCCAGTTGCAGAGGACTCCCCTGAATAACATCTGACTCATTGGAAGATTTACCTTCGCAACAGCGATCTTGAGAGCGTTGGCACCCGTTGCTCCTGTAGCAAGTCCTGTGTTGTAAATCATCCACGCAAGGAAGATGGATCCGAGGAGGTTTGCGATGTAGACTACGGTCCAGTTTTTAAGCACGCCCTGGAAAGATGCGCATCCGTTCAGCATACCAAGCGGCATAAGGCAGTTTCCCGTAAAGAGTTCTGCTCCGCCGACGATGACGAGCATAAGTCCAAGGGCAAACACCATCCCACCCAGCATCTTTGAGATCCCTACGCCGGCATACTGGGCCACGTCCTGAGTAACGGTAGTCATCAAAAAGCCGCCGAAAGCGATATAAGCTCCGGCAAGGAAGCCCATTACCAGCATCGCTTTTACTGACATGCTTGTTTTAGCTTTAGCTACTGTACAGGCAGTCTTTGCAATTTCTACAGGTGGTTTAAAGTTCATTTCTTAAAACGCCTCCATTGTTTTGTTGTAAGGGGGCGGAATATACTTCCGCCCCTCTATTTTAGAGCCTATCCTTACGCTTTTGAAACTTTAACTGCGCTGACCTTAAATGCGGGGGTCTCAGAAGTCGGATCCCACACCGATGCTGTCAGCAGGTTGGCTGAAGTCTCTCCGAAGTGGAAGGGCAGGAAGACCATCTTCTCCGGTACCCTGTCGGTGATCTTCGCTGCGCCTGTTACTTCGCCGCGGCGCGATGCCACTGTAACTTTTTCGCCTTCATTTACGCCCATAGCCGCTGCATCGACGGGGTTGACCTCGATGTAGAGCTCCTTCACGTGCTTGCCGGACGGGCCTCTGCGGCTCATTGAGCCTGAATGGTAGTGGAAGAGGTTGCGTCCCGTTGTTGCGATGAAGGGATACTCATCATCCGGCCATTCGTGCGGCGCAGCCCACTCGCAGGGAGAGAAGGTCGCCATTCCGTTGGGCCTTGCGAACTTCGCTGTGTGAAGGTTGGGTGTTCCGGGATGTTCCGGGGTCGGGCATGGCCACTGCAGGTATCCTTTTTCAAGGCGCTCGTGGCTCATGCCTGCATAGGCCGGGTTGAACTTTGCAATGTCGTCGAAGACTTCAGATGCTGTTTTGAAGCCCCAGTCATGTCCGAAGCGTTTTGCAAGTTCCACGAATACGGTCCAGTCTTCCCTTGCCTCGCCGGGTGCTTCCACCGCTTTGCGGAGAAGCTGTACCGCGCGGGTCGTATTGGTGCATGTGCCGGGTTTTTCGGGCCAGCAGGCTGCAGGGAGAACTACATCCGCCTTCTGAGCGGTCTCCGTAAGGAATATATCCTGTACTACGAGGAAATCCAGCTTGTCAAGCGCATGGGAGACGTGGTTGGTATCTGCGTCTGTTACCATCGGGTTTTCTCCCATGATATAGAGCGCCTTGAGTTCGCCTTTTCCTGCAGCTTCCATCATTGTTGCGACAGAGAGTCCGACTTTTCCCTCTTCAGGTATCTTGCATCCCCAGAGAGCTTCGATCTTTTCCGCAGCGGCGGGAAGGCCAACCTTAAGGTAGCCCGGCAGTGTCGCGGGGAGGCATCCCATGTCGCATGCGCCCTGGACGTTGTTCTGTCCGCGGAGCGGGTTGACTCCTGTTCCAGGACGGCCCAGCATTCCGCAGAGAAGCGCCAGGTTGCAGCAGCTGCGGACGTTGTTGGTACCGGTCGTATGCTGTGTGATGCCCATCGTGTAGTAAAGCGCTGAGTTAGGTCCTGCCGCATAGAGGCGCGCAGCCTCACGGATAGTATCCGCAGGAATGCCTGTTATGCCCTCGACGTACTCGGGAGTGTACTTCTGGACCATGGCCTTGAGTTCCTCGAACTTCTCCACTCTCTCCTCAATAAACTTCGGGTCGTGGAGGTTTTCGGCGAGGATGACGTTCATCATGCCGTTGAGGAGTGCCACGTCAGATCCGCTTCTCTGCTGGATCTTAACTGCAGCCAGGTCATGAAGCTCGATCCTGCGCGGGTCGCAGACGATAAGCTTGGCGCCTTTGCGGACCTGCTCCTTTATCATCATTCCGACAACAGGATGCGCTTCTGTGGTATTGGAACCGATCACCATGATTGTATCCGCATGCTTGATGGAATCAAAATCGTTTGTCATTGCTCCGCTTCCGAAGGTCTCACCGAGACCTGCAACAGTTGCGGAGTGTCAGAGATGGGCACAGTGGTCTACGTTATTGGTGCCCATCACCTCCCTTGCGAACCTCTGCATGACGTAGTTGTCCTCGTTGGTGCAGCGGGCTGATGAGAAGAAACCGGCCTTGCCGATGTTTGCTTTGAGACCATCGGCTATCTTGTCGAGAGCCTCGTCCCAGGTCGCCTTGCGGAACTCTCCGTTTTCTTTGATGAGAGGTGTTGTAAGCCTGTCAGGATGGTTAACGAACTCCCACGAGAAGCGGCCCTTTACACAGGTACGGCCCTTGTTGAGGGAATCCATATCGGTGTGGTCTGACGTAACGTTAGCGATCTTGCCTGTCCTTTCGTTTACCTGGACGAGAAGCTCACATCCGACGCCGCAGTATGTGCAGATCGTCTTGGTGGTCTTGAGCTCCCAGGGGCGTCCCTTGCCGACGGCAGGTTTTTCATAAAGGGCTCCGACCGGGCAAACGGCGACGCACTGGCCGCAGAAGGTGCAGTCGGATTCTTCCAGACCCCTGCCGACAGGCGGCTGAACAGCAGTCTTGATACCGCGGTTCTGGAAGTCTATCGCATGATACTGGGAGTGCTTGTCACAGACCCTGATGCAGCGTCCGCAAAGGATGCACTTGTTAAGGTCCCGGATGTAGAAGGGGTTGCTGTCGTCGAGCTTATGGTCCTTGCAGGTGTCGCCCTCTTCCCAGAAGGGGGATCTCTCTATTCCGAGATCATATGCTATTGCCTGGAGCTCGCATTTTCCGTTGCTGCTGCAGCTGAAGCAGTCCAGAGGGTGACGGATGAGAAGAAGCTCTATAACTGCCTTGCGGGCGGCACGAACTTTATCGGTGTTGGAATCTATAACCATTCCGTCCATTATCGGAGTTGAGCATGCCGTCTGAAGCTTGGGGTTGTTTTCGACTTCCACCAGACAGACTCTGCATGCACCGGCTATTTCAAGCGCAGGGTGCTCACAGAGGACCGGAATGTAGATATTCGCCGCCCTGGCTGCCTGAAGGATAGTCATCCCGGGCTGGAACTCTACTCTTTTTCCATTTATTATTGCGTTGGCCATATTATCTCACCTCATTCCTATTTCTTGTCTATAGCCTTGAAGGGGCAGACTTCGACGCATGCTCCGCACTTGATGCACTTGTCCTGGTCGATGACATGCGGCTGCTTCACGGTCCCTGCTATCGCGTTTACCGGGCAGGCCTTTGTGCACTTTGTGCAGCCGACGCACTTGGCAGGATCGATCTTAATGGTAATAAGCGCCTTGCATGCTCCTGCAGGGCATCTCTTCTCCCTTATGTGCGCCTCATATTCGTGCCTGAAGTAGCGCAGGGTCGTAAGCACCGGGTTGGGAGCTGTCTGGCCAAGGCCGCAGAGGGAAGCAGTCTTGATCTGCGTCCCAAGGTAAATGAGGTTTTCGATGTCTTCTTCGCGTCCCTTGCCTTCGGTGATTCGGATGAGGATGTCGAGCATCTTTTTGGTGCCTTCGCGGCAGGGGATGCATTTTCCGCAGGATTCGCGCTGTGTGAATTCAAGGAAGAACCTGGCCATGTCGACCATGCATGTATCTTCGTCGACAACGACCAGTCCGCCCGAACCCATGATCGCTCCCGCAGCTGTAAGTGATTCATAGCTGATCGGGAGGTCGAGGTGCTGTTCTGTGAGGCATCCGCCGGAAGGTCCGCCAATCTGTACCGCCTTAAACTTCTTGCCTCCGATTATGCCGCCGCCTATGTCGAAGACGACTTCACGGATCGTGGTTCCCATAGGGACTTCCACAAGTCCGGTGTTGTTGACCTTGCCTGTAAGGGCGAAGACCTTTGTGCCGCGGGATTTATCGTAACCGTAGTTTGCGTACCATTCCGGGCCGTGGAACATTATCTGTGCCACGTTTGCCCAGGTTTCAACGTTATTTATATTGGAGGGCTTTTCCCAGAGACCCTTTATTGCCGGGAATGGGGGGCGTGGACGCGGCATGCCGCGTTTGCCTTCGATGGAGTTCATCAGAGCGGTTTCTTCTCCGCATACGAATGCTCCCGCGCCTTCCTTTACGTGGAGGGTGAAGTTGAAGCCTGTGCCGAGGATGTTTTCACCAAGGAGTCCGGCCTCTTCGGCATCGGTTATCGACTTTAGGAGCCTCTTTATCGCGAGCGGGTACTCGGCGCGGCAGTAAATGTAGCCTTCGTCAGCGCCCATTGCGTAAGCTCCGATCGCCATACCCTCAAGAATCGCGTGGGGGTCGCCCTCAAGAAGGGAACGGTCCATGAATGCACCGGGGTCGCCTTCGTCGGCGTTGCATATTACATATTTTTTGGGTCCGGGTGATTTGGCGCAGAACATCCACTTCATCCCTGTGGAAAATCCGCCGCCGCCGCGTCCGCGGAGGCCTGAGGCCTTGATGTCTTCGACTACCTGTTCAGGCGTTTTTTCGGTAAGCACCTTCGCAAGGGCCTGGTATCCGTCGCGTGCCACATATTCTTCAAGTGAATCGGGATCGATGTATCCGCAGTTGCGCAGCGTCAGCCTTACCTGCTTGCTGTAGAACGGGAGTTCTTTGTAATGGGGGACTGCCTCTGAGTGCATAGCTTCCTTATAGAGCAGGCGTTCAACGACCCTTCCCTTGAGGAGGTGTTCAGCTACAATCTCTTTCGCATCCTGTGGCTTTACGTGGGTGTAGAAAGTTCCTTCCGGGTATACGATCACGATGGGGCCGGCCTCGCACATCCCATGACAGCCCGTCTGTACGACAGTGATCTCCTTGTCGAGTCCGTTGGCCTTGATCCCTTCGCGAAGGGTCTCAAGGACCTTGTCGGATCCTCCTGAGGTGCATCCTGTTCCTCCGCAGACGAGCACGTGGCTTCTGAAAGTTGCCATATCCTTACGCCTCCTATTCAGGTCTTCCGATGACTTTTTCCTCGACTACGTTTCCGTTTACGAGGTGGTCAGCGATTATGCGGGGAACATCTTCGGGTTTCAGGTTGCCGTACGTGACTCTCGGTTCGCCCGGACGGACTATATCCATAAGCGGCTCATTCTGGCACATGCCGATGCAGCCGGTCGTTTCAACAGAAACATCTTTGAGGCCGCGCTTTGCGATCTCTTCCATGGCGGCTTCCATTATCTTTCTTCCGCCTGCGGCGATCCCGCACGTCCCAAGTCCGATTATCACCCTGAATCTGCCTTCCTTTCGGGCGGCAGTTTCAGCGATAGATTTATCTCTAAGTTTTTTTAGTTCTTCCAGATTGCTGATCTTAGGCATATTCTGTCACCTCCCGCCCTATTCGTATTTTGAAAGCATGTCGGGTACCTTGTCCTTGGTAAGACGGCCGTGAGTTTCATCGTCCACCATTACGCAAGGCGCAAGTCCGCATGCTCCTATGCATGCAACAGGCTCTATCGTGAACCTGAGGTCGGGAGTCGTTACCTCGCCTTCGTGGAGCTTCAGCTCGGAAATTACCCTTTCGAGGATCCCGAGGCTTCCTCTTACATGGCATGCCGTTCCGCGGCAGACCCTGATGATGTGCCGTCCGCGCGGTTTAAGGTGGAACTGCGCGTAAAACGTTGCTACTCCGTACAGCTCTGCAAGAGCGACTTTGGTTTCCTCGGAAATGGTAACCATTGCTTCATCAGGCAGGTAGCCGAATTCATGCTGCACCTTCTGAAGGATAGGAATGATCCCGCCCCTCTTACCCTTCCATGGAGCGACGATATCTTTCGTCACCTGTGCAACATCTTTTGTTGCTGTGGACATCTCGTTTCCCCCTTTAAACGTATACTGTAAGCGCATAGATCATAAAAGTCTTTCCTGAAAGATAAGATACGATCCTATGCGCGCACAAACATCCCTGCGGACAAATCCACAGGGAGAAAAACCAAAAAATGAATTTAAGTTCCGGAATCAGCGAGCCTGCCCATGTTCCCCAAAAACAATTATCGGACAAGTTTGCGAAATGAAACACAATCTATGCGGAGAAGTTTATCAGTAATTAATGCAAATTACAAGCCGAACAGAAGAGCTATAAGATACGGAAAACCGGGAAACAGCCAAGAAAAGAGACTTGCTCTTAACAAACTAAAGCTTTCAAAAAAAATAATGATTAGAAATAGGCAAAAATGAGCATTTATACGTAAAATCAAGGATTTGTAAAGTGAACTATAATCAAGGATAAATATTAGAAAATATTTTCAGGAAGTTTATCGGATGGATATTGTTCAGTTTAGTTTTGTTTAGGCTGTGATTTAATGCAAGTAAAATTACTTAAATTAAACCAAAACATACTTTGCGTATCGATAGAACTTGCCATATTTTCCCGGCGGAGTATATAATTATTATGCTTTGTGTTTTTTTTCTCAAAGTGTTTCTCACAAGATATCCAAATGACAAAGCAGTTACAACGCTGCTGTGTGATTTGTCTTGCGCTCAGATCCCCGAAAGGTTTCGGGGGTAAATATAAAGGAGAAACAGACTTCCTGGGCTGGAGGGCCCAGAAAGATCATAAGGAGGGTGCGTTTATGGTAGAGAAAACGTCAGAGAAGTCCTGGGAGCAGCTGGACCAGCTTCTGAACAGGTACCGGGGCACTAAGGGCAGCGTTATACCAGTGCTGCAGCAGGCTCAGGAGATTTTCGGGTACCTCCCGAAAGATGTCCTGATCAAGATCAGCAAGGAGATCAACGTTCCCATCAGCCAGATATTTGGCGTAGTGACATTCTACGCCCAGTTCCACCTGGAGCCCCGAGGAAAGAACATAATCAGGTCCTGTCAGGGAACGGCATGCCACGTCCGAGGAGCAAAGGCAGTCCTCAATGCGATCAGGGAAAAGCTCGGCCTTAATGACGGCCAGGTAACTACCCCCGACCTTGAATTCACGCTTGAGACTGTCGCATGCATCGGGGCATGCGGGCTTGCGCCGTGCCTCATGATCAATGACGACACGCACGGACGGCTGACCGCCGAAGCGGTAGGGCCGATGATCGATAAGTACCACAATAAGTAAGGAAGGCAGGGAATATCGATGTCAATAAAAAGCCTTGAAGATCTCAGGAAAATAAAAGCGGAATCACAGCTTCAGACAAAAGCCCGCAAAAGCAACGACACCCAGGTCATCATAGGGATGGGGACCTGCGGCATTGCCGCGGGCGCACGCGAAGTTATGACCGCGGTCCTTGAAGAACTTGCGAAGCGCAATCTTAACAATGTCTCTGTCCTTCAGACCGGATGCATCGGGATGTGCCAGAAGGAACCCCTGATGGATATAGTCCGGCCCGGTGAAGACAGAGTCACATACGGGCCCGTATATCCTACAGACGTTCCCCGCATCATCGCTGAGCACCTTGTAAACGGAAATATCGTTGAGGATCTTGTCGTGGCTAAGATCCCTAATAAAGAATAGGATCTGGGGGAGGAGTTTACGATGGCTCTTGTCAGAGCTCATATATTGATCTGTACCGGTACAGGCTGCACCGCATCCGGAGCTAAGGATGTGCTTGCCAAATTTGATGAAGAACTTAAGGCAAAAAAACTGCGCGAAGAAGTAAGTCTCGTTGAAACAGGGTGTCACGGATTCTGTGAGGGCGGTCCCCTTGTGATCATTTATCCGGAAGGCACCTTCTATACAAGAGTAAAGCCCGAAGATGTTGCCGAGATAGTTGAAGAACACATTCTCAAGGGAAGGATCGTCTCGCGTCTCCTCTTCAAGGAACCGCTCACGGCTGAGAAGGTCCCGAGCTACGACGAAATCGCATTCTACAAAAAACAGCACCGTCTCGTCCTCAGAAACTGCGGACACATCAACCCCGATTCGATCGAAGAATACATCGGAGCCGACGGATATGAAGGCCTTGCAAAAGCGATCCTCACCATGACACCGGAACAGGTCGTCGAAGAGATGAAAAAGACCGGCCTTCGCGGACGCGGCGGCGGCGGATTCCCCACAGGAATGAAGTGGATGTTCTGCTCAAAGTCTCCGGGTCCCAAAAAGTATGTCATATGCAACGCCGACGAAGGCGACCCCGGCGCATTCATGGACCGTTCCCTTCTGGAGGGCGACCCCCACGCGATCCTTGAGGGTATGGCGATCTGCGCCTATGCGATAGGGGCTGACGAGGGCTACATCTATTGCCGCGCGGAGTACCCGCTTGCGATCAAACGCCTGAAGAAGGCCATCGCACAGGCTGAAGAGGCGGGACTCCTCGGCGAGAAGATACTCGGCACCGATTTCAGCTTCACGCTGCATATCAAGGAAGGAGCAGGAGCATTTGTCTGCGGTGAAGAGACAGCTCTCATGGCTTCCATCGAGGGCAGACGCGGAATGCCGCGCCCCCGTCCTCCCTTCCCTGCTGTAAAGGGACTCTGGGAGAAGCCTTCAAACATCAACAACGTAGAGACATTTGCAAATGTTCCCTACATCTTCAGGGTCGGAGCCGAGGAGTACGCGAAGCTTGGGACCGAGAAATCAAAGGGAACGAAGGTATTCGCCCTTACAGGAAAGATCAACAACACAGGACTTGCCGAAGTGCCGATGGGTATCACGATGCGCGAGATCATCTTTGAAATCGGCGGCGGCATCATGGGCGGCAAGAAATTCAAGGCCGTACAGATAGGCGGCCCCTCCGGCGGATGCATACCGGAGAAACTGCTTGACACGCCGATCGACTATGACTCACTGATCGCTGCAGGAGCGATGATGGGCTCCGGCGGACTCGTCGTTATGGACGAGGACACCTGCATGGTGGACGTCGCCAAGTTCTTCCTCAACTTCACACAGTCCGAATCCTGCGGCAAATGCACCCCCTGCCGCGAAGGAACGAAGCGCATGCTCGAAATGCTTACCGCCATTACAGAAGGTAAGGGAAAAGACGGCGACATAGAGAAGCTGGAGAGACTTGCCAAATCTATCAAGGCAGGAGCCCTCTGCGCCCTCGGACAGACCGCGCCGAACCCGATCCTTTCGACGCTGCGCTACTTCAGGGACGAGTACGAGGCCCACATTTACGATAAGAAATGTCCGGCGGGAGTCTGCACAGCCCTTATCGGATACAAGATCACCGATAAGTGCGTAGGCTGCGGCCTTTGCAAAAAGGTATGCCCCGTAGACGCGATATCCGGAGAACCCAAAGGCAAGCACACGATCGATCCTGATAAGTGCATCAAGTGCGGAGCCTGTATGGAAAAATGCCCGTTCAAGGCGATCATCCGCGGTTGATTCTGGTTGAGAGGAGAGAGAACAGATGGAACTGGTAAAGGTAACTATAGATAATAAGACGGTATCCGTACCGAGCAGCTATACAGTGATCGAGGCTGCCCAGGTCGCCGGCATACACATCCCGCAGCTCTGCTACCACTCGGAACTGACTAAGGAAGGCGCATGCAGGGTCTGTATTGTAGAAATAGAAGGGGCCCGCGGTCTTGGAGCGGCATGCGTATACCCTGTCTCTGACGGCATGGTCGTGCATACGAACACGCCTTTGGTAAGAGAGACGAGGAAGACTGTTGTAGAACTGCTTCTGGCAAATCACCCCCAGGAATGCCTTATCTGCCAAAAGAACAACAACTGCGAGCTCCAGACGATAGCGGCAGACCTCGGCATCCGCGAAATACCCTATACAGGCGAAAAGCGCGATGCGGTGAAGGACGAGTCCAACCCCAGTATAGTACGCGAACCTAACAAGTGCATACTTTGCGGCAGATGCATCAGGGCATGCCATGAGCATCAGGGGCTGGATGTCTACGCATTTGTCAACCGCGGATTCAAGACTCTTGTCGAGCCCGCATTCAGCTACGGCCTGGACCAGGTCACATGCACATACTGCGGCCAGTGTGTCGCGGTGTGCCCGACAGCCGCGATCTGCGAAAAGGATGATACGGAGAAGGTCTTTGACGCCCTTGGGGATCCCGGCAAATATGTCATCGTACAGACTGCTCCCGCAACGCGCGTTGCCCTCGGAGAGGCGCTTGGCCTCCCTGCGGGGGAGATAGTCACCGGCAAGATGGTAGCCGCGCTCCGCAGGCTGGGCTTCAACAAAATATTCGACACGGACTTCAGCGCAGACCTCACGATAATGGAAGAAGGACATGAGTTCCTTGACAGAGTGGTCAACGGCGGTACGCTCCCGATGATCACGTCCTGCTCCCCGGGTTGGATCAACTTCATTGAGATGAAGTATCCCGATCTCCTTCCGCACCTTTCCTCAGCCAAATCGCCCCAGGGAATGTTCGGGGCACTTACAAAGACATACTGGCCGGAAACACAGGGCATCCCTGTCGAAAAGATATTCAGCGTATCGGTAATGCCCTGTACAGCCAAAAAGGCAGAGCGCGTCAGGCCGCAGCTACAGAGCAACCCCGGGATCCCGGATGTTGACGCGGTCCTCACGACCAGGGAACTTGCAAGGATGATCAAGAACGCGGGGATCGATTTCAAGAACCTTCCTGAAGAAGAGTATGACAGCCCTCTTGGCATGTCGACCGGAGCAGCTGTTATCTTCGGAGTCACGGGCGGCGTCATGGAAGCGGCTCTGCGCACGGTCTACGCTGTTCTGAACGATGGCAAGGACCTTCCGGGAGTCAGCTTTATGCCTGTGCGCGGGATGGAAGGCATCAAGGAAGCCACTGTCGATGTTCCCGTAAACGGCCAGAACGTAACAGTCAAGCTTGCGGTCGCTCACACCCTTAAAAATGCAAGGATCCTCATGGACAAGGTTCGTGCCGGAGAAGCCGACTACCACTTCATTGAAGTCATGGCGTGCCCAGGCGGCTGCATAGGCGGAGGCGGACAGCCCCAGCCTGTAAACGCCGATGTAAGGGCGGCGAGGACTGCGGCAGTCTACAAGGTCGACGAAGTGATGACCATCCGCCAGTCGCACAAAAACCCCGATATCGTCGCACTATACGAGAACTGGCTCGGCAAGCCCCTCGGAGAGAAGTCGCACCACCTTCTCCACACACACTACAAGGCACAGCCAAGAGAAGTATAGTTTTTCGGACAAGGACAAAAGCAGCAAAGGGGGAGCCTTCCGGCTCCCCCTTTTTTGGGGCGGCGTCAGGGAGAGACAGATCGATCAGATTTTGTGGAACGATATTGTTTTCGTGCAATAATATGATAAATTATATGTATTACTAAAGCGTTCCGGAACTACCGGCAAACAAATTACTACATACGGGAGGAATCTTTAATGGCTAGGAAAAACACTTTTTTTAAGAGTCTCGGCTTTATTGCAGCAGCTGCCGCCTTTTCCCTTATCGGTATGTTGTCGGCCGAAGCGGCCTACAAACCTGGTGAAAGGGCTATGAAAATATGGCATGATGATCTGAACCCTTCAAAGCATGCGATATTCCTTAAATTCAAAGCGTCAGTCGAGACCGGCGACGGGCGTGAGGAGAATACTACCACCATGGCTGTCAAAGGCCACTTTATGTACGTAGATGTATTGAGCGACATGAGTCACATAAGCACCATCACGGACAACGCGGCAAAGACCACCACGATCCTGATGCATGAAGAGAAGATGTACATGAAAATGCCTCATCAGTCATTTGATGGCCCTACGCTGAATGACGACAAGGACCTGTCTGAAGCTGAAAAAACCAAGCTGGTCGTATCCTCCGGAAAAGACAAGATCGCTGGCAGGACATACGATTATGACAAGATCAAAGTCAGCGAAGGAGAAGAGCAGATATACTATTTTGATGAGGGGACCAACAAGTGGAGATATTGGAAAACTTCAGAGGCGCTTATGGAGATAATCGAGTACGGAAGCAAGGTTGACGAGAATCTCTTCAAGATCCCCAAGGGATATACGAAAATGGAAATTTAACCGTCATGTACAGCAAGACACCTCAAAAGGCAGGGCCCGAGCGGCTCTGCCTTTTGATTTCCCGGGCTGTGCCAAGGTGCAGACCCAAAATTACGGCATAAAAATCCGAATTCTCTGTATAATGTAACATACAAAACTTTCTCCATGTTTTTATAAAGAAGGCCGCCATTCATCGCAAGAGGTACATAAGAAATCAACATAATGCCTGATACGAAAACGAGGAACTAAAAAGTTCACGGTGAAAATATAAACAGAATGTAAGTTCGGCGACATATATAAGGGGGGATACGAATGGATGGTACCTTCATTTTAAAAGACGCGGACACCGCAGAACACTTCACTGCCGGTGACCTATGTTCCCTTGCGGAGATATTCCATCCGGGAAATGAAAGGCTGCCATTTTGCGGTTTTTCCCTCTCCCATGCGGTGGTCCTTCCGAAGGGACGTACGGTTCCCCACCGTTTGGTCAAGTCTTCAGAAGTTTACTGGATAATAGCAGGGAGAGGGATTCTTTTTATTGACGAAAGACCGATAGAACTGAAAAAGGGGAGAGCCGTCCTTGTTCCGCCCTCTGCAGTACAGTATGTGGTGAACGAATGTGATCACAAGCTGGAGTTCCTTTGCATCGTCTCTCCGCCATGGGAAAGTTCCGACGAAGAGACCATCTGAGCCTGGGTTTATGCCGAGGCAGGGTCAAGACTATGCGGATAAAATAAAAATGTATATATAATGTAAGTCTTTGACAGTTTCACCATTTTACCTTGATCATTTATGTCAGGAGCTGCAGCCATTTGAATAACGGAGAAAAGCAGAAAATATATCTGATCCGCCATGCCAAGCCTGATCTTCCCCACGGAGGGAAACTATATTACGGATCCACCGACTATCCTCTTTCCGAGGAGGGTGTAATGATGGCAAAGAGGCTGGCCGAAGTGCTGAGGGGCGTTGAGGCGAACATGGTCTTCTCAAGCGACCTAAGGAGAGCGAGGGAGACTGCGGAGATAGCCCTTGCCGGCCGGACATGCGAGATACGCCCCGTGAGAGGGCTCCGTGAGATACATCTGGGAGACTGGGAGGGCAGGAGTTTCGACGAGGTAAGATCGACCTGGAACGAGATATACGAAAAGAGGGGCGTCTCTTTTGATTCGGTGGGGCCTCCCGGAGGGGAGAGCTTTAAGGATCTTCAGAAACGTACCGTTCCTGTATTTGATGAAATACTCAGGGATAATCCGTGCGGGAACATAATGCTTTTTGCCCATGGAGGAGTCATATGGACGCTGATGTGTAATTATTTCGGATTTAAGCTGAACGACATTTTTTTCTATCCGATGGATTTTTGCGGCATACATCTGATCGAACGGTCCGACGGCCTGATGAAACTGATAAAATATAACTGGAGCAGGAATCTCTCCTGAGAACGTTCATGGCAGCGGCATGGTCCTGCTGCGAACCGGTGTGGAATATATCTGGATCGATTGGAGGAATATGATATGAGTAGACAAAGAGGAGGTTTATTTTCCGGTTTCGTTGTTATGCTGGTCATAATACTGCTTTTTGCCACGGCACTCCTTGCCGTTGCGGCAATGAGGGAGAGGAATATAACAAAGGCGGAGTCCCTTCTGCGTTCCGGTGATCACTACGGGGCTTCAGAGCTCTTCATGAAGGCCGAAAAATTCAGTCTCAGGCCTGAATCCAGGGTCGTAAAGGGCATTGCGGAAAGCAGCCTTGGGATGGAGGATTACGAGACGGCTGCACTCTATTATGAAAAGCTCGTCAAGCTGGAGCCGGACAATGTGGAGGCAAGATACAAGCTGGGTCTTCTCTACATCAGGGCAAAGGATTACGGGGCCGCTGAGAAAGAAGTCGAAGCATTGAGAGAGATAGGCAGCGAAAGCGCCATACAGGGAGCTGAAGCACTTGCCGAAAATCTCTCTTCAGGCAAGGTCAAGGGGTTTTTCAGGGATCTGCTGAAAAAGGTCGCCCCTGGTCTGCCGGAGATCCCGGGCATCACCGAGGACGGACCGATCATGCCCGATACCGGAGAGCAGGAGGGCGAGCCTCTTTCCGGGGATGAAGACGGATCAGCGGAGATTTTCCGTGGTCTGCCGGATTCGGGCGATGCTGTAACTGAGTGATGAAGCTTCTTCTAAAAAATGCGAAGCTCCTGCCCGTCCTTTTGCTTTTCTTCTTTATCGCGGGCAATGCCGCTGCCGACGGTCCCAAAGAAATCAATACGGAAAAGAGTCCCCTGCACAAATCTGTATTTGCCATGCCGGTCTATGTTATTTTGCCTGAAGGCTGCACTTTTGTAGAATCACAGGCAGGATGTGTGGACAAAACAAAAAAAGTTTCACTGGAGTCATCTGTCATACGCCTTCCATACGCTGCCCTTTTGGAAGAGTTCACCGAGGATAATCTGAAAAAGGCAAATATGGAACTTAAGATGAAAAATGAGTTTGTCTGGAATGGCTCATCTGCGATGCTGATGAAGATATTTCAGAAAAAAGGATCCGGCATGGTCGGCAAATGGACTCTGGTCGTCGACAGGGGCAAAGAGTGCTGGATGATAAACGGCCTTTACCCTGCAAAAGACCAGCTGCGTGGAGAGGCTGTACTTAAAACGATCAGGAGCGCATACTGGGAAAGTGTAAAAAGTTCTCCCCCTGCAGAGATCCCGCAGGGCAATATCGATGTGCACGGGACGCCCCTTAAACTTGCCGGCCTGCTTGACGGTGCGGTCGTATATACAAAGGATGGTTTCCTCCCCACAAAAAAAGAGGACGGTTCTTTATTTGTCGTATCACGCATCTCAAACACCTTTGTAACTCCGGATAAACAGCCGGGTTTTGCAAAGGAAAAACTGCAGATGATAGAAAAGGGAGAAAAGGTCGACATCATATCTGAAAAAGAGGTAATGATCGACGGACTGAACGGGATAGAGATAGTTGGATATACTTCAGGTGAAGAAAAGAAGCTTATATACCAGACGATGCTTTTTGACGGCAAAAACAGCCATGTTATGGTCGGCATAGCAAGATCCGCTATCCCCGAAAACCTCGATTTGTTCCATAATACAGCGGAAACGTTCAAAACAGCGAGATAATACGAAAGAGATCGGGAGGAAAAGATGCAGATGAAAAAATACGTCAGGTCCACAGCTTTTTTTCTGATTTTATTGATCGCCCCTGTCCGAACTGCATTTGCCTATTCGGAACATCACAGTTACAGCTCGAGCCATACCGAGGTCTGGGTGGACGCGACCGGTCTGGCAGTCCTCCTGGGCACTCTCGCTGCGGGAAACACCAACAACCAGGCGGAGGCAGCCAAACAGCAGGCCGCATACGAGCAGAAGGTCAGGGAAATAAGGGAGCACGCGAAGGAAAGTTCGAGAAAAGAGATGGAACACGCGGCAGATCTTATTTTTGAAAGAGGGGTCCCCGGCACAGTTGAGCTGCTGGTAAAGTCATGGGAGGGAGAGGGCAAAAAGACGTTCCTCGATGACAGAAGCGGGGTCACCGTCCTTAAGGTCAGCGGTTTCGAAGAGAATATAAGGCTTGAATACACGATCCGGCAGGAGAGCAAAAAGATATCTGTAAGGGTGACCGCTCCCGACTATTCGGTCTCCGAGGAGTCAGGAGCATACTATAAGGAACCCCAGCCCCTCCCCCCTTCCAAAAGTTATCTCGGTCTTGAGCTTGAGGAGCTTTTCAGGGATCCAGGCGGCAGGCTTCTCATTAAAGATGTTGTAAAAGGTACCGCGGCATTCTATGCCGGGATCCTGCCGGGAGATTCTCTGGTCATGATCGATACATACGACACCAAAAATTTTGACATTGCCCGCGTTGATTCTTACCTTGAAAGCAGGGCTGCCGCAAAGGCGAAAGTAAGGGTGACGGTTTCACAAAAAGGAGAACAAAAAAGCATAGAGATCCAACTTTAAGGTGAAAGAACCTAAAGAAGACTTACCGTCCCGAATGGGGACTCTCTTTAAAAACGTAAGGAGGAAAGAGCTGTGCCGATCAAAGATTTTAAAGTTGAAAAATGGCTGAATCCCCGTGACGCGAAATGCAGGTACAACCTTGGGGCAAGCTGCGTTAAGGCTATTTCACTTGACGAACTGGCGGAACTGAGCGGAGAAAACAGGGACGAACTTACGAAATTCTTCTTCGAGACCCACCTCCATTACGGAGCTTTCTTCGGCCTGCCGCGTTTTCTTGATGCTGCCGCTTCGACCTATAAAATGGCTGCGCCCGGTATGGTCCTTACCTTCCATGGAGGCACCGGGGCAAACTCGGCCGTGCTTACCGGGATGCTTGAAAAGGGGGACAATGTGGTTGCGGTGATGCCCAACTACCAGCAGCACTACTCCATCCCTGAGGCACTCGGGATAGAAGTCCGTCCCCTCCGCCTGAAAAAGGAGGACGGCTATAAGGTCGATCCAAAGAAACTGGACTTGCTGACAGACAGCAGGACGAAAATGATAACACTGACCAACCCCAATAACCCGACCGGTTCCTATATGGATGCCGATGAACTCGGAGAAATCATTGCAGTTGCCGAAAAGAACGGTTCGTACATCCTCTGCGACGAAATATACAGGGGGCTTGCGGACGTATACATGCCATCGATAGTTGATCTCTACGATAAGGGGATCGCCACAAGCAGCATGTCCAAGATCTACTCGATGGCAGGGGCAAGGGTCGGCTGGGCTGTCACACGCGACAAAAAAGCCTATGACATCCTTGAGAACAGGCGGTCATACGATTCGATCTGCAACGGTGTTTTTGATGAGATGATCTCCGCAATAGCCCTTGAGCACAGCGACAAGATGCTTCAAAGAGCCCGCGACATAGTCAGGCCCAACAAAAAGATAGCGGAAGACTGGATCAGAAGCCAGCACCGCCTCTCAGTTTATGGTGAGAGCTTCACTACGACTATGCTTGTCCACTATGATTATGATATCGATGAAGTGGAGCTTTGTTCCGACATATACGAAAGGACCGGTGTCCTTCTCTGCCACGGCGACTGTTTTGAAGAGAAAAAGTGCTTCAGGCTCGGTTACGGATTCGGCGACACAAAGCTCTTGCAGGACGGGCTCCGCGAACTCGGAGGATATCTCAGCTCTTTGAGTTTGTAGATCCCGGACCCACTATTCATTGACCCCCGGATCATCATGGGATCATTTGAGCAAAAAAGCTTAATTCGGTCTGTTTTTGTCTCGAAAACAGTTGCATTAACCTGATGTTCCATGATAGACTACCTTTTGCGGTGCGGACTCGTAGCTCAGTAGGATAGAGCGACGGCCTCCTAAGCCGTAGGTCGCCGGTTCGACTCCGGCCGAGCCCGCCATTAATTTGGTCATACCAACGGATCACAGGCCCCTGAGGTTGCTCAGGGGCCTGTCTCGTTGTCCGGACCTCTCACTAACGCAGGGTCATTGAAGCCTGCAAGCGGACCGTGATTTGTCGGACCTGTCAAAATAATTCATCAGATAAGAAAGAATTAATATTATTGATTTATACATATGACTATGTGATATTATTGTTTGGTATCTAGTAAGTATAAATAATTAAGGTATTTAAAACTCCTTAATTATTGCAGATAATGTTTTCTCCCTCCTTTTTTAAGCCATGTTGCAAGCAGAATAATGAAAAACGGGACAGAAGACCGATACGGTCTTTTGTTCACCGGATCAAAATATCAGAAAAAAAGAAAGCGACTTAAACAAAAACATATCCATATGTGTTTTGTACTGATGCAAAGAATTTGATGATTTGTTAATTTTAGTTGGTATGGCAGTTATATGATGGTACGTTATTCCTTTTCCATAATGACAGAAAGGTGTGATGACGGTTGAAAAAGCTGTTAAAAAACAACGTTTCATGGGTAGGCAAGGTCGACTGGGAGCTCCTCAAATTCCATGGGGACGATTATTCCACACATAAGGGTTCGACTTACAATTCCTATCTAATAGAGGAAGAGAAGACGGTACTTATTGATACCGTCTGGATGCCCTTCGCGGAAGAATTTGTCGCGAACCTGCAGAAGGAGATCGACCTGAACAAGATCGACTATATCGTTGTGAACCATGGTGAAGTAGACCACAGTGGATCGCTTCCCGCACTTATGAAGCTGATCCCCGGCAAACCGATATACTGCACAGCAAATGCGGTCAAGTCACTTAAGGGGCAATACCATCAGGACTGGGACTTCCATGTGGTCAAGACGGGCGATAAACTGGATGTCGGAAACGGCAAGGAGCTTATCTTCGTCGAGATGTCGATGCTCCACTGGCCGGACAGCATGGCTGCATACCTTACCAAGGACAATATACTTTTCAGCAACGACGCATTCGGCCAGCACTACGCGACAGAGAAGCTTTTCAACGACCTGGTGGACCAGTGCGAGCTATTCAACGAATGCATAAAATACTACGCCAACATAATCACGCCGTTCAGCGCGATACTGAGAAAGAAGCTTGCCGAGGTGCTCTCCCTCAATCTTCAGATCGATATTATCGCAACGAGCCACGGAGTGATCTGGCGTGATAACCCGATGCAGATAGTCGAAAAATATGCCAAATGGGCGGACGACTATCAGGAGAACCAGATATCGGTCATCTACGACACTATGTGGAACGGGACAAAAGAGCTCGCCGAGAGGATCGCAGAGGGGATCGGACTGGCAGACAAGGATGTCACCGTCAAACTGTTTAACCTTGCTAAGAACGACGACAACGATGTGATCACGGAAGTCTTCAAGTCAAAAACAGTAGTTGTCGGGTCACCCACAGTAGGAAACAGCGTCCTTCATTCAGTTGCCGGCTTCATGCACCTGATGAAGGGACTTAAGTTCAAAAACAAAAAGGCTGCGGCATTCGGGTGTTACGGATGGAGCGGAGAGGGCACCAAAGTCATCCTGGACTCGATGAAGAACGCGGGCTTTGAGTTGATAGACGAAGAGGGACTCCGCAATCAGTGGAACCCTTCGGAAAGCATCAAAGAAGAAGCCGTCAGATTCGGGATGAAGATAGCAAAGGCATAATGACCTCGGCAGGAATAAATAACAAAAGGGGGAAGGATATATGAGCATGTTCTGTTTTCAGTGTCAGGAAACTGCAATGAACAAAGGATGTACGGTTAAGGGAGTATGCGGCAAGGAAGAACACGTCGCAAAACTCCAGGATCTTCTTATTTACACAGTCAAAGGCATCTCCGATGTTGTCGTAAAGGGCAAAATTGACGCAGCAGGCATTCCCGAAGTGAACCACGAAGTGCTGAGAAGCCTCTTCATGACGATCACGAACGCAAATTTCGATGCCGATGCCATCCAGAAGCAGATCACGAAGATGATCTCCGTCAGGGAGGGCCTCAAAGCCAAAATCCAGGCAGCCGGACTTCACGATGCGGCCCTTTTCAATGCCGATGGCAGGGATGCGATGCTTGAAAAAGCAGCTTCAGTCGGAGTTCTTGCTACAGAAAACGAGGATGTCCGCTCCCTCAGGGAAATGATAACTTATGGTCTGAAAGGCATGGCTGCTTATGCGGAACATGCGCTCAACCTTGGGAAGGAAGATACTGACATTTACAAGTTCATCTATGAAGCACTGGCCGCACTCCTGGACAACAGCCTCGGGGCTGATGACCTTGTAGCCCTTACTCTCAGAACCGGAGAGAACGGGGTCACGGCAATGGCGCTTCTTGATACAGGCAATACATCCAAGTACGGCGACCCTGAGATAACGATGGTGAATATCGGAGTAAGAAAAAATCCTGCTATCCTCATTTCGGGACACGATCTTACCGACCTTGAACAGCTCCTTGAGCAAACTAAGGGAACGGGGGTGGATGTCTACACCCACGGCGAGATGCTCCCCGCCCACTATTACCCCGCATTCAAGAAGTATGAAAACTTTGCGGGCAACTACGGCGGTTCATGGTGGAAGCAGGTCGGCGAGTTCGAGACCTTCCGCGGCCCCATCCTCTTCACGACTAACTGCATAGTCCCTCCGCGGAGCGAAGAGGTCAGGCAGCGCATATTCACCACGGGTTCAGCGGGATTCCCGGGGTGTGCCCACATTGTGCCTGACACAGCAGGTAAGAAGGATTTCTCCGCAGTCATCGAAATGGCGAAGAAACTTCCGGCGCCGGAAGAGATAGAGACGGGATCGATAGTGGGAGGTTTTGCCCATAACCAGGTCCTTGCCCTTGCCGACAAGGTTGTCGATGCAGTCAAATCCGGAGCAGTCAGAAAATTCTTTGTAATGGCCGGCTGTGACGGACGCATGAAGTCAAGAGAATACTACACCGAGTTTGCCAATAAACTTCCTAAGGACACGATCATCCTTACAGCGGGATGCGCCAAGTACCGCTACAATAAACTCGATCTGGGAGACATCGGAGGAATACCAAGAGTCCTTGACGCAGGCCAGTGCAACGATTCTTATTCGCTTGCGGTCATAGCCCTCAAGCTCAAGGAAGTTTTTGGCCTTGACGATGTCAACAAGCTCCCTATCGCCTACAATATCGCATGGTATGAGCAAAAAGCAGTCATCGTTCTCCTTGCCTTGCTTTATCTTGGAGTCAAGAACATCCACCTTGGCCCGACACTGCCAGGTTTCCTTTCACCAAACGTGGCCAAGGTCCTTGTGGAGAAGTTCGGTATCGCAGGAGTAGGCAATGTCGATGATGACATAGCCATGTTTATGGCATAAGCAAAAGAAAATATTTATATAAAAAACGTGTGGTACGTCGTTCGTACCACACGTTTTTTATGTGCGCCATTGTTCAGATATCAGGAATTATCAGAAAAACCTTATATATTCGCAAAATTCTGCAATTTGGCTGCAGTTGTACGCTGCTTGGATAAACATGTATAATAATTCACGAGTTTATGTAAAATGCAGGCGACAAGCCTGTGACAATACATCCCAGGGAGGTCATTTCTCAAATGGAACAGATCCGTACACTAGGTGCGCTGCTTGAGTATGCAAAGGAAGTAGGCCCCAAGAAGATAAGCGTTGCATGTGCAGAAGACGCAGAGGTAATGGAAGCGGTAGAGAACGCGCGCAAAGCCGGCGTTGCTGAAGCATTCCTGGTAGGCAATGCGGACAAGATCAAAGAAGTTGCAGATAAGCTCGGCATTGACCTTGCCAACTACGAAGTAATCGACGAAAAGGGCGGCGAAGCTGCCGCGGCACTCAAAGCCGTTGAACTTGTATCGGGCGGACAAGCCCAGATAGTCATGAAGGGGATGGTGGCGACAGCCAACTTCCTTAGAGGCATACTAAACAAGGAAAAGGGCCTCCGTACAGGCAAGACTCTCTCTCACGTATACATCCACGAAATAATGGGATATGACAGGATCTTCTTTATCTCAGACCCCGCATTCAACATGTATCCGGATCTCAAGATCAAGATCGATATAATTAAGAACGTCGTAGAACTTGCACATGCGTTCGGTGTAAGCTGCCCCAAGGTAGCCGCCCTCGCAGCCGTTGAAGTGGTGAATCCCGATATGCCTCCTACGATGGATGCGGCCCTTCTTACGCAGATGAGCCGCCGCGGCCAGATCAAGGGATGCATCATTGACGGGCCCCTCGCCCTCGACAATGCAGTATCCCCGGAATCTGCACATCACAAGGGCATCAAGAGCGACGTTGCCGGATATGCAGATATCCTCCACGTTCCCAACATTGAGTCGGGAAATATGCTTGCAAAGGCGATAGTCTACTTCTCAGAGAACAAGACGGCAGGTATAGTGCTGGGAGCGGCCGCACCGGTAGTTTTGACAAGCCGCGCGGACTCAGCTGAAACAAAGCTCCTCTCCATAGCTTCAGCTGTTGCCCTTGCAGCTCATCAGGGAAAGTAAGGCTCTGTACCGGAAAACAAACATAACAGAGAGGGCGGGATCCCGCCCTCTTTTTAGTTTATGTCGGGTATGAAAAAAATGAAAATGATCCGCGAGCATTCAAATATCCGTGAGTACGTGGTCCCGGGGACCTTTGGGGATAATGAGGTAAGGGTGACATCGTTCCCCCCCAAAGAACCGAACGAGGTCCAGGTGGTCCTGCTCCACGGAGTCCACAGCAGCGCCAACATGGGCGAAAACAACAAGTTTCGTTTTCTTTCAGAGCTTCTCTCCGGACGGGGGTATGCTCCATGGCTGGTGGAGACGAGCAGAAAAGTCAGGAACCGGAATGATTTCTCAAATGATGTGCCTCTGTGGATAAGGGAAGCCTTTTCCGGAAAAACCTTCGCACAGGAGCAGCAGGACGTCTTTAACGCAATATCCGAAATCAGCGGGGAGATGCCTGACAGACCCATCTGGATATGGGGCTTTTCACTTGGAGGGATCATTGCCCTTTCAGCGGCAGCTGACAATATAAAACGTAATGCAGGCGAAGGATCTCCGCTCCCCGAAAGGATCATCCTTAGCGGGACCGGACTTGTGGCCTACAAGGAAGTGGAGGAACGGATGATGTCTCTTCCGGTCCTTTCCACCCTTCGTTCAGAAATAGACACCGACATGCTCGCACATGTAAAAGCCAAAGGGCTGATATCCTTCAGAGGGAGCTGCGATGAGATCTTTTCTGAAGAGAGCTGCCTTGGAGTACTGCGAGAAGCAAGCATTCCGGAGAGCGAAAAACACTATTTCGTGATCGAGGGTGCGGACCACTCTTTCCGCAGCAGATACGGGAAAGCTGATCCAGGGGTAATGGAGGAGATGGTCGGACTTTTGGCAAGAACCTGGTCATAGCTCTGTGGTAAAATTATCTGACCGTTCCTCCAACAACGGGGAGGTCTCTGATGGGTCGCATCACCAAGGTTAATGAAAGCTGTTCAGGTAACAGTTTGATTATATACAGCCCCATAAAAAACTTTTTTGGTCTTTGGGCCGGGAGAGTTTATCTTTTTTGTCTGATGCTTCTTTTGACTCTTTTTACTCCTGATCACCTTCACGCAAAGGAAATAGATTATCAGTCCCTTCAGGAAGATCCGCTCGAAACGGCGTACAGAAAACTGGCCTCTCCCGGCGACATCGAATGGGACGAGGAAGAGATGGTCAGCGGAGGCGCTCCCCTTATCATCAGCGACATGAAGTGGCCCCTAAACTCCGGGGAGCTCTCAAGCCTATTCAGCAGAACGGCTTCAAAGGGGAGGAGGAAACACTTCGGCATAGATATCGTAGCTCCTAAGGGGACCCCAATATATGCTGCACTTGACGGTATAGTCGAGGTGGCCTCGAACGGAGGAAAAGGTTTCAGAGGCTACGGCAGGGTCATCATAATCAACCACTCCGATCAGTTGTGGACACTCTATTCCCACTGCGCGACGATGAACGTAAGGGTCGGCCAGAAGGTGAGACGGGGAGATCTGATCGCAACGGTAGGCAGGACAGGAAGGGCGACTACTAACCACCTCCACTTTGAGGTCCGAAACGCCAAAGGAACAGCCCTTGATCCAATGAAATACCTTCCCGAGAACGGCGCTCTGCCGATGAATCTTTTCAGAAGATAGGTGTATCATCTCTTCCCCGGGGTAATTTAGTCATAAGGTTCGCAATAAGTGATCAATTATATCGTGCAGGCACGATATTGATATAAAATACCGGCATATATACACATAATAAAAATTTTTGTTATCCGGAGGCTGCAGGCAGAAAGATATGAGTATCAAAGCAGGCGCGTCAAGGCCAATATTATATCTAGCCGCTGCTGCTGTGACAGTTTTGCTGATGATAATGCTGTACGCAGCAATGGGAGGCCTCGGATGGGGGGCTCCGAAAAAAGTCTCCGGCGAATCATACCGACTTGGCACGATAGTCAGGATCACCGTCTACGGGGATGACACCGAAAAACTCAACAATGCCCTTGACCTGTCGATGAAAGAGATAGAAAGGCTGGAAAATCTTCTTTCAGTAAATATCCCCTCTTCAGACATCTCGCTCGTCAACAGAGCATCGGGAGAATACCCTGTAAAAGTTTCGGAAGAGACTGCCGTCCTTTTGGAAAGGGCGCTTGAATGGTCAGAACGGACAGGAGGGGCATTTGACCCTACTGTAGGAAAAGTCGTCAAACTCTGGGGGATAGGAACTGAGGGTGCAGCCATCCCTGACCCTGAGCGGCTTAAAGAGGCCGTGAAGTTGACAGATTTCAAAAAGACCTCTGTCGCGCATGAAGGGAACGGGACCTTCGTTCGGACAGCCAAAGGACAGAGGATAGATCTTGGGGGAATAGCAAAGGGATATGTCACAGATAAAGTAAGGGCCCTGCTTATAGAAGAGGGCATCCGATCAGGCCTTATCGATCTCGGAGGGAACATCGCGGTCTTTGGGAACTCTCCCAGGCCCGGAAAGTGGAAGATAGGGCTTCAGCATCCGTTCATGCGTAGAGGAGAATATTTCGGCATAGTTGAAGTATCTGATGTTTCTGTCGTTACATCAGGACCTTATGAGAGATATTTTGAATCAGGGGGGGCGAAATATCACCACATTTTTGACCCCTTGACCGGATACCCTGCCCAGTCAGACCTGGCCTCAGTTACAATAATAAGTGAAGATTCTACGGATGCGGATGCGCTCAGTACAGCGATTTTTGTAATGGGTTTTGAAAAAGGCATTTCCCTGTTGCATGAATTGAAAAACATTGAGGCTGTCCTCGTGGCAAAAAAAACTGAGGGTACCATTGTATATGTGACGAAGGGACTTAGTGAAAATTTTATATTGAAAGCGCCAGATATGAAAAAAGAGCCGGCGGTCCAGTGATGGGAATGAAGCGAGGAGACAGGGCCATGCTGAGGATCCTCATAGTGATACTCATGGCTTCATGTGTTGTCTGGGGCATCAGGTTTCTAACAAAAGCCCCTGATGTGTTAAATGCGGAAATAATACAGGACGGTAAGCTTTTGCGGAGGGTATTGCTGAAAAAGGGAGACCCCGCCGGGGAATTTGCAGTCGAATACAAAGGCGGCCGAAACGTACTGAAAACAGAGGACGGCAAAATCGCGGTCATTGCATCGGATTGTCCCGACAGGGACTGCGTGAAGCGCGGGTGGCTCCAGAGGCCGGGAGATTCTGCCGTATGCCTGCCTAACAGGCTTGTTATCAGGATCTCAGGCAAAACAGAAGTAGACGGGGTGACCTGGTGATGAAGCTCAAAAATTTGATCATTACCGGTTCACTTGCTGCCTTTGCACTGGTTTTCAACATCTTCGAAGGAAACCTCCCTATGCCTCTCCCTGGAATAAAGCTTGGCGCTGCAAACGTATTCTCCCTTGTCGCACTCGTTCTTCTCGGCGTGAAGGAGGCTTTTGCGGTAACGCTGATTAGGGTCTTCCTGGCCTGGGTAATGACAGGAAACTGGTTTGCGCTTCTTTGCAGCCTGGCCGGAGGGCTCATGTCGGCATCTGTAATGTCCTTTATATATATTAAATACAGGGATGACTTCAGCCTGCCGTGGATAAGCGTCGCGGGGGCATGGGCCTTCAACGCGGCACAAGTATCGGTAGCAGCTGCAATGGTGAATGACATCAGGGTACTCCTATACATAGTGCCGCTTTTGGCTGCAGGAACAGCGGCAGGGTGGGCGGTCGGATGGCTAGCCCTGGTCCTTTGCAGGAGAGTAGGATCACTAAATGATGCAGATCACAGATAACCAAAGGAGGAAGATTCCTTATGAAACTGATGATAGAAAGAGAAATTTTCGAGCTTTTCCCGGGTGCAAAGATCGGTTGGCTCCTTGCCCAGGTCCGTGTGGCCCCGTCTGATGAATATGTCGAAAAGATGAAGAGGGGGCTTGTCGGAAGGCTGAATGATATAGGGATATCCCAGGATACGATGATGCTGCATCCTGATGTGGCAGGATGGCGTGATGTCTATTCGAAGATGGGGGTAAAGCCCAGTAAGTACAGATCTTCGCTGGAAGCGCTTCTCAGGAGGACTTTCAAGGGAGACATATGGAGCGTATCAAACGTTGTAGACTGCTACGACTGCGTATCGGCGCTAAGCCTCCTTCCCATGGGAGCTCATGATACCGCAAAGCTCAGAGGCGACCTGGTGCTTCGTTATGGCCTCGAGGGCGAAAAATTCTACCCGCTTGGTGCGGGCGACAGCGTTATCGATGTATCTCCGAAAAACATTCTTTATGCGGACCAAGAAAAGGTCTGCTGCTGGCTCTGGAACCACCGTGACACAAGAGATGCTTCCCTTTCCGAAAGCACGGAAAGCGCCCTCTTCCTTGTTGACCAGGCCTTCGATACGGAGTGGAAAAGCGTAGCCGAAGGCCTTGATGCTCTTTCGTACGAGCTTGAAAAGATCGGGTGCAGAGTGCTTAAAAGCGGAGTGGTCAATTCAGCTTATCCGTCTTCAGAGATATCTTGATGGAGATATTAGGCTGCTGCGGCATGGACTGCGGCTCATGCGAGGCGCGCGGGGCAACCGAGAGGAACGATATGGTAACACTCTCAAAAATAGCTGCCGCCGAGGAGATCCGCGGAGGCAGATCTTTCATCCTGCCGTCAAGGATGAGGTGTACGGGATGTACCGAACCGGGGGCCAAGAGCGTGGCATGCACCGGATGCAGGGTCAGGATTTGCGCGCTTCAGAACGGCATACCCCACTGCGGCTTCTGTGAAGAGTTTCCATGTGACCTGGGCGATACGATATGGGAGGCCCTCCCGGAATACAAGAAGAACCTGGAAAGGATAAGGAGCAGATAAGGGAACTATTGAGGCCGCCTTCCGTTTCCGGTGCAGATCATACAAAGAGAGGGCCCCTTTGCAGAAAGGGAGCCCTCTTACTTAATCATTCTCTTCTTATTGGGAGATCCGGGGTTTTAGGGCGAGGAAGCGCAGTCTCACGTAGTCAGCGACCCAGCCGTTCTCTTCGGTGTAGAGCATCGGCCTGCAGTAATCCTCGACCTCTTTGTAGAAAAGTTCCTTTTCTTCATTTGAGAATCCCTCGGTGTGACGGTTCGCAAATACCTCAAGCCAGCACCTCAGTCCGTTTTTAAGCGGGGTTGGCCTGTCTACCCTTGCAATGTAGGAGACTTTGAAGCCCTGGTTGTCCAGTATTTTCGAGAACTCCCCCAGTTCGGGGAATTTCCACGGATTTCTGGCCTTGTAGTCGATGCCCCGTTTGATCAGTGCGATCTTCATGCCCTCGCGGATAACCCTTATGCAGCCTTCTCCCCCGCATTCCGCAGCGAAGCGTCCGCCGGGTTTCAGAGATTTCCATACGCCTCGCACCACTGCGTATTGGTCGTTCATCCAGTGGATCGCCGCATTGCTCATCACGGCGTCAAACTCCTCTCTGAAATGCAGGTGCTCTCCGTCCATAACTTCGGCTTTCAGGCCGAGGGACCTTGCTGCCTCGACCATCTCCGGGCTTGTATCAATGCCCGTCACCGCACATCCCATGTCAGCAAGCTCTTTGGTCAGGGTGCCGTTTCCGCATCCGAGGTCAAGGATCTTTTCTTCTTTTTTTGGATCAAGCAGTTCGATGACCGGCCTGCCAAACAGAGGGACAAAATCTGCCCCTTTTTTGTAAATCTCCGGACCCCAGCATTGATTTGACATCGGAAAGCCTCCTTATATTCTTGTTTCCCTATTATATTTGAGAGAGTCAGAAAATGCACTCCCGAGCAACTTAAACGATAGGATTTTAATAAACCTTTTAAATTTTCTCCCTTTCTTGACGGAATCGCTCTTCTTGATGTAGTCTAGTACCGTTGATGTTTTGTACGTCCCCGAGTCGGATTGCCTAAAGGAACTTTTCCAACGGCATAAGACCAATGGGTGTTTTCGGAAACGAAGGCGCCTCCCGCACTTGGAAAGGGGGAACAGCAAACTTTGGGGTATCTGTACCAAGGTACCCTCCTGTTCTGTCCTCTCCCAGGTGCCTGACAAGCGGATAATAAACAGCTTAATGTGCTGCCCGTGAATTCCTTAATAAGAGGAGGAACATGATTTGCGAATTTTAAGAGTCCTGATAGCTGAAGCAGATCCGCTGCTGCAGAAGTTGTATTCAGATCTTATCGCTACCGAATCTGCTTTTACCGTACTAAAATGTGTTTCAAGCGGTACGCAGATGTTCGAGTCTTTGAGATGTGTCGAGGCAGATCTGGTCCTTTTGGATCTTTACCTGAAAGATTTTAACGCACTGGAGGGACTTGACGAACTTCGCAAGGAATTTCCGAGGACTGACTTTATAGTCGCATCGTCGGGAGAGGATCCCAACCTTGTAAGGAAGGCTCTTTGCCAGGGAGTATTTGAGTATCTCATCAAACCCTTCTCCTTTGAAAGGCTCAGGCTTGCACTGCGCAACTATCACATTTACCACCAGAGCCTGACGGGAAGGACGAGGCCGTGGCAGCAGGAAGACCTCGATACCCTTGTCTCCCTGAGGGCGAGAGACCCTTCCTGGGCAAACAACAGAGCCATACCAAAGGGGCTTCAGCTCAAATGTTTGAATGAAGTGGAGAATTTATTGAGGGACAACAACGACACATTCTCTGCACAGGAAGTAGGGGACGCGCTTGGAATATCAAGGTCGACAGCGAGAAGATACCTCGAGTTCCTGACAATGAATGAGAGGGTAATTGTTGAGTATGCCTACCGTAAGGTCGGAAGACCGGAAAAGAGATACAGGATGGCTTTGATATAGGATCAAAGAGTTCAGATACAAAAAAGGGGCTGTGTGGGATCTTGGGATTTCACGCAGCCCCTTTTGTTTTTTGATCCTGTCCTTAAATCCCAATAAAATGTCCGGTGATGTAAGTTGCAAGTATCCCTCCGACCAGTACGACCAGGATCCCCCTGCCGAACCAGCCGAGTATTATTGCAACAATGGCTCCGGCCGCAGAGCTGTATATGCTGTCTGTCGCGGTAAGTACGTCAGGGAATATCAGCGCCCCGAGGACAGCATAGGGGATGTAGTGGAGCAGCGACTCTGCAAAGGGCGGAAGTTTCCTTTCCCCGAGGAAGAAGACGGGAAGGATCCTTGAGGGGGCTGTAACGCACATCATCAGGACAGACAGGATCATTATCCTTGTCATCGGGCTGACCTCCTTTTATCCAGGGGGAAGAGCAGCGCTCCGATAAGGGCGGCAATTCCTGTAGCGGTCATAATGGCGATCCCCCGGTTCAGGCCGGCAAAATATGGAGTCCACTTTATCAGTGCGCTGAGAGCCATGCCTGCCGCCGCAACGACAAATGCCGGCCTGCTTTTCCTTACCGAGGGCAGGAGCAGGCCCAAGAATAAGGCGTAAAGGGCGATCCCCATACTGTCCTGGACGTTCTGCGGCATAACAGAAGTGCCGTAGAAACCAAGGAGCGTCCCCGAGACCCAGCTTACGTGCCCCACTATGTTGAGGCCGAACATGAACTCAGGTGCTAAACGAGGTTCCTTCTGCATCGAGGCGATGCTGAAGCTTTCGTCTGTCAACTCAAAGCATATCCATGATTTCTTGAGCGCTCCTATCCCAGGAACAAGCCTTCTGGCAAGAGAGGAAGACATCATGATATGTCTCATATTAAGGACTGCCGTTGCAAGAACTATTTCAGGAAAGGATGAACCGATCATAATGAGATTTAGCGCGACGAACTGGCTTGCCCCTGCGAATACGACGAGCGACATGAAAAGGCTTTCGAATGCGGTAAGCCCGGCAGTCTTGCACAGAATGCCGCATGCGACGGCACTTGGAATATAACCGACCGCAATCGGAGTGCCTGTCCTGAGTCCGTATCCGAAACCCATGGCGACCTGAACATTGTTGCTGTCTGCCGTTTCCTTCACTGCGTCCATTAAACTGTCCCCATTCCATAAATAACAAAGCCAGATTCTATTATAAAAAATAAGTCGATGTCAAATCTGAAAAACGTTAAGAACTTTATTGACAAAATATAAACCAAAATAAACCAAAAGGTTCCTTATCCGCACTTAAAGTTGTCGCGCAATTCAGATGAATGTATTCTGACATCATAACAATATATACCATATGTATGCAACTTAGTTGCATTTATTCCCCGAGTCTGTGCTCCTAAAGATATCCTCCATGGACGCAGACCAGCGGATTTGCTGTACAGAACAGCGATCCCGAGGGCCGCATGGGAAACCGGGCGGCCTCCCACGGACGGCAGTCCTTTTTGGAAAGGGGTGCATCAAAACGGATAGAAGCCTGCCTGTCGGTCTTTTCTTGACTATCCTTTCTCCCCCTTTTCAAAAAATCGTCTCTTGTTTTCATGCGGCGTCATGAAAAGATACCGCTTTTGGTGTTTATGCCTGTTTTAAATAAGTTCCGGCAACGGAGAGAGGAGATGTAACAAGTGACAGAAGCAAACTACCACGTAAAGAACATAACCATCAACGGTGTGCCGAGGAGGATCATCGGTAAACCGGAGGTCTCCCTGCTGACAGTCATCCGGGACCAGCTCAAGATGACCGGCACCAAGAGGGGCTGCGACCACGGACAGTGCGGGGTCTGCAACGTAATAATGGACGGCAAGGTCGTCCGTTCCTGCATCACGAAGTGGAAGAACGTTCCCGAGTACGCGCAGATAACGACCATCGAGGGCATCGGAACTCCTGAAAACCTCCACGCCCTCCAGTGGGCATTCATAGTCTGCGGAGCCATACAGTGCGGATTCTGCACCCCCGGATTCATTACAGCCGGCAAAGCCCTTCTTGACAGGAACCCCGCCCCGACAAGGGAAGAGGTCCGCGATTGGTACAGCAAAAACTGGATGGCCTGCCGCTGCACAGGTTACGTTCAGGTCGTCGACGCCGTGATGAAGGCGGCCGCGATACTCAGGGGAGAAGAGAAGATAGAGGACCTGGCGAAGATGTACAAACCCGGAGACTCCATCTGGAATACGAAATATCCGCGTCCGAGCGCGGTCTACAAGGCGACGGGACTCTGGGACTTTGGCGACGATGACAGGCTCAAGCTTCCGGAAGAGTTCCTCTTTGCATATCCCTTTGCGCTTGAAGGAGTCCGCCACGCCAAGGTCAACAAGATCGATATATCCGAAGCGGAAAAGATGCCAGGAGTATACAAGGTCGTCACCTACAAGGATGTCAGGGCGAACAAGGGCACCAACAGGATCAGGGGTCAGGTCGGATGTCCCTCTGTGACGACAGACGGATGGGAACGCCGCATAATGGTCGAAGAGGGCGACAAGATCCGCCAGTGGGGCGAGTGCGTCGCCATAGTCTGCGCAGACACCGAGACAAATGCCCGCGCTGCGGCCGACAAGATCAAAGTAGACTATGAGCCTCTTCCTGAACTCATCGACATATACCAGGCGAAAGCAGCGGACGCAGTAAAGGTCTACGATGAGATCGACGGCATAGACGGCATGCCCAACGCCTTCAACAAGCGCATGTTCACGAAGGGCGCGGATCCCAAAGAAGACCTCGACAATGCTCCTTACGTCGTTGAGGACGAATTCTACAGCTCACGCCAGCCCCACATGGTCCTTGAGACCGACTGCGGCTACGCCTACTATGACGAGGAAGGGCGCGTCACCCTCGCCACCAAATCAATATGCGTATACAGGCACCAGATGATGATAGCGCGCGGCGTAGGGATTGCTCCGTCTAAGATCAGGGTCATCCAGAACAACATGGGAGCCTCCTTCGGATACAAGGTAGCTCCGACCAACGAACCCTATCTCGCGATAGCCCTCGTTGCGTGCCAGCGTCCTGTCTACATGCGCATCAACATGAAGGAGCACAACATCCGCACTCCCAAGAGATCACCCTTCCTTATGCATATCCGGGTCGGTGCCGACAAGAGCGGTAAGCTTCTTGGAGCAGAACAGACATGGTGGGTCGATCACGGTCCATACAGCGAATCATCCAACGACCTCACCAACAAGGGCGGGCAGTTCTTCTTCTCGCCATACGCCTACGCCAACATGAGGGCTACCGGCTACACCTGCTTCAGCAACCACCGCTGGAGCGCGGCATTCCGCGCCTACGGGGCGCCCCAGACCTACTGGGGATGTGAGACTGCGATGGACATGCTTGCTGAAAAATGCGGGATAGACCCCTTCGATTTCAGAGAGATGAACCTCATGCAGTGGGAAAAGGGCACGACTGACCCGCTCGGCATAATGCCCTCAGGCTATGCTCCCGAAGTCTTCCCGCTTCCCGAGATGATGAAAAAGGCCCGCCCCTACTATGAAGAGATGAAAAAAGAGGCGGCCGCCAAGAGCAGCGGTAAGGTCAAGTTCGGAGTCGGAGTCTCCATAGGCATATACAACTCCAACGACGACGGAGCTGACGATGCTGCCAGCAACATCGAGCTCACGAAAGACGGAGTCATCGTCTACAACACATGGGAAGACCACGGTCAGGGAGCTGACATCGGATGCCTCGGCACCGCACATGAAGCACTTAAGCCTCTGGACCTCAGGCCGGAGCAGATCAAGATGGTCCTCAGCGACACCGCAAAGGCCCCCAACAGCGGAGCGGCCGCTGCAAGCCGTTCCCAGGTAATGGTAGGAAACGCAATAGTTGACAGCTGTAAAAAGCTTCTCGATGCCATGCGCAAAGCCGACGGCACATACAGGACATATGATGAAATGATCGCAGAGAACATCCCCGTCTTCTACGAAGGCTACACACAGGCACAGGTCATCAACGAAAAGGGCGAGCTTGAAGTCTGCTCGGGCAACGACAAAGACACCGGCATAGGCAAGCCCTTCGGCTTCCACATGTTCGGAGTCAACCTGGCGATGGTATCCGTAGACACAGAGACAGGCAAGGCCCGCTGCGAAAAGTTCGTTCTCGTGGGCGATGTAGGAGTCATCAACAACTACCTCGTAGTCGACGGACAGCAGTACGGAGGCATAGCCCAGGGCATAGGGCTCGCTCTTACGGAGGACTTCCTTGACGAGAGCAAGTACAACAACTTTGTGACGATGGGTCTTCCCTACATCAAGGATGTTCCCGACGACATCAGGCTGGTACACGTTGAGACACCGCGTCCCCTTGGTCCCTTCGGAGCTTCCGGAACAGGCGAGATGCCCCTTGCGGCGCCGCACGTCGCGGTATGCAACGCGATAAAGAGCGCCTGCGGAGTCAGGATCAAGGCCATACCGGCTACACCCGACAAGATACTGGCAGGCCTTAAGAAATAGCGCGCATCCTTCCATAAATCAATTAAAATATCGTGAGGGGCTGACCATTCGCCCCTCACTACATTATGAAAGGAGGAATGACCCTATGTCCGGACAGGAAAAGAACTTTGGAAGCATATACGACCTTCCTCTGCAGAACGCCTCAGCGCTGGCGCCGGAGATCGAGAAGAGGACAGTGTACGGTCCCGGAGACAGATTCTGGAAAGGCTGGGTGATGCGCCACTTCATACTCCCGGCCCATAAAAGCATCCCCGAACACTCCCATGACTGGGACCACCTTATGTACACCGTAAGCGGGGACGGCTATGTCGAAGTCGAGGGCGAACGGTATGACATGAAGACGGGATACTGGACCCGCATACCGGGCGGAAAGAAGCACGTCTACCATAACGACGCGGAAATCCCGCTGGAATTTTTCTGTATAGTCCCTACACACGGCGACCCCCATGCAAAGAAGACAAGCATGCGGGCCGAACGCGCGGCGAAAAAAGCCGAAGGCCAGTGAATTGAAAAGATTCCTTTCGGTGAAGTGCAGGGATATCAGGCCCTCTCTGATGATGAAAATGGCAGCTATGGCAGAGGGGATCGAAGGCTGCATAGACCTGACCCTGGGTGAGCCGGATATCCCCACTCCCGAAACTATATGCCTTGCCCTTTATGATGCTGCAAAAAGGGGCGAGACTCACTACGCCCCCGGCATGGGGATACCCGGGCTTCGCATTGCCATATCCGGTTACTGGAAGAGAAGATACGGCATGGACTATTCTCCCGATGAAATATTTGTCACGACCGGAGGAAGCCAGGCGTCACATCTTGCAATGCAGGCATGCCTTGATCCCGGAGATGAGGTCATCATACCGGAACCCTTCTTCACCTTTTATGAACAGCATGTCCTTCAGGCAGGAGGAGTGCCCGTATACTGCATGAGCGGGATGGAAAACGCCTTTCTTCCAGACCCCGAAAAGATAGAGGCCGGCATAAGCAAAAGGACGAAGGCGATCATAATAAACTCTCCCTGCAACCCGACCGGAGCGGTCTTTCCCCTGGGGCTCATGAAAGAGATATCCCGTATCGCATCGAAACATGACCTCCTTGTCATCTCCGACGAGCTCTACGAAGCATTCGTCTACGGTGTGCCCCACATACCCTTTGCTTCGCTTCCCGGAATGAAAGAGAGGACGATCACGATAGGCGGCATGTCGAAGAGCTATGCCATGACAGGCTGGCGCATAGGTTATGCGATGGGCTCGCCGACGATCCTCAGAGCTATGCAGGTCACAGGCGTCCCACAGACCATCAGCGTGAACACGATGGTCCAGAAGGCGTCTGAATTTGCACTTAACAACTGTGAGGACGCGGTAGGGGAAATAACATCTCTTTTCAAAAAACGCGTTAAAACGGCATACGAAAAGTTTAAGGACGTCCCGGGCATTAAGACTGCCGAGCCCAAAGGGAGCTTCTATCTCTTCCTTGACGTTTCAGGAACGGGCATGGATGGGGAAGAATTCGCAGACAGGGCGCTCAGGGAAGCAAAAGTGGTCACTATACCGGGAGCTTCTTTCGGCCCCGACTGCCGTAATTACGTCAGGATAGCATGCACAGTACCCGAGGAGATGCTCGAAGAGGCATCGCTGAGGATCAGAAAAATGCTTTCAAAATTTCGCACCGTCTTTCCCGCATGACTTTGGGCGGGAAACGAGTGACTTAGAGATTTCAAGTTTTTAGTTAACCTCGTATGATCATACAGAAAAAGTGAAAAAGAGAAGCTTAAAATCGAATATTATAAACATGCAGGAAAGCCCAGTGAAGTGAATTATTGAGGGTATAAAAGGAAAGTTTCGGATCGGCAGCTGCCTGCCCCACGGCACCGGTTCAGAGGTTTGATGCTCATTAAAGAGGCTGTATCCTTCTGAACCTGTGCTGAAAAAACTTCTTTCAAATGCGTTTGTTAAAAAACTCAGATGACGTGGTGCGTTTCCTGGAACTATGCTGACCTTCTCATGATCATGGCCCGCTCAACAGGCAGTCCGTTTTCTATTTTGACTGCTTCAAAGCGTCCTTCCGGTGTCATCCAGTACGGCATGCCGGAAATGTATACCAATTTGTCGCTCATTATCCCACCTCCTTTTACAAAAAGTAAACAACCTGTTGATTATACAGGTTGTTTCTCATCTGTCAAATCCATTATAAGCGGCGCAAGAGGGAAAGAGCTCTTACATGTCTATGATGGGCGGTATAAATGCAGCGGATGTCTCCGTATCCCAAGGGAAGAGCACCCATGTATCCTGGCTGACTTCCGTGATGAACGTATCTACGAGAGGCCTTCCCTCAGGCTTGGCATAGACCGTTGCAAAATGGGCCCCTATGAACATGTCCCTTACTATCTTTGCAGTTTTGCCGGTGTCAACAAGGTCGTCGATCAGGAGCCAGGTCTCGTTTACCCCGGCAAGGTCCGGGCGTTTCAGTATATTTGCCGCGCCCTGCTCCTTTATTGTGTAACTTGATATGCATATCGTATCAACAAGGTGTATGTTGAGCTCCCTGGCTATTATGGCAGCGGGAACAAGACCCCCCCTTGCTACGGTTATTATCCTGCTCCAGTCCTTCCTCTTGTCGAGCAGTTTCCAGGAGAGGGCTCTGCAGTCCCTGTGCAGCTGCTCCCACGATACCGGGTAATTTTTATTGTAACGGTCGGAAGTTTTCATCTTATTACTCTCCCTGTAATAGAATTATTTGCCGGAGATTGTACATTCATAACACCCGGCTGTCTACGGCCCGTTAAGGCCTCCAGGGTCAATAGAGTTCCGGTCTTCTCATGTCGAAGACCCGCAGGAAATCCCTTGCCTTTTTCACCTTTGAAGTGTCGATCTCAACGAAGACGAATTCTTCAGTCATGCCCCCCTGATAAAGTACCTCGCCCCATGGGTCCACAACCATGGAATGTCCTCCGAAGAGGGTCCCGTTTGTTGTTCCCACCCTGTTGCATGCCGCGACGAACATCATGTTTTCGACAGCCCTTGCCTGAATGAGCGTGCACCAGTGGTCGATACGCGACGCCGGCCACTCTGCGGAGAAAAGCTGGAGTTCGGCGCCCTCTGTTGCATAGAGCCTTGTCAGCTCGGGGAAACGTAGGTCATAACATATCGCAAGGGAAGCGGGAATGTCCCCGATATCGAACCTGACCTTCTTCTCTCCCGGAAGCAGGTACTTCTCCTCGTCCATCAGCGGTATCAGGTGGATCTTGTCATAATATGTCCTGTAATTGCCCGAAGGGTCTATGACCATTGCCCTGTTTACAGCTCCCTTTTCTGTAAGGGCAAGCACCGAACCGCCTGTAAACCAACATTCGTGCCTGACGGCAAGTTTTCCGAGGAACTCAGCGGCCTGTGATGCATCCTTGTCCCCGAATTTATCTGAATCTTCGATCACATAACCGACGTCCCAGATCTCAGGCAGGATCACTGCGGTGGGGATGTCAGATCCGATCCATTTTGAGTCCAGCGTCTTTTCCACCTTTTCATAGTTGGCCCTTCTGTCTCCAGGTACGATTTCCATCTGTACAATGGCTATACGGAGCGATGACATTACAGTGACCCTCCTTCAGTCGTCGTTATTTGGCGCTGAGTATATACTTGACCTAAACTTTAATCAAAAGATCAAAAGAATTCAATACCTCGTGATCTCATTTGGCGCATCAGCCCGTTTTCCAAGTTTTTTGAGAAGCCCGGCCACCGATCTCCTGGAAGATCTCCTGAGCCTTTCCGATCTTTGCAGAGTCATGATCAGCAGGTCCCCCTCGGACGTTCCTTTTGGCAGAATACCGAGCGGCAGGGTCACATAGACCCTCTTTCTTCCGACCAGGAGTGCGCATATATCACCGTCGACCGCATCTACGAAGATCCTTGATCTCTTAACTGCCATTTTTCCCTGCCTCCCTCTCCCGGGGCCACGTTATTCTTTCTCCGTCAGAGACTATCCTGAAGGTGCCGCCCTTTGTGTCCAGCCTTTTTATCCCCAAAGCCGAAACCGCGCTTACTACCTCCCTGTGGGGGTAACCGTATGAATTGTTCCTTCCGTAACTGAGTATTATCAAAAGGGGACTGACCTCTTTGAGAAGGTCCATATCCGTACCGTTGCTGCTGCCGTGGTGGGAGGCCTTCAATACCGTTGCCACGGGCAGGGGTTTTATTGTCGAACGCTGTTCCCGTTCCATGTCGGCCAGCATGAGGAAGGAGGTTCTGCCGTATTTGACGTTGAGTACAAGGCAGTTGTTGTTTGCGTCCCTCTTCGTCCCTCTTATGAGACGGGCAGGGGCCAGTACCTCTATCAGAACGCTGCCCATCTTCTCGGAATGGCCCCTTTTGGGCCTGCCGAAAGGAATGTTCTTTTTTTGGATCGCGCTGTAAAAATTTTTCTGGTAGGGTGATCCGTGGATGAAGCCTGAGTCCCAGACCTTACCTACAGGGAAATTCGCGAGTACCCTGCTCATGCCGCCGATGTGGTCGGAGTGAGGGTGGGTAGCTACCAGAAGATCGATCTTTTTTACATCCAGTCTTTTTAATTCCCTCACCAGTTTTCTGCCTGCCTCTTCCGGGCCTGCGTCGATCAGTATCGTTTCGTTGTTTGGGAGTATGAAGAGGAAAGAATCGCCCTGTCCGACATCAAAAGCGTAGAACTGTATTTTATCTCCTATATCTCTGACAGCAGGCTTTTCCATCCACGACGCTGCAGCGGTCAGGCTGATTGCCAGGAGGGTAAAGAGCATAATAAATATTTTTCTGTATTTTTTCATTACAATGCCTATGTTCAAATCATCTCTCCTGACCCATTCGTATGGAGCCTACCATATATTTTACCAAAGCAAGCGATAAGGTTATAATCGTCTGGACGCTCTTTCAGTGAAAGGATGCAGGCGATGTTTGGTTTTGTTCTGGTTTTGCCCCTTATGTTAATAATTATAACGGGTAATCTTCTGCGGGCCCGGGGATTTTATAATGAAAGCGACATCAAGACCCTTACGAAGACCCTTTATTGGGTCATACTCCCGCCGCTGCTTTTCAGGACAACATTTGTATCAGGAATAGATATTCGTAACAATCCTAAAATTTTATTAGCTGTCCTTATATCTTCATTTTTTACGATATTATTTTCATGGTTAGTTGGTAAAATTTGTATTCATAAAAACAATCCAAAGCGTTTGGCAGTATCTGTTTTAGCGTCGATAAGATCAAATACTATTTATATAGGCCTTCCATTATCATATCTTGTTATGGGAGATTTAGGTTTTAACAACGCAGCAATGTTTATCGCGATTAGCTATGTTCCACGCCAATTACTGTCAATTTATTTTGCAGAAATTATTTTAATGGAGTCCTTTAAACATGAAAATTTTTTAAAACAACTTAAAAGAATCATAATAAATCCATTGATATTAGCATGTTTGACTGGTTTTCTTTTTTCTTTTTTTAAAATAAATATCATAAATAATATTTCTGATAATATTATTAAGATTTTGAGTAATTCAGCGACAGCAATAGCATTAATTAGCTTAGGTGGGACATTAAAATTTTTTAATATGGCGAGTTTCTTTAGAATACTCCGTGATACATGGCAAGAATGTGTTTTTAGATTTGTCGTGAATCCTATGATAATGTGGATAGTTATGTATTATTTAAAAATAGATATTCAGATACTTATGATTGCGGTATTAATTACTGCGATGCCAACGTCTATTGATACGTTTGTTCTTGCAAAAGAATTAGGTGGGGACGATAAATTTGCTGCTGACATTGCTACACTTACAACAATTTTAAGTATTGTTGCGATACCGATTTGGATTAGAATTATAAAATTTTAATTTATAAATAACTTCTTGATATTAACTTATTGCTGTCAAAAATATATTAAATTTTCAAGATACATCCAACAATAACATGGTTTTATTAATTTGGGAGCCTATTTAAAACCATGTTGTACTTTTTGGTTTTTCTACTATTTTTTTCCACTTACATTCTTTCTTTTGATTGCCAAAAAGTTAATTTATTATTATTTATTACTTTGGCTTTGAAATACTTTGAGTCGTTTCGCATATCCTTTCTTGAACTCCTGTAATATTTGGATCTATCAGCTTTAACTTTAGCATATAGCTGATTACCAATAATGATCCTTAAATTTTTTGAGGTTCGTAATCATCTTAACTATTAGCTGCAATATCAATGTTGTCCAACTCTGTTGGGCAAATTCGTTTTAGCTGGTTCCGATGAGTTCATTTATATTCAGTTTGTTTCACCGTCCTATAATATGCTTACTCCAACTACGTTCTTTGTATGTTGCCACAAACGTTAATGTAGTCAGCTTAAAAAATTGTTGATGAGAATATTCATCTATTTCTGTTTTTTCCCAGATTGTTTAAGAGGTAATTTCCTAGAATATATCACACGTGTCCAAGATAGGAAAATAAAAAAGTAAAGCCTCCGTTATTGGGATATCATTTAGTTGCGAAACCAAAATTCCCAAGGAAACCACGGAGGCACGACAATGATAAAGTGCATGAGCCTATTCAGTCAAATACTATCTGAGATGTCATTATCTTCAGTAAGCTTTGAGCAGTTGGTGATGAAGCACGGAAATGACAGGAATGCAAAGGGATTCACGTCAAAAGCCCAACTGGTGGCAATGATCTTTTCTCATCTGGCAAGGTATAGTGCTCCCAAGAAATGAGACATGAAAAATATGACAGAACCGAATACAATGGCGAAATGAAGAAGAAAAATACCTATAACCCAGAATTCAAAACGAAGGTCGTGCTGGAACTGCTCAGCGGACAGCACACCCTTAATGAACTTGCCGAAAAGTATCAAATATCACCGGCGACCTTGAGCAGCTGGCATAAACAATTCCAAGAGCATGCTGCTGAAGTTTTTCGGCGAGGAGCAACGGACGGAGACCGCGAAGCAGAGGCAAAGGAACGTGAGATCACAGTTCTGCAGCAGAAGGTTGGCCAGCTCACGATCGAGTGTGACTGGCTCAAAAAAAAATATAACGAAATATTTGGTCCCGAAGGAGCGCCTAAAACTCGTTTCACCAGAAAACAAAAAACTGACGGTTAAAAGGCAATGCGAGCTTATGGAAGTTAACCGCAGCAGTGTGTATAGAGAGCAGATCCGAGACCTTTTTGATCCGACCCATGGAGAATCCCCGGAGAACCTGAACATCATGGAGATCATTGACAGGACACATTTAGAGAAGCCTGCCTGGGGATATCGCAAGATGACTGACTATCTGAAAAATCATTACGGCTGCAAGATCAACAAAAAACGAGTTCGCCGCCTGATGCGCCTGATGGACATAATAGCACTGTATCCGGGCCCAAACTTGAGCAAACGGTATCACAAACAATATGTAAGGCCATATCTGTTGCGCAATCTTATAATTGATCACGAGGACCAGGTATGGGGCATAGATATAACGTATCTGCCGTTTAAGAAAGACTTTCTGTACTTGTTTATCATCATCGATTGGCATACCCGCCAGATCGTGGACCATGAGATCAGTTACACATTGGAAAAAGAATTCGTATTACGCTGCTTGAGGCGTGCTCTCTGCAATCGCAAACCTGAGATCATCAACTCTGATCAGGGCAGCCACTTCACCAATCAGGCCTACCTGGATCTGCTGGAGAGCAACGGCGTAAGGATATCCATGGACGGCAAGGGCCAGGCGTTGGACAACGTTCGCACTGAGCGCTTTTTTCGCAGCTTGAAATACGAGGATATCTACATCAACGAGTACGTCACACCTAGGGAGATGATAGCCGGCGTCAACAGGTACATACTTGACTACAACACTATACGCCCGCATGCATCGCTGGGAGGACTTGCTCCCGATGCATTCGCAAGACAACAGAAAACTCATGCCGCATGAAGAAAGGAGCTATTCGGATCATTAGAAAATTCGTGTCTTGACTTTGGGGGGCACTTTAAGGGCTGATTCACTCAGGGAAATAACAAACGGACTCTTATGCTGCAACGGCAAAGTAAAGCACCTTGGAATAAAAGCAGCTCCCAAACGATCAACACTTGCCTATGCAAACGAACACAGGAGC
>Ga0228536_1000291_pt1 | contig 112987 bp, 110 predicted proteins | sample SJ1Smetagenome_FD_168611 | JGI IMG/M metagenome (GOLD analysis project Ga0228536, IMG submission 168611) | Enriched culture of PCE-dechlorinating microbial communities from Ithaca, New York, USA - SJ1.S | ecosystem: Engineered > Modeled > Simulated communities (microbial... > Unclassified...
GGCTCATCGGATAAAAGCTACCCCGGGGATAACAGGCTAGTCAGGTCCAAGAGTTCATATCGACGACCTGGCTCGGCACCTCGATGTCGGCTCATCGCATCCTGGGGCTGGATAAGGTCCCAAGGGTCGGGCTGTTCGCCCGTTAAAGCGGTACGCGAGCTGGGTTCAGACCGTCGTGAGACAGGTCGGTCTCTATCCACTGTGGGCGTAAGAGATTTGAGAGGAGCTGCTCCTAGTACGAGAGGACCGGAGTGGACAGACCTCTGGTGTGCCAGCTGTCGTGCCAACGGCATCGCTGGGTAGCTACGTCTGGCAGAGATAACCGCTGAAAGCATCTAAGTGGGAAACTTGCCTCAAGATTAGATCTCTATATTCCCGGTAAGGGAGTAAGATCGCAGGTAGACTACCTGCTTAATAGGCAGATTGTGTAAGCGCAGTAATGCGTTGAGCTAAGCTGTACTAATGATCGAGTGCTTCCCCGTGATGTGGAGAACTCGGTGCTTTTTCAAAACATCGTTATATACTACAAATGTTATTCAGATAAACTAAGAAATTTGTCTCTTGGTGATTGGAGCGGCGAGGGTACACCCGGTAACATCTCGAACCCGGAAGTTAAGGTCGTCAGCGCTGATGGTACTTGGGGGGTAGCCCCCTGGGAGAGTAGGTCATTGCCAAGAGACTTTTCATTTAATCATTGCCGCTTTATTCGCGGCATTTTGATTTAAGTATTTGGAGAGGGCATCCCATTCCCTTCGGTCGGAGGCAGGTCGAAGCCCGTGAGACTTTTCATTTAATCATTGCCGCTTTATCAGCGGCATTTTGTTATAAGGCTATGATCTCGCCGATCCCCGGACAGAGAAAGGAATTAGACCTGTAGGTTGCCGAGCCTGCTCAGGAAAAGTGGATGAATGCTTTGGTGTTTGAATTAATATTTTCCTCACTTTGAATGCTCAAGGTGCAAGCGAGACGCTTCGACTTCACAAAGCGGGTCTCCTCGAACAATCTGACCTTCCCCCAATTAAAAGAGCCTGGCGGGAAGCCCCGCCAGGCTCTTTCCTAATATTTCAATACTACTTGAAAATCAGCGGTACGTAGATGTGCACTTCGCCGCCGGTTTTGAATGTGGAGGTAAACGGCACCTGCTGTACGTCACCGTGGTCATCCACCAAACCGCTGGCAACGACCGTGTAGATCGTCTGCGGCAGGAAGGGCTCATCGGGCGTAAAGTGGATTGCCTGGATATGCGTGTCGTAGAAGCAAGTGCCCGCCACTGGCCCCAGGGGACCTGTGACAACAAAGCATGCATCCGTCGGCATGGGCTGGCTCCAATTTGTGATGATCACGCTGTCTAAGCTGACATCCACGCTTCCATCCTCAGGGTTCACAGATGTGACAATCGGATCGCGCCAGTTTAGGACGGTGTACTCATAGAGCTGCGTGCCATCCTCCCCATAATCCACGCTCAGGGCAAGATTGGGCAGCTCCTCATGAGCGGCGCCCTTGATGACCGTTTCCCAACTGCCGCGGGTGAATTTGAACTCAAACTGCGTTCCGTCCAGGATGTCGAAAGTACCGGTCCACATTGTGGTGCTTGCCTGCGTGAGGGAGGTGGCGGCTGGGCTCCAATCGCCTACGGTGCCGGTGGGATTGATAAAACGGGTAAGGTAGACCGTTCCGGGCGTGTACGCGGGGACGGTCACCTCGAATGTGACAGCTACCAGCTTGGCTTCGGCCGTCTGGCTGACGATATTGGAAAAGTCGCCGAAATTGAAGCTGGTATCCACAGCCTTCACTTCGTAATAATACGTCTGACCTGTTTCCACAGTCTCATCGTTGTACGTGAGCAAAGGCTCCAGGATGCGGGCAAGCTTGGTGAAGTTCACCCCGTCTGTGGAGCGATAGAGATCGTAGGCATAGACCGCGACGTCATCGACAGCTGCCGTCCAGGCCAGTGCGATATGGGCAGCGCTCCAGTCATCCACGGATAAAACCGGCGTGGATGGCGGGGTCACGTCTGTGGAGGGATTAACCGTCATGTCGCCAGCGTTTGCGGGCACGTAGGGGTCGCCCACCAGCCCACCTTCGTAGGCATATACCCAGGATGCGCCGCCATCTGTCGAATAGCGGTAGACGTAGTCGTACTCCCCAACCGCTTCGGGCAAGAGCGTGCCATTAAACTCATCATTGTTGCTGACCTGAGCATTGAAGCTTGCCTCAAACCAGGTCCAGGTGGAATTTCCACGCGGGTCTGATTCGTTAGGTCCGTAGCCAACCTGGGCGCGCAGCCCGGGTGTGGGGCCAGCTTCGGAGGTGACACCAGCGATGTAGACCTGGCCGTAAATGTTCTCGGTTGGGGTGCTGCTGAGGGTGTGGTTGATGGCAAACGGCCACTGAAGGTTCGCCCAATCGATAATATACGCAGGTAGGGCGCTGACTTCGTTCGAATTCGCGCTCAGCAGCCCATTCGGCACGTCACGCGCCACGACGATGTAATAGACCCGCTGACCGCTGACCTGATCATAGTCTGTGTAGCTGGTGGTGGAGGTCGTACCGCGCAGTTCATAACCGCCGCCGTGCAGGTAAGAGCGGTAAACCAGGTAATCCGTCGCGCCAGCAGAAGCCGTCCAGGTCAGGGCAACGTTGGTGCCGTTGGTGACCGTGCTTAGTTCCACCGGGTCGGGCGGTGCTATTTGGTCGTTGGTGCGCACCAGCACGGCTGCGCCGTTGGGGGGCGCGCTTACCGTGGCGAGTTTGCCTTCACTGTCAACCGTGTAAACGGCGGCGGAAAGTACATCCCGGTAGGTCGTGCCGATTGGCAGGTAGCCTGATACGTCCAGGTCTGTGCTTTGCGGGCTGCTATTACGATTTATCAGCACCACCGCGGAGTCTTCGCCCGGCAGATTCCGCCCGTAGGCGTAGAGCTTCAGGGCGTTATCGGCCAGGAGCGTACGGTAGTCGCCCGTGCGCAGGGCAGGATGCAAGTTGCGTTCGCCGGTAAGGTTTGCGTAGTAGTTATAGATTTCATCCTGGCTTTCCTGGGTCTGCAGGCGCGTATAGAAAGGCGTGCCGCTTGCGTCAAGCCAGGGGTAAGGCTGGCGGTTATATGGGTCATCTTCCCATTTTCCGCCAGCGTACGCCATGGGTCCCACCAGGCCAACTTCATCACCGTAGTAGATGGTCGGCGCGCTGGGCATAGTCATTTGTACCGCGACCGCGCCCTTCAACCTGCTAATCGCGTCGCTCCAATCGTAATTCGGATTCTGGTAAAGGGCGGGATCGTTCTGGTCGGTGTTGTGGTCGAGCATGAAGAGCGCGCGGCTGGTATCGTGACTGCCAAAAAGGTTGAGCATAGCTGCCAGCACTTCGGGGGCATAACGCTCCTGCAGGTTCAGGATGCGCTCGTCGAATTGGGTCATGCTGAGCGGGGCGAGCTCGCCGGCGGAAGAACCGGCATTGTGGTCATTATCGATAAAGGTTGTGTCGCGCCAGAGCGAAAGCACCGCTGAGCTGAACTGGTAGTTCATCACCGCGTCCCACTCGCCGCCGAGCAGCCAGCTATTGGCAATGCCCCATTCCTCGCCGACGATGTACCCGTCCGGTTTTACAAACTTGACCGTGTTGCGGAAACCTTCCCAGTAGTCGTTGGTGGGGTCGTTAATCGTACCGGGATCCACGTCCGCGCCAACGTCGAGGCGCCAGCCGTCGGCATACTGCATATAGTATCCTGCGACGGTGGTGAGGGCATCACTCTCGTATTCCCAAATCAAAGCGCGCACATCGGCGTTGCTGGAGTTGAGCTTGGGGAGGCTGTCGTAGCCCCACCAGGATTCGTAGGTCGCGCCGCCTGCTGTGCCGTCTGAACCCACGCAGGGGCCTGTGCCAGCCGGGACGTCGGTGAAATAGAACCAGGCGCGGTACGGCGAGGTGCTGCTCTCACACGCGCCGACTTCGGTAAAGTTGCCGTAGCGGTCAAAGTAAATACTGTCGGAGGAGACGTGATTGAATACACCATCCAGGATAAGGTGCATGCCGCGCGTGTTCAGCGCGGTGACCAGGGCGAAGAACTCCGCTGGTTCACCAAACATGGGATTGATAGTCATGTAATCACTGGTATCGTAGCCGTGGTTTGATGGTGATTCGAAAATCGGGTTAAGGTAAATGGTGTTGACGCCCAGTTCCTGGAGATAATCCAACTTGGAAATCAAGCCAGCCAGGTCGCCTCCGTAGAAATTCTTACTGTAGGTGCCGGCACAGGCGCCTGCCGCCCTGGGGTCGCAGATGGGGGTGTTCCAATCTTCCGTGAGGGAGCGATAAACCGTGCCGCCTGGTTCGGCATAAAAGAAGGTGCCGGCGGGCTTATTGTTCGCCGGGTCGCCATCGCGGAAGCGGTCGGGGAAGACCTGATAGACAATGGCGTCCTTGATCCAGTCAGGGGTTTGGAAGTCTGAGGCATAGACGGTGAGCTGGTAAGAATTGTCCTGGCTTTCATCGTAGGCTTTACCCCAGCCGCCAGTCCGGGCAGCATCGTCCTCGTAGTAATCGGTATCCGTACCGTCGATGGCTATGAAGCGATACCAATAGACAGTGGGGACGGAGCTGGCAGGGATGATGTATTCCCACCAGTCGTAGGTGCCATCGCTGTAAGCGACGGTCATTGGCAGGATGGACTGCACGTTGGTGCGATCGTTGTAGAGGCGCAGCTTAGCAGCGGTCAGGTCGCCCTGAGCGGCGCGCAGGCGCAAGGTCACGTCGGTGCCGGTGGTCACCGGCCCGCCGGGGGCTCTGTAGAGCGTATCGCGGCTGTCGTGACCAAGGTAGTCCCACCAGACTTCGTTGTCGTGCCCGGGCAGCCGGGGTTCACCGGCAGGCGGCGGGAAAACGCCAACCCGACCGCTGCGGTAGTCCAGGAGGAAGGGCACGACGTCCCCATCGTTATTGGTCGTGAAGGGAATATTATCCGCGTTTACCGAGCGGTTGTCCTGTCCAATTGCGTCCCACAAACCTGTGGTGACAACTTTATAGGCATAATTTCCGGCGGTCGCGAAGGACGCATCCAGGCGGGATAGGTCGTGCCCCAAATCAGTCACGGCTGTTACCGGGTTAGCATTATTCCATCCCTGGAAATCACCCACCACAGTAAAAGTGCTGCTTGAATCCCAGGCGTGAAGAATGTTGACTGCTGGAAGCATGTCCAGGCCGGCATCCGCGCTGTGGTCATTCGTGTCGAAGCTCAACTTGACCACCTGGTCTGCCGCGCTTGTATTGAGCCAGGAATTTCCTGTTGTCGGGAAAGAAACGTCCCAGGTGCAATTGGTCACTTTCCATTCCGAGCGGCCGGGTTCTGGAACAGTGACATCGGTCGTGAAGATGCCGTCGCCGCCCAGCAGGTCGCCATTTGTGCCGTCATCATAAAGGGGGGTCGCGCTGGCGGACCAGCCATTAAACGCGCCGGCTGCGCACCAGGTGCCGATGAGGCTGTCAGTGGGTTCGATGATGAGCCGGCCAGCGTAGCTATCGAGCAGGAAAACAACCTGTTGATCGGCTGCAGTGGTGGTGAAGCCAATGTTGGCGGCGTCGGTTGAACGTCCGTCCCCGCCAAACGCATTCCAGGTTCCGGTTGAGACCACTTTAGCGATGTAGCTGCCTGCAGTCGGGACCGTGTAGACCAGGCGGTAATAACCCTTGCCCATATCCGTCAGAAGGGTGTTGGGGTCGGCGTTATTCCAGCCCTGAAAGTCGCCCACGGCTGTGAAGCTGGTCGGGAGGCTGTCGCCAGCGACGTTAACGATGTTGGCGGTAGGCAGCAAAGGCTTGCCTTCGTTCGCGCTGTAATCGTTTGTGTCCAGCATGAACGTTACCACCTGGTTGGCAGCGCTGGTGGTGACCCAGGAATTAGCGGCTGGGTGCGTGTTGCCCCAATTACCGCATTCCACCGCTTTCCACTGGTAGGTGCCAGGCGAGGCGATGGTGAACATGAGAGAATAGACACCGTCCAGGGCAAGTAAGTCGCCATGGGTGCCGTCGTCGTACATCGGGTCGGAGGAATTATTCCATCCGTTTATTTCGCCCGTGATGCACCAGTTGACACCATCCACGGTGAGGGCTGCGGGCGGGCTGCTTTGGGCTAGCGAAGCTGTCGGGGTTAGCAAGAGTGATAGCGCCAGAAGCAATGCAAGAGGCAAACGAAATGTTTTCATATCTCCCTTTCTTGAAATATTGGTGAGTTATCATTATTATAGTGGATGTATGTACAGAAAAGAACATGACTTGGGCGGGTCAAAAAGTCGTTTGCTTAATGTTCAGATAAAAAAGATCCTTCGCGCACTCAGAATAACAGATTTCTTGTTACCCTGGGCAAAGCCGAAGGGTCTTGCCAGGCGTTTGAGCAGGTTCCGCGCTTACACCGCCTGGCTGAGCACCACTTCAATGACCCGGTCCTGCTCCGCGTCTGTCAGGTTGTAGAAGAATGGCAGGCGCACGAGCTGGTCGCTGACGCGCTCGGTGACCGGGCAGTCCCCGGCTTTCCCGCCAAAGCGCAAGCCCATATCCGAAAGGTGCAGCGGCAGGTAATGAAATACGCTTAATATGTCCCGTTCTTTCAGGCGCTCGATAAAGCCTTGCCGTTGGGCGAGCGTGGGAAAAAGCAGATAGTACATGTGGTAACTTTGCTGACAGTATGGCGGGATGAACGGCTGCCGAACGCCGCCGCGCGCGGCCCAATCCCGTAAGGCGCTGTCATACTTTTCCCACAGCTGCTTGCGGCGTGCCTGGATGGCTTGCCACTGCTCCAACTGGGCGTAGAGATAGGCCGCCAGCATGTCTGAGGGCAGATAGCTGGAACCGATATCCACCCAGGTGTACTTATCTACCATGCCGCGGAAGAAACGGCTGCGATTGGTCCCTTTTTCGCGGATTATTTCCGCGCGCTCAGTGTATTCAGGGTCATTGATGACCAGCGCGCCGCCCTCTCCGCAGGAGAAGTTTTTAGTCTCATGGAAGCTTTGGGTTGCCATGCACCCAAAACTGCCCAGGGCTCTGCCTTTGTAGCTGCCGGTCAGACCGTGGGCGTTATCTTCCACCAACGCCAGCTTGTGCCGGGCGGCAAAGCGGAGAATGTCGTCCATCTCGCAGCCAACGCCGGCATAGTGCACCGGCACCACCGCGCGCGTTTTGGGGCTGAGCAGGCGTTCCAACCGGGATTCATCCAGGTTCAGCGTGTCTGGGCGGATATCCGCGAACACGGGCTTGGCGCCGCGCAGTACAAACGCGTTCACAGTCGAAACAAAGGTAAACGAAGGGAAGATAACCTCATCCCCGGGGTGAATTTCCAGCAGGAGCGCCGACATCTCCAACGCGTGCGTGCAGGAGGTGGTGAGTAAAACTTTTTGCGCGCCGATGAGCCCTTCAAGCGCGGCGCTGCAGCGTTTGGTAAAGCTGCCGTCGCCGGAGATATGCCCGCTGCCAATGGCTTCACGCATATATTCAAATTCAGTACCAAGGAACGGGGGTTTGTTGAAGGGGATTTTGCTCATAGCGCACATTGCTCCGAAATCATAAGTATTCAAACGCACCAGGGCTGGATATTGCCCGGGTGTTTTCAGCCATCACAACCTGGTCAGTCGAACCACTTGTGAAAAGTGTACCAGGAGTACGCGGGGGCAAAGCCAACCCGGAAGCAGGCGCGCTGTACCGCCACATTCGCCACGTGGGTGGAGTTGAGCACTTCTTCTATGCCCTGGTCCAGGAACCATCTTAACCCCTCCACGATAAAGGCGCGGTAGATACCGCGGCGCTGATAGTCCGGGTTTACCCCGGCCAGGATAAACTCTCCCTGTGTGTCCGAGTTTACACGCAGCGCGCGGAAACCCACCAGCTGACCTTCTGCCTCGGCGACCAAAACCAGACTGGCAGCGCTGGGTTCCAGGCAGCAGCGCCGCGCCCAGGAAACGTACACCGCTGTGCTTTCACGGCGGTCCAGGCGCGGGTCCGCGTGATAATGTCCGGAGAAATTCTCAAAAGCAGAGTAAGCCAGCGCGCCAACCTGGTCCGCCTCGTCCGGGCGAACGGCGCGGACGCGCACGTCGCTCAGGTTCGGCGGGATGGGCTGTTCTTTCAGGTTGTAGCGCAGGTAGAGGAGAGTGTCCATCAACAGAAAGCCGGCTGATTCCATAGCGTGGACGGCGCTGATATCTGTGGTGGAGCAGCGGGCAATCAAAAACTTTACCTGGTTGGCTTCGCAGAAATCCAATACGGCAGGCAGGTTTTGCGCGCTCACCGTGCGGGCGCGGGCGGTTTTTATGCCGAACCGGGCTTCATCCAAGGGGGAAAACTCAGCCGGGGCACCGCCAGAGATATCCGGGCTCATGCCTGCGGCTCCGGCACGTCAGGCTGCTGCGGGTTTCGAAGCGTCTGGCGGATGGTATAGACCGGTTTGTTCAGGGTGCGGATAAACATTCTGCCCAGATACTCGCCAAAAATCCCCAGCGAGAAAAGCTGCACACCCGAGAAAATGGAGATGATGGAAGCTAGAAAAGGAAAACCGGGCAAGCTTCCGCGCACGATGTAGCTGGTGAGCACGTAGAGCAAAACGAGGATGCCAAAGATGGTGAAGATAAAACCGGTCAGGCTGGCAAGACGCAGCGGCGCGTTGCTAAAGCCGGTTATCAAAGTCAGGGCATGATTCATGAGCTTTCTGAAGCTGTAATTTGATTTCCCGTGTTCGCGTTCGCTGTGTGCCACGGACACGGAGGCGAAGCGCGTGGTGCCCCAGCTGAGCAGCACGTCAATCGAAACAGACGCGCCCTTGTAATCCGCGAACGCCTGCGAAATCTCCGCCCGGAAGAGCCGGAAGGCCGATACCGTCGCGGCGCTTTTGATATTCATCAGCTTATGCAGTACCTTTTTAATCAGCCGGGAGGTAAAATCCCTCCAGAAACCGTGCCTTTCAACTTCTGGCGCGCCGTAGACCACGTCAAAACCCTCCGCGAGCCTGGCAAAGAGTTTGTGAGCTTCTTCGGGCGGGTGCTGCAGGTCGTCATCCATAGTCAGGATGAGTTCGTAACGTGCCTGACGGATGCCGCACAGGAGAGCGTTGTGCTGTCCGAAGTTGCGCATCAGGTCAATCCCAACCACGCGCGCGTCTGCCGCGCACAGCTCCTGAATTGCGTGCCAGCTGCCGTCCCGGCTGTCATCATTGACGAGGATAATTTCGTATTTTGAACACAGTTTGGGCAGCTCGGCATGCAGCCTTTCCACCAGCAGCGGCAGACTGCGCTCGCTGTTATAGACCGGGATGAGCACTGAGCAGGTCGGTTTTGTGTTGTCAGTTTCCATGGCAGCCTGTTTCTGTGTGTTCCAAATTAGCGGCAGCCCTCACGCGTGAGCATGTCAGTCAGAAGCGCCTGATCTGCCGGGCTAAGGTTCTCGTCCCCCAGCACATCCTTAAAAAGCACACACCAATGCGCCCTATCGCCCGGGAACCAATCAAAAAGCTGGCTGTGCAGCTGGAAGGCTTTTTCCACCTGGCCTGAGCGCAGCAGAGCTTCGAAGAGCGGCACGTATTCAGAGGTCCCGTTGGGCCCGAGGTCAAGCTTGAGGGCTTCATCGTAAAGCTGAATGACCGCGGCCCAATCCTGCTTCTGACGCGCCAAATCCGCTTTCTCAAAATAATAACACCATTGCGCGCGGTTTTCAGCGCCAAAAAAGGGCTCCGGGGGCAGGGCGGGTACTTCGGGGTCGGTGACGATGCTTTGCAGGTTGGAAACGTCCGTCAGACCCACCCACAGGCTTGGTTTTCGGGCTGAGACGTCCTCATCCGGGAGCTCGCCGGGGGAGAGGATGCGCAGGCAGCTGTGGTCTGGCATGGAAAAAACCAGCAGCTTGTCCGTGTTTCCTCTGAATTCCAGCCCGCGCAGGGTGTAGTCTATCGGGATGCCCCGGACGTATTCGGGTATGTATTTTTTCTGGAGTCCGTCCAGCAGCAGGACGATGTTATTGATGCTTTCGCTGCTGTCGTTCGGGGAGTAAATCAGGTTGAGCGGTCCGTTCAGGGCGGTGCCGCTGAAATATCTGCCGAATGAGATTTCGGAGGAGACCAGCGTCGTACCGGGTTCCAGCCCCGGCGCGCGCCAGCTGAGCTGCCAGAAGAAATCCTTCTGGCGTTCCCAATTCTTTACAAAATCCAGCGAGGTAAGGTACTGTGAGCCAACGGCGACCGAACATACCAGCGCTAGCAGTACCACTTTCAACCGGTCGGAGCGGAAGACCTGTTCCAAAGCGCCGGTCAGGAATATCGCCACGCCGGGAGTGAGGGCAAGCAAGAAACGATTCCACGGAAATTTGGAAGAAACTTCAAAGCCGCCGGCGTAGAATGGTATCAATGCGACAAAGCACAGGAACAAACCGGCCAGCGCCAGGCGCCAGCCTTGACGCGCTTTGAAAGGGAGTGTTTCGTTTTCTTTGCGGGGGAAAAGCCCCACCAGCAGGAGCGCCAGCGCGGAAACGATGACCGCAAGCAGCGGAATCACTCCGGGCCAAAAGCGGTTTTGTGCCACCAGCTTGAAAGCTTTCCACCAGGAGAATACCAGCGCGTCTGAGACTGAAATGACCGCTTGTTTTGCCAGCCCAAGCAGGGTGGGCAGTGGGGCGGCGGAAAGCTGATCCAAAACCCCGACCTGATAGGCATAGGCGCTGCTGCGCAGGATGCGGTAGGCGGTGAAGCCGATAAACACGGCAAGGTAGGGCAGCCAATGCAGAAAGGCCCTGCGCCTGGCTGTTTTTTGCTGGTCTGGGGCTGCGCGCCAGACGAGGATATATAACAAAACCGGGCGGAAAAGTTCCATCCCGAAAAAATATTCCTGTGGCACAATCCCAATTAAAAGGAATAGCAGACCAAGCAGCGTCCAAAGCCCATAAAGCCACGGCTTGGAAGAATGGTCAAGAGCCTTTGCCATGGCAAAAAACGAGAGCAAATAAAAGCTCAGGAAGATGTAACCGAAGGCATACATAATCGCGAACCAGTGGAAGCGGAAACCCGGGTAGACCGCGAAGAGCACAGTCGCCCAAATCCAAAGCTTCTTTTGGTCGGGGAAGAGTTTATTCAGCAGCTGCCAAAAGGTGCAGGTGGTCACCCAGCGCATGACCAGCGCGAAAATCGCCCAATTGACCGCGGATTCACCAAAGACAGCCATTAACAGCACGTAGGGGTACGAGAGGAATGGGCGGTCCTGGGAGAAATAGAGCATAAAGCCCTGGTTACCCAGCTTTTCTTTGAACAGGATGATATACCAGTCGTCCAGGTAAAAACCCTGCCGGAAAGTTAGCAAACCATAAGTGAGGATGGTGAGCAGGAGAAGGAAAAACGGGAACCTCAGTTTGCGCGCGAGGGCGGAAAGACGGGAACCCGGGGTTGTGCTGAGGGCGTTTTCGGTCATGAATCTATCGTATCCAGTATTAATTGTTCCCGGAAATACACCGGGGTTCTGTGGAGAGATTATATCAAGAAATGGGCCGCCAATGCCGCGTCATACGCGGATGCACGGCTGACCCGCTCTTGAGGCGCTTTGGGGAGCCCGGATAGCCAAGCGGGACATCCTGGGCTGCTCCTCAGGGCGTATGGTTTTATGGCTGCCGCTTTTTTTACCAGCTGGGGATACGGCGCGGGCTCGCCGGGCTGACCCGCCGATTCGTTCTGCCCGCAATCATCCCCGGGGCTTTCGCTTTCACCAGGATGCCCCTCCTCTTGGGCAATCCGCTGCCCGAAAACGATACAAGCCGCACGGGAGATGATTTTTGGTGGTATAGTGTAGATATCAGCACACGGGGAGCCTGTTTTTCAGGCTGAGAGGGAAGCAGTGAGCTTCTGACCCGCAGAACCTGATCCGGATAATGCCGGCGGAGGGATTGCAAGCGCTGTAAGCACCCTCTCAAGGCAGAAGGGTGTTTTTTTATGATCGCGCAGAAGAGAGCGGTAATCTTTTCCAGCGGAGAAGCACGCAGCCCGCGCAAGCTGCGTTTGATGCCCGACGATTTTCTTATCGCCGCGGACGGCGGGCTGCGCCACCTGCGCGGGCTCGGATTGACCCCGCACCTGCTCGTGGGGGATTTTGACTCAGTCTCCGCGGCGGAATTGGAAGAATGCCGCTTGGACGGGGTGGAAATTTCGCGCTTCCCCAGCCAAAAAGACCAGACCGACCTTGAATTGGCGTTGAACGAAGCCCTCGCGCGCGGATACCGCGCGATTGTAATTGCCTTTGGTTTGGGCGGCAGGTTGGACCATACTTTGGGCAGCCTGGCGCTGCTTTCCCGACCCGACCTGCAAGGCGCCGCGCTGCGTTTTGAGGATGGAGAGACGGAAGTGTTCCTGGCTCGCGCGGCATTCCGGGCAGCCTGTCAACCGGGCGATATTGTTTCGCTTCTGCCCTGGAACGAACCGGTGGAGGACATTTGGACGGAAGGTTTGCTTTATCCGCTAAAAGGCGAAAGCCTGCTGCCCTGGCAAACCCGCGGGGTGAGCAACGTGTGCACAGCGGAAGAATTTGGCGTATCCCACACCCGCGGCGCGCTCCTGGTGGTTCGCCGCCGGTTGAATATCAATATATCTACAGAAAAGGAGGCGGCATGAAAATAAAAGCAATCCTGGCTGGAATTCTCCTGGCGGTTTTCCTTAACGCCTGCACGGCGCAGACACCTGGCGGGCAAACCCCTGGCGCTGAAGCCAGCCAGCTGACAGTGATGACACACGACTCTTTCGCGGTCAGCGCGGACGTAATCGCACGGTTTGAAGCTGAAAACAAAGTTAAGGTCAATTTCGTCAAGGGTGGGGATGCCGGAGCGGCTTTGAACCGGCTGATTCTGACCAGTCTGTCTGGCACGCCGGAAGCAGATGTGTTTTTCGGGCTGGACAACACCTTCCTCTCCCGCGCGCTGGAAAACGACCTTTTCGAAGCCTACGACGCCCCCGCTCTGGCAGAAATCCCCGCCAGCTTTCAATTGGACCCACTGAGGCGCGCCCTGCCGGTGGATTACGGCGATGTATGCCTCAACTACGATAAAGCCTGGTTCGCGGATAAATCCCTGCCGCTGCCGCAATCTTTGGCAGACCTGACCAAGCCTGTCTACAAAGGCCTGCTGGTGGTCGAAAACCCTGCCACCTCCTCACCCGGGCTGTCCTTTTTTCTGGCGAGCGTGGCGGCCTTTGGTGAGGACGGCTGGCAGGCCTGGTGGCAGGCGCTGAAAGATAACGACGTAGTCGTTGTTTCGGATTGGGAGACTGCCTACTATACCAACTTCTCGGGCTCATCCGGGCGGGGAAGTCAGCCGATGGTGGTTTCGTACGCCTCCAGCCCGGCAGCCGAGCTAATCTACGCTGAAACACCGCTTGAAGAATCCCCTACCGGCTCGATTGCGGCGGACGGCACCTGCTGGCGCCAAATTGAGTTTGCCGGCATTCTAAAAGGCACTCCCAGGCGCGCGCTGGCGGAAAAATTTATAGACTTCCTGTTGAGTAAACCCTTCCAGGAGGATATGCCGCTGCAGATGTTCGTCTTCCCGGTGCTGCCGGGCGCGGCCCTGCCCCAGGACTTCGCGCGCGCGAGCACGATACCTGCCGTGCCAGCCAGCCTGGACCCGCGGCTCATTGCCGGGCAGCGCGATACCTGGCTGCGCGCCTGGACCGATCTGATGCTGAAATGAGCTGAATGAACGCCAAACGCGGCACACTCTGGTGGAAAATATTGCTCTGGCTGCTGCCAGCGGCATTTTTGCTGGTGTTTTTCTACCAGCCGCTGGCAGCGATCCTGCGCCTGGCCTTCTCCGTGCCATTGACGGGAGCGGAGCAGAGCGCCGCGCTCGGCTTGGCCGCGAACACGTTCGCTTTTACGCTGGGGCAGGCGCTGCTTTCTGTTTTACTCACGCTTTTGGTGGGTTTGCCCGCGGCCTACCTTTTCTCCCATTTTGAGTTTGCCGGCCGCAAATTATTACGCATGACCGCGCTGCTGCCTTTCATCCTCCCGACGGTGGTGACGGCGGTGTGTTTCAACACGCTGCTTGGACCGCGCGGTTGGCTGAACCTGGGGTTGATGGCGCTGTTCAAGTTAACCGAACCGCCCGTACGCATGCTGGACAGCCTGCCCGCGATTCTGCTGGCGCATGTGTTTTATAACAGCTCTGTAATCATCCGCATCGTGGGCGGCGCCTGGAGCCGATTGGACCGAAAACTGACCCAGGCCGCCCAAATGCTTGGGGCGAACAGTTGGCGCGTCTTTTGGGAAGTGACCCTGCCCTTGCTTCTGCCGGCTATTGGGGGCGCGAGCCTGCTGGTGTTTTTGTTCGATTTCACCAGTTTTGGGGTGGTGCTCATGCTGGGCGGCCCGCGCTTTGCCACGTTGGAAGTGGAAATCTATACCCAGGCGCTGTACCTGTTCAACCTGCCGTTGGCGGGCTTGCTTTCGCTCGTACAGTTGGTTTTCACGCTGCTGGTCGCCTGGCTGCACAGCCGCCTCAGCCAACCGCGCTATGGGAAGTCTGCCCTGAGCGCCGAAAGAGCCAATCTGCGCCGGCCTAAAACACGCGCGGAAAAAGTTTTTACGCTGGTGGTCGTCCTTGTTTTGGCCGCGCTGACGCTGCTGCCGCTGCTCAGCCTTGTTTCCCGCAGCGTGGTGAGCCTTGAGGCAGAGCGCGGCGCGCGCGGCGAGGCACAGACAGGTTTCACTTTGCGCTATTACCGGGAATTGTTTCACAATCCGAGCGGTTCCATATTTTACGTGCCGCCAGCTGCCGCAGTACGCAACTCACTGCTGTATGCGAGCGCAACCATGCTGATAGCCAGCCTGTTGGGTTTGCTGACGAGCTATGCTCTGCGCTGCTCCGGGCGCCTCAGCCGCTGGTTGGAGCCGCTCTTTATCCTCCCTTTGGGCGCCAGCGCGGTGACGCTTGGGCTGGGCTTTGTGATTGTGTTCCGCCGCCCGCCGTGGGACGCGCTCAGCTTTCCGCTGCTGATTCCGTTCGCTCACGCGCTGGTGGCGCTGCCCCTGGTGGTGCGCACACTGCTGCCAGCATTAAGCGGAATTCCCGATTCTCTGCGTCAGGCGGCCGGCACATTGGGTGCCGGGTGGGCGCGCGTGTTTCGGGAAGTGGACCTGCCTTTGCTGCTGCGCCCGCTGCTGGTGAGCATGGTGTTTGCTTTCACCATCTCGCTCGGAGAATTTGGCGCGTCCAGCTTTTTGAGCACCGGCCGGAATCCGACTATCCCCGTCGCGATTTATCGTTATATCTCCCAGCCGGGAGCTTTGAATTACGGCCAGGCTCTGGCGATGTCAACTATTTTGCTGCTGGTATGCGCGCTCGGCAGCCTGATCATTGAAAAGGCGCGCCTGCCCGGGGAGGAACTGTTCTGATGCTGGAAATCAGGGATATCAGCAAAAGCTATGAAAGAAAACCCCTTCTGGAAGGCATTTCTTTTTCCGTCCGGGACGGTGAGACCGTCTGCCTGCTGGGGGAATCCGGCAGCGGAAAAAGCACGCTCCTGCGCGTCATCGCGGGGCTGGAAGAGGCGGAGAGCGGGACGCTTTGGTGGGACGGGGAAGAAATCAGCCGTGTGCCGGCGCACAAACGCGGCTTTGGGTTAATGTTTCAGGATTACGCGCTCTTTCCACACCGCAGCGTGCAAGAGAATGTGGGCTTCGGGCTGCGCATGTTGGGTTTACCCCGCGCGGAGGTGCGGGCGCGCTCGCGCTCCGCGCTGGCGATGGTGCGCATGGAAGCATTCGCGGACAGGGCGGTCACCGAACTTTCCGGAGGGGAACAGCAGCGCGTGGCGCTTGCCCGGGCGCTGGCGCCAGACCCGCGCCTTTTAATGCTGGATGAGCCGCTGGGGGCTTTGGACCACGCCCTGCGCAAACAGCTTATCGGGGAGCTGCGCCGTATTTTGCACGACAGCCGCAAAACCGCGATTTATGTAACCCACGACCGGGAAGAAGCGTTTGGCCTCGCCGACACGCTGATGCTTTTGCACCAAGGGCGAATCGCGCAGGCTGGCACGGCCGCTGAACTTTTTGAACGACCTGTGAATGCCTGGGCGGCAGGTTTTTTGGGGCTGGGCAACCTGATTCCCGGGGTGGTCGCGGGGTTTGCACCTCTGCGCGTGAACACAGCGCTGGGAACCTTCCGGGTTGGCGCTTGTTTTCAGGAATGGGAAATTGGCAGCGAGGTTCAGCTTCTTCTGCGGCCGCGAGACGCGCAGGTGCTCTCCGGACAAAGTGAGCGCGAAAACCAGTTCCCGGCGCGCGTGCAAGACAGCCTGTTCATGGGGGAGAACTACCAATCCGAGCTGCGCGCGGGCGAATACCCGCTGCTTATCCAGACGGAGATGCCCCTGGAGGTTGGCGCGGAGCTGAAGGTGGCATTCCCCTCCGATAAGTTGAGCTGCCTGGAGGTCGAATGACTGCCAGCGCGCGCGTGATGCGGATTTCAAAATTGGACGCGCGGGGCGAACCGGTCTTCGCGTATCCCGCCCGGCTGATACGGGAGCAGAATGGAACGCGGCTTGTGGAGGGGGTGTTTAACATCGCGTGTGTTTCCGTTGGCAGGCTGCAATTCCGCCGGGGCGACCATGCCCTGGAATGGTACTCGGAACGGGATTGGTACAACCTGCTGCAGGTTTACGAGCAAGACAGCCCCCGGGTGAAGGCCTGGTACTGCAACATCTGCATGCCGGCGATTTTTCTGAGCGATGAAATCCGCTGGCGCGACCTGGCGCTGGATTTGTTGGTATACCCGGATGGGAGCATGGAGCTTCTGGATCAGGACGAATTCGCGGAGCTGCGTTTGGACCAGCGCACGCGAGCGCGCTGCTGGCAGGCGCTGGGGGAAGTAATCCGATTGTTTAATGAGAAAAGCCTTCCGTTTGGGAAGGCTGAACTTGAGGTGTCTCGGAGCTCAGAGCAGGATTAATAGCCGAAGCTGTGGAGCCAATCCGAAAGCGGTCCGGAGCCGGCAAAGCCGCTGAGGAGACCGATCACCAGCAGGATAATCAGGAGTGCCGCCAGCGCGCACAGGGCGATATTAATCCAGCCGAGCCATAAACCAGCGGTTGCCATGCCTTTACCGCTGAGCGCCCCGCCGCTGTTATTAATATCCCGTCTGGCAACGTAGCCGGTGATGAGCGCGATGATGCCTCCCAAAAAGGGAAGAACGAGATAGCTGGAAATACCACTGATCAGACTGACAATGGACCAGGGAGAGGTGGTGACGGGTTGGGGAAGCTGGGTGTGTGTGGTCATAATGTATCCTTTCTTTTTGATAACTAATTATATTCCCGCGTGGGTTTTTTGAGCCTGTGAATGAGTGAAACCAATGCCCAGATGAGCAGAAAAAGCACAATCAACATCAGGATGGGCAGGACGATTGAGAGCACGGATATCAACGCCGCGACGACGTCCTCGGCTGTACTGACGATAGGATCACCCACGCCGGCAGTTGTGGCCGTGATGAGCGGGCGCACCGCCGCGGATTTGACCGTGTGCACTGTGCCGGCCACTAACAAACCGCAAATGAGCGAGAGCACCGGGCTGATTTCCGTGACGGAGCCGGCGCTGGCGGCAAAGACTATCGCGCCAGCGGTCGGACGGATAAAAGTTTGGATAGCGTCGTTGACGTGATCGACGGCGGGCACTTTATCGGCCACGGCTTCCACCAGGACCAGAACCGCCAGCACGCCAATTGTCCACCAACTGGTGAGCGCGTCCCACGGCCTGGAAAGCTTGATGAGGTCCGTAAACTTTGCCAGCAACGATACAATCAGCAATGGAATATAGGCGTTCAGACCAGCTGACGCTGAGAGCCCGAAAGCTCCCAAAATACCTGAAATTGCCGTTCCCATATTTTCCCTTCGTTTAGATTAGAGCCTTAACATTCAATGTAATTATAGCCCCACAGAACCATTGTTGCAGTAGATAATCAGAGGGGCTTGCCACCCCATGACACCCCTCTTTGACACAGCGCGCTTTTGCCCCCACCGGCAGCCTCCAAGACCCATTCGTTCACCTGTCGTTAGCGGGATTGATGATGGGCGGGCTCCTTCACTGCATATGTTGGCTGTTCAATCAGAAAATCAGAGGGGTATTCCCGCCCAACTGCCCGTCAGCCACAGGCGCAGGAGCGACATGATCAGGATTTGGAGCAGCGCGGCGCATAAGCCGAGCGCCAGGGGCAGGCGCAGTTCCTGCCAGCTCTGATACGTGTTGGCGCGGCCTAACAGCATCACCAGCAGCACCGTATACGCCAACGTGAGAACCGCGGGCACTGCCGCGCCGGAGAGCACAGCCAGGGGAGCTTTGAGCCAATCCGGTCCGGAATAAACCGCCCGGCCCAGCAGGGCGGCCGCGCCCAAGAGGGCGAGCAGACGCGGGAGCGTATCCAGGGCGGCGCCTGGCTGGGGGTTGGACCAGACGGACTGGTTGAAGACCGTCCCGAGCACCGTGCCGATGCAAATCCCGGCGCCAAAACCGGTAATGAGCCGAATCAAATTCGTGGTGTGATAGAGAGCGGGCATGGGCAGCAAGACTTGCCTGAGCGAATTTAACCCGTCCAGCGCGAAGGCCAGAAATATCAGGCTCAGCGTGAGCAGCAGAGCCAAGGGCGGAAATTGACTTCGCCTGCCGCGGAGGAAATGCCAGCCAAGGCTGAGCAGCGCGCCAAGGTACATCCCCGTACATCGCGCGCAGAGAGGAAATTGATGCGTGTGCACATAGAACGAACGCTCCGGGATTTGGTGGCAGACAGAATAGCCCAAGGCGCTGAGCTTTGACCAAAAACCGGCCGGCGGAAGAAAAAACACAACCGCGCCCAGGAGGGCAGCCGCGCAGGCAAAAACCACGCACAAGACGCGCTCCTTCCCGGCTGTTCCGGAGGGCTGGCTTGCGATTTGGGCAGACCCCGCGGAGGTGGTTACTCCCCGGTTTGGGTCAGGTAGGCGTGGGATTTCTTCAGCCATGCGATGATTTCAATATGCTGGGGGCAAAGCGTTTCGCAGGTGCCGCATTCCACGCAGCAATCGGCTTTGTTTTCATCAGGGATGTCAGTTTTGTAGGCATTTTGACCGCGCTGGCGTTCGTCGTACATGAGCGCGGTGTTATAAATTTCAAACACGGAGGGTATGGCTACCCCACTGGGGCAGGGCAGGCAGTATTCACAGTGGGTGCAAGGCACCGGCGCGAGGGATTCCCGGGCCCTGCGCGCCTGGTCTATGACCGCCAGGTCTTTGCGCGTCAGGCTGCCCGGGCTGGAGTTATCCGCGCTCACCAGGTTTTGGTCGACCTGCTCCATGGTGCTCATCCCCGAAAGCAAAAGCGAGACCTCGGGCTGGTTCCAGACCCACTGCAGCGCCCAGTTCGCGGGCGTCCAGTCTCTGTCGGAGCGCGCGAAGACCTGCGCGACAGCGGGGGGTGGCGGATTTTTGGCGAGCCTGCCGCCGCGCAGCGGTTCCATCACAATCACCGCCAGACCCTTTTCCGCCGCGGCGCGTAAGCCTTTCTGACCGGCCTGGTAGTTGATATCCATGTAGTTGTACTGGATCTGACAGAAGGTCCAGTTGTCGTAGCCGTTCAGGATATCTTCAAAGATCTCGCAGGTATCATGGAAGGAAAAACCGAGGTATCGGAATTTGCCTTCCGCCATTTTCCGCTCTGCCCAATCAAAGACATTCAGGTCTTTATAGTTTTGCCAGAAGCGGGCGTTCAGGGTGTGCAGCAGATAAAAATCGAGGTGGTCGGTTTGGAGGCGTTCCAACTGGGTATCCAAAAAATGGTCCATATCTGCGCGGGTGGTAATCAGCCAGGAGGGCAGTTTGGTCGCCAAATGAACTTTTTCGCGGTAGCCGCCCGCGAGCGCTTTGCCGACGAAAACTTCGCTCTGTTCGCGGTGATACGCCCAGGCTGTATCGATGTAATTTACGCCGGCGTCTATCGCGCGTTGGAGCATGGGCACAGCCAGGGTATCATCAATCGCGCCGCTGTCATCTCCGAGCGTGGGCAAACGCATGCAGCCGAACCCGAGCGCGGAGGCTTGCCAATCCAGTTTTCCAAAGGGACGATATTTCATAAGAACGACCTCTTCCAATCGTATGGTTTGATTTTACCTTCAAACCCGCGCCCGCGCGGTTTTCTCTTCTCTGTGTCATGTTAAAAATTTATCTTGCGGAACGGCCTTCATTGGTTCAAATGATAATGTTGCTGAAGTTTCTTTAACATTCAAGTTCGTCTTATAAAAATCGACCTCTTCGTGTCAAGTCAAATGATAATGTTATCGATCGGTCTTCATTAGTTCAAATGATAATGTTGCTGAAGTTTCTTTACCATTCAAGGTTGTCTTATCAAAATCAGATTCTTTTGCAAATTCAACTGCTTGCAGTTAAAATTGATATATGACGGAACAAAAACCCTCAGAAATCGCGCAAGCTGACGCGCCGGGCGGGCCAGAAAAAACCGGCTCACCGCGCTGGTCGAGGACGACTAAACTGGCAGTCAGCTTTGCCGGAATCCTGATTGTCTTCGGCTTGATTATAAAGCTGCAGGATTACCTCAGCCTGATCCTGACGGCTTTTCTGATTTCCTTTTTGTTCTCTCCGCTTATAACTTTCTTTCAGAAGCGCCTGAAACTCAGTTGGCGCCTGGCGGCCGCCCTGGTTTATGTATTGATGGCGCTCATTATGTTGGGTTTGCTCACCTGGGGCGGAATAACGCTTTTTGGGCAGCTCCAAAATCTGATAACCCTCTTAAGCGGCGCGTTAAAGCTCCTGGCGAATAACCTGGAACAATGGTCCAATCAGGAATTTGCTCTGGGGCCTTTCAAATTTGTCATCCCGCAGCTTACCGCGACTTATCTGAGCGACCTGTTGTTGGAACGGGTGCAGCCCCTTCTGGGTCAGGCTGGCAGTTTGATTGCCAAGCTCCTTTCTGGCGGCGCGAACCTGGTCTTCCGTTTGTTTATGATGTACCTGATTTCGTTCTTTGTTACCTCTGAAACGGATGGGGTCAAAAAACAAAAAATCAGCATCAAACTGCCCGGCTATGACGCGGACTTTCAACGCATGAGTCAGGAAGTCAATGCCATCTGGAACGCCTTTATCCGCGGGGAATTCCTGGTAGTTGGCACGGCCATTCTGGTTTTTTCCATTCTCCTGAGTGGGCTGCAGCTGCCCTACTCCCTGGGTTTGGCGCTTATAGCCGGCTTTGGCCGTTTCGTGCCCTACATTGGCGCCTGGGTGAGTTGGATCGCGTTTGCGAGTGTCGCTCTGATTACCCGACCAACGCCCTTTGGCGCGCAGCCGCTGGTGTACACAGCGATTGTGGTGGGCGTGGCGCTGGTGGTGGATAACATCCTGGATAACGTTATGACACCCAAGGTGATGGGAAAAGCTCTCAAAGTGCACCCTGCCGCTGTGCTGATTACCGCATTGATTGCCTCCCAACTGTTGGGTATCATCGGCATTATCGTGGCGGCGCCCGTCTTTGCCACGGTGAAGCTCTTCAGCCACTATATTATTCACAAACTTTTGGACCAGGACCCCTGGGAGGGGATTTCATACAGCAGCGGTCGAAAAACCCCGACGATTTTGCGGGTTCTCCAATTCCTCAAAATTAAAATTCCGCTGTGGATTAATCAACTGCGGACCAACGCGGCGAATTTGGTTTCAAAAAAAAGGACAGCAAAGACAAAACCGCTGGGAAATCCGGATGAAAAGGAGTAGACTGTGAATAAGCCCTGAGCTTGCATCAGGACAGTGCTTAATGAGATAATAGCGCTAAGAACACAGAAGGAGCATAACATGGATAACGAGAAGGAACCAATCACCACTACGATTGCTGAAACCGAGAATTATCTCGCCTGGCGCGCGGATGAGCCAGACAATGAATCAACCTATCATCTTGAATTGAATAACGTGACCCTGCATTTCTTCAAGGAAGAGTGGCAGGAATTCCTGGACCTCATCGAGACGATTGTCGACGAAGAGCTGTAGATAAAACAAACGGCTGCCTGTTGAAACGGGCAGCCGTTTGTTTGTGATTGGTTCGCGGGGGTCAGAGGGGGGGGGGTAACTTCATCCAGTCCAGGTTTCGCGCGAGCGTAAAACCAGCGCTTTGAATTCCGAGTTGAGCCTTCCCGAGTGGATACTCCAGCACGAGCGGGCGGGTTGGTTGCATCTTCTCTTGCAGCGCCTGAAGGAGCGCCGCCGCGCGCGCGTCTTCGTGTTGGTTGTCTGGCAGCGCCAGCCAAAGCTGATCCGCTGACAAGCTGGTTTTTTGCCAGGTCAGCACGCCCATGAGCTCCTCAGCCTCGCGCAGCGCCAAATGCCTGAGCGCTGGCAGCGTTTGCCAGGCGGAAGGAATCAGGAAAGCCCATGGAGAGAAATAGTCCGGGTTCGCGTTGAGATACCAGCGGGTCTGCGCGGGGTAGTTTTGCGCCAGCCAGGTTTTCTGGAATTTCCAATCCCTGATTTTACGGGCGCCGACCCGCGGTCCCTTTGAGAGGCTGGCAGAGATTCTGCCTGGAAAGAGCCGGGCAGGTTCCCAGCGCCATTGAGAGAGCGTGTGAACAAACTCGAAGGCAAACGCGGAATACAACCGGATTGCGGCCTGGTTATCCGAACGGACTTGCAGCCAGACTTCCGCGCGAGGACGCTGGCTGATAAAACGCAAGGCATGCCGGGTGAGGGCGCTGGCGATGCCCCGCCGGCGGAAATCCTGCGCGACGGCGACGTTGGCAATCAATATAATCTGTTTATCCGCCTGGGGATAGTTGACCAGGCTGATATTGGCGATTATTTTTCCGTTTTCTTCCCAGACAAAGCCATCTGGGGCGCCGGGGAGCTCGAGAAATGCGGGGTAGGAATTGGCGCGGGCGGCGTAAGCGCGCATTTGGCGCAGAACCCAGGCGCCTTCCGGATCACCTTTCAAGGAAAAGGCATCTTCAATCAGGTTGGCAACGTCGTTCAGGTCGCGTTTGGGATTCAGGCGGCGGATGTGAAAAAACGCGTCAGGAATGGCGGCAGGCATCATACAGGCACAGCGGGCATGCGGCGTGAAAAAAACAGCCCCCAAAAATCAGGGGCTGAATGGGGCGCAAGTTTAGAATTCTTGCAGGTCAGAAGATCCCGGGCGGCGCTGGCGGTAGACAATGCGCCCGCGCTCGAGGTCATACGGAGACATTTCCACCCGGACAGCATCACCCAGCAGAATCCGGATGTAATATCGGCGCATTCGACCGGAAAGGTAGGCCATCACTTCGTGGCCGTTTTCCAGCCGCACCCGGAACTGAGTGCCTGGCAGGGCTTCAATAATAGTCCCGTCGACGGTAATCTTCTCTTCTTCTTTTGCCATAAAACCTCTTTCCAGCGTTGGCTACGCTTCGTACGATTTCCGGTAAGAGCGGCGAATAGCCTTTTTCTTATCCATACGCCGTTGTTCACTCTTGGAGATGAACCAGCGTTTTCGGCGCACGGTGCTAAGCACACCGCTCTTCACGACTTTCTTACGAAAGCGTTTCAACAACGAATCCTGGGATTCATTGGATCTTAATGTTACACTTGCCATCAGCTATCACCTCCGTTCCCGGCAAAAAATATTGCGTTATATGCGCAAAAAAGCATTATACAGTAAAACCAAATATTTACCAAATGCAAGTTTAGGGATAAAATACCGGAAGTGGGAAGGACATCACCCCTGGGAAGGAAGAACCAACGCGGCTTGCCTTGACTAATCAGTTGTGGTAATATATTCATTTCTTGCGCTGATATTAGGATTGACTCAAGAGCTAATTTGCAATATACTGAAAAATTGCGCTTTGATATGTTTCTGGCGTGGTTACCTTTGTGTGCCCACGCGTTTAATGTTTAGGAGAAGTGAATGACTGATTTGATGCCTCCAAAAACGTACGCTCGCATCCCGGTCGGGTTAGAGCTGCCGCAACTCATCCAGGTCCAATTGGATTCTTTCCAACGCCTCAAGGATGAGGGTCTGAAGAGCCTTTTCAACGAAGTTTCCCCCATTGTTTCATACACGAATGACCTTCGCTTGCATTTCCCGAGCGAAACCCCCATCTCCCGGGAGTTTGGTCTCAAATTTTGGTTTGATTCGCCTAAGAATACAATCGAAGAGTGCCTTGAACGCGACCTGACTTACGCCTGCCCGCTGTATGTGTCTGTACTGCTGGAAGCCAACGATATCAGCGATAAGGTCAAGCAGGATATTTTCCTGGGCGATTTTCCCGAAATGACCCCTAAAGGGACCTTCATCATCAACGGCACGGAACGCGTTGTGGTTTCTCAGCTTATCCGATCTCCGGGCGTTTATTTTGAAGCTGAGGTGGACCGGGCCACCGCGCGTGAACTGGCAACCGCCAAACTGATTCCGGACCGCGGCGCCTGGATGGAGTTTGAAACCCGCAAGAACGACAGCATCTTCCTAAAGTTTAACCGCAAGCGCACAGTGCCGATTACGGTATTTCTGCGCGCGCTGGCAGCGGTGGATGACGGCATGCCCGATTCTCCGCTGAAAACAGGCAGCGATGAAGAAATTATGGAGCTTTTCAGGGATGTGGATACCCATCCCGAGCATCACTTCATCGAGACCGCGTTTGAGGAAGAACCGGTCTACGACCTCAACAGCGGGTTGAGCATTTCCGAAGCCGCGCTGATTGAACTTTTTAAGAAACTTCGCCCTGGCGAGCCGCCCACAATTGAAAACGCGCGCAATCATCTGGTGGAACAGTTGTTTGATCCGCGTCATTATGACCTTGAACGCGTCGGGCGTTATAAACTCAATCAAAAGTTGGACCTGATGGACATTATTCCTGTTTCGCACAGGATGATCACCAAATACGATATTGTTCGCCTCGTCCGCCATATGATACAAATCAATACCGGCGCCGCGTTCGCGGATGATATTGACCACCTTGGCAACCGCCGCGTGAAGACCGTAGGCGAACTGATTCAGAATAAATTGCGGGTTGGCCTGCGCCGCATGGAACGCGTGATTAAGGAACGTATGTCCATCCGGGACCAGGGGGGCGCTCTCTCACCGGTCAGCCTGGTGAATATCCGCCCGCTGGTGGCTTCGCTGCGCGAATTTTTTGGTTCCAGCCAGCTTTCACAGTTTATGGAAGAGACAAACCCGTTGAGTGAGCTGCGCCACAAACGCACCGTTTCAGCGCTCGGTCCGGGTGGTTTGCGCCGTGAACGCGCCGGCTTTGATGTGCGGGATGTGCACTTCTCTCACTACGGACGCATCTGCCCGATTGAAACCCCCGAGGGGCCGAATATCGGCTTGATTGGCCGCCTGGCGGCTTACGCGACCGTCAATGAATTCGGCTTTATCGAGACCCCGTACCGCAAGGTGCGCCACTATCTTGACGGGTCTGACCCCAAGCTGGTAGACCATTTATTGCGGAAAGACATCGAAGACCCGGTCACCAAAGAAGTGCTTTTTAAGGCTGAAACCCGCGTGACCCCCGAGATGGCAGCCAAAATCAGCACCCTCGGTTTGAAAGAAGTCTGGGTGCGCCCGTTTGTTACGGATGAATATGTATATCTCTCCGCTGACGCGGAAGATAAGTACGTCATCGCGCAGGCTAACGCGCCGTTGAACGAATACAACGAGTTTTTGCACCGCAATTCCTGCCGCTTCCATTCCACCTTCGCGATTTACGACTATGAGTTTATCGATTACATGGATGTGGCTCCGAATCAGGTGGTGGGCATCAGCGCCGCGTTGATTCCTTTCCTGGAGCATGACGATGCCAACCGTGCCTTGATGGGCTCCAACATGCAGACTCAGGCCGTGCCGCTGCTGCGTCCGGAAGTTCCGATTGTTTCTACCGGAATGGAAGAAGCCGCTGTGGCAGACTCCGGGCAGGTGGTCATCGCGGAAGAAGACGCCGAGGTGATTCAGGTCACCGGTGACAAGCTTGTGCTTCGCCAGGCAGACGGCAGTTTGCGCGAACACAACCTGCGCAAATATCAGCGCTCCAATCAATCCACCTGCATAGACCAGCGCCCGGCAGTAAACAAGGGTCAAATCGTGCGTAAAGGTGATGTGATTGTCGATTCCTCTTCCACGGAAGATGGAAAGCTGGCGCTGGGGCAAAACGTTTTGGCGGCTTTTGTTGCCTGGGAAGGTTATAACTTTGAAGACGCCATCCTGATTTCTGAACGCCTCGTCGAAGAAGACCGCTACACCAGCGTGCACATTGAAAAGTACGAGGTGGAAGCGCGGGATACCAAGTTGGGACCGGAAGAGATCACCCGCGAAATTCCCAATGTCGGTGATGAAGCCATCCGCAACCTGGATGAAAGCGGTATCATCCGGATTGGCGCTGAAGTCGGGCCGGAAACCATTCTGGTTGGAAAAATAACCCCCAAAGGCGAGAAAGAGCTGACCCCGGAAGAGCGCTTGCTGCGCGCAATCTTCGGGGAGAAATCGCGCGACGTGAAAGACACCTCTCTCAAGATGCCGCACGGTGAACGCGGGATTGTTGTGGATGTTAAGGTATTCACGCGTGAAGAAAACGCGGACCTTTCCGCGGGGGTTGATAAGATGGTGCGCGTATCTGTTGCCCAGCGCCGCAAGGTAATGGCTGGCGACAAGATGGCGGGGCGCCACGGAAACAAGGGTGTGGTCTCGATGGTTGTGCCGGTTGAGAATATGCCTTTCCTGGAGGACGGCCGCCCGGTGGACATTATCCTGAATCCGCTGGGTATTCCCGGGCGTATGAATATTGGTCAGGTGCTTGAAACGCATCTGGGTTGGGCGGCAGAAAGCCTCGGTTTCCGTGCCATCACGCCGGTTTTTGACGGGGCGAGTGAGGACGAAATTGAAGCCGAACTGGCGCGCGCCTGGATGATTAATGAGGCCTGGCGCGTGACCGGCGAGAAAGCCTGGGAATGGCTTAACAGCGTGAACGCCTATTCCGCGGAGGACCTCAAGGATGAAGAGGAAGTCAGCCTGATTTATCTGGCGAACAAACTGGCGGATACCGGCATTGACGTCCACGAACTGATGGGAAATCGCTTGTTCGCGCGCCGCACAGCGCTCTTTGAATGGCTGAAAGCCGAAGGGTATGACCCTGCCGAAATTACGGCTTTCCCGGAGGATAACATCCCGGTTGACGAACGCAACGCCCAGGACGAACGCGCTGTGCGCGCCTGTCTGCAGCTTTGGGCAAAGTCGCTTGAAAAAGAACTGGATCAGAATCTGAGCCTGGACGATTTGCAAAAAGAAGCGCAGAAAATTATGTTGGAAACAGGCGACCCGATGCCAATCATCGGCAAGCAGGTTTTGCGCGACGGTAAAACAGGCGACCGCTACGACCAACCCGTGACGGTCGGTTATATGTCTTTCATGAAGCTGCACCATTTGGTGGAAGATAAGGTCCACGCCCGCGCGACGGGTCCATACAGCCTGGTGACGCAGCAGCCTCTGGGCGGGAAGGCGCAATTTGGCGGTCAGCGCTTTGGCGAAATGGAAGTTTGGGCGCTGGAAGCCTACGGCGCGGCGCATACCCTGCAGGAAATGCTGACCGTGAAATCTGATGATGTTGTCGGTCGGGAATCCACCTATCAGGCGATAGTGACCAATAAGCCGATTGAAGCTCCGGGCACTCCCGCGGCATTTAAGGTATTGGTCAAAGAGCTGCAAAGCCTGGGTCTGGCAGTCGAATCCATCATGGAAGACGGTGAGATTGTAAGCTACGGCAAAGAGAATGACCGCCGCACTGGCTCCCTGCCGACCGGATTGCTTGACTCACGTAGCGGGGCATGATAGAATAATTTTTCGCTTTGCCTGGCAGAGTCAGGTTTGCCACGCCGGGCAATAAGTATCAGACTAGGAGGCCATCCGCAGTTTTGATGGCCTTGATTGATGAATAATTGGTGAGTTTTTATTTTTAGATGGAGGCAAAGTGCCAACAATTAATCAATTAGTTCGCAAGGGTCGGAAGACCAAACACCAGAAGAGCAAAAGCCCTGCTCTGCAGTTCACATTGAATTCAGAGAAGCAGCGCCGGACTCGCCAACCGAAGGGCGCCCCGCAAAAGCGCGGCGTGTGCACCATTGTGCGCACGATGACCCCGAAGAAACCGAATTCCGCCTTGCGGAAAATCGCCCGTGTGCGCCTTTCCAACGGAATGGAAGTGACGGCGTACATACCCGGTGAGGGGCACCAGCTGCAGGAGCACTCGGTGGTGCTTGTGCGTGGAGGCAGGGTTAAGGACTTGCCTGGCGTACGTTATCACATCGTACGCGGCACCTTGGATACGACTGGCGTGGCGGATCGCAAGCGCGCCCGCTCAAAATACGGCGCCAAACGCGGTAAGTAACCCGGAGGCTTTGTGGCAAAGACAGACGCGTTCAGCTGATGAACGCGCTTGTCTTGCTTGTATTTGATTGAGGAGCAATTATGTCAAGAAGAATCAAACCAGAAAAACGGGAAGTCCTGCCGGATGTGCGTTACAACAACACCCATATCCAGATGATGATTAACCGCATTATGTTGAACGGCAAGAAAAGCACCGTGACCAGCCTTGTTTACGACGCTATCGATATGATTGCGGCGAAAACCGGCAAAGACGGCGTGGAAGTTTTTGAGCAGGCGCTCAAGAACGTCAGCCCGCTCATGGAAGTCCGCCCCCGCCGTGTTGGCGGCGCGACTTATCAGGTGCCTATGGAGGTTTCTCCCGAGCGCCGGCTGACTCTGGCCATGCGTTGGATTATCAGCGCTTCCCGCGCCCGTTCTGGAAAATCTTATTCCGAGAAGCTGGCGGGCGAACTGATGGACGCGGCAGAAAACCAGGGCGCATCAATCCGCCGCAAGGAAGAAACGCACAAGATGGCAGAAGCCAACCGCGCGTTCTCCCACTTCCGCATGTAATTCCGGCGAAGCATAATACAGGTTTTTTAATGGAAGACTTTCCGCTCGAGAAGTACCGGAATATTGGCATTATTGCCCATATTGACGCTGGTAAAACCACGACTACCGAGCGGATTCTTTACTATACCGGTAAAACCTACCGCCTGGGTAATGTCGATGACGGCACAACCGTCACCGATTGGATGGCCCAGGAACGCGAACGCGGCATCACGATTGTGTCGGCCGCGGTGACCGCGGAATGGAAAGGTTACCGCATCAATCTGATTGACACCCCCGGGCATATAGACTTTACGGCTGAAGTGCAGCGCTCTTTGCGGGTGCTGGACGGAGGCGTGGTCGTCTTTGACGCCGTGCAAGGCGTTGAACCGCAAAGTGAGACTGTCTGGCGGCAGGCAGACCGCTATCAGGTGCCCCGGATTTGTTTCGCCAATAAGATGGACCGGGTTGGGGCGTCTTACTCACGCACGATTGAAAGCATTCACCGCCGCCTGGGGGCGAATACGCTCGCGATGCAAATTCCGATTGGCGAGGAAGCTGCCTTTTCTGGCGTCATCAATTTATTGGAAGAGGAAGCGATTTTCTTTGAAGACAACGGCGATAAAGGGACGCGCGTCGCGCCAATCCCCGAGGAATATCGCGAAAAAGCTGCCCGCAAACGCGCCCAACTTGTGGAAAAAATTGCCGAGTTGGACGACGCGCTGATTGAAAAATTTGTGGAAGGGAAAGCAATCAGCCTTGCTGAGCTGAAAGCCGCCCTGCGCAAGGGCGTGCTTGACGCGCGGGTAACCCCTGTTTTTTGCGGGACGAGCCTGCGTAATAAGGGCGTTCAGCCACTGCTGGACGCTGTGGTGGATTATCTGCCTTCCCCTCTGGACATCCCTCCGGTGAACGCGACGCTGCTGCGGGATAACAGTATGGTCGTACGCCACGCGGACGCGCATGAACCCCTTTCCGCGCTTGTATTTAAGATTGTCACCGACCCCTACATGGGGCGGTTGGCATACCTGCGCGTGTATTCCGGCAAGGTGAAGCAGGGCGAGGCTGTCTATAACTCGTCCAAAGCCAAAAAGGAACGCATTGGCCGCCTGCTGCGGATGTACGCGGACCGCCGCGAGGATATTGAAGAATTGGAAGCCGGTGATATCGGCGCAATCCTGGGACTCAAGTTCAGCTTTACCGGAGACACCCTCAGCGACGCATCCGCGCCGGTGGTTCTGGAGAGCATCAACTTCCCCGAGCCAGTTATTTCCGTGGCAATTGAGCCAAAAACCAAAGCCGACCAGGAAAAAATGTCTGATTCGCTGGTGAAACTGGCCGAAGAAGACCCGACATTTAAGATTCGTCAGGATGAGAACACCGGTCAGACCGTGATATCCGGCATGGGTGAGCTTCATTTGGACGTGTTGGTAAACCGTTTGCTGCGCGAGTTTAAGGTACAGGCAAATGTTGGCAAGCCAAGAGTGGCTTACCGCGAGGCAGTGACCCGACCGGTTATGAATGTTAATTATAAATACACCAAGCAGACCGGCGGGCATGGTCAGTACGGTCATGTGGTGGTTAACCTGGAACCGCAGGAGAGCGGCAGTGGAATAATCTTTGAGAACCTTATCCGCGGCGGGAGCATTCCCAAAGAATACATCCCAGCCATCGAAAAGGGCATTCGCGAAGCGGCAGAAAGCGGTCCGCTGGCCGGCTTCCCGATGACTGATTTTAAGGTCTCCCTGATAGACGGTTCCTTCCACGAAGTGGACTCCAGCGAAATGGCGTTCCGCATGGCCGCGATTTTCGCGTTCCGTGAGGCTTCGGAAAAAGCCGCGCCTATTCTCCTGGAGCCAATCATGAAAGTTGAAATCACGGTTCCCGAAGAATATACCGGGGATATTATCGGCCAGGTGAACGCGCGCGCCGGGAATATTTTGGGCATGGAGCCCCAGTTTGGCAACGCGCAGATGATTCACGCGGAGATTCCTCTCTCGGAAATGTTCGGGTACGCGACAGAACTGCGCTCCGCCACCCAGGGGCGCGGGGTCTTCACCATGGAATTCGCGCGTTACGCGCAGGTTTCTGAGAGCATGCGCAAAAAGATCCTGGGGCTGAACTAGCGCAAAAAAGGACAGCCGTTCAGATTGAAGGAAACCAGCGCTTCGGCGCGGGTGGAAATAGCGAAAGCAATAACTTAGGAATTGATTAGGAAGATTATGGCAAAACAAAAGATTAGAATTCGATTGAAAGCATACGATCACCGCATTCTTGACCAGTCCGCCAAACGGATTGTGGAGACGGCGGAACGCAGCGGCGCCAAAGTTCTTGGCCCGATCCCGCTGCCGACCCGGCTCGAACGCTACACCGTGCGCCGCTCCACTTTCATTGATAAAGATTCGCAGGAGCACTTTGAGATCCGGACGCACAACCGCCTTATCGACGTTCTGGAACCCGATTCCAAGACAATTGATATGCTGATGCGTTTGAATCTGCCCGCGGGCGTGGATATCGAAATCAAGATATAAGGTTGCCAAGGGCGCTTGCGTGAGCGCGCCGAGGGAATCGTTACAAAAGAAGACCGCTTCAACCCTTGCAGAGAAGGCGGGGTTGTGGTAAAAATGTAAGGTTGCCCTTGCGGCGACCTGAACAGGCAATTTAAGAATGCGAACCCGCGTGGGCAGAAAGGCTACACAGGGTCCATTAACTGAATTGCGCGGAGATGATGCAGCTTGCCCATGCTGACAGTCTCGCAAAGAAAGATACTTAACAGGAGAATAGAATGTTTAAAGGGCTTATTGGAAGAAAGATCGGTATGACCCAGATCTTCGATGTAAACGGCGCGGCTGTGCCGGTGACCTTACTCGAAGCTGGGCCTTGTTTTGTTTCCCAGGTGAAGACCGCGGAAACAGACGGTTACAACGCTGTGCAGCTGGCTTTTGGCGAGGTGAAACCCAAGCGTTTGACGAAAGCGCACCTGGGGCACCTTAAAGTCAACGACCTGCCGCCTGTCCGCGTGCTGCGCGAATTCCGCACCAAAAAACTGGATGGAATCAACGCGGGCGATAAACTCGACGCCTCCGTATTCGCGGAAGGCGAGCATGTGGATGTCATCGGGATCAGCAAAGGCAAAGGCTTTGCCGGCGCGATGAAGCGGCACGGCTTTCGCGGCGGCCCGCGCACGCATGGTCAGTCTGACCGGCAGCGTTCCCCCGGCTCTTCCGGGGCGACGACGACCCCCGGGCGCGTCTTCAAAGGAAAGCGTGGTCCTGGCCACATGGGCAATGTTCAGGTCACTTCCTCAAATGTGCGCGTCGCGTTGGTAGACGCCGAGCGCAATTTGATCGCAGTGCACGGCTCTGTTCCGGGCCCTAAAGGTGGAACCGTAATCATCAAAGAGGCTCGCAAGCAGTAGTCGGCTTGTGATAAATGGAGAAAGCTATCATGAAAGCAGATGTTTTTAACTTACAAGGAGAAAAATCCAGCACGGTTGAATTGCCCGATGAAATTTTCGCGGCAAAAGTGAACGTGGATTTGATGCACCAGGCTTACCTGCGCCAGATGGCGAATGCCCGCCTTGGAACGCACAGCACCAAACGCCGCAGCGAAGTTGCCGGCGGCGGCGCCAAACCCTGGCGCCAAAAAGGTACCGGACGCGCCCGCCAGGGCAGCCGGATTTCCGCCCAGTGGGTTGGCGGCGGCCGCATCCATACGCCGAAACCGCGCGACTACACCCAGGAGATGCCCCGGAAAATGCGCCGGGCGGCCCTGCGCTCCGCGCTGACCGTGAAGGCAATGGAAAACGGTCTGGTTTTGGTGAGCGATCTGGCTCTGGCTGAACCTAAAGCGAGTTTATTTTCCAAAGCGCTGAAAGCCCTGACCGGGGACGCGCCCACGCTCGTGCTGGTGCCCGATAAAAGTGAAACGTATACCAACGTCATTAAATCCGGACGCAACCTGGTTAATTCCAAGCTTCTGCAGGCGAATTATCTGAACATCCGCGATTTGCTGCAGTATGAAAAAGTAATTATCCCGCTCGCTTCACTAGACGTGATTAAGAGTTATCTGGGATAGGAAGGTGAAGCAGAATGAGCAACTCCGTTTTTGATATCCTGCGGCGCCCTGTAGTGACGGAAAAATCTAACTATCTGGCTGGCAAGCTGCACCAATACGTGTTTGAAGTCGCCAGCTACGCGACCCGCGAAATGGTGAAAACCGCCGTGGAAACCGCGTTTGATGTGACCGTCCTGCGCGTCAATATCATTAATCTCCCTGCCAAGTCCCACCGCAATTCGCGCACGCGCCGCCTGGCACTGCGCACCAGCGGTTACAAGAAAGCTATTGTGACTTTGGCAGCGGAAGACAGCATTCCTGTTTTTGAAGGAGTGGACTAATGGCAGTTAAGATATACAAACCCAAGACTCCTGGTCAGCGGCACCGCACCAGCTATACCTTCGAAGAAATTACGAAGGACCGCCCGGAACGCAGCTTGATTGTGACTGGCAAGAAAACAGCCGGCCGCAACGCGCTTGGTCGGGTGACTGTTCGCCATCGCGGCGGCGGTTCCAAACGCCAGATCCGCGTGGTAGATTTTTTGCGCAACAAAACCGGCATCCCTGCCAAGGTCAGCGCGATTGAATATGATCCCAACCGCACCGCGCGCCTGGCGCTGCTGGTTTACGCGGATGGTGAAAAGCGCTATATCCTCGCGCCGCTGGGCGTGAAGGTCGGGGACGTGCTCGTCTCTGGCGCTCAGGCAGAAATTAAACCCGGCAATAATTTGCCTCTGGCAAACATTCCGGTTGGCACTACCATCCACGCGATTGAACTGCAGCCCGGCAAGGGTGCCCAAATCGGACGTTCAGCAGGCTCATCTGCGCAACTGCTGGCGAAAGAAGGCAAGTACGCCCATGTGCGCATGCCTTCCGGTGAGGTGCGTCTGGTTTTACAGGAATGCAGCGCTTCCATCGGTCAGGTTGGCAATGTGGATCACAGCAATGTGAAGCTTGGCAAAGCAGGCCGCGCCCGCCATATGGGCATGCGCCCCGAAGTTCGCGGCACCGCTATGTCTCCCCGCGACCATCCGCACGGCGGTGGTGAGGGCCGCACCTCAATTGGTATGCCCGGTCCGAAGACCCCGTGGGGTAAGCCGACCCTGGGATACAAGACCCGCACGAACAAGCGGACAGATAAAATGATCATTCGCCACCGCTCGAAGGCCAAACGGCGCTAGTGGTGGGTGAGAAGCAGAAAAGGACGATAAGATGTCTCGATCATTAAAAAAAGGGCCATTTGTTGACCCGAAACTTTTGAAGCGTATTGAAGAGATGAACGCCAAGGGCGACAAGAAGGTTATTCGCACCTGGAGCCGCGCCAGCACCATTTTCCCGCAGATGGTCGGCCACACTATCGCCGTGCATGATGGACACCGGCATGTGCCGATTTATGTGACTGACAACATGGTGGGTCACCGCCTGGGTGAATTTGCCCCGACTCGCTGGTTCCGCGGACATGTTCAGGAAAAGTCAGCTAGGTGAGGCAGGGATGACACACGAAATTAAAGCAAGCTTATCCAACCTCTCAACATCCGCCCAGAAAGCCCGCCTGGTGGTGGATCTGGTCCGCGGTAAAAAAGTTGTTGACGCGCTGGGCATCCTAAGCCTGACGCCGAACAAAGCAGCCGAACCTGTTCGCAAACTGCTCTACTCTGCGATGTCTAACGCGGAAGAGAATTTTGGTGTTAGTCGGGAAGATTTGGTTGTCCACAGTATTTACGCGGACGAAGGTCCTACACGTAAGTGGAGAGCGTTTGGCGCGCGCGGACGTTTTAAGCCCCTGCTGCGCCGCAGTTCCCATGTTACCGTGATACTGCGTGAGATCGAGTAGGACCGGAGAGAGAGTTAAGGAGTAATTATGGGTCGAAAAGTACATCCAATTGGTTTTCGCCTGGGCATCAACAAACCCTGGTTGGGCCGCTGGTATGCTGAGGGCAGCGATTACACAGAGCAGCTGCATCAGGATCTGCGCATTCGCGAACTGGTGCTGAAGAGCGCCGAACGCGCTGGCGTTTCCGGCGTCGAAATTGAGCGGTATCCGGGCAAGGTGAAGGTCTCTTTACACACCGCCAAGCCCGGCGTGCTGATTGGCAAGAAGGGCGAAAGCGTGAAAGTTTTGCGGCAGGAGCTGGAAGCCCTCACGGGCAAGAAAGTGGACCTGGACGTTAAGGAAATCAAAAACCCTGACACCGACGCGTATCTGGTTGCCCAGAACATTGCCGGTCAGTTGGAACGCCGCATCAGTTATCGCCGAGCGATGAAGCGGGCTATTCAACAGGCACTTCGTCAGGGAGCGGGTGGGATTAAAGTGACCGTTTCGGGGCGTCTATCCGGCGCGGAAATGGCACGGCGGGTGACGCTGCGTGAGGGACGCGTTCCTCTGCAAACCCTGCGCGCGGACATCGATTTTGCCCGGGCAGAAGCCTCCACCACTTACGGACAGATCGGTATCAAGGTCTGGATTTATCGCGGCATCGTCATGGGTTTGGCTGAAGAGAAGATTGAAGCCACCGAAGGCGTCTATATCAGCGAGTAATTATTAGGTAATTGTGAGGTAGTGGACTATGTTGATGCCAAAGAGAGTTAAATACCGTAAGCAGATGCGCGGCCGCATGAAGGGCAAAGCCCAACGCGGCGTGGATGTCAGTTTCGGAGATTATGGATTGAAATCGCTGGAATGCGGCTATATGAGCGCCCGCCAGATTGAAGCCGCCCGCCGGGCCATTGTGCACGAGCTTAAGCGCCGCGGTAAGGTGTGGATCCGTGTTTTCCCGGATAAACCGTACACCAAGCGCGCCGCTGAAACCCGCATGGGTAAGGGGAAGGGTTCGGTTGACCATTGGGTGGCAGTCATTCGCCCCGGCAGAGTGTTATTTGAAGTCGGCGGTACGGATGAGGATTCCGCTCTGAAAGCCCTGCAGCGCGCCCGCTATAAACTTGGTTTTCGCACCAAGATAATTTCGAAAGAAATGGCAGGAGAAGGTTCATGAACAACAAGGAATTAAGAGAACTTTCTACGGAAGAAATTAAAAATAAGTTGATGGATTCCAGGCAGGAACTAATGAATTTACGGTTCCAGATGGTGACAGGTCAGCTGACCGACACCAGCCGCTTTAAGATTACCCGCCGTCAGATCGCGCGTTTTGAGACCATCCTTGCGCAGCGAGCACGTGAAGGGAAGGAAGGTTAAGATGAACAAACGTCGCCGTCTTATCGGTACGGTCACCAGCGCGAAAACAGCCAAGACCGTCAGCGTGGAAGTTTCCCGCACGTATCAGCATCCGCTGTACCATAAAGTGGTCCGCGGAAGCAAGGTTTACAAAGCCCATGATGAATTGAACTGCCACGTTGGTGACAAAGTCAGCATCGTGGAATCCGCTCCGCTTTCGGCTACGAAGCGCTGGATAGTTGAGAAAGTCATCAAAGCTGAAATCCGCGAAGCGGGTGAGCTTGATGAAATCTCCGGAGGGGATGCAAAATGATACAGCAGGAGGCTCGGTTAACAGTTGCAGACAATACCGGCGCCAAAGAAATGCTGGTCATCCAGGTGGTTGGCGGCACCCGCAGGCATTATGCCTACGTCGGGGATATTGTCATCGGCACGATTAAGAGCGCCTCTCCCCAGGCGTCGGTGAAGAAGAGCGAAATCGTCAAGGCGGTAATTGTGCGCGTCAGCAAAGAATACCGCCGACCGGACGGATCCAGCATCCGCTTTGATGATAACGCCGTGGTAATTCTGGATAACGACGGAGTTAATCCGCGCGGAACCCGTATTTTCGGGCCGGTTGCACGCGAACTGCGTGAAAAAGGCTTTATGAAAATTGTTTCATTGGCTCCGGAAGTGCTGTAGCCATTGAGTAGGAGTGAATACATGAAGATGAAAATACGAAAAGGTGACCAGGTCAAGGTTACCCGCGGTGATGAAGTTGACAAAGGGAAGATCGGCGAAGTAATCCGGGTTTTACCTAAAGAAGAACGCTTGGTTGTGCAGGGTGTCAATCTGGTGAAAAAACATCAGAAGCAGACTCAATCTGGCAGCAAAACGATCCCTTCCGGTATCCGTGAATTTGAGGCCCCGATCCATATTTCCAATGTGGAACTTGTGAAATCGGGCTCGGAAAAGGGCAGTGGGAAGAGCAAGGCTGCCAAGCCTGCCAAAGCTGGCGCGAAGAAAGCGCCAGCGAAAACTGCCAAAGCAGAAACCAAACCCGCCGCCAAAAAGCGCGCGTCTGTTAAGCCCGCCGCGGACGACAGCGGCTCCGGCAAATAAGGCGCAAGTGAGTTGCTATGAATAAACTACAAGAACAATACAAGAATGACATTGCGCCGGCTCTGTTCAAGGAACTGGGTCTGAAAAACGTGATGCAGACACCCAGGATCGTCAAAGTGGTGGTGAACATCGGCGTGGGCGAAGCGCTGGACAACCCGAAAGCGTTGGAAGCGGCTGTGAACGACCTGACAATTATCACCGGACAGAAGCCGGTTGTAATCGCCGCCAAGAAAGCGATTTCCAACTTCAAGTTGCGCGAAGGCCGCCAAATCGGCGTCAAGGTTACTTTGCGCGGAGAGAAGATGTGGGCTTTTCTGGACCGCTTAATCAACATCGCGCTGCCGCGCGTCCGCGACTTTCGCGGCATCTCGGCAGACGCGTTTGACGGCCGCGGCAACTACACGTTGGGTCTGCAGGAGCAGCTAATCTTCCCTGAGATTCAATACGACAAGATTGATAAAGTCCGTGGGATGGAAGTGAGCATTGTGACCACAGCTGAGAACGATGATCACGCGCGGCAGCTGCTAAGCAAGTTTGGCATGCCCTTCAGGAAAGGAAACTAATGGCTAAAAAGTGTATGATGTACCGCGAAATGCGACGCAAATACCCCAACCAGGTAGTTAATCGCTGCCGGATTTGTGGGAGACCGCGTGGATATATGCGCAAGTTTGGTTTGTGCCGAATTTGTTTCAGAGAACTGGCGCTTCAGGGAAAAATCCCTGGGGTAAAGAAATCATCCTGGTAATTTGGCCTGGAGGGAGAGATATGACTATTTCAGATCCAATTGCCGATATGTTAACCAGAATTCGCAACATTGCCATGGCCGGTCAGAGCCTTGTGGTGATGCCGAATTCAAAAATCAAGGAAGAAGTCGCCCGCATTTTGCAGGAAGAAGGCTACCTTGAGAGTTATGAAGTTGTTGATGGAAAAGCCAACGGCAGCAAAGTGCTGCGCCTGAAGCTGAAGTACATCGGCGAACGCCGCCACCGCCGTCCGATTATCACCGGTCTGCAGCGCGTCAGCACCCCTGGCTGCCGTGTGTATACCTCCCGGGATGAAATCCCGTGGGTGCTCTCCGGTATCGGTATCGCGATCTTGTCAACCCCGAAGGGGATCATGACCGGTCAGCGCGCCCGCAAGGTTGGCGTCGGCGGTGAGATCCTCTGCAAGATTTGGTAGGAGCAAAAATGTCGCGAATCGGAAAATTACCTATCGCCATCCCCGCTGGCGTTGAGGTCAAGATTGAGGGAAACACAGTCTCCGTCAAAGGTCCGCTTGGACACCTGGAAGAGACGTTTTCCCCTGAGATTGGCATCAAGCTGGAAGATGGTCATTTAATTATTGAACGACCTAATGATGAACCGCGCGTGCGTGCCTTGCACGGCACCACCCGCGCGCTGCTGAACAATATGGTTCAGGGTGTCTCAAAGGGTTTCGAACGCGTTCTGGAAGTCAACGGCGTTGGCTATCGCGCGGAGTTGAATGGAAACGACCTGGTGCTCAACGTTGGGTTTTCGCACCCGGTTAAATTCCCCGCGCCTGAGGGCATCACCTTTGAGGTGGAGTCTAAAGCCCGCCTGGTGAAGGTGAAAGGGCGCGACCGCCAGCAGGTTGGGCAGGTTGCCGCGAACCTGCGCGAAATTCGACCGCCAGAGCACTATAAAGGCACAGGTATCCGTTACCAGGGCGAGTTTGTGAAACTGAAGGCTGGTAAGGCTGGAAAGACCGGTAAGTAGAGGTAAAGACTATGGCAAATAAATCAAGAAACGCAGCTCGATTACGTCGTCACGCGCGGGTTCGCAAGAAGATATTTGGAACCCCGGAACGCCCACGCCTGAATGTATACCGCAGCATTAACGAGATTTACGCGCAGGTGATCGATGATCACAGCGGCACGACGCTGGCTTCCGCTTCTACGGTGGATGTGCAGATGCGCGACGCAGTCAAGGGAAAACCGAAGGCTGAGCAAGCCAAACTGGTTGGCGAAGAAATCGCCAGGCGGGCATTGGAACAGGGCATAAAATCCGTCGTGATGGATCGCGGTGGTTATTATTATACCGGCCGCGTTAAAGCTCTGGCTGACGGCGCTCGCAAGGGTGGGCTGGAATTCTAAGCTGAGGAAAATATGGACGACTATCAAAACGAAGAAATTACTCTTGATGAACGCGTAATCGATATCGCCCGGGTTGCCAAGGTTGTTAAGGGCGGTCGGAGGTTCTCCTTCCGCGTGACCCTCGTGGTGGGGGATAACAACGGCAAGGTTGGGCTGGGTATCGGAAAAGCCGGCGCTGTTTCAGACGCGATGCGCAAAGCGTCGGACCACGCGAGAAAGAATATGCGTGATGTGAGCCTGTTGGGCACAACCATTGCTCATGAGGTCTTTGGCAAACAGAGCGGCGCGAAAGTTTTGCTCAAACCCGCCTCGCCTGGCACCGGTGTCATCGCGGCTGGCGGTGTGCGCGCGGTTTGCGAAGCCGCTGGTATCAAGGACATCCTGACCAAATCGATGGGCAGCAGCAATATGCTGAACATCGTTCAGGCGACGTTTGACGCGCTTGGTCAGTTAAAGTCCCCCCAGGCAGTCGCGATTGAGCGCGGCAAGGACGTCATGGATGTGACACCTTTCTGGGAGCGGAGGAAGCATGGCTAAGCACATTGAAAAAACCGCCAGAGTGCGCATCACTCTGAAGAAGAGCGGCACAGGTTATCCTGTCCGCCAGAAGGCGACCCTTAAGGCATTGGGTTTCCACCATCTGAATCAGGTTGTGGAACATGAAGATACTCCCGCTCTGCGCGGGATGCTCACTAAGGTCTCTCATCTGGTTGAGATTGAAACGGTGAATGAGGAGAAGTAATGCAACTACATGACCTGAAGCCCAATGAGGGTTCAAAGAAATTGCGCAAGCGCGTAGGTCGCGGTCACGGCAGCGGCTCCGGAAAGACTTCCGGGCGCGGCGTGAAAGGCCAAAACGCCCGCACCAGCGGTGGCGTGCGCCAATATCACATGGGCGGAAACCTGCCTCTGTTCCGAAAACTGCCTTTCTTGCGCGGTGAAGGCTTTACCCCCCGCAACCGGGTGCGTTACGCTGAAGTGAATCTGGACGCGCTGCAGGGCTTTACCGCGGGCGCGGAAGTGACACCCGAAACGCTGGCAAGCGCCGGGCTGCTCAAGGATAAGAACAAGCCGATTAAGATTATGGGACGGGGTGATGTTAAAGTAGCCCTGAAGATTAAGGTTCATAAAGTGACTGACGGCGCCCGCCAGAAAATCGAACAGGCTGGCGGCAGCGTTGAAACGATCGCGTTGGATTAAGCCGGAAGGAGTAAAACCTCATGAAACGATCGTCATGGCGCTTTTTGTGGAAGTCTGAAGATATTCGTAATAAACTGTTGATCACGTTATTACTGCTGGCAATCTATCGTCTGGCAGCGAATATCCCCGTGCCCGGCATTGACAGAGCCACTGTGGCTGCGCTGACCACGCTGAAAGGCACGCAGGGTAACCTGATTAACCTCCTGGATATGTTGAGCGGCGGGGCGGTCTCAAATTTCTCGATTCTGGCGATGGGAGTTTATCCCTACATCACCGCCCAGATTATTCTGCAGCTGCTCCAGCCGATTATCCCCGCGCTGGAAAAGAAGATGCAGGATGACCCGCGCGAAGGTCGCATCTGGATGGAAAAGTGGACGGTCATTCTGACAATCCCGATGGCGCTGTTGTCCGCGTTTGGACAGATTAACATCTTTAATCAGATGCTTGGCAGCTCCATTATCACAAACTGGGGTTTCACGGCCGCAAAATTACTGCCTACCCTCACGGCGATCTTCGCGATGGTGGCTGGCACGATGTTTGGTGTGTGGATTGGTCAGCTGATTTCTGAGTTTGGCTTACGCAACCAGGGCTTGTCGCTGATTATTTTCAGCGGTATTGTTTCCCGCCTGCCGCAGTCTCTGCTCCAGATGATTACCAACAAAGAAGCCTGGTGGATGGTTTTTATCGTGGTGATTATCCTGGTGGTTACGATTTTCGCGATTGTGTATATTCAGCAGGGTCGGCGGAACGTCCCGGTGATGTTCCCCGGGCGCAGAATCGGAAACCGTATGTCCATGCCCGTCCGCAGCAACCTGCCGCTGATGGTAAACATGGCTGGTATGATTCCGATTATATTCGCCCAATCCTTCCTGACTTTCCCGGCGATTCTGGCTTCATTCTTTTTGAAGTCTAAGACAGCCTGGCTCGCCAAGTCGGCGAACTGGGTGACCGGCGCGTTTGGCGCGGAAGCCGCCTGGTATCCGGTGATGTTTTTTGTGCTGGTAGTGCTGTTCACCTACTTCTATACGGATGTGATGTTCACCCAGCAAAATTACGGTGAGAACCTGAAAAAACAGGGCGCCCAAATCCCGGGTGTCGTACGCGGAAAGCCCACGCAAGATTATCTGACGCGCGTGCAGCGCAGAATTACCCTGCCGGGCGCGTTTTTCCTGGGTTTCGTCGCGGTGATGCCCTATCTGTTCAGCGCGGTTGTTCCGGCTGGCAGCTCGGCAACCCTGCTGCTCTCCTCGTCCGGTCTGCTGATTGTGGTCGGGACTGTGCGCGAAACAGTGCAGCTTATCGAAACCGAACTGCGCATGCACGGTTACGATGACAGACTGATTAATAGCTGAGGCTGAAATGAACGAGAAGGCGACATATATCGTCATGCTGGGTCCTCCCGGAGCCGGGAAAGGGACCCAGGCAAAGGTTATCGCGGAACGTCTGGGATTGGTGCATGTATCCAGCGGAGACCTGTTTCGCGAGAATTTGAGCCGCGAGACCGAACTGGGCAAATTGGCACAGACCTATATGACCAAGGGCGAATTGGTGCCGGATGATGTTACCATCGCGATGGTTAAAGAACGCCTTTCCAGACCCGATTGCGCTTTAGGCGCGGTTTTGGACGGGTTTCCGCGCACGCCTGCCCAGGCTGAGGCGCTGGAAAAGATGCTGGCGGAATCTAATGGGCGCATCAACGTGGTACCCTTAATCAATGTGCCTGACCAGGCTTTGGTTGAGCGCCTGGGCGGCAGATGGATGAGCGCAAGCGGACGCGTATATCACGCGCTGAACAACCCACCCAAGGTCAAATGGTTTGACGACGTGGACGGCAGCCCGCTCTTTCAACGCGACGACGATAAACCCGAAACGGTGCAGCATCGGATTGACGTCTACAAAGCGCAGACTGCCCCGCTGATTGCGTATTTTAAGTCGGCTGGGCTTCTGGTTGAAGTGGATGGAACGCAGGATATTGACGAAGTGACCGAAGACATCCTGACAGCGATAGGCACGGCCTGTTGATGGAAGGAAGTGTGAATATCAAATCCGCGGCAGAAATCGCGATTATGCGCGAGGCCGGACGGATTAACGCCGAAGCGCTTGAGGCGGCGAAAGCCGCCATCGCGCCAGGCGTAACGACGGCGGAGCTGAACGAAGTCGTCGAAGCGGTTCACCGCAAATATGGTGTTTATTCGCCCTTTAAAAATTATCCAGGTCCCTATCCGTTCCCGGCGAGCATTTGCGCCAGCGTCAATGAAGAGTTGGTACACGGCATACCGAGCCAACGTAAGCTGAAAGAGGGCGACATCGTCTCGATTGACTGCGGCACGGTATATCAGGGTTTCGTGGGCGATTCTGCCTTTACGATGGGCGTGGGAGAAATTACCCCGCTGGCACACCGGCTGATTGAGGTAACCAAACAGGCTCTGGACGCGGCGATTGCCCAAATGGTACCCGGCAATCACCTCGGTGATATTGGCGCGGCGGTGGAGAGCCTGGTGCTTAAGCACGGTTTTTATGTGACCCATCTGTATACCGGTCACGGCGTCGGTCGGGAAATGCACGAGAGCCCGCTTGTCCCGAATTACGGCCAGCCCGGGCAGGGTATGCTGCTGCGAGAGGGGATGACCCTGGCGATTGAGCCGATGGTATTGGTTGGGACGCGGTATACGCGCGAACTGAAGAACCAATGGACCGTGATTTCCCGGGACCGTTCGCTGACCGCGCACCAGGAACATACGGTGGCGATAACGGCGCATGGACCGGAGATATTGACGATTTTATGAAAAAGTCAGCCTTGTCAAGAGACTGAAGAATAGATATAATAGTATTTTTGCGGATGAGTATAAGGAGTAACTGATGAAAGTATCAGCTTCAATTAAAAAGCGCTGTGGAAAATGCAAGATCGTCAAACGCGACGGTCGGCTTTACGTCATTTGCACGAATCCAAGACACAAACAGCGACAAGGATAAGGAATCATACAATGGCTCGTATAGAAGGTGTTGACCTCCCGCGCAATAAGCGCATTCAGATTGGTTTGCGGTACATTTACGGCATCGGTCCTAAGACCGCTGATGAAATCCTGTCCGCTACGGGTGTAGACCCTGACATTCGCGTCAAGGATCTTCCTGAGAATGAAGTTATCAAGCTGCGTGATTACATTGCCCAAAACCTGAAGGTTGAGGGGGATTTACGCCGCGAGGTGACGATGAACATTAAACGTCTGGTGGAAATCGGCTGTTACCGCGGTATGCGCCACCGCCGAAACCTCCCGACCCGCGGGCAGCACACGCGTACCAACGCCCGCACCCGTAAGGGCCCCAAGAAGACGGTTGCCGGTCGCGGCCGCCGCCGTGGAGCGACCAAGAAGTAGCATTGAACTGGCTGCCTGAGCCTGGAGAAGGGTTTCCTTTCTCCCCTGCGGCTGCTTCAGGCTTTGGGTATGCCGGACAAGAAGAGATTGAGTGAGGAAGAATTATGGCTAAACAAGCACGCACAGCACGACGAACGACCAGTGCCCGCAAAGTCAAACGCCAGGTTTCGACAGCCCAGGTGCACGTTTACGCGTCCTTTAATAACACCATCGTGACGGTGACTGACTTGCAGGGGAACACCCTGTGTTGGGGCAGCTCCGGAAGCGCGGGTTTTAAAGGGTCGCGCAAGAGCACACCTTTCGCTGCCAGAATGGCGACTGAACAGACCCTCAAGACTGCCCAGACCATGGGCGTGCAGGAAGTGGAACTGTTCGTGAAAGGCCCTGGTCCCGGCCGCGAAGCAGCGATTCGTGCTGTCCAATCCCTGGGTATCAAGGTTCGCCTGATATCCGATCTGACGCCGGTTCCGCATAACGGCTGTCGGCCGCCAAAACGCCGCCGCGTGTAATATTCGAAAAAGGAAATGCAATAATGGCAAGATACACTGATCCAGTATGTCGTTTGTGTCGGCGCGAGGGAGAGAAGCTGTTCCTGAAAGGTGAACGCTGCTTCTCGCCGAAATGCGCTTTTGAAAGACGTGCTTATCCGCCTGGAATGCACGGAAAAATGAGTTCCGCGCGCCCTGGCCGGGAATCTGACTATGCCAAGCAGCTGCGTGCCAAGCAAAAGGCGCGCCGGGTGTATGGCATTTACGAACGCCAGTTCCGCCGGTTTTACGGACAGGCGTTGAAAATGCGCGGTCTGACAGGTAATAACCTGCTGCAGATTCTGGAGACCCGCTTATCGAACGTTGTTTACCGTCTGGGCTTTGCCGCCAGCCGACCGCAGGCTCGCATTTTGGTGTCTCACGGTCATTTTCTGGTCAACGGCGAACGCGCGGATATCCCATCCTACGGAATATCTGTTGATGATGTCATCTCTGTACGTGAACAGTCCCGTGATACCATCTATTTCAAGAACCTGCGGGAAGAAGCGGAAGGCAGAACTGTGCCGGGATGGTTGGCCCGTGATATGACCAACCTGAGCGGCAGGATGCTGCGCCTCCCCGAACGGGCTGAAATTGACGGCAACCTCGACGAACAATTGATTGTTGAATATTATTCGCGCTAATCACCGATTTATTCAGTCTCTCTTATCAAGAGACTGGCGGAGGGGCTAACCGTGAGTGGAAGATTGGAAATGGTAACACCAAAAGTAGAAGGATTAAAAGGAACCCGGGAATCTGGGCGATTTGTCATCAGCCCCCTGGAACGCGGTTTCGGAATCACGCTGGGCAACGCGATTCGACGGGTTTTGCTTTCCTCGCTGGAAGGCGCGGCAATCACCGCAGTGCGCATTACGGATGTGATGCACGAGTTCAGCACTATCCCCGGCGTGCGGGAGGATGTCATCCAGGTTATGTTGAACCTGAAACAAATCCGCATGAAGCTGCACGATGTGGATATCGCGCACCTCCAGCTGGAAGTGCGCGGCGAAGGCACCTATACGGCGGCAGATATCCTGTGCCCGCCGGAAGTTGAAATTATCAATCCGGAGCTGTACCTGTTCAGCATCACCGATAACGACGCGCGCGTCGAAATGGAATTTACGGTTGAACGCGGTCGGGGTTACATGCCTGCCGGAGACCGGGCTGAACGGCTGCCCATCGGCGTTTTGCCGGTGGACGCGATATTTTCGCCGGTGCGGCGCGTGAACTGGTCTGTTACCAACGCGCGCGTGGGACATAACACGAATTTTGATAAGTTGAACCTCGAAATTCAGACCGACGGCACGCTGGCGCCTGAAGCCGCGCTGCAAAACGCGGTCGAACTGCTTATCCGGCAGTTTAGCTTCATCAGCGGAGACAGCGAAGATCTGTCTGGCTCTGCCCCGGAAGATGAAATTGACCATCTGGGCGGGATTGAAGCCGCGGAGACTCAAATCGAAGCCCTTGATCTGACCGTGCGCGTGTACAATGCACTCAAGCGCAACGGTGTCTCAACCGTACGTGATGTGCGTGAGATGCTGGCAAAAGGTGAGAACCACATGCTCTCCATCCGGAATTTTGGGGATAAGAGCCTGGTTGAATTAAAAGCCAAAATGATCGAAAAAGGCTTTCTAAAAGACGAAAAAGCGGAGTAGTAAGTTATGCGACATCAGGTAAAAGGATATCGCCTTGGCAGAAGCGGCGGGCACCGCGCGGCCATGCGCAAGACGATGATTATGCAGTTATTTGAACACGAGAAAATCCAAACAACGCTGGCCAAGGCGAAGTCTGTTCAGCCGGACGCCGAACGAATGATTACCATCGCGCGCAACAGCCTGAACGCGAGCGACGTCGAAAAAGTGAACGCCCGCCGGCAAATCGCAGGTCAGCTGGGTAACGCCAGTGGAGAAATCGTCAGGAAGCTCTTTGATGATATCGCGCCGCGTTTTAAGACTCGTCCGGGCGGTTATACCCGCCTGCTCAAATTGGGCCCGCGCCTCGGCGATAACGCCGAGATGGTCTTGCTTGAGCTGGTGTCTGAGTAATCAGATATGCAGGTAGTTTGCCTTTCGGTCTGTGAAAGTTGAAAGGCATGGCACATTACAAACTTATTCTCGCTTACGAAGGCACACAGTATCACGGCTTTCAGCGGCAGAAAGAAAAGCACAGCGTACAGGCGGAATTTGAAACCGCGCTGCGCGAACTGGGTTGGCATGGTCGGGCCGTGATGCCTGCCGGCCGAACCGACAGCGGCGTGCACGCCCGCGGGCAGGTCATCAGCTTTTCTTTGGACTGGAAGCACGGCACGGACAAACTCGTGACCGCGCTGAACGCTCACCTGCCCGAAGATATCGCGGTTCAGGCCGCGGAGGAAGTGCCGCTGACGTTTCACCCGCGCTATGACGCGCTGAGCCGCACGTACCGCTACCAGTTGTACGCGCAAAGCGCGCGCGACCCGTTGGTGGACCGCTTCAGCTGGCGCCTGGATAGCATGCCCGACCTGGAACGGATGAACCGCGCGGCGGAGGCGCTGCAAGGAGAGCACAATTTCAGGGCGTTCGGTAAGGCTCTGAAGGAGGACGCGACCACCGTAAGGCGGATTTTCGCCGCGGGGTGGGCGGGCGGCAGCGCTGAGGCTGCCTTTACCATCTGTGGGAATGCCTTTCTGTACCATATGGTGCGCCGGATTGTTTTCGTTCTGGTGCAAATCGGGTTGGAGCGCCTGCCCGAAGAAATCGTAAGCAAAGGTCTGGAAAGCGGTGAAACCGGGATTGTCAGTCTGGCGCCTGCCAGGGGATTATGCCTGATGGAAGTCGCGTATCCGGAGAGAGATTGAAATAAGCTTTGGCAGCAGATGCCTGAGTGTGGATTTGATAAAACGGAGATAGTAATAGTGGAAAAAACATACGTTCCTAAAGGACAAGCAGTCGGTGAATGGTATCTCGTGGATGCTGCCGGCGAGCCGCTGGGAAGACTCGCGACGAAAATCGCCGTGTTGTTGACAGGCAAACACCGCGCGGATTACACGCCGGGCGTGGTACTGAACGATCACGTGGTCGTAATCAATGCCTCGCAGGTGTCTATCAACCCTACCCGGGCGGAAGAGAAAAAGTATTACCGTCATTCGCAGTATCCGGGCGGTCTGAAAGCCGTCACGATTATGCGTCAGATGGAAAAGAACCCGGACGCGGTTATTCGTGCGGCTGTACGCGGTATGCTTCCAAAGAACCGCCTGACCGTGCGTTTTCTGGCTAACCTGAAAATCTATGCTGGTCCCGAGCATCCCCATCAGGCGCAGGACCCGAAACCGATCGCGGAGTAATTGAAGAGGTATTATGGCACAATATTTTGAAGCTGTTGGACGGCGAAAAGAAAGCACTGCCCGCGTCCGTGTGACCGAAGGCAGCGGCCAGTTTATCGTCAACGAGAAACCGCTGGATGTGTACTTCCCGCGCATCGGAGACGCCCCCATGATTTTGAGCGCGCTGGAAGCAGCCGGGCAAAACCCTTCCCTGACCGATGTAACGGTCAAAGTTGAAGGCGGCGGCGTCAGCGGTCAGCGCGACGCGGTCAAACTCGGTCTTGCCCGCGCGTTGGTCAGCATGGACGAGGGCGCCCGCAAAGGTCTGCGCGAGAAGGGCTTGCTCACGCGCGACGCGCGAATCAAGGAACGCAAGAAGCCAGGTCTCAAGCGCGCCCGCAAGGCCCCGACCTATACCAAGCGTTAATCTTTTTTCAAGGTTTATTGGTGGGAGACCCGTCTAGGCTCTCCTACCAATTGGCTGGCTGAAAAGATGCCTGGTTTTGGTGTTTACGTTAACCAACCCGCGATACAATTAAAAGGCTGTCCCTGGTTATTGGGCAGCCTTTAATAGTTAGCGGGACGCAGAGCTTTGGGAGGGTTTGCCGGGATGGAAAAATGGGAATACCAAACAGTGATGGTATCAATTGGCAACGTAAACGGAGGCAGGTCCTGGGTCGCTAACACTCCCGACAGCAGCTGCACCGCAGGTTTTCAGAATGTCTTAAATGGATATGGAAAGCACGGCTGGGAACTGGTCAGTGCCGTTGTGGAAGAAACGGTAGGCGACCTGGCTGTTTCGGCTGAGAGATACCGCCTCTTCTTCAAAAGAAGGCTTCTTTAGCAGATTAAGTTGAAATAATCAAGCACGTCTGAATAACAAAAGCAATCGGAAATGGTTTCTGGATTATGACCCCCTCAATCACACTCATTGGACTTGGCCCGGCAGGCGCCCAGCTGCTCACGCGGGAAGCCTGGGATTGGCTTTCGCGGGCGAGTGAGGTCTACCTGCGCACCAGCTTGCACCCTTGCGCCGCGGAACTGCCCGAAACGCTCGCGGTGCACAGCTTTGACGCGCTCTATGAAAAGCACGAGGCTCTGGCCGATGTGCTGGAAGACATCGCGCAAACTGTCCTGACTTTGGGCAGGCGTGAACAGGGTGTGAGCTACGCCGTGCCCGGCAGCCCGTGGGTGGCCGAGGAAAGCTGCGCGCGCGTCCTGGAGCTGGCAAAAGAAGCCGGACTGCCCGCGCGCGTCATTAACGGCATGAGCTTCCTCGAACCGGTTTGCGCGGCGTTGGGGATTGACCCCTCCAACCAGCTGGCGCTGATTGACGCGCTGCAGCTGGCCGAACAAAACGTGCCGACCTTTCCGCCTTCCTGTGGCGCGCTCATCCACCAAATTGGCACCCGCCGCGACGCGAGCGAAATCAAGCTCACGCTGATGAGCGCCTATCCCGACGACTACCCGGTGCGTCTGGTGCATGCCGCCGGCACAGCTCAGCAAAGCGTGGAAGACCTGCCGCTCTTTGCCATCGACCAATCGCCCAGGTTGGGCTTGCTCTCAACGCTTTACGTGCCCCCGCGCGAAGACGGCCGCGCCTTTGAGGACTTGCAGGAAATCATCGCGCGCCTGCGCGCGCCCGACGGCTGCCCCTGGGACCGCGAGCAGACCCATCTCTCTCTGCGCCCCTACCTGCTGCAGGAAAGTTATGAGGTGCTCGAAGCATTGGACCACGAAAACCCGGATGAACTGCGCGAGGAATTGGGTGATTTGCTGCTTCAGATTTTGCTGCACGCCCAGGTGGCAACCGAAGCTGAAGATTTTAACATGACCGATGTCATTCAAGCAATCAGCGCCAAGCTCATCCGCCGACACCCGCACGTGTTTGGTGAGGTGCGGGTTAATTCGGTTGATAACGTGCTTCAGAACTGGGAGAAAATTAAAGCCAAAGAACGCGAAGACAACGGGAACAGCCAAGACACCGGTATGTTGGACGGCATTCCGCTGGCGCTGCCGGCGCTGACCCAGGCAGACCAGATTCAACGGCGCGCCAAACGGGCAGGGTTCGATTGGAACAGCATTGAACCAGTGCTTGCCAAGGTGCGCGAGGAGTTGGAGGAGCTTGAGAGCGCCGAGAGCAGCGCGGAACGCCAGGCTGAAGCCGGCGACCTGCTCTTCGCGGCGGTGAACCTCATCCGTTGGCTGGATATTGACCCGGAAACAGCCCTGCGGGAATGCAATCTCCGCTTTCGCCGGCGCTTCGCTTATATTGAAGCCGAAGCCGCGAAAGCTGGCAAACAGGTGGACGAGCTTAGCTTTGAGGAAATGGACGCGCTCTGGGAAGCTGCCAAAACAGCGATAATCGCGCGGAGCGAGGATTAAGATGAGCGGCGAAGACCTGGAAACAGCCCCACAGGGAACTAAGTACTCGCCGACCGGCAGTCCGGTTCAGGAGGCGCAGCCCCAGCGCGAAACGGCAGCCCAAGCCGCCAGGGCGGAGAGCGCCAGCCAGCAAATCGCGCGGGCGACCGGCGTGGTGATGTTCGCCTTTTTCCTCAGCAGCCTGGTGGGGGTGGCGCAGCAAATGGTGATTACCGATGCCTTCGGCACGAGCGCGGCGCTGGATTCCTTCAATGCCGCGAACCGGATCACCGAACTGCTGTTTAACCTGGTGGCGGGCGGGGCGTTGGGCTCGGCTTTTATCCCAATGTTCACCGGGTTCCTGATCAGGGATGATAAACGCGGCGCGTGGCGTTTGGCATCCGGCGTGTTGAATGTGGTCTCTCTCGTTCTTGTGGTCGTTTCGGTGCTGACCTGGATATTCGCGCCGTGGCTTGTGCGAAACGGTTTATACGCCCTCACCGCCGACTCGAATATCGGGCAGCTGGAGGTTACCGTCCGACTGCTGCGCATTATGCTCCCCACCGTTGTGATTTTTGGCATCAGCGGGCTGGTGATGGGAATGCTGAATGCCCACCGCTCGTTTCTTATTCCCGCGCTGGCGCCGGCAATGTACTCATTGGGTATCATCCTTGGCACCGTCGCGCTCCCGAAAAGCTGGGGCGTGGACCGGCTGGTTTATGGGGTGCTGCTGGGCGCATCGGGGCATTTGCTCTTGCAGCTGCCCTCGCTCTTCAGGCTGCCAGAGCGCAGTTATCAGGTGACCGCCGGACTGAAAGATAAAGCCGTCCGGCAGGTTTTACGATTGATGCTGCCGCGCCTGATAGGGGCTGGGGTTGTGCAGCTGAACTTTGTGGCGAATACTATCATTGCCCTCAGCCTGGGCGAGGGTTCGGCGAGCGCTGTTGCGCTGGCTTTCACGCTGATGATGATGCCGCAGCGCGCCATCGCGCAGTCGGCAGGGATTGCCTCTTTGCCAACGCTTTCCGCGCAGGCGGAGTTGGGGGAGTACGCGCAAATGCGCCGGACTATCGCGAAGATATTGCGCGGCATCATTTTGCTGGCGCTGCCTGCCAGCGTGGGTTTGATTCTATTGCGGGTTCCGCTGGTACGCGTTTTGTATGAACGCGGTCAGTTCGACGCCGAATCCACGCGCATGGTAGCTTGGGCGCTGTTGTGGTACTCGGCGGGCTTGGTCGGGCACTGCCTGGTGGAAGTGCTCAGCCGGGCTTTTTACGCGCTGCACGATACGCGCACGCCCGTAATCATTGGCATCGGCGCGATGAGCCTGAATATCGCGCTGTCTTTTCTGCTGGCGGCTTGGTTTCGCGGTCTCGGATGGATGCCGCATGGTGGGCTGGCTTTGGCAAATTCGGCTGCCACCGGGCTGGAAAGCCTGCTGCTTCTGTGGCTGCTGGCAAAAAGGTTGAAGGGATTGGAAGGTCGGGATATCCTCCGCGGAACGAACTCCGCGCTGATTGGTTCAGCGCTGATGGGCGCGGCCTTGCTTGCCTGGAACGGCCTGTTACCGCAACTTAACGACCTGCTCTTTTTGTTGGGTGGAATGGGAATTGGCGTGCTCGTGTACGCGTTCGCCCTGGTCCTGATGAAAGTGCCCGAGTTGGCTTCCGTGCTGGGCGCGCTCAGGCGAAGGCTGAATGCGCGGAAACAGCGCCCTGCCTGAAATGTTTTCCCCCTATGGAGCTCCTGCCGCTTGAGCCCAGACCGGGAACCCGCGCTCTCCAGGGCGGCAGAGCGAAAACCGCTTACGCGGGCGGCATAAGCAAGCGGATGCCGACCGCAATTGACAGACCGAGCAAGACGCCCGCGAAGGCTTCCGCGGGTGAGTGACCGATACTTTCGCGCAGCGCTTCCCATTCTTTTTCAGGAACTTTACCCGTCTGAATAATATCCTCAACGATCAGGTTAATCCTGGCGGCTTGCAGACCAGCCTGCCGGCGCACACCGGTTGCGTCATAAACGACGATAATTGCCAGGGCAAAGGCTAACGCGAAAAGAGGGCTGTCCCAGCCGACGTAAAACCCGATCGCGGTAGTGATAGAGGAAATCAGGGCTGAGTGTGAGGAGGGCATACCACCCGAATCAAAAAGCAGAGACCAATCCACCTGTTTTTTGCGCCAGTAACCGAAAGGGACCTTCAGGATTTGCGCCAAAGACACCGCGATCATACCCGCCAGGGCCACCGGGCTAGAAAAAACCTCCCAGACGCGCATCTATTCCCTTTCCCCGTCTGGTTGTACGGCGTTGGTATCAGCATCGTTTAAGGCCGATACGCGCAGCTGGGCGTTATCAAGGATGCCGGCACAAATCGCGGTGAGGCGTTTGCCCTCTTCGTAGAGGCGCAGGGCTTCTTCGAGCGGGAGTTCAGCTTCTTCGAGCTTGGCAATGATGGATTGGAGCTGCGCGAAGGCGGCTTCGAAGCTGGGTTGAGTTTCAGGGTCTGTTGGCATGGTTTGGTACTCCTGTCGGGGTGGCGCTTACTTGTGCTGATATGAGGCCGTCTTGCAGTTGCAGCTGCAGCGCTTGCCCGGGGCGCGTCTGGGCTGCTCTGCTGATGAGCGCTCCACTGAGTTGGTCGGTTACAATCGCGTAGCCCCTTTGGAGTACTGCCTGCGGGCTGAGCGCGCTCAGGTGCCTTAACGAATTGTCGAGGTGGATTTTTCTCGCTTCCAATTGAGCGCGCATAAGCCGCTCCAGGCGGGCGTGTAATTCGTCCAGGCGCTGCAGCGCGTTTTGAACCGCCGCGCGCGGAGAGCCCCGGCGCAGTTCCGCCTGGGCTAAGGCGAGGGACTGTCTGGCGCTGTTCAGCAGATTGGCAAGGCGCGTGTTCAGCTCTTCCGAAGCGGCGCGGACACTCAGGGATAATTCCTGGGCGGTTACCGGTGTGGCAAGCTCGGCTGCGGCGGTGGGTGTGGGGGCGCGCAAATCGGCGACAAAATCGGCAATCGTGAAATCCGTTTCGTGCCCGACGCCGGAAATCACCGGAACGCGGGAATTAAAAATAGCGCGGGCGACATTTTCATCATTGAAGGCCCACAGATCTTCAATGGAGCCGCCGCCGCGCGCGAGGATAATAAGGTCCAGGTCTGGGATTTGGTTCAGTTGGCGGAGCGCGGTAATGATGCCGGGAGGGGCTTCTATTCCTTGCACAGGCGAGGGCGCGACGGTGACGCGCAAAATTGGCAGGCGCCTGGAGAGAGTATGCAGGATATCCTGCAGAGCGGCGCCTGTGGCCGAGGTTAGCACGCCAATATGGCGCGGGAGGCTGGGCAAGGGCCGCTTGCGCGCCGCGTCGAACAAGCCTTCAGCTTCCAGGCGGGCTTTGAGGCGCAGGAATTCCTGGTAGAGGGCGCCTTCGCCGGCTGGTCTGAGCGCGTCGAGATAGAGCTGCACCTGCCCCTGGGCGGGATAGACGCTCATAGCACCGTGCGCCTCCACCTGCATTCCATCGGCGGGCGAGAAGCGCAAGCGCAAGGCGGAATTCTTCCACATCACGCAGCGGATTTGGGCTTCGCTGTCTTTGAGCGTGAAGTAGAGGTGCCCGGAACGCGGTTGGGAAAAGTTGGAAATCTCACCGCGCACCCACAGGTCCTGCAGAACTTCATCGGTCTCAAGCAGCTCACGCAGGTAATTGTTGAGGGTGGTGACGGAGAAAACCAGCGGTGCGTTAAGGTCGAACGCGTCCATGGGCGTAAGGATAACCAAAAGGCGGACGCTTGTCAATTCTAAGATTTGTTTTTGCCCTGGGAGTCGTAAATCCCGAATTGGCTGGATTGGAAGGCCTGAAAAATGGAGCAGTTACCGGGTTATAATTATGCGCGGGTTGGAGAACGCTTCAGCCCGGAGCACGAATGTTGAAAAACTTCACCCGCAATTTGCGCCTGGTTACAGCTCTCACGCTGGCAGCTGTGCTGTGCGCTGCCTGTTTGGACGCGGCGCCAAAAAGAGACCCGCTCAGCGCCTCCCTGAGCGTGCCGACGCGGGCTGTCGAAATGGGGCGCAGTTTTGACCTGAATCTGACGCTGCTTAACGCCGGCGAACAAGAGGCGATTGTGCGGGAAATTCATCTGCCGGCGAGCATCCTGCGCGCTTATAAATATCTGGGAAGCCTGCCGGCGGTGGCGTTGGAGCCCGCGGCGGATGGTTCGGGCGTGCTCAGAACGCAGCTCGCCATCCCGCCCGCAAGCAGCGCGCGGTTTGTGCTGCGCTTTCAGGCGGTCTTTTCCGGCGTGTATGAAGATGATTTTTCGGTCCTTTTTGGGGAGCAGCTGATCAGTTTACCCGCGCGCCTGGAAACGCGGGGCAATATCCCGGCCGACTGGCAGCCCGGACAAGCCGCGCCGCGCGGACGAATGACCGCCGCGGAGGGGCTGCCGGAGGCGGCCTTTGTGCGGGTTGGAGCGCTGGTGAATGTGGACGGCAGCCTGCAAAAAGCCTGGTCCGCCAGCGGGGTCATTATCAGTTCCGATGGGCTTGTGCTCACCAGCGCGAGAGCTGTTTTGGGCACCCGCGCTTATCCGGTTACGGACCTGATAATCGGGCTGCAAACCGCGCCGGGCACGCCGCCGGTGGACGCGTATCTGGCGAGCATTGTGCAGGTGGACGAAGAACGGGATGCGGCGCTGATTAAGCCGCGCTCAGACTTGCTGGGGTATCCTATCGCGCCTGGGGCGCTTTCGCTTCCAGCCCTGCCCACAGCCGGGGATGCCAGCGTGCTGCCGGGTGAGGAACTCCATTTGTTCGGTTTCGGGCAAAATCCGGACGCGCTCCTGAGCGAACTGACCGCGGCCGCGGCTGGTCTGGAGCCTGAAGACGGCAGCGCTCCGCTGCAGGCTGTCTTGACTGGTTTGCCTTCAGCCGGAGACTATTTTGGCTGGGCCGCGCTGAATGGACGCGGTGAACTGATTGGTTTGGCTTCCAAACCAAACAGGCGCGTTGAAGAGGAGTGCGGCGCGCTGCGAGACACCAACCGCGACGGCACGCTGGACGAACAGGATGCCTGCCTGCCGGCTGGTGGAAACTTGAACCGGCTCATACCCATTCAAGCCTTGGCGGGAATGCTGGACGCGGCTTGGGCAGGGGAGGTGGGCCTGCGGCGCGTTTCCGCCATTGGCACACCTATCTCAACCCAGGGGCAGGTGGTCTTCGGCACGGATTTCTCGGCGCCTCTGCCGGATTGGCCCGCCGCGCAAGAGGACGGCTCTGGCACAGGGTATGAGGACGGCGCGTTCACACTGGCTCTGGACACGGCTCACGGGCTGCGCATTAATACTTTGGATTACGTCTATGCTGATTCAATGATTAGCGCGGACGCGCGGCTGATATTTGGCAGCGGGGGCGGCGATTATGGTTTGGTATGCGGTTATCGGGACGCGAGCCATTTCACCGCGCTGGAAGTCAGCTTAGACGGCTACTATTCCATTTGGAAGCGCGCGGGCGAAGAAACCGCGGTGCTGGTGGATTGGACTTACGCGGACATGCTTTCCGCCCGGGATAACCTGCGGCTGAGCGCCCGCTGTGGACCGGGCGGGCTGCAGCTTATCGTCGAGGGCTTGCTGCTGGCAGAATATCTTGATGAGGGTTTTGTGCCGGGCATGCTGGGGGTGATGGTTGGCACCTCCGCCGACGGCCAAATTAAAGTGGCGTTTGATAATATCGAAATCATTATTCCAGGAGCTGAGTAATGGGAATCCAAACACTAAGCATTTACCATCTGGTGAAGAGCGAAGACCTGAACCACCACCGAACCCTGTTTGCCGGGCGAGGGGCGGAGTGGTTGGTGGAAGCCGGCTTCATCGCGGCTGCCAACCTGCTGCCGCCCGAGTTTATCCTGTGCGTGAAAATCCATGGAATGGAGTTTCGCCGGCCTGTGCGCCCGGGCGAAATCATCCGTTTTGTAAGCTCCGTGGTGCTGACCGGACGCAGCCGTCTGATTGCGTATATCCGCGCGGATGTGAACGGTGAGGAGGCAGTCGACGGATTTATCACCTTTGTGTATGTAGATGAAAAGGGCAAACCCCGCCCGCACGAAATTGTGATTAACGCGGAGACGCCGGAAGAAATCGCCTTACAGGAACGCGCCAAGAACCTGTAGAACGCGGTCGCGGAAACGGTTTTTGGCGTTGGCGCTTTCGCCTCGTGATTAAATACCACGCGCGGTGGAGAAACCACCGCGCGTTTTGGTCTGGCATGGGTCAGCGGCTGAGTTGGATGTAGCGTTCGATGCGGTCGGTGATGACGCGCAAAGAAGATGCCCAGAAAGCCTGGTCGCGGATGTTGATGCCGAAGCGGGCAGCCAGGTCCGCAGCGGAGGCTTCGCCAGTGCTGGCGAGCAGTTCAACATAATCCGGGACGAAGGCTTGCCCGCGTTCCTGGTAAATCGCGTATAAACCGGTGGCAAAAAGCTGCCCGAACGCGTAGGGGTAGTTGTAGAACGCCAGGAAGGGGCTGTAATAATGCGGCTTCCAGGTCCACATGTATTTGTGCAGGATGTTTTCGTTCAGCCCGTCTCCATAGCTTTGACGCTGGGCTTCGAGCATAATTTCGGAGATTTCATCCGCCGAAAGCGCGGCTTGGGCGCGGCGTCTGAAGATTTCCTGCTCAAACAGAAAGCGCGATAAGATATCCACAATCACCTCACCGCAGCCTGAAAGATTGCTCTCCAGGATGGGCAGTTCGTCCTGGGTGCCCCGCACGCTGGCAAGAATGGCATTGAAAACGATGGTTTCACACATGATTGAGGCAGTTTCGGCCAGGGTCATGGGTGTGCGTGTTTGGAGTGGGGTTTTATTCGCCTTAAAGGCGCAGTAATTGTGGAAGCCGTGCCCGAGCTCATGCGCGACGGTCATTACCTGGTCCAAAGAGCCGTCAAAGTTGCACATCACGCGGCTTTCTTTGAGGGCGGGGATTTCCATACAGTAGGCTCCGCCGCGCTTCCCGGGGCGCTGCTCCGCGTCAATCCAACGCTGTCCGAAGGCGGTGTGGGCGAAGCCTTCCAATTCCGCTGAAAAACTGCCGAAATGGGTCAGGATGAGGTCGCGGGCGGCTTCGAAGCTGTAGGTCGCGCTGCTTTCTCCCAGCGGGGCGAGCAAGCTCCACCAGGGCAGCTTTGACATGCCCAGCAGGCGGGCTTTGGCTTGAAAGTAACGCCGGAAAGTGGGCAGGGCGCCCCGGATAGCGGACAGCATCGCGTCGAGCGTCGCCCGGTCGATACGGGCCATATCCAGGGAGGCATGCAGGCTGTCTTGACGACCGCGGTGGGAATCCAGGGTGATGGTTTCGCCTTTGACGCCGTTCAGGCAGGCTGCCAGAGGTTCTTTAAGTTCTTCCCAGACGTTTTGTTCGGCAAGGTAGGCGCGTTCGCGCACCTCAGCGGAGGGATGGCTGCGCAGGTTGATAAGCGCGGGCATTGGCAGCTCTTCCACCTTGCCGTCCAGTTCGAAGCGGACGGTTTTTTGGGAGGTGAGCGTGCCCTGCAGTTTTTCCCAGGCGCTGCCGCCGGAGAGGGTCATTTCGTTGGCGAGCAGTTCTTCGGGCTCCGACATTTGGTAGCGGCTTTGCGCGGCTTCTTCCAGCAGGATGAAGGCGTGCTCGCGGGCGCTGCCGGGCGCTTTGAGGGCGGCGGGGAGCGCTGCGCCCAGCCGGCCAAACCAGGCGCGCAGGCGCACGAGCAGGTTTTGGAAGGGCACGCGCGCGATTTCGAATCGGGACAGCATCTGTTCGGCTTGCTTGTCAAATGAGTTGGTGGTGATGAGGCCGTAGAGGAAGGCGTCGATGGTGGCGGATTTGAGGATGAGCGCGTTCAGGTCGTCCACCAGCTGGTTCAGGAGCGGGTTCAGGGTTTCGGAGCGGGCGTTTTGGTTGGTGAACGGTTGGAGCTCGGATTCGAAGCGGGCTTCCAGGAGTTTGGTTTGGGTCTGGCACCATTCCATGTCGGACGCGAGGCGCGGGTCTTCCACGGACGCGTAAATGTTGGCAAGGTTCCAGCGCGGAGGGGTGGTTGTCATGGGTTTCTCCTAAGGGTAAAGTTAGTGAGAATTATACCCAGAGTATGGGTTTTGCCGGGGTTTTAGGGGCATTTGGCTGTTGGTGTGCAGGTTGTGGGTGTGGGTTGGTAAATTTGCCTTTGGGAGCGCTGTGAGAATGATGAGAGGCTTGGTAATCCTCCTTTTCATCTGTAGGGTCGGCGGAGTGGAACGCGAAAACTGCCCTGGTACCTGACAGATGAGGAGACCTTCGGTCAAACCCCTCGCGCGGTCTGGAGACCGGCGAGAGCGGCGAAAACTGCCCTGGTACCTGACAGATGAGGAAACCTTCGGTCAAACCCCTCGCGCGGTCTGGAGACCGGCGAGAGCGGGAGACCTTCGGTCAAACCCCTCGCGCGGTCTGGAGACCGGCGAGAGCGGGAGACCTTCGGTCAAACCCCTCGCGCGGTTTGGAGACCGGCGAGAGCGGCGAAAACTGTCTTGGTACCTGACAGATGAGGAGACCTTCGGTCAAACCCCTCGCGCGGTCTGGAGACCGGCGAGAGCGGAGGATCTTCGGTCAAACCCCTCGCGCGGTCTGGAGACCGGCGAGAGCGGGGACCTTCGGTCAAACCCCTCGCGCGGTCTGGAGACCGGCGAGAGCGGCGAAAACTGCCCTGGTACCTGACAAATGAGGAGACCTTCGGTCAAACCCCTCGCGCGGTCTGGAGACCGGCGAGAGCGAAGAGAACGCGTAGGTTTGTCATCCTGAGCTTGCGAAGGATCCATCGTTTAAGGCAGATTGCCACACCGTTTTGCTTGAATGCCTTGTCTGGTCGGCGAAAAGCCTGATGGCAAAACGGTTCGCAACGACAAATCCGTTTGTCATCCTTGAGCGCAGCGACACGAAGTGTACTTTGTAAGGATCCCGTCTTTATCTAGAAAAGATAGATTCTTCCGTTCGTTCAGAATGACAAGCCGTTCGTCATCGCGAGGAACGAAGCGATCTCCCTCTTTGTCGAAAGGGCAGATTGCCGCGCCCCCTTCCTGTGATTCCTGCGTTCGGCAAGGATGGCAGCGGGGGCTCGCAACGACGAATCAACCTAAAAAAAGCCCCTGAAGGAATTCAGGAGCTGATTGTGTATCAAAAAAACTATCTTCGCCGGCCGAGCCCGCCTGCCATGGAGCCGAAATAAAACAGCTGCAGTAAAGACGTCGCCAGGCCTGCCACGTAAGTCAGGGCGGCGGCATTCAGCACGTTCGCGACGCCTTTCTCTTCTTCCGCGTTGACGACCAGACCTGTACTCGTCAGCATCTGGCGCGCGCGCTTGGACGCGTTCAGCTCAACGGGGATGGTGATCAGCGAAAAGAGAGCCCCGGCAGAAAACAGGATCACGCCCAGCCAGGCCAGATTGGCGACGCGCAGCACCAGCCCCAGCATCAGCAGAATCCAGCCAAGATTGGAACCAAGGTTAACCATCGGAACAATCGCGCTGCGCAGCTTCATAGGGGCGTAGTTTTCCCGGTCTTGCATGGCGTGCCCCAGCTCGTGCGCGGTGATTGCCAGGGCAGCCACGGTGGGCTGATCAGCTACGCCCTGGGAAAGCGCCAGGGTATTGTCGCGCGGGTCATAATGATCGGTCAGGTTGCCTGGCGTGCGCGTCAGGCGGATATCGGACAAGCCGACGCGCGTGGTAAGCTGCTGGGCGGCTTCGATGCCGGTGATGTTGTGATAATTGCGCACCTGGCTCCACTTGCTGTAGGCAGATTTGACGTAAATCTGGGCTATCATCGAGAGGATTAAAGCCGGCAGCATATAGATGATGTAATTAATCATGTTCACTCCTCGCGGACCAGCAGAAAAGCCGGTCCATTTTAATTATTTCAGTTACTACGGCTGCAGCAGAAGCCGCACTGCCGCGTCAAGCTGTGGGTCCCTGCCTGCGGCGTAATCTTCGTCGGTCATCTCAACAATGAGATCCGGGGTAAGACCGACGTCGCTAATCTGGGTGCCCTTGGGGGTCAGCCAACGGGCGATGGTGATGCGCACGCCGCCTTTTTCGGTTTTCAGGGAGATCCAGTTCTGCACGGAGCCCTTACCGTAGGTTTTGACGCCCACCAGTTTTCCGCGCCCGAGGTCCTGAATCGCGCCAGCAGTGATTTCGGAAGCCGAGGCGGTTCCTGCGTTCACGAGCACCACCAGCGGAATTTCGGTCGCTCTGCCGCCGCGTTGGGCGGAGTAGGCATCGCGCGTTCCGTCGCCGTATTCTTCATACATGACGACGCCCTTAGGAATGAATTCAGATACCACCTCAATCGCTGTGGAGAGGTAACCTCCGCCATTATCGCGTAAATCGAAGATGAGCCCGGCAGGGTTCTGCGCCATGAGGTCCTTCAGCGCGGCACGCAGCTGCGCTGTGGCCTGCTCATTGAAGGAATAGAGCGCCACATAAGCAATGTTGTTATCCAGCATGCGGTTATCCACCACCGGGACGGTGATTTTGGCGCGGACAATCGTGAAATCCAGCTTCTCCTCGCCGCGCCGGATGGTCAGCGTGACGGCTTCTCCGGCGGGCCCCAAGATCTTTTTGAGCACCAGGTCGCCGGGGATGCCGGTTTGGTCTTCGCCGTTTACGGCGATGACGATATCATTCGCGCGCAGGCCGGCGGCTTCCGCGGGGGAGCCTTTCATCGGGGAAATGACCTGCACGTAATCCCCGGTGGTATCCACCCAGGCGCCGATGCCTTCATATTCGCCTTCCATGCTGGCGTTTGCCTGCTCGAACTCAGTAGGGTTCATATACGAGGTGTGCTTATCGCCGGTGGCTGCCAACATGCCCGAGATTGCTCCGCGCATCAGCGCGACGTCATCCAAGGGCTGGTCAACAAAATTTTCATGCAGCAAAGTCCAGGTTTCCCAGAAGGGCGCGAAAGTTAGTTTCTGTTCTTCCGGAGTGCTGCTGCTGGTGTAATCTGTGCCAGCTTCCGCGCTTTGGGCTGGCGCTTCTTGCGGGAGGGGCGCTGTTTGGGTTGTCTGAGTTTTCTGGCTGTCTGGCAGGAGCTTGATTGGTAAGGCGTTGCCCGCGACCAACCCGCCCAAAAAAGACCCGGAAATGAGTAACAAAACCACAAGAACGAGGATGATTGCCTTAAGGGTTTTACCTTGCTGCATAGGATGCTCCAATTTACTTTATTAGGATCAAGAATAACATAAACGAATTAACACAGTATAAAAAATGGGGTGATTCGTGGAGAAACTTATCAATTTCCAAGCCGAAACGGCAGGACGGATAACCCTCAGCTCCCCAGAAGGTCGGGTAGTTGTGCCAGGCGCTGGATGACGCGAAAGCCATCCTGAGGCTGATCGGAAACCAGGATGGTTTGTATCCCGAGCTTGGCGGCCGCGGCCAGGTTCTCGGAGCGGTCGTCCACCATCAGGACTTCACGCGGGTCTGGGCTGCCAGCCAACTGAAGCGCGATGTGGTAGGCTTCGGGTTCGGGTTTGCAGTAGGGCTGCACGGCCATGACGTCTATGATTGCGTCAAAGCAATGGTTCAGCTCCATACAGCCCAACACATTATGCGCGTGGGATTCACAAGCGTTGGTGAAGATGATTTTGGGCAGCGTGATGCGGTCAAGCGCGGCCCGCAGCGCGGGGTCGGGGGTGAGGATTCCCGAAAGGTCTACATCGTGGACGTAATCCAGGTAGGCTTTGGCATCTATGCCGCGCTCAATTTGCAGACCGCGCAGAGTGGTGCCGTAGCGGTTAAACAGCCGATCGCGCATCGTTGGGACTTCTTCCGCGGGGATGCCGAGATGGGTGTGCATGTAGGTGTACATGCGTTTCATAACCAGCTGCCATACCTGCATGTTCGCGGGGTAGACAGTATCATCAAGGTCAATCAAAAGCGTCGAAATACTCATGGGCGCTCCACCCAGCGGCTTAGATTTTCGGGCGGGGAGTAGGCTTGCATTTTATCTATCAGGGTTTGGGCTTCCTCCTCACAGATTAAGAGCCGCCGGTGTTCGGGATAAATAAAGTGCTCGGCGATGGCATGATCCACCAGCGCGAGCAGCGGGTCGAAATAGCGATTGATGTTTAGCAGACCGATTGGTTTGGCATGCAGCCCGATTTGCGCCCAGGTGAGCGCCTCAAAGAGCTCGTCAAAGGTGCCAAGACCGCCGGGCAGGGCAATGTAAGCGTCTGCCAGGGCGGACATGCGGGCTTTGCGGGTGTGCAGGTCTGGTAAGACTTCCATGCGGCTGAGCCCCGAATGGGCAAGCCGGGGGGTGTTGAGGCTTTCGTTAATCACCCCAACGACCTGACCGCCGCTTGCCAGGGCGCCTTCGGCAAGCGCGCCCATCATGCCGGTTTTCCCACCGCCAAAAACCAGGGTCAAACCACGTTCAGCCAGAACCGAGCCCAGCTTCCAGGCGCCTTGCGTATAGCATTGGCAGAGATGATCCGCGGAGCCGGAAAAAACGGTGATGGTGCGAAGTTTAGAATCGGTCTGCATAACTCTCATTACGAATGTCGGACTATTATACCCGGTGAGGGGCAGGAGAGCCCAAGAGCCAGGGTATACAGCCGTCCGTTTATTGCGCCCGGCGCATATTCCTGAGCTCGCGAATTTTATCCTTTTCGGCGGGGGTCAGGTGTTTGGGCAGGTGCACTTCGATGGTGGCGTAGAGGTTGCCGCGGGTTTGCGGGCTTTTCAGGCCGGGCATGCCCAGTTCTTTCAGGCGGAAGACTTTGCCGCTGTCCGTGTTTTCCGGGATGGTCAGGCGCACCGCGCCGGTAAGCGTGGGCACGCTGACCTCTCCGCCCAAAACCGCGGTATAGAAATCCACGGGCACCCGGGTGTACAGGTCGCTGCCTTTGCGGGTGAAAACCGCGTGTGGAAGGACGACAACGCGCAGGAACAAATCTGCTCCGCCAGCCTGACCGCTCAGGCGCACGCGCGAGCCGGTGCCTACGCCGGGGGGGATGCTGGCTTCGATACGTTTGCCGCCTTCAAACTGCAATAAACGTTTGGTGCCGCTGAAGGCTTCTTCAAGTGTAATTTCCACTTCGTGCTGCACGTCGCGGGAGGCTGTGCCGCGGCGCGTGGTTCCGGCGCCTGGTTGATGCGAAGCTTTGGAGCTTACCCCGCCCATTCCAAAGCCGCCAAAAAGCGTCTCGAAAAAGTCGGAGAAACCGCCCATTCCCCCGAACATCTGGTTCAATTCTTCCTGCGAGACGGTGCGATAACTTGTGCCGCCTGAGGGCTGCGAACGCCAGGGACCCCAGTTAAAATCTTCCGGGTTACCGCCCGCGGAGCGGTACTGCTGCCACTGAGAACCGAATTGGTCATACTTCTGACGTTTTTCCGGGTCAGAAAGCACCTGATAGGCTTCATTGACTTCCTTGAACTTCTCTTCCGCTTCGGGCTTGCCCGGGTTTACGTCCGGGTGATATTTACGCGCCAGGCGGCGGTATGCCGACTTGATATCTGCTTCTTTGGCGGTCTTATCCAGGCCGAGTGTTTTATAGTAATCTTTGTATTCCATGGTTTTGCTGCCAAATTTCCTGATTGTCTGATAACTGATTAATGATACCAGCGCAGTGTTTGATTTGTGTTAATTGCGGGCGGTTTATTGTTCGGGGGGAGGGGCGCCGTACTCTCCCCGGGCATGCGCGGGGAGCAAATCGGCGATGTGACTCATAATCTCCCAGCCGGCGTTTTTTACCTCTTCCCGGGTGGGAATTTTGTTTAAATCCGCAATCGCCAGCGGACCGAAAGGTTTCCCGATGCGGCTGACTATCCGCGCGCGGCGCTTTTTACGCGTAAGAGCGCCGAACAAATCCCATTCATCCTCGCTGTAGGTGCCGATGGGGAGGATAGGCACACCCGAGCGCAAAGCCAGGAAAGACGCGCCGGGCAGGGGTTTGCCGAGCGGCAGGCGGTGCACATGACCCTCCGGAAAAATCGCCAAGACGCCGCCCTGAGCCAGGATTGCTTCGGAAGCGCGCATGGCTTCCAAATTGGCGGTGCCCTGCAGTATCTTCAGCGTGCCCCACAAACCAGGCAGGAATTTCATCGCGGCGGGAGCGTTGGGCATTATCGCGTCGTTGATAAATTCCAGCAGGTAATCTGTGCAGTGAATCGGACCGATAGTGTCCAAAAAATGGAAATGGTTACCGACAATGAGCAGAGGGCCTTGTTTCGGGAGGTTTTCCTGACCTTCGACCCGGTAATCGGTAATCACGGATGCCGCCATGGAGATGGCATGCTTGAGTGTGCGGCGGATCAGACGGCGGCGTGGGTATGGATATTTGTTTTGGTATTCAGTCAATCGTTTGGTTGGGTTCATTGGTTCCTCGGAGCCGCGTTTTTCTTATTTTACCCTGTTATCGAAGGACACGCGCCAACACACCTGAACGCTCACGCCGATATACCAATCGTCTGAAGTAACTAAGCCGCTCAACATGCAATGAATTTTTGGGTAGGCCGGGTTGCGCTTTTCTGCCCGGCCCCATCGTCAGCTTTAATAACGCGAGCCGCCCTGCCGTGACCTGAAAACTATGACCAGCGCTTGGAACATGCGTTCTTCCAAATGCAAGAATTCCTTTACATAGATAGGGAAAGCTCTATAATTGAATTTTACGCCTCATTCAACCTGGAAGGTTTTGTCTATGACAAACGAAAACAACGAAAACCCGATCGCACAAGCCATCCCCGCACATTGGCTGCGGAATTACCTGCCGATGTGGATAGGGCAGGCGGTATCGCTTTTAGGCAGCGGGTTGGTGCAGTTCGCGCTGGTCTGGTACATGACCGAAAAGACCGGCTCAGCGACCGTGCTGGCTATGGCTACCTTTGTGGCCCTGCTGCCGCGCGTGATTCTGGGGCCCTTTGCTGGAGCGCTGGTGGACCGGCTGAACCGCAAAGCCATCATGATAATTTCGGATAGCGCGGTGGCGTTGGCAACCTTCGCGCTGGTAGTCCTGTTTTACCTGGGGATTACCCAAATCTGGCACATCTACGCGGTGCTGTTTGTGCGCTCGCTGTGCGGCTCTTTTCAATACCCGGCTATGCAAGCTTCCACCAGCCTGATGGTGCCGCGTGAGCATTTCGCGCGCTTGGGCGGGATTAACCAGGCGATGTATGGGGTGATTGATATCGTCAGCCCTCCGCTGGGCGCGCTGTTGATTTCATTCATGACCATGCAAGCTGTGCTGGCGATAGATCTGGTGACGGCAGCGATTGCCATCGTTTTGCTGGCGCTGTTTGTGCGTGTACCTCAGCTCCCGCTCTCGCAAAGCGCGGAAGCGATAACACCCGCTCGAGTGCTGGCGGATGTTCGGAACGGCTTGAAGTACGCCGTGGACTGGCCGGGGATGTTCAAGCTGATGATGATGGCGTCGCTTATTAATATGCTGGCTTCGCCGGCGTTTTCGCTGCTGCCTTTGATGGTGACCAAGATTTTCGGCAAAGGCGCGGCGGAAGTGGCCTGGCTGGAATCCGCTCTGGGGTTGGGCATCGTGGCGGGCGGGCTGCTGCTGGGGGCATGGGGCGGTTTTAAACGCAAGACCGCGACATCCCTGGCGGGGCTGATTGGTATGGGCGCGGGCATCACGATTTTAGGCTTGACCGACCGCGATACGTACCTGTTGGCGGTGGGCATGATGGGGCTGGTGGGCTTGATGAACGCCCTCGCGAACGGAGCATTGGGCGCGGTTATGCAAACCAAAATTCCGCCGGAAATGCAAGGGCGCATCTTTACGGTCATTGGCAGCCTCGCTTCCGCGACGTCACCACTCGGCATGCTGCTGGCGGCACCGGTGGCGGAAAAGTTAGGCATCCGCGCATGGTACTTGATCGCGGGCATTTTTTGCGCGGCGATGGGCGTGTACGGCTTCCTCAAGCAGGATGTGTACACTTTGGATGACCAGGAGCCGGGAGGCAAGCTGGCTGCTGCTCCCAGCGCCGCAGGCGAAATCGCGTAAACGGAGAACTTAGCAGTCTTTAGTATGGGGGAAAGAATTCACGCCAGTAAGCGCGTCAGGTCGGCGGTGCTGGGGAGGATGTGCTGCGTCCCCGCGCGTTCCAATTCCCTTGACGTGCCGAAACCGCATAATACCGAGAGCGACTGCGCGCCCGCAGCCAGCGCCGCGCGGACATCCGGGGTTGTATCCCCAATCATCAGGCAGTTGCCAATCGGCACGCCCAGCGCTTCAGCTGCATAAAGCAGCGGGTCCGGGAAGGGCTTGGTGCGCGGGCAGGTCTGAGAGGTGACGACTTCCTGAAAGAAATGTTCCAGGTTATGCGCTTTCAGGAAACTGAGCGTAGTAAGGCTGTTGCGCGCCGAGACGACCGCCATCGGAAAGCGCGCGTGCAAGACCGCCAGCATCCCGGGCACGCCGGGGATGACGGGCAGCGGGTGGTCGTTCTTTCGGGCGGCGCGCCGTTCCAGGACGCGGGCAATCAGATGGTCTGCCGACAGACGGTCTGCCGCCTCAAGCAGCCAGTTACCCGGGCTTTCGACAGCCATCACCAATTTTCGCGAGAAGCGCCCGGCTTTATCTGCGCTGATAAGGAAACGCAGCGGGTGGAGCAGCCTGGCAACCCGCGCGATCATGGCGTCGTCACTGTCGGCCAGGGTGCCATCCACATCAAAGAGCAGGGCTTTCACGCGGGAGGGGTCCAGAGATGGCGCGGGGAGGCGCGGGCTGGTCATTGGCGGGGGTCCATCACTTGAGCGCGGACATGAGGGATTCGAGAACCTGCTGATTATCGGCGATCAGCCAGGTGAAACCGAACTGCGAATCCTGCCGGAGCGCGGAATAGAAGTTGTCTTTTTGGTAGATACCCGACTGATTGGGGCTTCCAAAGCGCAAACCCAGGTAGTTTTGGAACGCTAACTGAGCTTCGGCGGCATCGGCAGAGCCGTCCCAGGTGTATCGCACCACGAGGGCGGATTTACCGGCGGCGGTGTCTTCCAGCACAACGTAAGTATCCCCGCCCCAGCCCTCAGCGGCAGCGGAAGCTTTCGCGTCTGCAAGACGGCTATCCGGGTTATCCCCGCGGGCGAGGATAAGCCAGGTGTACCATTCGCCCATCACGTTTCGTTCGGTTTCCGCCCAGTCTGGGCCGAGCGCGGCGCTCAGGTCCGGCAGGTCCACAGGGATGGGAGTATCCGCGGGGTAGCGGGTTGGGTGCATGATTTGTTCGGTAGACACAGGCTGCGCGCTGGTGTAGGCGGAGTTTACTGCTTCGTAACCGCCCTGCTCGTAGAGAGATTGGACAAAAGCAAGCCCCTGTTGGTAGGCGAAGAGAAAATCTTCCTGCATGTACGCCGGCGCGGAATCGTAGACCGGGCTTTCGTAGCTTTGGTAGAAGCGCTGCAAGTCGCGAATATCCTGCTGGGTGGCGTGGGTTTGCAGCCAGAGGGTTTCGGTGAGGGTCGCATCGCCTTCGATGAGGGATTGCAGGGCGGCGCAGCGCTCGGAATCTTGCTCGCATGCTTCATCGGTATAGTTCATGGCGCCGTTAAAATCAAAGGTCGCGTCTTGCAAGGCGTGCGTGAATTCATGGGCGTAGGTGTCGCGTTCCACACCGCCGAAGCCGCTGTTCTTTACCACGAACATAGCTTTGACATCGTCGTCGTAATAGCCGGCGATTTGCTCGCTATACAGCTTTTGGTAAAAGGTGAGCAGGTTAAAATCGCGCGGGAGGAGACCAAGCAGGGAAAGAACGCGCACATCTGAAGCGGCATCTTCCGCGGTATAGTCTTTGAAAAAATCGTTCTCAACTGTTGCCTGGAGTTCATCTTCGGTCAGCAATTTGCGGGGGATGGGGTTTTCCAGCGAGAGACCGCGGATTTCGGACACCTGCCGCTCAATTTCATCCATCGAGGCGCTGATAGCGGCGCCTGAGTCGGTGGGGAGGGATTGCGGCAGGGCGGTGGCGCTGATGACCGGTGCGTCAGTCGCGAATTGGGCTCCTGGAGTTGGCGCGAGCGAGCTTTTATAGAGCGCAAAGCCGCCTAAAAGCACGAACGCGGCCGCGCAGAGGCAGAGCACCAGGAATATGATGAGCACGATGATAAGGGTCTTTTTTGTGGTGGGATTCATGGGTTTTCCTTTGCGCCTAAGTATATCATTTGGCGAAAGGGGAAAATGAGGGGCATAGGGTTTTCCATAGAAGGGTGTTGCTTCTGGTCGCGAGCTAACTGCCTGTCTTGCTGAGCGAAGCCGAAACATCCGCTCTGATTATGGATAGATACTTACAAAGCACACTTTGTGTTGCTGCGCTCGCGGGGGCGTGCGATTCGTTATCACGAACCGGCTTGCCGTGTTGGATTGAGCCGCTGCATCCCTGGCGCGCTGGCAAAACGGTGTGGCAATCGGAATGTACGCATACCGGTCAGCCTGTGATGGCAAGGCTGGAGCAGCCGTGAGATCGCCGCGCTGCGCTCGCGAGGGCGCCCGATTCGTCATTGCGAACCGTTTTGCCGTGGTTAGTTGAGCCGTTATATCCCTGAAGAGCAGGCAAAACGGTGCGGCAATCTGCCTGTGTGCATGCCTGTCAGCCAGCGATGGCAAGGCTGGGCCAGCCGGGAGATGGCTTTGTGCCTCGCGAGGGCGCCCGATTCGTCATTGCGAACCGTTTTGCCGAGCTTGATTGAGCCGCTATATCCCTGAAGAGCAGGCAAAACGGTGTGGCAATCTGCCTGTGTGCATGCCTGTCAGCCAGCGATGGCAAGTCAGGGCCAGCCGGGAGATGGCTTTGTGCCTCGCGAGGGCGCCCGATTCGTCATTGCGAACCGTTTTGCCGAGCTTGATTGAGCCGCTATATCCCTGGCGCGCAGGCAAAACGGTGTGGCAATCGGAATGTACGCATACCGGTCAGCCTGTAATGGCAAGGCTGGACCAGCCGTGAGATCGCCGCGACGTTACACCCGTGATGGCGCGAATCAGTGATAGCCCCGAAAGGCGCAGAAGAATTAGGTACACACGCGGGCTGGGTTCTGGAGCGATTAAAGCATTAAAAAAGCAGCTCCTGGGAAGGAGCTGCTTCGTATGGCATGGGAACGGCTATTAGCCTTTCCGCAGCGATTTGATGACTAAAGGTTCGTCGTCATCGGGCAGCGCTTCCGAATCTGCCGGAGACGGGTTGATATCCTCAAGGCTCTGCGCCCGTCGCTCCTGGCGAGAAGTACGCGTCTCATGGCGCGGAGCCGCAATTTCTTCGGCTTCGGTTTGCTCATCTTCTTCTTCCAGCAGGCTGCTTTCCTGGCGAATCAGCTCTTCATAAAACGCGACCATGCGGCCGGCATTAACAAAGGAAAGGCGTTCATTTACCGCGTGCACGGTCTGGATTTCTTCCTGGGTCAGGAAATAGGGCGAGAAGCGCATTGCGTTCTGACACACAGAGGCGTAATGACGCGAGTCTGTGGCGCCGGTCATCATGAAAGGCACGACCAGCGCGCCGGGGAAAGTTGCCCCGACCAGTTCTGCCAGGCGTTGATAATGCGGGGATTCCACATCCGCCACAGGCGTGGGGTTCCAGGCGTGGTCGCCTTCCAGGGTCTCGCCGTGGGCTGGCAGGACTTCAATCGTCTCATCCCCCACCAGGTCGTTCACGTATTCATACACATCCCGCAGTGTTTCACCAGGCATGACGCGGAAGTTGATAAGCGCTTCCGCTTCGGCGGGCAGCACGTTCTCGGCGCTTCCGGCTTTGATAATCGTCGGAGCGGTGGTGGTGCGGGTGAGCGCGTTAGTGAGAGGCTGCGCGGCAAGTTTGCGCTTCAGAGCGCCGCCGAAGAGCCAGGCGTTGGCGTATTGCATGCGCTGGGTGAAAGGCACAGCTTTGCCCAGGAAGCTCGTGATGAAGCTCATTACGTCAAGGGTCTGGGGGCATGGGTTGGATTCCAGCACGGCAATGGCGAGGGCAATCGCGCCGATGGCTGTGTGTTTGGGCGGGGTGGAGGAATGACCGCCTTTGACCTTGGCTTTCAGTTTGAGGCTGAGATAGCCTTTTTCACTGATGCCAATCTGCCCGACCGGACTTTCGAGACCCAGCAGACTGCCTTTGGTGACCACGCCGCCTTCATCCAGCATGAAAGCGAGCTGCACACCGCGTTCCTCAAACAGACGCGCGATGGCGCGCGCGCCATTCAAACCGGAGACTTCCTCATCCGCGCCGAAGGCGAGGTAAATTGTGCGCCTGGGGACGAAGCCGGAGCGCAGCAGGTTGTTCACAGCCTCGCAGATGCCTATCAGCGTGCCTTTGCAGTCCAAGGTGCCGCGCCCCCACACATATCCGTCGGCAAGCTCGCCTGCAAAGGGAGGATGCGTCCAGCCGCTTTCAGGGGATTCGTCCGCGGGGACCACGTCTTGATGCGCCGCGAAACAAATCGGGCGGAGGGTTGGGTCGGAGCCTTGCCATGTGAAGAGCAGTGAGCGCCCGTTGACCAATTCAAGGTCCAGCTTTTCGTGGAGCTGCGGATAGAGCGTGCGGAGCAGGTCGTGCAGGGCTGTGAAGGCTTTGGCATCCGTTCGGGAGATATCGTTGTTAGAGATGGTGCGGCACTGCACGGCCAGTCCGATGCGTTCCGCGATGGCTTCGCCGTTGATATCTGACAGGGCGAGCGGTTCGGACGGTGCGTTGTCTTGCGGGAAGCTGAGCGTGCGGACTATGATGACGGCAAGCACAATCAGGACTAAAGCTCCTGCCGCGCTGACTGCTATCAAAAGAGGGGTCATACATACCTCCGGTGGTATTTGTGGTTTTGGCAATCTGGCTTTATTGTACCGGAAAATGGGACGGACAAGGGCGGGGAAGGGCAAAAAATAGAACAACAAAATGGAGATCTCCTGGGGATGTGCCGCATCGCATATCATTTGGCTGTTGCTTTCCCTTGGGTTTTGTGCGTTTGATCATGTTGCGAATTATTGGTTCAGACAGATGGCGCTTTTCCACTTCCTCAAGCTTTTCTTTTATCCGTACAGAACCGAACCCAGGTTGGCTGCGTATTTTCACAACACGTTTTCCTCTCTTTTTGTCCGTCTTGTTATGCACCCGTTTTGGCGTTCTGGAGAAAGCATGCAGATCCCCAGCCACTTTGTTCCTGAGGACTTTGTAGACGGCCGCCTGGATTATGTTCAATGCCTGGGCGGTTATGCTCAGATATCTTTAATGACCTTGGGCACCTGCAAACTTGCTTGCCTGACCGCTTCACCTCAACTTCTGGGAATCCATGTGGGTGATATCTTTGCTGAATTAGCGCCTATATGTCCTCATACGGCAAACTCCGCGATCCAGACGTTGGGCGCGGTATTTTTCATATCCTCGATTCATATCGTGTGTACGATGTGCTGATCTGCGCGCGCTCGCGGCGGTCGGATTGCTTGACATCAAAGCTGCTTACGGTTAGAATCTTGCCACTGTTCGCAAGAACGCCGAGCTAGCTCAGTTGGTAGAGCATGCGACTGAAAATCGCAGTGTCCACAGTTCGATTCTGTGGCTCGGCATGAACACCAAAAAATGCCCGCGCGGGCATTTTTTTGTTAAAGGGATTTAAAGCTATAATTACGGAAACTTTTATGCTTCCAGTGAGGTATATATGACCAAACGAATCGGGTTGTTGACTGCCGGCAGCGACTGCGCGGGGATGAACGCCGCCATCCGCGGCATTGGCAAAGCAGTTGGCTCTGATAAAAACCTGGAGCTGATTGGCTTCCGCGACGGCTTCAATGGATTGGTGGAAGACCGCACGATGGACCTGAGCGGCGGCGTCCTTTCCGGGATCCTGACCCTGGGCGGCACTATCCTGGGCATCAGCCGCAATATTCCGCAGGTAATGCCAACCGCGAACGGCAGCGCGGACCTGACCCAAAACGCGGTGGATACGTATAAGCGCCGCAAGCTGGACGCGCTGGTGTGCATTGGGGGTAAGGAAAGCATCCGGGCGGGATTGCATCTCAGCCGGGCGGGTTTGAAGGTTGTGGTGCTGCCCAAAGCAGCCGATAACGACATCCCAGGTACAGATAAAGCTATCGGGTTTGACAGCGCCCGGGAAATTGCCGCGCAAGCGATTGACCGCCTGCATTCCACCGCGAATGCCACTCACCGTATCATGATTGTGGAATTGGCGGGCGTCAGCGCGGGTTGGCTGACTTTGGGGGCTGGTTTGGCGGCCGGCGCGGATGTGATTCTCATCCCTGAATTTCCATATGATTTTAATCTCATCAGTTCGGCAATAGGTGCCCGGCAAAAAGCGGGCAGGAATTTTTCGTTGGTGGCGGTGGCGGAAAACGCGCGTTCGCAGGAGTTGGTTGAATTTATGGAGCGGGCGGCGCGGAAGAAGGCAGGTCAGGAATGCGCGAGCGACAGCGCGGTGAGCGCTGAAATGGAACGCATTGGCAAGGGATATTCCGGCGAGACCATGCTGCTGGCGCGGCGCCTGGAAGAACAAACCGGACTGCAGACCCGCATTACGATTCTGGGGGCTTTGGTGCGCGGGGGCACACCAACCGCCTCGGACCGCCTGCTGGCGACCCAACTGGCGGAATGGGGCGCGCGGATGGTGAGCGATGGGGAGTTTGGGCGCATGGCGGCGCGCGTGGACGGCGCGATGAGCAGCGTCCCGCTTGTGGATGTGGTGGACAAGCATAAATTGGTGCCCGCAAACCATTCCTGGATTCGCAGCGCCTACCAGGTTGGCACCTGCCTGGGAGTGAATGTGTCTTGCGGGTGAGCTAAACCCGGAATCAAAAACGGGCTTTGCAGCCCGCTTTTTTGCTCTATTTGGAGTAGAAATCTTTTCGGATGGCAGGTTCGCGCGCCAACCCGGCTTCCAGCAGGTCCATCAGGTTATCCAACAGGCTTTGAGCAAGGGGGTCTGCGCGGATGTCCGCTTCGCCTGAACGCAAAGCCTCGGCGGTATCTCCCAGGCGGAGGATGACCTGCCTGGTGAGCAGATGATAGACCGCGCCGAGCAGCTGCGCGGCAAACTTGGTATCCACCCAGGTGGCGACGTCGTCGGCGAGGATGCCCTGCACAAGGAATTCATTGAAGAAGGAAGCGCCGCCAATCAGAGGGGTGTTTGCGTTGTCGGGCGCGTCCTTGTTTTCGTGATAAGCGTGGTGCTCAATCGCGGCAAGTTCGGGTTCGCGCAGTTCAAACAGGATTTCCACCTGGAATAAGAAGCGCAAATACGCGAACACATCCCGTCCATTGCCGGAGTTTAGTTCGTTTGCCAGGCTCAGCTTTTTTTGGCGGGCAATCGTGAGGATATGAGAGAAAACATCCTCCATATCCGAAAAATATTGGTAGTAAGAGCCTTTGGCGATGCCGGAATTGGCGACGATGGCGTTTACAGAAGCGCAGCGGAAGCCTTTTTGGGCAAATTCCTGGATAGCGGCTGATTCTATCTGAGCGCGTTTTTCTTGCGGGAGGTTCAGGAAGGTTTTTGTAGGCATCGTATTTGTTTTGGCCGTGACCAAACGGTCATATTGTAAATAGAGGCAGATATTTTGTCAATGTGAGGATTGAAATTTCCCCTCCCCGCGGTTTTGGGTTAGAATATGCGAATGGACCACATTTACAGCCCCTGGAGAAAAGTCTATTTTCAGCGCGATAGAAGCGATCCAAACTGCGTGTTTTGCGCGGCGTACAAGGCTAAAGACAGCCCGGAAAACCTGGTGGTACACCGCGGCGAGCGGACGTATGTCATCCTTAACCTTTACCCATACAGCAATGGGCACCTGATGGTGGTGCCCTACCAGCACTGTCAGGACCTGGCAGAACTGCCGGAGGAAACGCTGCAGGAATTGATTAGCGCTACCAGTAAGGCTGTGTCGCTATTGGAGGATATATACCATCCGCAGGGATTTAACCTGGGCATGAACATTGGGTCGCCAGCCGGCGCCGGGATTGCCGGGCATTTGCATATGCACGTGGTACCGCGTTGGACGGGAGACGCGAACTTTATCTCTGTGGTGGGGCAGACGCGCGTTTTGCCGGAGACTTTGGAAGAAACTTATGAGCGGGTGAAAGCCGCCTGGGACAATGAGGAAAAACAAAAGAAGCCGTAAGGCTCCTTTTGTCCGCGGGTTACGGCTGCTTCTTTTTCCTGAACAAGCCTGTCAGAATTAATACCGCGCCGATGAGCGCGACCAATGCCGGGGAGTATGAATTCAGCCGCGGAAAGGGCAGGAACAGTTTGCCGTCGATGAGCAGAAATAACCCGGCTGATAACGCGATGAGCGTCAGGCCCTGACGCCACGAGTTTTTTTCGGTCGGGTCAAACAAGCTCGCGAGGAGCAGACCGAAACCGAGGAAAGCAATCATCGATACCCAAACGCTGTCGTTGAGGTGTTTGGCTGCCCATAAGTTGAACCCGATGCCCGTCAGAAGCGCGCAGACAATCAGCCACCCGCCGCGCCGCAAAATCGCGGCGCCGACGATGCCAAGCAGCCCGAGAGGGATGAGCATGAGCGGCCAGCCCATCAATGGTTCCAGAGCGGGGACAAATTGACGCGCTAAAAGCCCGCCGCCAATCAGGAAAAGAACTGCCCCGAACGCGATTTGCTGCCGCCGGCTCATTATTTATCACCCAGGCTGGTGATAGTCCCGAGCCCGTGCAGGGCTTGCGTAACCTGCGGGCTGCCGTAATATGAGACGGAACCGAAGCCGTTAAGGGTGATATCGAGCGTTTCGGTTGACCAAAGCTTCGCCTCCCCGGCGCCGTTGATAACCAGCGTGGCAGCGCGGCTTTTCAGGTCCTCGGCAGAGTAGGCTCCGGCGCCGTTCAGGGTCAGGGACTGCTCTCCGACTTCGCCATTGATGGAGACGTTCGCGCCGCCGTCCAATTTGAGAATGAGTTTGTCGGCATGGAGATTATTCAGGGTCACATCCATGCCGCCGTTCAGGTCGAGCCGAAGCTGCGGGACGTCCAGGGAGGCGCTGGTAATCTTGGCGCCGCCAATCAGCGTGATTTCTTCCAGGTTGACAAACGTAACGGTATAGATAATCGGTTTGGTCGGGACGTATCGCTCTTTCCACAAGGATTCTTCGTAGCCGAGTTTGAGGGTTCCGCCGCTTAACCCGGTGGAAATATGGGGCAAAATGTTGTCTTCCGCCTCAATTACCAGGCTGTATTCACTGCCCTGAACCAGGCGCAGTTCTCCGCCGCCAGTCAGCCTGAGGGTCGTAAATTCGGATACTGCCGGCTCGGAGCGGATTACGTTGCCGGAGCCTTTTTCGATTACCGGGGGGTTATCCTTGAGGGCATTGACGGGGAAGCCGCAGGCGAGCGTGAGGAGCGCTAACACAGCGAGACTTATAGCGATTTTACTGAGCTTTTTCATGGTGTTCGCCCTTTCTGAATGTGACATTTCTATTGTACACACGGATTCCCAAATTGCAGCAGGCGTTTTCGCCGCGATTAGGGATACGTTGAGGGGTGGAAGGGAGCTGTCAACAGGTTAGCGCTCAAACTTAGCGGGGGGAATGTGCCCGGTCAGTCCTTCTTTTCCATGCTTTTTACCTGTCGGCGCAGCCAGGAAGCAGCCTGGCTTTCGTGCTGGCGGATGACTAGCGTGGAGCAAGGCGCGCCCGCAGCCACTTGTTCGGCGATTTTTCCGAAGAGTTCCGCGTCTTCATAAAGTTCGCTTGAGCCTATGATTACCAGGTCCACGTTTCCCAGGCTGGCTTGACGGATGATAGATTCTGCCGGGGAATCCGAGTGGTCCAGGTGCAGGCTGGCGTCGGCGGGAATACTTGAAAGCTCACTCATAACCACCTCTTGCAAATAGGCCATCTGGTCTTCATAAGCTTCTTCATCCACGCTGGTGGGCACGACGCGCAAAAAGTCTACCTGTCCGTTATTAATAGAGGCGAGTTTGTATGCCAGTTGAATCGCAAGTTTGCAATGATACCCACCGCCAACGGGAACGAGTATGTTTTGCGGGCAGGTGAGACCTTTGTCGTAGAGAACGCCGATATTGACGATGTTTTCGCGGAAAAGCTCCTGAACCGTGGTTTTAATCAGATCCCGTCCCGCGCTTTCCCGCGGCATGCGCAAGAGCAAAAGGCGGACGTTATTATCCATTTTAATTTCATCGACAATTCCCTCTGCCAGGCTGTTGGCTGTCACGGTCTTGGAATAGGTGGGTACGTTGCGTTCTATCGCGTAGTGAATGAACTTCTCCATAACGTACTGGCGGGTCTGCCTGAAATGCTCCAAAGACTGCTCGTTTTCGGTGGTGCTCTTTTTCATGACCAACAGCATGCACATGTTCATATCGCTCTGAGCTTCAGCCAGCCCAGCTCCGATTTTCATCAGCGAGTCTAAGCCCGAAAAGTCGGTGACTGGCAGCAGCAGACGGTATCTGCCCGGCGAAAGCGCGCGGGTGTGCGTCTCCTGCCAGGCGGCGACGCCGATGCGGAGGTAGTAATAGATGGCAAACAGCAGGATAACCCCGCCTGTAAACGCCAGAGCCCGCAGTTCTGAGAAACAGATAACAATCAGACAGGTAACTGAGGCGACAAGTGGGGTCAGGGGGAACAAAGGAACTTTGTATGGGCGGTGAATATATGGATATTTTTTGCGCAATTTAATCATCGCCAGGTTGGAGAAAAAGAGCACAAACAAATACCCGGCCGAGGTGATGTAACTGAGGAAATTTACCAGACCGATTCCAGTAATGAATATGGAGATGAGACCAATCATCAGGATTGCCATAAAAGGCACCCGGGCTTTATTCAAACGGGAAAGCATCATTGGCCAGGCGCCGTCGCGGCTGAGCGTAAAACTTTCGCGGGTGGCGGAAAGCATGGAGGAATTGACGGAGGTCAGGGCTCCCACCATGCCAGCCAGAGCTATGATGGTGACGCCTACGGTGGGCGAAAACTTACGGACGGTGTCTGAAAGAGCCGTCTCGGAACCAGCCAGCTGCTGCCAGGGGCTGGTGCCAAGCGCGACGGTGACAGAGAGGGAGTAGACCAGGGTAATGATGATAAGGCTGATGATAATCGCGCTTGGTATGTTTTTTGCGGGATTTTTAATTTCTTCCGCGTCGTCGGCAATCACCTCAAAACCGACATAAAGCGCGTAGATGAGCGCGATGGTGCGGAAAATTGTAAACAAGTTGCCGCCAAAATTCCCGCCGATGAACCACTTTCCATCGGAGAGGAGAATTTTCGGGTCAAAACCATTTGGCAGGACAAAGCCGCCGATGATGTAGAACGCGAAGGCTGAGATGAGAATCAGACCCATGACGATTTGGGCGTTGCCAACGTTTGTGACGCCCAGGATGTTCAGCAGCGTGAAAACCAGAATCGCCGCGATGGCAACCGGAACGATGGGCAAGGTGGGAATGAAAACCGAAAGGGAATACGCGAAACCGACCGCGGAGAGGGCGCAATAAAAGGTGCTCGAGATGCAGTCCATGGAGCCGACCAGGAAGGAGAGCAAGCCCTTTCCCCAGGCCTCGCGCACGTAGGTCATGGCGCCGCCGGTTTCGGGATAGGTGGTTGCCAATTCGCAATAGTTCAGCGCGATGCTGAAACTTAGCAGACCGGCGATGATGACTGCCAGAACGGTGGCGGGCCCGGCGATGCCGGCGGCGTGCCCGGTCAGAATAAATACCCCGGAACCAAGCGCTCCGGCTGTGCCAAGCATAATCACCTGAACAAGATTCAACTGTCTTTTAAGCGTCCGTTTTGCCATGATTTGCTCCGAGTTTGATATTGTCAGGTAAGCACGAAAGCGGGCTGGGGAATTATGCACGTCTGCGCTTTCATGCGCTTCACAAATGCGGATTATACTCCAGCCCGATAAAGCTGGCGGGGTGATTCCTGAGAAATGAGTGGGCACGCTGCCTGTTGGGGCGCGTCGGGCGCCAGCCAATGAGCAAACCCAGGCTTGTTGATATAATACACCGCATGGTCAGCGCCGCAAAGCCGAGACGCCGCCACCGCGCAGTCAGGACCCGCGCGGCTGAATAGATTTTGCAATATGTCCTGATTTCAGCGCGCAGCTGATGAGAGAAAACACATAAGGAGCAGTCACAAAGGAATGAACAGCATAACGCGATTATTGGAAATGGGACAGTCAATCTGGTACGACAATATCCAGCGCAGCCTTCTGAAAAACGGAGAGATGGCGGGCATGATCTCGCGCGGAGAAATCCGCGGCGTAACCTCGAACCCCTCTATTTTCATGAACGCAATCGCGAAAACCAATGATTACGACGAAAGTTTGAAACCGCTTCGGGATCCTGGTTTGAGCGCGGAGGAGGTTTTTTTTCGGTTGGCGATTGAGGATATCCAGGCAGCCGCGGATTTGTTCCTGCCGCTGTATGCCAGCTCGGGCGGCGGGGATGGATACGTCAGCCTGGAGGTGAGCCCATACCTGGCAGACCAAAGCGCTGAGACGCTGGCGCAGGTTAAGGAACTGTGGCAGCGGGTTAACCGCCCGAACCTGATGGTAAAAATCCCTGCCACGAAAGCCGGTTTACCGGCGATTCAGGCTGCTATCGCGGCGGGGATTAATGTGAACGTCACCCTGATTTTCTCGCTGGAGCGCTACGCCGAAGTGATGGACGCTTATCTGAGCGGGCTGGAAGAGCGCGCCCAGGCTGAGCTGCCGCTGGAGGGGATTGCTTCGGTAGCCTCATTCTTCATTTCGCGCGTGGACTCGCATATTGACCCGCGCCTGCAAGCCATCGGCACCCCGGATGCGCTGGCTTTGGCTGGCAAGGCAGCCGTTGCTAACGCGCGCCTGGCGTACGCGCAGTTCTTGCAAGTGTTCGACTCCGGGCGTTTTGAGCGCCTGGACCCACAGGTAGTCAGCGACATTAGAGTGAAAACTTTCGCCTTTACTCCTGAATTGTTTTTAGGTTCTGAGCGCTTCGCAGAACTGGCAGCCAAAGGCGCGCGCAAACAGCGCCCTCTGTGGGCATCCACCAGCACCAAGAACCCCGCTTATCGGGATGTGATGTACGTGGAAGAGCTGGTTGGCGCGGACACGGTTAATACCGTGCCGCCCCAGACGCTGACCGCATTCCTCGACCACGGCAAGGCGCGTGAAAGTATCGGGGAAGATTTGGACGCGGCGCGCGCGCTGTTTGTGAGGCTTGAGGAGCTCGGCATCATGATGCCGCAGGTGACCGCGCAGTTGGAAGCGGAAGGCGTGAAAGCCTTCGCGGACGCTTTTGGCGTGCTGCTTGAGGCAGTGGAAGCCAGGCGGAAAGCCTGAACCTGCGGCAATTATCAGCGGCGGCGCCCATAAGCGCCGCCGCTGTGTTTACTTCACTGTTTTGGGTCAGAGGCTTATTTCAGGCCCAAGCCCTGATACAGGCGAAGGTAAGCGAGCGCGGATTTGGACCAGGAGAAGTCCTGGCGCATCCCGCGTATCTGCAGGGCTTGCCAAGCGTTTTGGTCTTTGTACAAATCCAGCGCCCTGACGAGCGCGCCGGCGAAAGCTCCGGCGGTGGCAGGTTTGAACAGAAAACCGGTTCCACTTTCGGGGTGAGCGCTGACATCGCTGATGGTATCCTGCAAGCCGCCGGTGGCACGCGCCAGCGGGGCGCAGCCGTAACGCATGGCCATCATCTGCGCCAGACCGCAAGGTTCGTAGCGTGAGGGCATTAACAGGACATCCCCGCCGGCGTACATGCGGCGCGAAAGGTTGACGTCGAAACGGATAGCGGCGCGCACGCGGTTGGGGTGGGAGCTTTCCAGCTGGCGGCAGCCTTCCTCAAGTTCGGGATTGCCAGTCCCCAGCAGAATTGCTTGCCAGGGCTTGCCTACCAGGCTGGCGAGCCCTTCAATTGCCAGGTCCACGCCCTTTTGCTGGTCCATGCGCGAGACGAGCACCAGCAGTGGAAGGGCGGGATCCGGGTCCAGGTCGAATTCCTGCACGAGGGCGGTTTTATTGCGCGCGCGCAGATGGAGCTGGTCCGCGCTGAAAGGCGCGGGCAGGCGCGGATCGCGGCTGGGGTCCCAGGCGTCCATGTCCAGCCCGTTGACAATACCGGAGACGACTTTATGCCGGGTCTGGAGCAGTTTTTCGAGCCCGCAGCCAAACTCGGGGGTGAGGATTTCCTGCGCGTAGGTTTCGGAGACGGTGGTCACGCGGTCGGCGGTTTGGATGGCGAGGGGCAAAGGGAATTTTTTACCCCACCAGGGAACCCGGCTGTATTTGCTGGGTGGGATGCCGTAGTCATCAAAAGCCGCTTCGGTGCCCGCGCCCATAAATGGCAGGTTGTGCATGGTGAAGACGGTTTTGGGGCGAGCGCCAGCGGGAGAGACTTTTTGGCGCAGCTTGAGCAGGTATACCACCAGGGCGGTGTGCCAGTCGTTGGCGTGGACGATATCCGGTTTCCAATCCAGGCGGTCCATCATTCCCAGCACGGCGGCGGAGAAGAACACATACTTACGCCCGTCGGCCGCGGAATCCGGGCTGTAAACCCTGCTGTTGGCGATGGGTTCCCCGCCAATCAGGTAGACCGGCACACCGTTCACTTCAGCGCGGTAGGCTTCAGCGGTGTGGGCGCCGGATTTGGACTCAACCGGAAAACTGAACAGGAATTCAGGGTCGGGCAGCTTCTGGCGGACCGCGTCGTGATAAGGGAGCAGCAGGCGCGCGTCGACACGGACGTCTTCGGCGGGCAGGGAGCGCAAAGCCTGGGGCAGCGAGCCGGCAACATCCCCCAAGCCGCCAACTTTTACCAAGGGGTCGGCTTCGGCGGCAAGAAACAGAACTTTGAGGGTTTTCATACGGTTCTCCTTATCAGCGGCGGGATTTTATGGCGTTTATCAAGCCATTCGTGGATGAATCATGCGTGTGCACGGGCTGGGTGCCGTCCAATTCCGGCAGGATGACTTTGGCGAGCTGTTTGCCAAGTTCCACCCCCATCTGGTCGAACGAGTTGACGCGCCAGATGATACCCTGCGCGAAGATTTTATGTTCATACAGCGCGATGAGCGCGCCAAGTGTCGCGGGGGTCAGCTTTTGGTACAAGAAGGAATTGGTCGGGCGGTTTCCCGGAAAGGTCTTGGCGCGGGTGAGGAGTTCCAATTCCGCGCCGGAGTAACCCTGGATGGTGAGTTCCGCCCGGGCTTCTTCGAGGGTGCGGCCTTTCATCAGAGCTTCGGTTTGCGCCAAAAAGTTTGAGAGCAGGATGGCGTGATGGCTGCCGAGCGGGTTTTGACTTTCCACGCCTGCCAAAAAGTCGCAAGGGATGAGCTTGGTGCCCTGATGGATGAGCTGGTAGAAGGCGTGCTGTCCGTTGGTGCCGGGCTGCCCCCAAATGATAGGTCCCGTGGAGTAGAGCAGCGTTTCGCCCGCGCGGCTGACGCCTTTGCCGTTGCTTTCCATATCGCCTTGCTGGAAGTACGCCGGGAAATGTTCCAGATATTGTTCGTAGGGCAGGATGGCGTGCGACTGCGCGCCAAAAAAGTTGTTGTACCAGACGCCCAGGAGCGCCATAAGCACCGGGATATTTTGGTTGAGCGGCGCGCCGCGGAAGTGTTGGTCGGCTTCGTACGCGCCGCGCAAGAGCGCTTCGAAGTTATCCATGCCGACGAAGAGGGCGATGGAAAGGCCGATGGCAGACCAAAGCGAATAGCGCCCGCCCACCCAGTCCCAGAATTCAAACATATTCTCGGGGTCAATCCCGAAAGCTCTGACTGCCTGGGTGTTGGTGGACATGGCGGCGAAGTGCCGGGCGATGTGACGTTCCTCGCCGGAACGGGCCAGGAACCACTCCCGCGCGCTGTGGGCATTGGTCATTGTTTCTTGCGTGGTGAAGGTCTTGGAGGCAATCAGGAAAAGCGCGGTCTCGGGGTTCAGGATTTTGAGCGTTTCGGCGATGTCGGTACCGTCCACGTTGGAGACGAAATGGACGCGCAAACCGTGCTTGCCGTATGGTTTTAACGCGGCGCACACCATTTTGGGCCCCAGGTCCGAACCGCCAATGCCGATGTTGACGATATCGGTGATTGGCTTGCCGGTGAAGCCGCGCCAGTCACCCGAGCGGACGTTTTCGCTGAAGCGGCGCATTCTGGACAGCACCCGCCGGATTTCGGGCATGACGTCCGTGCCGTCTACGAAAACCGGTGTGTCGGACTGATTGCGCAGGGCGGTGTGCAGGACGGCGCGCCCCTCGGTATTGTTGATTTTTTCCCCGCTGAACATCGCTTCAATCCAGGTGGGGAGCCCGGCTTCTTCCGCCAGATTCAACAACAAGCGCATGGTCTCATCTGTAACCCGGTTCTTGGAGTAATCAAAGAGGATGTCTTTGAATTGGACAGAAAAACGCTCAAAGCGGCTGGGGTCATGCGCGAATAGGCCGCGCATGTGGAGGTCTTTTATCTGCGCGTAATGCTGCCCGAGGGCTTGCCAGGCGGGGGTTTGTTCCAGGGCTGCGCTCATCTTTACCTCATCATTTCTGCAGGATGCTTTCGCCGCTGGGAACCTGGAGCGCTGCGTAGTCCGCTGGCTTCGTGTCCGGATCGATACGGCAGTTCTTCCCGATTACAGCTTTGGCGGGGATGACCGCGGATTTTCCTACGATGGTGATGCCCGTCTGGAGGTTGTCCGGCTCCAGTTTGTTGGGGATGGATTCTTTACCATGCCCAAGCTGCGCCCCAGGACCGATTTCGATGCGCTTGTCCAGCACGCAATTGTGCACGACTGCTCCGGAGCGGATGATGGTGTCGTTCATAATCACACTGTTGCGCACAATCGCGCCTTTTTCCACGATGACACCGGGAGAAAGCACGCTGTTTATCACCGTGCCGCTGATAATGCAGCCGTTGGAGACCATGCTTTGTTCCAGGCTGCTGGACGGCATGATTTTTACGGGCGGACGCTCTTCGGAGCGGGTGTGAATAACCCAGTCTGAGGTGTAAAGGTCGAGGGCGGGAGCTTCTTCCAGCAGTGCCATGCTGGTTTCCCAGTAGGCCTGAATGGTGCCGACATCAACCCAATAGCCGACAAAGGGATAGGCAAAGGCGCGGCCCATTTCGACGATGCGGGGGATAATGTTCTTTCCAAAATCGTGTGAGGAATCCGGCTGAACCGCGTCGTAATCCAGCTGCTCGAGTAAAAATTGGGTGTTAAAAACGTATATACCCATCGAAGCCAGGGTGCTGTCGGATTTCTTTGGTTTTTCGGCGAATTTGGTGATTTTTTGAGTGGAATCCACGCTCATAATCCCGAAGCGGCTGACCTCCTCCGGGTTGACGTTCATCACCGCGACGGTGAGGTCGGCGTTTTTGGATTGATGGAAGCGCAGCAAGTCGCGGTAGTCCTGCTTATAGATATGGTCGCCAGAAAGGATGAGCAGGGTGTCGCTATTGGCATCCTGGATGAAGCCACGGTTTTGATAGAGCGCGTCCGCTGTGCCGCGGTACCAATCCTGTTGGGAGCGCCCGCGGAAGGGCTGCCAGATTTGCAGTCCGTTGGGCGGGCGGCGGTTCAGATCCCAGGGTTCTCCGATGCCGAGGTGCTGCATCAGGGAGTGCGGACGGAATTGGGTGAGTACTGCCAGGCGATAAAGGTCAGAATTGACAGCGTTGGAGAGTGGGAAGTCTATGATACGGTATTTACCGGCAAAGGGCACGGCCGGCTTGGCGCGCTTTTCCCCCAGGATACTCAGTCGGCTGCCAGCTCCACCGGCAAGGATGAGGGTGAGAACAGTCATGAGGAACCTCCACTTATAACAGGTTTTGGTTGACAACAGCGGCTTAATGATATCAGGCTCGGGGATACCGCGCAATAAACAAAATGATGATTTAAGAATTTACAGGCTTTTGATAGAATAGGGGCATGAGACAACAGCTTACCCCTCAATGGAGCATTGACCTGCCGGATGGTTTTCAACGCCGCCGGGAAGACGCGCACCTGGTTTTTTGGACCGCTGGGATAACCATCGCGGTGGCGGTTTTCTCTTACAGCGGACCAAAAGAGCAGACTGCGCTGTTGGCGAATCTGCGCGAGAAGGCTCAGGCGGAAAAAGTGGAGATTATCGAGGAGCAGGAAGGCGCTCTGATTCGCTTCGGGACGATGCAGCTGGAGGCGATAACGCCCAAGCATACCCGCCTGGCGCTGCACGCCTTCAGCACGGCTGAGAATGGCTGCGCGCAAACTTCCATTTACCTGGATAACGCGGCGGATTTATCGCAGGCGCTGCGGATATGGCAAAGTGTTCGGTACGCTCCCACGGATTAATCGGGGAAAGCGCTTATTGGCGTTGGGATAAGGAGTGGGGTAAGTAATGTGAGGGTTAATCTAAAAAACAGCGCGTTCCATTACAAGTTGAGCGCCATCAGGAGTTATGAAAAAGGAAAAGCTAAAACCAGAAGTTACGTTTACTTCTTGTCTTTCTTTTCTTTCTTCTCTTTTTTGTCTTTCTTATCTTTCTTGTCTTTCTTGTCCTTGCCCATCTCGTGCTCCTTAGTGTGTTCTTCGAGGTTTTCAGGATCCCAATAACCAATCAGTTCGCCGGTGGTGTGTTTGGAAAAATCCGACCATTTATGCAGGTCAAGACTGATGTAGGCGAGGGCTGCGGTGGGGAGAGCTGCCAGCTTGCCATCCAGCAGCTGCAAAAAAGCTTCCAGACCCGGATTGTGGGCAATAATCATAACCCGCTCCAGGCTGTCATCCAGGTGTTGAAGTTTTTCCACAAATTCGCGGACTTCCCCCATGTAAAAGCTGTTCACATAGGTGATGTTCTGCTCCAGATTGCAAACCCTGGCAACAATTTCGGCTGTTTGGCTGGCGCGCAGAGCGGGGGAAGACAGAATCAGCTGCGGAACCAGCTCGTTCGCGAGCATGACTTCGCCTATTTCTGCTGAGGCTTCCGCCCCGATTTTCTTAAGTGGGCGTTGATAGTCGGGCAGGTCTTTATCGTGCCAGCTCGATTTTGCATGTCTCATCAGCAGTAAGGTTTTTGCCATCGTTTCTCCAATCCAGATTTGTACAAGCCAAATGATAACATAAAGCCCGGGTTTGGATTAGGATTATACACAGTGTTCTATGGAAACTCTGGTTTTCAACCCGGAATAATGACTTGGAAAGCGGGTAATACGCTTTCCTTTTTTTCGGAAGTAGTCAGATTTAACAACGCTGTTTGAACGGACAATTTTTCGGAGGGTAGATGAGAAAAGGAATCAGAATAGGAATTGTATTGCTGACGGCTGGCGTGATGCTGGCTGGTTGTATGGGCCCCAAACCCTTAAGTTTTGAGGGCATGCAAACCCAGGCAGCAATCTTTGCCCAGGCAACCCTGACGCGCATCGCGTTTAATACCCTGGCCGCGCCGACTAATACCGCGGAATCGCCGCTGCCCACGCAGACACCCGCGCCGCCCATATCCGAAACCCAGCCGCCCACCCCGACCGTGCTTCCTCCTACTGAGACGAGCGTACCGACTGTCGGGGTCACGTATATCAGCCAGACTGCCACGCAGCGCCCGGCGTATTCCGACCCGATACGCCTGAGCTTTTCGAGTGGAGCGACCAATCTCAGCCTTGAAGGGAACGCAGGGTATAATTCCGTGCGCCGTTATGTCTTCTGGGCTTCCAAAGACCAATATGTCAGAATCACCTTGAGCAGCGCTGGCAATGTGGTCTTGGGCGTCAGCGGGGCGAACGGCGCGGTGCTCTTACCGCTTTCGGAAGGAAGAACCACTTATGCCGGGTATCTGAAGGCGAATGGGGATTGGTACATAGACGCGGCGGCTAACCCGCAAGAAGTTTCGTTTACGGTCTACCTGGAAATACCTGAACGGGTCAACTTCCCCTCCGGGGCTTATAGTCTGACCGCGAACGGGAAAGTTCCCGCGAACGGCACGCATGAATACCTGGTTTGGGCGAATAAGGGGCAGCGACTGAAGGTTTCTGCGCAGCCCGGGGATAAAGCCTGGCTGGCAATCTTTCACGTGGATGGAACCGAACTGCTTTCCGCCAGCGCGGGCGCAGCCAGCTTTGATGATGTGCTGCCAAAAGCCGGGGATTATGTCATCCGAGTGCTGAATCGGACGGGCAGCACTCTGAATTACTCCCTGCCGATAGAAATTAAATAGGGACGTGAGGTAATAGTGAGCGCCCGCTTCTGGCGGGCGCTTATTTTTAACAATGCCGCGGGTAATCCAACACAAACTGGGTCTGGTATTCTGTCTCAACCGCGCCGGGAATATACTGGCGCACCCATTCGATAGAATCCTGTGGGCTGAGCCCCATCAGTTCCTGGGCGAGGCAGGCGCTGAACATGCCTGTGCGTCCGATGCCGGCGTGGCAGTGCACGACGACCGTCTTGTTAGCGCGTAAAAGCCGGGCGACTTCTTGCAGGGCGCTGTTCCAGGTGCCGGCAGGTGGGGCGGAAAAATCGGCAACCGGGGCGTGTATCTGCGCCAGGCCGGCTTGCTCGTAGCGTTCGCGTAAATCCTGGCGGGCGTGTTCACGAATGTCCAGCAGGGGGTTGAGCACCACCACAACCTGGATGCCGGCTTGTTGGTAGAGCTCCATAACCTTGTCGTCCGGGTCGAACATGCGGCTGCCGGGCATGACCGAGCGGTAGAGCTTGCCGGGAGTTTGCAGCGGCAGCGCATTCATGAGCGGAGGTTTCGGTCGGCGCAGGGCGGGCGGAAGCTGCCAATCGCCGGCTTGGTCGCGAGAGAGTGAAATCACCGCCGTAACCGCGCTCAAGGGCAGCGGGCTGCCGTAGAGGTGGGGGAAATTCATGGCTTTGCCTTCCAAATTTTCGTAAACCAGAGGAATACCGGTCTGGGCGGGGTCTATCGCCAGCATAATTAACTCGGGGAGCTCGCGGTAGAAGTGATTTGCGACGCTCTCAACCTGGTAGAGGTCGGAGCAATGAATGAAGCCGTCGCGCTCAAAGGCCTGAGGGGTATACCCACCCAAAGTTTGGGCGCGCTCCCATTCTGAGCTTGTTGTGAGGTGAAAAATCATCGGGTCCTTCTTCGAGTAGTATTTGCTTCGCGCGGCGGTTTGCCCACCGGGCAGGATTGCAGTATTGTACCCTGCCTGGGGAAAGGAATACCTTTTTGTCTCAACTCTGGTCTGAAGCGGCCGGCAGGCGCGGGAAAGTGTGGAATGGAAAATTTGGATGTATAAAGGTGATACACACAAAAAGACACATAAAAACGCAGAGCGTGATATCATTGGCAAAGAATTCGCGGATGAGGATCGCGAAGAAGATGATCAATACTTGAAGGAGAAAATAATGAGAGCCATTGTTGACAAAGATTTGTGCATCGCTTGCGGTATTTGCGAAGGTATCGCTCCTGAGGTTTTTAGCCTGCAGCGTGAGCCCTATGCTGAAGTGCTGTTGGACCCGATTCCTGCCGAATTGGAAGCCGCAGTCGAAGAAGCCAAAGAAGAGTGCCCCGAAGGCGCGATCACTATCGAAGCATAAACTGCTTAAACCTGATTCATGCCGCTCTGAATGGGCGGCATGTTTTATTCTGGAACAAGGTGTACTCAGAACACGCGAAAGCCCACGCCCCGGCGCGGCAGTCGCGGTGAGGATTGTCATCATAGAATCGGGCTTTACACAAATCCGCGATTGTGTGGTATATTAAGGGTGTAAAGTGTATTCAAGTCCGCTGTGTTTGTGTGATTAATGAATTCAACAAAGAAGTTTTCACAGCGGATTTCGATTGACTGCAATCCGGTCTGGACAGCCGGTAAAAGGGGTGGCTATGTTTGCAGTACCATAAGAGGGGGGCAAAAGAGGCCGATCTGATCGGCCTCTTCCATTTAACCGGGGATTAATCCAGGTTGTCATCCAGCGAAGGCCGCGCCATATCCAAGGCGACTGCTTTGGCAAGCATGTGCATGAGGGTTCGGGCCCGAAATTTATCCCGCAAATGGTTCATATACCGGCGGACGGAGCGTTCGGTAATATATAGGATGGCGCAAATTTGGGCTGGTGTATAACCGCCTGCTAAAAGCTGCAAGACCTTGTTTTCCTGCGGGGTCAGGCGGATTGGCGGGGGCTTCAACACATCTTCTTCGGGCAGGATGATAATCGTCCTGCCCGCCTGATGGGATTTCCAGCGGAGCGATTGACTTTCCGACGCGCCAACATATGGCTCCCAATTGCCGTGGTTAACGGCATAGAGGATTTCCTCCGGAGGGCTGGCGACATGCAAAACCCGCACCGCATCCCGAGCGCTAAAGATATATACCTGGGTCAGACGCTGTTCAGTAAGCATAATAGAATATATGTTCTATTATCAACACAAAAAAAGGATTGTCAAGCCTCAGATTGAAAGAAAGCCGGGGAAATTGCCAGAAAGGTTACTGGAGCTGAAGCTTTTCCCGCTTGCTCAGCCGATCCAATGTCATAAAAGCCAGCACGGAGAGGGCTCCTATAATGGCGCCGCCCAGGTATGGCGCGCGCATCCCGATGAGGTCGGTCAGGATACCGGCGGAAAGGGGGCCAACCGCCATGCCCAGGTTCCAGGTGAGACCAAATAACCCCAGATAACGCCCGCGTTGGTCTTCGGGGGCGATGCCGGAGACGAAGGTGGTCGCGGTTGGGGCAATTATAAGCTCCCCGACCGTCATGAAGACCATAGCGGCCCAAAACCCCCAGAAGCTGCCGCTGAGGGCGATGATAAGCATCGTGCCGGCATAAAACGCCGAACCCAGGGTGAGCATGCGCGTTGGGGGCTGTTTTTGGGTGAGCCTGGTGACAAAGACTTGTAAAATAACCACCATGAGAGCGTTCGTTGTGGGCAGCCAGCTGTATTGGGCTTCATTGATACCGAAGTTTTGCTTCAGGTAGACCACCAGGAAGGCCCAGACCAAGGTGCCGCAGATTTCCATGAGCGTGTGCGCGCCAATCAGGCGTGAAAAGAACTTGTTCTGGAGGGCGCTTTTGTAGACCTTGAGCTGGTCGCGGAGCTTCTCGGCGGATGTGGACGCGTTGGCTGGGCGGGTTTCTTTCAGGAAGAGGAAGGTAATAATGCCGAATATGGTCAGGGTGACGGCGGCAGTAATCAGGCCAATGTTATAAGATTTTGCCAGGACGATCCCGCCAAGGATGGGGCCAAGCGCCACGCCGATGTTTCTGCCCATGCGCACCAGCGCGTAGGCTTGCGCGCGGTTTTCGGGGGGAAACATATCCGCCAGCATCGCGTCTGTCCCAACACGGTACAGCGGGACGAAGAAGCCGGAAAGGCCCATCAAGAGGGCGAACACCACGAATTCCTTCGAGGGGATGTACAACAGGTAAACCACGGCTTGGCCGAGCAGACCCACGCCCATTACGAGCTTTCTGCCCACCCGATCCGCGAGGGAGCCAGCTAGGATGGCCGCGATGAGGGAGCAAATCGAGTTGATGGTCATCAGGCTGGTGGCGGCGGTGAGCGGTTGCCCTAACTTTTCGCTGACGTAAACCAGCATAAAAGGCCAGATCATCGTCGTGCCTGTTGAGGAAAGCACGAGACCAGAAAACATCAGCCAGAACTGGGGTGGAAAGTGTTGGCGGGTGGAGGCAGTTGACATAGAAGAAGCACCGGTCGCGAAGTGTAATCCCTCTATCCTATCACAGTTGGGATGAAAAGGAATCGTTCAGAGCAATTCCTGTGAGCGCTGGCTAGGGCTGTGAAAGCGGAAAGGCGGCTTCGCAAGAGAAGCCGAGCGGAGCCATGGGTGTTTCGAACGCGTAGATTGAAAAGTAGAGGGTAAGCGGGGCGCTCAAGCCTGAGTAGTTAATTTGATAGGCATCCACAATTTCGCCGGCGGTGTTATAGCCAGGGCTGAGGCGGATGTAGCTGATTTCTTCCATGTTCGGGCCGCGCAAGGTGTTCAGGTAGGCTTCCATGCGCGAGATGCCGTCATACAGGTTCACATTACCCACGCGGATGGGCTTTTCGGGTGAGAATCCATATTCAGGGTCGGACGCGACCAGGCAGGCGGGGGCGGTGCCAGGCGGCAGCAGCCGCAGGCTGCCAAGCAGCGCCAAAAAAGCATACTGACCGGTTTCCTGCCAGAGTGTCTGCGGGTTATCCAGAGCAGCGCCGAACAGGCTGATGCAGCGGTTTTGAGCCTGAAAAACAGCTAATTTCCCCGCCATCGGCGCGCTCAAAAGCGTGCCGGTGAGCTCTGTTTGCAGCCCGGAAAGACCTCCAGCCGTAATTGCCGCGGAGGGGCTGCTGCTCAGGCCGGGCAGGTCCGCTTGCATATGCGTAAGCAGGCGGTTCAGGCAGGCAACCGCGTCGGCATTGGCGCCGGCGGGTTCGCTGGCAAGGCTGAAGAACAGGGTTTGAGCGGTATTGTTCATTACGGCTTTATCGTTCCCCAGATTGAGCGTGAACGGTGAGCTGCTGGCATCCGCGCTCGCTAACGGCGAAAAGGCCAGAGAGCCCTCGGGCAGCACCACTTCATCGCCCAGTTTGATCAAGGCGGCCGGGTCTGGTGTGGGGCTTATGAGAGGTGTCTGGGTTACCCCGGCCAGCGGAAGGTAGACTGGCTGCTCATCGCGTTGGGGAGAGCCGCTTGGAAAGTTACAACTGGTCAACAGGAGCGGGATGAGGAAGAGGACCGCGAGAAGGCGCTTAATCATGGTTGGGCTGTGCTCTCATAAACAGGGGATAGATGAAAATCGGCTGAAAGCGCGCGGAAAGTGGGCAGAAAAGCCTCCCACGCCCCGCGCTCGGCGAGCCCAAGGAAGGCCAGCGCGTAGCCCGGCACGGCGACAATGACCAGCCGACCGGTCAGATAGGTGTCTTGATAGGGTTTGGCGTAATCAATCAGCAGCGCCGGAAATTTGTCAACTTTGGTTTCGCCCTGATTGATAACCTCATAAGACTCATCCAGGTGCGCCTCGAGGAAAGGTTTAATCAGCAGCTTGGCTTCCTCCACATGTTCGCTCGTATCCGGGGAGGTGGTGGGGGCGGCGAAGACCAGCACGCGCAGGTCTGTTTCCGCTCCGGAATAATCCGCGGGCGTCAGCGTCAGCAGGCTGCCGTCGGGGGAGGTTGTGGTTTGCCAACCCTTGGGAACAGAAAGAGCGTAGCGGCCGGAAGGGTCCTGATAACTTTCCAGCGGAAGCACCTCGCCAGGCTCGGCGGCGCAGGCAGCGCACAAGGCAGCCAGAAGCAAGCCGACTGGAAGCGCACAAAAACGACGGAAGAATAATTCCATGGCATGATTTTATCTTAAAAGAAGATGGATAAACCAGAGATAAGCTTAGGCACGGGCGTTTCGGTAATTCGCGGTCATAGCAATTCCGAAACGCCCTGGGGTTGGCAGGCTGGAATTGCCTTTTTCACTTCCCTTCGGTTAAAGACCAACTGATACAAACAGCCGCCATGAGAGATTTTACCGCTCACCTCTGGGTCTTACCATGTGGAGCAACGCGGCGCGCGGGGCGGTTTGACCTTTGGCTGCTTTCCGGCAAGCCTGCTTGGCCATACTGGCAAAACTTCGAGCCCGGGTATCAGACTGCGCGATTCCGCAATTGAGGACAAGCTTCTTTTTTCAATCCAGACAAAGGGCTTCTGAAGCAGACACGGCTCCGGCGAATCGGGCAGCGGACGGACGCGTCTGGTTTGGATATAATCAGGGCATGCGATGGACACAGGCGGATGAGGTAATTTACAGCCGGCGTAAAACTATTTCGGTGACGGTGTTCCCGGGTGGAAAGGTGGTCATCCGCGCGCCCTTGCACGCCAGCCCGGCGGCGGTAGAACGTTTTTTGCGCGAAAAAGCGGATTGGATTCGCACCGCGCAGGAAAAGATGCGGCTGACCCCACCGCGGGGAAAGACGTATCAATTTGAGGAAGGCGAATTGATATGGTTCCTTGGCGAACAATATCCCCTGCGTTTGCTGGATCAGGTGCCGCGGGGATTGGCTTTTGTGAAGGGGCAGAGCTTTTTGTTGGAACGCGGACAGCGCTCCCGCGCGGGTGGGCTGCTGAAGGCTTTTTATACCCGCGAGCTGAGAGCAAGGGTGGAAGAACTGGTGCGCTTCTATCGCGCGCGGGATGGGTTCGCGCCGAGCGCGGTGCGGATTACCAGCGCGCGAACGCGCTGGGGCTCGTGCAGCCCTAAGAACGCGCTCAATTTTTCGTATCGTTTGGCGCTCACCCCGCCGGCCTGCATCACGTATGTGGTGGTGCATGAATTGGCGCATACCCGCGAGCATAATCATTCCGAGCGCTTCTGGCAAATCGTGGCGCGAACCTTGCCGGAATATAAACAAGCGCGGACCTGGCTGAAAAAACACGGTTCAGAACTGCCGCTGCTGGATTGAAGGGGAGCGGCAGCGGCGCTGTACCCCCTGAGAATGTTAAAAATTGTCCGGAAACGGACGCATTTACACAAAAATGTCCGCTTTTGACCTCTATTCAAGAGGTTTTTTTATTGTATTATACCCACTAATAGAACAAAAGTTCTATTCAGGAGGCAGCGAATGATGAACCACACCCAACCAACCCACACCGCGCATCTGTCTGACTCCGCGCCTGCCTGCTCTCTCGGAGCAGGCAGGCATCCAGGCAGCCTGGAAGCGGAGGCGCAGATTCGCGCGTTGTTGGCGGACGACCGCGCGCAGGATGTGGGATTCTACCTGGACCACTTCAGCCAGGGGGAACGCAAAGAGCTGGCAGCCGCCGCCCGGAAGACCCTGGACGCGGAGGTGGTGATGCTGCGCGCTGCGATGAAGCAGTTTTTCCTGGCAGTACGGACGGATGAAAACCCGGAAACGATTGAGAAACTGGGAGAGGCGCTGAACCTGTTGGGTTTGAGCTGTTCCCGCCTGGGAAATGTGCTTAAGATAAACCAGGCGCTGCAAGGGGCGGCAAAAAGCGCAGATCAGAACGCGCTGTTGGAGAAGCTGATGGACGAATTGTCCCAAATAACACCCGACGCCGAAGAAGGCTGCGCGGGTTGATTATGCGCTGAGCCAGGGCGGGAGACCCAATTTGGGGTCCGGGTAATCCCGTTCTGCCTGCTAAAAAGAAAGGAGGTGGTATTGGAAAACACGCTCAGCTTAACCCCCCGGGTTGTCCTTCCGCGATACAAGGGACGGTCCGGAGAGCAGCAACCAGGCGTCAGTGAGGAGGGCGCGCCGGGCGGCGTATTACCTGAGAGCCGGGCGGACTTCCTGCGTTCGCTGCGCCAACTGGGCGCCTTCAGTCGGGTCCTGGGGGGTGTGCGCCTGCGCGCATACCAGGACGCGGCGGGGGAGGCTATCACCCGCTCGGTGCTGGAAGAGCGGGGGCTTTCTTTTGTCGTGATGTTTCCGCGCCAATCCGGCAAAAACATGCTGCAGGCGCAGCTTGAAGTGTACCTGCTGACGCGCTTCGCCCGCAGCGGCGCTGAGATGGTTAAGTTTTCGCCCACCTACCAACCCCAGAGCCTGAATGCCATGCGCCGGTTGGAGACGGCCCTGCAGGCGAACTGGCTGACGCGCGACAGCTGGAAAAAAAGCGCCGGGAACCACTACCGCTTTGGCAGCGCGCATCTGACCTTCCTTTCCGCCGCGCCGGAGTCCAACGTCGTCGGTGCTACGGCTTCCACGCTGCTGCAGCTGGATGAAGCCCAGGATATTGGCATCGCGAAGTATGACAAGCAAATCGCTCCAATGGCGGCTTCCACGAATGCCACACGCGTGTTCTGGGGGACGGCCTGGACGACGCAAACCCTGCTGGCGCGCGAACTGCGCCTGGCAAGGCAAGCGGAAGAACGCGACGGCATCCGCCGGGTGTTTTGCCTGGGGGCGGAGGCGGTTCGCGCGGAAGTGCCGGCTTATGGCGCCTTCGTGGACGAGCAGGTGGCGCGTTTGGGCAGAACGCATCCGATGGTGCGCAGTCAATACTTTGGCGAAGAGATTGACGCGGAAATCGGACTTTTCTCATCCGCGCGCGCCGGCTTGATGTTGGGCAGGCACCCCGCGCGGGAATTCCCTGAACCAGGACGGACCTACGCGCTGCTGGTGGACCTGGCGGGCGAGGATGAGCAGCTGCGCGCCAGTCCTGGCGCGGATGACGCAGGCGCGCTTGCCAACCCCGGTCGGGATTCTACGGCAATTACCCTCGTAGAGGTGGACAGCCTGGCGCGCGCCGGCGACCTGACCGGCAAACCTGTCTATCGGGTGGTAAGGCGGGAGCTTTGGACCGGCGAAAAGCACAGCACGCAATACGCCCGCTTGCTGGCGCTGACGGAGCGTTGGCAGCCGCGCAGAGTGGTGGTGGATGCCAGTGGGGTGGGCGCGGGGGTGGCTTCGTTTCTGGCGGACAGGTTGGGCGAACGCGTGGTGCGGCTCAACTTTAACCGGCAGGTGAAATCCCGCCTGGGTTGGGGGTTTTTGGCGGTGGTGGATACCGGACGTTTTCAGGATTACATGCCCGCCGACGCCCACGACCAGCAAGGAAAGCTGCACGCGCTGTTTTATCGTCAGCTGCAGGCGGTGGCTTACGAGGTCAGCCTGGGCCCTGAGCGGAGTATCCGCTGGGGCGTGCCGGAAACCGCCCGCGACCCTATGGATGGCAGCAAGCTGCACGACGATCTGGTACTCTCCGCCGCGATGACTGCCATCCTGGACGAGCAAACCTGGGGAGAGGCAGGTCAGACCCTGTTAATCCAGGCGGCAGATCCGTTGAGAGAAATGGATGGAGCATTTTGATGGACTACTTCAACGTTAATCAGGCATACGCCTTTGGGATTGACCTTTCGGTCTACAACGGCAGCGCGGATGGCAAACGCAGGCCCTGCTTCGACCGGGTCGCGGCACACCAGCCGCGCGTGGAGTTTGCCGCGCTGCGAGCGGGACAATCGTGGGGATATCGCGACCCAGCTTTCGCGGATTACCTGGCGGAAGCCCGGCGAATTGGCTTGTGCGCCTTGCCCTACCATGTGGTCTTCCCTGCCGAGTCGGCGGTAAGGCAGATGGACGCTTTCCTTGGAATTTTGGAAGGAGAAGACCTCGACGCGCTGCGGCTGGTTTTGGATATGGAGTTGGAACACGGGCAGACCCGCCGCCGAATCACCGAAACGCTGAATGCCTGCCTGGAAATCCTCTTGGAAGAGACCGGTCGTTACCCGATTGTGTATTCGCGCGCCTCCTGGGTGGACGCGAATTTGGAAGTCGCGGATTTACCCGAGCTGGACTGGTGGCTGGCGCAGTATTACGCCCGGCGAGCGTACCCGGGGTATACGCCGGAATACCCTTGCCCGCCGCGCTTGCCCAGGGGCGTCTCGCGTTGGCTTATTCATCAGACCGCGGAACGCGCGCCGGCAATTGGCGGCTCGGGCTGGTACATGGATTACAACCGCTGGAACGGAACCAGGGAAAAAGTCCTCGCGTATTTTGGCAGGCCGGCAGAGCCCGAGAGGACGCTTTGCCCGCTGGACGCAAAACCCTGCCCGCGCGGGACAGCGGCAAAGCGCAAGACGGACAACATGAACAAGATGGAGGATGAGCATGGCTCTGTTTAATCGTAAAAATCGCACGAACAGCAATGAAGCTCCGGAGCGGGAACCGGCTGAAGAGAAACACCGCGCGGGTTTGAGCCTGATGGAAACGGAAGGGTCGTTCCTGGTGGGTGCCACCGCGCTGGGCGACCAACCGCGCGACCGGCACGCTTACGACCGGCTGCAGGTGATGGACGACTGCCTGGACGCCTGGCGCTTTAACCCGCTGGCGCGGCGGATTATTGAGCTGACCACCCAATACGTAACCGGCGGCGGCATGCAGCTGAACTGCGCGGACCTCCGCGCGCGGGAGTTCCTGCTTGGGTTTTGGCGGCACCCTCTGAATCACATTGACGCGCGGCTGGGGGAGCTTTCGGATGAGCTGGCGCGCAGCGGCAATTTGTTTTTGCTGCTTTCAACCGATGCCGGGGGTATGTCTTATTTACGCGCGGTGCCATCCGCTGATATTGAGCGTATCTGCTCGCAGCCCAATGACGTGGAGCAGGAATTGAGCTACCACACGCGTCCGGATATTAACGGCGTTTCAATCAGTTACCCGGCATACGACCCGCTTGAAGACAACCCGGAGATGCCGCCTGTGATGCTGCACTACGCGGTAAATCGACCGGTTGGCGCGCAGTGGGGCGAATCTGACCTGGCGCCGGTGCTGCGCTGGCTTTCGCGCTACGCCTCCTGGCTGGAAGACAGGGTGCGCCTGAACCGCTTCCGCAACGCCTTTATGTACGTGGTGAAATCCCGCTTTGCCAGCGAGAACGCGCGCGCCGCGAGGCAGTCGCAATTGAGCGCCACCCCGCCCGCGAGCGGCTCCATATTGGTCACGGACGAGAGCGAAGAATGGTCTGTTATCGCGCCGCGCCTTGAAGCGCTGGACGCCTCCACGGATGGGCTGGCAATCAAAAAGATGATTGCCGCGGGGGTGGGGCTGCCGCTTCACTTTTTAGCGGAGCCAGAATCCAGCACGCGCACCACCGCGGAAGCTTCCGGCGGGCCAACGCTGCGGCGTTTTGAACAACGGCAGCGCGCCTTGCGATGGATTTTGGAGGATGTGCTGCGGGCCGCTTTGCGGCGGGCAGCCCGCGCCGACGCGAGCCTGAACCCGGAAGCTCACTTCCAGGTGCAGGCGGGCGATATTTCGGCGCGCGATAACGGAGCGCTGGCGGAGGCGGGCAGCAAAGCCGCGGCGGTGGCGCAGGAACTTTACGCGCAGGGTCTGATTGATAAGGCAGAACTGCTGCGTCTGGTTTATCGGTTCCTTGGGGAAGGAGGGGAATATGTAGAAATGCCGTAAATATGGCGGCAGCCGCGCGGTCTGAATGTGGGAGCGCGCGGTAACAAAGCTGATTTGGAGACCTGGAGAAAGGAAATATTTGCCTGATATGAACGAAACAATTGCTGCGGTACCCGAGGAAAAGCGCTGGGAGAGGCGTCAGAGGTTGGCAATGGACGCGGCGCCCATCAGCCCGGATAAATTCGAAATTCTGGCGATTACTGCCGGCAGCGCGAACGGCTGGGAATTCCCCGCGGAAGTGCTGCGTGAATCTTTGCCGCTGTGGGAAGGCGTGAACTGTTTTGTTGACCACGACTGGACCTCGCGCTCGGTACGGGACATTGCCGGCGTTTTGCGCAAACCCGTCTGGGACGAGCTGGCATTGGGCATCCGCGCCGAACTGCACGCTTTTGGACCCTCCGCGGATCTGCTCGTGCGCATCGGGCGGCAGGTGTTGGAGATACACGACGCGCCCGCTGTTCGCGTAGGTTTCTCGGCGGACGTGCTGTTCAACGGACGCGGAAAACGCGTGGAAAAAATCCTGAAGATTTTTTCCGTGGACCTGGTATATAACCCCGCGCGGGGTGGGATGTTTTTGCGCGCGATGAATTCACTCGGACTGAAACCGGTATTGAAAGGAGACTTACTCATGCAAACAGAACAAATCGAAAGCGCGCTCGCGCAGGAGAAGATTGAAAACCAGGATAACACCGCGAGCGACCTGCAAACCCAGCTGACGCAGCTGCGCGCCGAACGCGAGCAAATGAGCGCCAGGCTGTTGGAGGTAAGCCTGGCAGGCAGCAGCCTGCCCGCGCCAATGACGGAACGCATCCGCCAGCAATTTCAGGATCGCAGCTTCGCGCCAGCGGAACTGCAGGCTGCCATTCGCGAAGCGCGCGCCTTATTAAGCGAGCTGGACCGCGGCAGAACCATCCAGGGGCCTGCCCGGATTGAGGGCATGCTGGAGCCGACCGAGCGCCTGCAAGCCGCGGTGGATGACCTTTTTGGCGCCCCGCGCACGAAAGCGCTGGAAAGCGCGTCTGTCCCGCGCTTGAGCGGCATCCGTGAATTGTACCTGACCCTGACCGGGGATTTTGAACTGCACGGCGGCTATTACCCCCAGCGCGCCCAGCTGGCGGGTACTTCTGATTTCAGCGGACTGGTGAAGAACGCGCTGAACAAACTGGTGGCGAACACCTGGGACGAGCTCGGTCGGGCTGGCTACGACTGGTGGCAGCAAGTGACTGTGCAGGAGCACTTTTCCAGCCTGCACGACATTACCGGCACGCTGATTGGCACGGTTGGGGATTTGCCCGCCGTGGCGGAGGGAGGCAATTACACCGAACTGGCCATTGGTGATTCCCCGGAAACCGCCAGTTTTACCAAGTACGGCGGTTACATCCCGCTGACGCTGGAGTTGATTGACCGCGACGAAACCCGCAAGCTCCGCAGCTATGCCCGTGAGTTGGCGACAGCCGGCATGCGCAAGATTTCCAAGCTCGTCGCCGCCATTTTTACCAGCAATTCGGGCGTGGGGCCAACCATGGCGGATACCGGCGCGCTGTTTAACGTCACCGCCGTCACCACAGCTGGCGGGCACGCCAACCTGGGCACCAGCGCCCTGAGCGCCAACGCCTGGGACGCGGCTTGCCGCGCGGTATACAAGCAGCCTATGCTGATTAAGAACAGCGCCGCTTTGCGCGGCACTGGTCCGGCGCTGGCGATAAATCCGAAGTTCATTCTCATTCCGCGCGCGCTGCAAAAGACAGCCATGGAGCTGTGCACCGGCGCGCTGGTGCGGGAGAGCGGCTATGTGTACGAAAACGTCCTGAAGGGCAGCGCCGTGCCGGTGGTCGTGCCGGATTGGTCGGACGAAAACGATTGGGCGGCAGTCTGCGACCCGCGCGTGGTGCCGGCGATTTTTGTGGGGGAGCGTTTTGGTTTGGCGCCGGAGATTTTTGTGGCAGGCGATGAGCTTTCGCCTTCCGTATTCAGCAATGACGAACACCGCCTGAAAGTGCGTCACTATCTGGCAGTCTGGGTGAATGACTTCAGACCGCTGTACAAGTCGAACGTTGCCTAAGCACTGGTTTTACCGAAAAGGAGAGAAATGCCGAAATGGAAACTGCTGTTGAGCTCCCGGAAGTTTTGGGCGGCTCTGATGGGTTTGCTCGTGATGATGGTGAAAGCCTGGAAACCGGATTTCCCGTTGGAGGCGGGGGAACTGGCGGGCATCCTTTCCGTGCTGGTCGCGTATATCCTGGGCACCGCCCTGGAAGACGGCCTGGCAGGGCATAAGGAATAGCAAAGCAAGGTGGGCGCCCGGAACCCGGGCGCCCACCAAAGCATTGATAGCGCTTCGCGTGTAAGGAGAGTGCAAAATGGAAAAAAACGACCTCAGAACAATCGCCGAAGCCTTGGCGGGACCCAATCCGCTGGGCTGCGCGGTCAAGCAGAACGGCGTCTTTGTGGTGGTAGACAGCGCGGGCAAAAAACACACTTTTTACCCGACAGACTACCAGCATTTGCTGCGCGCCGAACCAAAAAGCCCCACACCGAGAGGAGCGAAACATGCCAACGCTGGGTGAGCTGTGCGAACGATTGAATCAACAATTCCTGGACCCGCAGAACCTGAATATTCCAGCGGACACCCAAACCGAAGCTGTGCGCGAGGCTCTGGCTGGCTTGAATGCCTTTTTGGGCAGACAGTACACGTTGGCTGGTCTGGACGGCGCGCTGGAAAGCAGCCTGCCGGAATACTGCGTGCCGGTGCTGGTTTGCGGGGCGGCCGCTTTCGCGCTGGATTTCAGTCTGCGCAAGCGTGTGGGCGGCTTCGCCAGCGCGATTGGGCGGGAGGAAACCCTGCGCCTGTGGTGCGCGCATCTTTCGCGCCAGTTTGACGCCGGGCTGGACCGGCTGCGCGCGCTGAGCCTGCAAAGCGAGGCGGGGCTGCCTTACGCGGGCTGGGGATGGAATGAGAGCCCGCATTGGCGCCAGGGAGGCGAGCTGTGAGCCGTCTGGACCTTGGCAACCTGGCGGACCCGGAAGAGAGCGCCTGGTTTTGCCTGAATGAAGGGCCGCTGGACCCCGGTTTGCTCGGCACACAATACGACCCGACCGCCGGGCCGGGAGAGACCCGTACCGAAACGCTGCGCGTCGGCTTGCGCGGCAGCCCTTTGCAGCTGCGGGCGGTGATTCGCAAGCTCGCGAACATCGTGGAGCTTGTGCGTTTGAGAAATGAGCACGGGATAGGGCACGCCATCTATTTGCGGGCTTTCCCGGCTGAGAGCGCGAGCCCGGTGTATTCGCGTCTGCTGCGCGCGGAACTGCGCACGCCCCCAGGGTCGCTGGCGTATGAAGAGGGGGGCGCGATGGCGGTCGATTTGGTTATCACCCGCCTGAATTGCTTCGACGGCGTGGAACAGCCGCTTATCCTGAACAATGGCAGCGGCAGCGGCTATAACCTTGGCTTGCTCAACCTGGATGATAATCTGGCACCCGGCAATGATAACTTCTTTTATGTTAACACCAACGCTCTGGAAAGCGACCTGCCCGCGCCCATCCGCCTGCAAATTACCAACAACAGCGGCGCGGCGCTCGGGCAGCTTTTCGTGGGCGCGTTTCATGAGCGGGTGAGCACTGAAAAGCCCGCCCTGGTGTTGGAAGGCGAAGCCGCTTCAGAAGCTGTGCTGGTCAGCGCTTCTGGCGCGTCTGGCGGAGCATTCGGACGTTTCTCCGTTCAGGGGAATGCCTGGCAGTCTGTCGCGAGTTGGGATTTCAATTACGCCAGGCTCGCTCTCCTGGGCGGGCGATTGGTCTTACCTGTGTTGCGCTTTCAGACCCCGCTTGGCGCGGAGGCGGCGCGTTTTCGGATATTACTGCGCCCCGCGGACGCGAGCCCGGAACAGGCCGCTTTCCAGACCCCGGCGAGCGCCGCGCAAAGCGGCGCGGCGTTTCTGACCTTGGCTCCGTTTCGGCTGCCTTTTGGCGGGCTGAGCCCGCGCTACGCGCCGGCCGCTCTGAAAGCCTGCCTGCAGGTTTTTATCCCCACCGCGGGCACACACACGCTGGACATTGACGACCTGCTTTTGCTTCCGCAGGACAACTTTGCCTGGTTTAATGCGGAAGGGGGATTGGACAGCGGCGCGCGTTTGTTGGATGACAGCTTTGCCCGCGAAAGCTATATGCTGATTGATGGGCAGCAGCTGCGCGGGCACGAAAGGGTCGGCACGCGGCTTGAACTGCCCGCTGGAGCGCGCTCCTGGTTCTTCTGCTTTCAGGTGAACGTTAACGGGATTGCGCTGCCGCAATCTTCGCTCGGCGCGCGGGCCTGGTTTCGAACCCGCCGATTAATTTTATGAGGACCCGATGGAAATGACCGGTGAAAGATTTGAGGTGGTACTTTCTTCCACGGAGGGGAAACCTGTCTTGCTGGCTGGCAGCTTGCGGGTGAGGATGCTCTCCTGGGCGGCGCGGGGAGGCTGTGAGCGCGCGCTGGTGGACCTGGAAAACGCCCCAGGCAGCTTTTCGCAGTGGACCGACCTGCCCGGCAAGGCGGTCCGGATTTACAATCAGTTTGGCAGCCCGGTCTGGTGGGGGTATGTCCAGGGCGCTTCACGCGGGGAAGAGTCTTACACACTTTCACGCTCGTTGGCCAGTCTGGCTAACCGGGTGGCAGTCCGTTACACGGAACTGGAGCCGCAGGGCGAAAGCTTTGGGAGCATCCGCCAGACGAATTGGGCTGAAGACGAAGCAAGCGTGCGTGCTTTTGGAAAAAAAGAATTGCTGCTGGAGCGCGGTTTAATGGCTGGGAATGCCGCCTTGCAGCTGCGCGACCAGACGCTATCCCGGTCGGCTGAGCCGGAACTGCGTTTGAGCCTGGCAAAGCGCCCGTCTGAGGCACAAAACCCACGGGAAGACTCATCTCCCGCGGCAATCCACCTGGAATGTCTGGGTTGGTATCACCGCCTGAGCTGGCGCGTTTATCAGGCGCCAATGGGGTTGTTGGGGAACGCAAGCGCCCAGCAAGGCAGCCAGAGCCTGGGAAATACCACTTCGTTCCAAAAGGCGGCGCAGTCTTTTTTGACCGACAGCAGCGCGGCTTTGCCTGCCCAGGCGCAGGTGCGCGTTCGACGGTTTGGCAGCCCGACTGATTCGCTTAAGCTCGCCCTGCAGGCTGATAACGGCAGCGGCAGCCCCAGCGGCGTGGATTTGGCAGCCGCCTCGCTGGTGGGGGCAAACCTCGCGCCAGAAGCCTACCCCTGGGCGATTTTTGGCTTTATCTCTCCGCCGCAGCTCCTGGCGAACACCAGTTATTGGTTGGTTTTGTCGCGCACAGGGGCGGTAAGCACTGCCAACTATTACCTGCTGGCCGTGGACGAGAAGCTTTCTTACCCGGAAGGGACGTTCAAAACCTTTAACGGCAGCGTCTGGACCGGGCGGTCGGTGCCTGCGGACCTGGTATTCAAGTTGAGCGCCGTCTGGGAGAGCACCGACTTGTTGGCGGAGGCGGCGGGGCTTTTCCTGGGCGACCCTTTCAGCAGGGTGAGCGTGGAATGCCGCAGCGGGGTGTTTCTGACTCCTTCTTCCGCCAACCCGCTGCCAGCGGACCGCTTCACGCACTCGCTGATGGAACTTGGCACGGAGCGGCTTACCGGAATGGTTTGTACGGTGGACCAACAGCTTGCCCTGGTGTTCGCGGAGCGACCCACAGCCCAGGAGGCTGAGCTGTGGACGCTTAGCCCGGAAGGAAATTTGAGAAAACCAGGCGGTGAGCTTTGCCTGCCCGGAGAGCTTCCTGTGGGAGCGTGGCTGCGCTGCGGAGAGCACCCGCCGGTTTTCATCACGCGCGGGCAAATTAGCGCGCCGGACTGGACGCCGCGGCTGGAAAGCGGCTGAAATGGACAGCAGGTGTATGCGAAGCCCAACCCGGGGAAAACGCGGTTAAAATGAGAGCAACAAGCATATTGGAGGCGGCATGCCAAAGGCGATCATGTATTTTCCGGCGGGCTTTTTGTGGGGCAGCGCAACTGCCGCGTATTGCGTGGAAGGCGCCAGCCCGGCGAGCGATTGGTCTGAATGGGAGCAGCAGCCCGAGGGCGTTTTGGACGAAAGCAAACCCGGACGGGCTTGCGAATGGTGGTCGGGGCGCTGGCGCGAGGATTTTGACCGCGCGCAGGAGACTCATCAGACGGCCCTGCGGCTTTCCGTGGAATGGGCGCGCGTGCAGCCTGAGCCGGACCGCTGGGATGAACCTGCCCTGGACCGCTATCGTGAGATGTTGATTGGCTTAAACCAGCGTGGAATAAGCCCTTTGGTGTGTTTACATCACAACACCAACCCGCTCTGGTTCGCGAATGAGGGCGGATGGGAAAACGAGCAAGCGCCAGCTTACTTCGCGGAATACGCGCGGCGCATGGTGGAAGCGCTGAAAGCGTACTGCGCGCTGTGGGTGACTTTCAGCGCGCCGAACGCGTACGCGCTCTCAGCCTACCAGACGGGAACATTCCCGCCCGGCAGGCGCGACGCGGCGGCGGCCGGCAGGGCGCTGGTTAATCTTGCCAAAGCCCACGCCGGAGCATATGCAGCCGCTCACGCGCTGCAACCCGGCGCGCAGGTCGGGTTCACGCATTTATGGTGCGGGGCGGCAAAGCGCGCGGAGGCAGGGCAAAACGCTTTTCCGCTGGCGTTCCAGACTGGAAAGCTGGAGTACGGCGGCCTGCGGGAAAACCTGCCCCAGCTTAAGGAAAGCCTGGATTTTCTTGGGATTGACTACTTCTCGCGCGAACCTTCACCTGGCGCCCCGAAAGCTGAAAGAAAAAAACGCCGGGCGCCGGATGCGACACCCGCGAAGGAGAATTCAGAAGGTGGATACCCTGAAAGCGACCCGGCCGGCTTGCGTGAGGCAATCAATTGGGGCGGGAAATTTGCCCTGCCTATGTATATCACCGCCAACGGCTGCGATGACGCGCGTGATGAATACCGGCGGGCTTACCTGGCGGAACACGTACACGCCCTGTGGCATATGGTGAACTTCAACGCGCCCGTGCGCGGATACTTTCATTGGAGCTTGATTGACCATGTCTCGTGGGGGCAAGGCTGGAGCGCGAAGTTCGGTCTTTGGGCAGTCGACCCCCAAACGCAGCTGCGTTCGCGGCGGGAGAGCGCCGATTTTTATGCCGAAATCTGCCGGACGGGAGCATTATCTTCCGACATGGTGGAGAAATACTCCCCCGGGGTGTTTGAAAAGTTATTCCCGGTGTAAACCTGAAAAAACAGGCTGCGAAAGACACAGGGCTGCCGCCTTGTGTCTTTCGCGTTAAAACGGGCTTGTTTCTTGCAACATATATCGGAGAGAGCCCTATTAAGGAGTTGGATATGATTGCTTACCTTTCAAAAGTACTGCCGCAGTTTGTTTTGCCCCTCGGACTGAGCGCCATTTTGCTGTTCTTCGCGCTGTTCGTGATAAAAAAGAAGCCGAAAACCGCCATCTGGCTGGTACTCATCAGCCTGCTGCTGGTCAGCGCGGGAGGTAACGCGTACCTTTCGGCAGTCCTGACGCGTTCTTTGGAATGGCGTTACATGCCCCCGACGGGTGAGGTGAAAGCGGACGCGATTGTGCTTCTGGGCGGCGGCACCGAAGCGCCGGACGCGCCGCGCCAAATGGTGGAAATCAATTCAGCTGGGGATCGGGTATTGTACGCCGCGCAGCTCTACAAAGCCGGAGCCGCGCCGCTGATTATCCTTTCCGGCGGAAACGTGAGCTTCAGCCAGGCGCGCGGCACCACGCCCGCTGAGGAGATGCAGGCGATGCTTGTTGAGCTTGGCGTCCCGCAAGAGGCGCTCTTGCTGCAAGACCAGTCTCAAAACACCGCCGAAGACGCTTTCTTTACCAGCGCAATCCTGACTGAGAAGCAAATCCACACGATAATTCTGGTCACCTCCGCGGCGCACATGGAAAGGGCGCTGATGATGTTCGCATCCCCAAAGCTTAGCCTGATCCCCGCGCCGGCGGATTACAACGTGACGCAGCGTTCGTGGGATAACCTGATGCGTTGGGACTGGAAGACAATCCTGACGCATATCATGCCATCGGGCAGCGCCATGGGCCAAACCAACCTGGTTTTGCATGAGTACCTGGGGATTTTCTTCTACCGGGTGAAGTTCTTATGGGATTCGGTTAACCTTCAGCTGCCCTCAATTAAAGAGCTGCTGCGCTGACCTTAACCAACGTAGGCGTTTGAGTGTATTAAGCCCGCGCAACCTGGAACCAAGCCGCGAGGAACATTCGCGGCTTTTCTCACGTCTATAGGATAGAGCCACAAACATGGCTACTTAGTCTGGAGGCTAACATGAAGATTTTGAGAACTTTGTTGAGCGTTGGGCTGGCGGCTGCCATTATGCTGACCGCCTGCGCGCCTTTGGCGGAAGCGCCGGAAAAACCCGCGCCAACCAAACCGATTGAAGCGCCGCAGGAGCCCAGCGCTGGAATTTCGGAATTCAGCGGCAAAGACGCCTTCATCACCGACCCGCAAGCCGACCCGCAGGCTGTGAAAGCCGCGGCCGCCGCAAATAACGCTTTCGCGCTGGCGCTTTACAGACAGCTGGCAGCCAACGAAGGCGACTTATTCTATTCGCCCTACAGCATTTACACCGCCTTGATGATGGCTTACGCCGGAGCTTCTGGTGAGACAGCCAAGCAAATGAGGCAGGCGCTGGCAATCACAGCCGCTGATAGCGAAGCGCACGCCGCGCAAAACGCGCTGAACCATACCCTGATTAACAACAGCCTGTTTAGCGGCAAACCCGCTTTCAGCTTTAATGTTGCCAATCAGCTTTGGGGGCAGAAAGATTTCACGTTCAACGAGCAGTTCCTGAACACGCTCTCTGCAAATTACGGCGCCGGTTTGAAAACCGTTGATTTCAGCGATTCTGAAAACGCCCGGGAGCTGATTAACCTGTGGGTGGCTGCCCAAACCAACGACAAAATTAAGGACTTAATCCCGACCGGCGTCTTGAACGCGCTCACGCGTTTGGTGATAACCAACGCGGTGTACTTTAAGGCTGCCTGGATGAATCAGTTTGAAACCGGGGATACCGCGCAGGGCAGCTTCACATTAGCGGACGGCAGCCAGGTGGAGGTGCCTATGATGCACGCCCAACGCAGCATGCAAGCGTTTGTGGGTGAGGGGCTGGAGGCTGTGGAACTGCCTTATGAGGGCGGAATGTATTCTATGCTGCTCATCAGCCCCGCGCAGGGCAGTCTGGCGGAGTTTGAAAAAACCTTCGACGCGGAACGACTGAACGCGATTCTGAGCGCGCTTACCACCGCATCGGTAACCCTGAGCCTGCCGAAATTCAAGCTTGAAAGCTCTTTCAGCCTGAGCGGCGCGATGAAAACGCTGGGAATGAGCGACGCCTTCACTCCCGGCATCGCGGATTTCTCTGGAATGGAGAGCACGCGCAGCCTTTACATTACGGACCTGCTGCATAAAGCCTATGTGGATGTGAACGAGGAAGGCACGGAAGCAGCAGCCGCCACGGCGATAGCGGTTGGGATGACTTCCATGCCAGCGGAGAGTTATACCATCAGCTTTGACCACCCGTTTATCTTCCTGATCCGGGATATCCAGACCAACACAATCCTGTTTATTGGCCGCATGGCAGATCCCCGCTAACTTTTCGACTTGCGTGAACATAGAAACCGGTCGGTATCGACCGGTTTCTGTGTTAGCTTTCTGGTTGGGCGGTTTTTTTACCCAGCCATCCACGCCAGGCTGAGCGTGCCAGGGCCGACATGCGTGCCCACAACCGGGCTGACCTCGGAGCGGATAACCTCGACCGGGTGCAAAAGTTCGATTGCCCGGGCTTCCATTTCCAGGCACTCATCCTCACACAGCGCGTGGAAGGGGCTGATGCGCACCGGAGTGCGGCCTCCCACTTGCTTGACCACCAGGTCCAGCATGCGGGTGATTGCCTTTTTGCGGGAAATGACGCTCTCCACGGCTTCAATCTTGCCGTCCCGAATTTCGAGCATGGGTTTGATGTTCAACGCCGTACCCATAAAACGTTTGGCGGTGTTAATGCGTCCGCCTTTGTGCAGGTATTCCAGAGTATCGACGGTGAAATACACGCCAATTTTTGGATATACCTGCGGAGCCAGTTCCAGCAGGTCTTTCATGCTCGCGCCTTCTTCCGAAGCGCGCGCCAGCGCCAATACCAGGAAGGAAAGCGCGGAGGAAACCAGCCTGGACTCGATGATTTCCAGGTTTTCAGGGTTGCCCAGCTGCTCTTTGGCGATTATGGCGGAGTTATAGGAGGCCGAAATGCCGAGCGAGATGCCGGTATAAATGACTTTATGACCGGATTCGAGCAGAGGGGTGAAGAAATCCAAAAACTGCTGTACGGTAACCTGGCTGGTGGTTGGGATAGTAGTGGATTTTGAGAGGCGGGTATAAAACTCAGTTGCCCGGATATCCACACCATCCCGGTAGCTTTGCCCATCCCAGTTCAGCGTCAGCGGAATGACCGGTATGTTGTACCTATCCGCGTAGTCTTGCGGGAGATAAGCGCTTGAATCGGTTGCAATAATTACTTTTTCCATATTCACCTTTTATCCTGATTAAATTAAGTATAGCACGTCCGCCGCGAGTTTGCCTACCAGAAACAAGGCTGATAGAAGGTTTTAACAAGCTTTCGTGCTCAAAATATTGGTCACAGCTTAGCAATGGAGCCGACGAATGCTGCCGTTTGCCAGGCAGAAAACGGAGCCCGCCAAGCGCGCGACGCGGAGAGGCGACGGTCACTTGACTGCCCTTAGGGGGCGCCCAGCAGACTGATTTGGCGCTATCCCCAGCCCTGCCTTTAGCGCGGCGCTGAGGGCGCTCAACCCTCCCGAGGCGCTTTCAACCTCCGCAATTTACCGGCGGCTTTGGCTTTGTTGTCACAATAATGCTATTTCTGATAGACTTTGAGAGATTTGGAAACACCTTGAGAGCGGTTGAAGGTCTTTGCGTCAGGTTCTTTTTTATAATCCCGCGTAATTCTCAGACAACAAAAGGAGTTGACATGCTATCTTCGGACAACAAAAAACAGGACTTGCCAAAAGATGAGCCAAACCCGCGCCCAGCGGAAAGGGGCACAGACGATATACCTATCATCCCGGGCGTCCCAAATAAGGCTCCAACCGTCCTGAAGAAACCTCTCTGGATTTTGCTCATGGTTTTCTTGCTGGCGTTTCTGGTGGACCGCATCGTTTTTTATCACCAAACCGGCGCGCAGTGGGCGATATTCGTGAACGTTTTGCTCGCGATTCTGTTCATATCTGCCGGGATGGAGCGCAAACGCATCCCTGTGCCGGCGCTTCTTCTCGCGCTGGCAATTAGCGCCGCGGCGATTCTGACCATGTTCCGTTTGGAGGGGTTCACGCTTACCGCGCTGGTGTTCTTCAGCCTCTTCGGGCTGTTGTTGTTGGCTGTCAGCCTTCTGAATGGGCAAAGCTTCACCTACCGCATCCGGGAATATATTGCCCAGGGTTTGCGTCTGGTGGGTTCGGTCTTGGTCGGGCTGCCGATGGGCTTGATACAGGCGGCGCAAGCTTCCGGGGAGACGAAAGGAAGCGAGCCCGGCAGCGGTTCCAGGCGCGCTGGCGCGGTATTGCGCGGAATCCTCATCGCGCTGCCGCTGGTTGGTCTCCTGGGGCTTTTGCTTGCCTCGGCGGACGCGGTTTTTTCCAGCCGCTTCTCGGCGCTGCTGGACTGGATTAAGCTGGATAAACCCGAAGAACTTGTTATGCGGTTTTTGTTTGTTTTGGGGTTAAGCTATGCTTTGTTCGGTTTTGTCTGGCACGCGCTTACCAAAACCGGTGAAAAGCTCCCGTTGGAGCCTGATCAGCCGCTCGTGAAAGCTTTCCTGGGGATGACCGAAAGCACGATAATCCTGATATCGTTGAACGTTTTATTTGCCGCCTTTGTCTTCGTGCAGATGAAGTACTTCTTCGCCGGCGCGCGGAATATTAACCTGGCAGGCTTTACTTACGCGGAATATGCCCGGCGCGGTTTTTTTGAGCTGGTGGTTGCCGCCATCCTTACGCTGCTTGTGCATTACGGGTTATCATCTTTTACCCGACGTGAGGACCGCAGACGGAGGACGCTCTTTTCGTGCCTTGCCAGCCTGCTCTTGCTGCAAACCGGCGTTATGCTGGTTTCCGCTTTTCAGCGGCTCAGCCTATACGAAGCTGCCTACGGCTTTACCCAATCCCGTCTGACCGCGCACGTGTTCATGGCTTTTTTGGGTGTGATTTTAGCGCTCTCGATTTTTCTTGAGATTACCCGCGCTTACAAGCGCCTGGCATTCAGCTTGATGCTCGTTCTGCTGGCTTTCGGGCTGACGCTCGCTTTTTTGAACGTGGATCGCACAATCGCCAGGCAGAACATCCAGCATGCCCAGGCTGGCGGCGAGCTGGACCTGGCCTACCTGGCAGGCAGCGGGCTCTCTGAAGACGCCGCGCCCGAGCTGTTTGCCGCCTTTGATGACCCAACCCTCAAACCGGAATTGAAAGACGCGCTGGGCTTGGCGCTTTCCTGCCGCTCGGCGCGCTTCAGACATACCAATCCGGAAGAGGCTTACTGGGCTTCGTGGCATGCTTCCCGCGCCGCAGCGGCTCGCTTGTACCTCAGCCGCCAGGATGAACTGGCTGAATATCCGCTGGAAAAATTCCAGGAAGGGGAGGGTTTTATGATCGCGGATGAGATATTCATCTGCGTATGGTCGGATTCCATGCGATAAACGGCGATATTGTAGTTCTTGCAAACGGAACGGCGCGCGGATTATTCCGAGCGCTGTTTTACTCTTCTTCCGTATCCTGTATAATGATGATATCCTGTTGGTTATGATCAGATTGGAGGAGAGATGAAGATTTCTAAATTCGTCCGTATTCTCATTGGCCTGGGACTATTAACGCTCAGCGCGGCGGCGTGTAAACTGCCGTTCTCGCCGCCTTCCACGCTGGATGCTGTCCAGCAGCTTGCGCAAACGCAAATGGCTTTGAGCGCCACGCAGACTGCCCTCGCGCCTGTTCCCACAGAAACCACGGCGCCCGAAACCGCGGAACCCACTCAAGACGTAAGCCAGACGCAAGAAGCGCCTGCCGCGGGCACCACCCGCTACACTTTCGGGCATTTTCAATTTGACATGCCCGATTACCTGGCGCAAAGCCTCAACTATACTATCGTGCCGGCCGCGATGGGTGGTGAGGAATCTTTCCCGGGAGACACCCACCCCGAATATCTCAGCATCACTTTTAATGGGTATATCATCCAGGACGCGTTTCATAACCCGGAAATCCAGATTTATCCGGTGGCTGAGTTTAAGAGTATCAGCCAGGGCGTGGCTGATAAACTTGACGCCCTGAACAACTTATTGGGAAGCCGCCCGCCAAACATCCCCTTTAATATGGTTTTGCCTTTCCTGCCTTTTTGGAACGCCGGTCAAATCTTTAATGCCCAGGCAAAATTCCTGGATTCTCCATCCGGCTCGGGCATTCGCTATCTTTCCATGTATGCCCAGGCGATTTACCCGGTGGATAATTACAATATCTTCTTTACTTATCAGGGATTAAGCGCGGATAAAACTTACTTCGTCAGCATGGTTTTGCCCATAAACAGCGCCGCGCTGCCGATGCAAGCGGCAACCCCGGCTGATTTTGACGCGTTTATGAATGACTTTTCCAATTATCTGCAGACAACCAGCGCCGCGCTTAATGCCGAAGCGCCAGACCGCTTTACGCCCTCGCTGAACGCTTTGGACGCGATGATTACCTCTATCCGGTTCATCCCTTAGGCCGGGTGGCCGCAGCTGGTGCGTGCTTTTTTATCAGACCTACGCGGGGAGCCACAAGGCTCCCCGCGATTCATTCCGGCAAACCGCATCCCCGACAAAGCCGCTCTGCTGAAGAAATATCGGTTATGATTACGACATGTTCATCCCAACTACCCCCGAAGAACTCAGAAAGCTGAACTGGACGGAGCTCGACGTCGTCCTGGTCAGCGGTGATACCTACATAGACAGCCCATATTCCGGCGCGGCACTGATTGGGCAGCAGCTGATGCGCGCCGGCTACCGCGTTGGGATTATCGCCCAGCCGGACGTGGGGAGCGCGGCGGATATTACGCGCCTGGGTGAACCTCGCCTTTTTTGGGGCGTCACCGCCGGCGCGGTGGACTCTCTGGTTGCAAACACCACGGCGCTGGGCAAACCCCGCCGCACGGACGACCACACTCCCGGCGGCTTGAATGACCGCCGGCCGGACCGCGCGACGATTGTTTACACGAACCTCATCCGGCAGCATTTTAAACGCACCGCGCCGATTGTTTTGGGCGGCGTGGAAGCTTCTCTGCGGCGCGTCACCCATTACGATTATTGGTCGGACTCGCTGCGCCGGTCGGTACTCCTGGACGCCAAAGCCGATTATCTGCTTTACGGCATGGCGGACATGTCCGTGTTGGCTCTGGCTGAGGCCTTGCGGGGCGGACAAGATCCGCGCGGCTTGCGCGGATTGGTCTACGCCAGCGCTGAAATGCCCGCGGATTACCTGGAACTGCCTTCGTACGAAGAGGTTTGCGCGGATGACGACCGCTTCATCGAGATGTTTCACATGTTCTACGATAATAACGACCCAATCAGCGCGCGCGGTTTGGCGCAGCGTTACGGAGACCGTTATGTGGTGCAAAATCCGCCGCCGCCAACCCTGACCACCGAAGAGATGGACGCGATTTACGCGCTGCCCTTTGAGTATGCCGTGCATCCCTATTACGCGGCGCAGGGCGAAGTGCGCGCCTTGGAAACCATCCAGTTTTCCATCCCTACGCACCGCGGCTGCTACGGCGAATGCAACTTCTGCGCGATTGCCGTGCATGAAGGTCGGCGCGTCACCTGGCGCTCCAAGGCAAGCATCCTGGCGGAGGCGCGCGCGATGCGGGACCGCCCGGGTTTTCGGGGCATTATTCACGATCTTTCCGGCCCAACCGCGAATATGTACGGTTTTGAGTGCCACGTTAAGGCGCACCGCGGCGCCTGCCAGGATAAGAGCTGCATCTACCCGCAGGTTTGCCCGCTGCTCGGCCTCACGCATGCCCCACATACCGGCCTTCTGAAAGCTGTGCGGCAGGTGGAAGGCGTGCGTAAGGTCTTTGTCGGCTCTGGTATCCGGCATGATTTGGTGATGGCGGATGCAGAACACGGCGCGAGCTACATGGAAGAATTGGTCGGGCACCACGTCTCGGGTCAGTTGAAGCTTGCCCCAGAGCATTCGCAGCCCGCGGTGTTGAGGCAGATGCGAAAACCCGGCACCGACAGCCTGCTGGCGTTTAAGCAGCGCTTTGAGGCAATCAACCAGCGGCTTGGAAAAGAACAGTACCTGACCTATTACATCATCGCCGCCCACCCTGGCTGCAGCGATGGCGACATGCTCGCGCTGCGTCAGTTTGCCAGCGAAAACCTTGGCGTGCTGCCGGAGCAGGTGCAAATATTTACACCTACCCCTTCCACTTATTCCAGCCTGATGTATTACACCGGGAAAGACCCTTTCAGAGGAAATCCGTTATTTGTGGAGAAAAGCCAGACTGGTAAAATGCGCCAGAAAGCAGCGATAACCGGATGGGGGAACAAAGGCAAACCGCTGCCAGACCCCGACGGGCAGCCCACGCGCAAGCCTGAGCGGGCGGAAAGCCGGCGCCCGGAAAAGCCGCGAGCGCAAGCGGACGAGCTAAAAACCCAACGCGCGCCAATTATCCGGGAGGAAACACCCCTGAGCGCCCGCGATGACGCGCCAGTGGTGCGGGTTGTGCGCGATGACTTTGGAAGCTTCTTGCACAATCAGGCCCCGGAGGGCTGGGAAGAGCGCAGAGCCAGCCGCGCGGATACCGGACGAGCGGAACGGCGGCAGGGGTATTCCGGCAGCAAAGCGCCGCGCCAGGAAGGCGAAAGCCGCGAGCGCAAGGAGTGGAAGCCGAGAGAAAGCTCATCCCAGAGCAAGGCACCGCGCCGGGAAGGCGAAAGCCGCGAGCGCAAGGAGTGGAAGCCGAGAGAAAGCTCATCCCAGAGCAAAGCGCCGCGCCGGGA